>ERZ1740060.124-NODE-124-length-65023-cov-12.412542_pt1 | contig 65023 bp, 44 predicted proteins | sample MGYA00581743_ERZ1740060 | MGnify/ENA primary metagenome ERZ1740060 (study PRJEB43018, sample SAMN04849235) | marine metagenome | isolation source: floating plastic debris | place: Pacific Ocean | collected 2008-08-27 | study: EMG produced TPA metagenomics... | reverse complement strand
TATGATTCAACTCATGCTTAACAAACTTGCTTAAATATTTCCAAACACGCTCTTAAAGTTCGTTAAAATTAATAGTAAAGCGAATGTTACTGTGACCATTGAAGATACTATCAATGCCTTCCAACAAAAGTTATGGATTCAACGCTATGCCGAGCCAACCGTGAAAGTATATGTAAATTGCCTCTTCATATAAGAAATGCAAAAGGACGAAAAGATAGAAACGTAATGCTTTCCATGAACTTGCTAAAAACATTACAAGAATATTTTAAACAGTATCGTCCAAAGGTATACCTGTTTGAGGGGTAGCGTAAAGCGCAGTGTTCAGTCAAAAGTGTGCAGAATATAGTGAAGCAAACAGCCCAAAAAGCAGGGGTTACCCGCCCAGCAACACCCCATATTTTAAGACGTAGTTTTGCTACTCACTTGGTAGAAGGAGGTACTGATATTCGTTATGTACAAGAACTACTTGGCTACAATTCTATTGGAACTACCGAAATCTACACCCACATCACGGACGTAGCTAAATTGAGAATTAAAAGCCCGTTAGATACCTTGGGATTACCTATTCATAATGCGCCCCCTCCAATCAACTTAATCAACGTAGACTTCCCTGCTCCTACTCTTCTTATATCTACTGAAGGGTTCAACTGTAAGCCTATAATTCACCCCTTTCTAAGGGTAAATGTAAAAGCCCCCTAACTAGATGCTGTCTCTTCCTTCTCTACCAGTTTAATCGATTCAGAATTGATACAGAAACGCAGACCACTGGGCGGTGGGCCATCGGGGAAAACGTGGCCGAGATGACCATCACATACGTTGCACATTACCTCTACCCGCACCATACCGTAAGATGTATCTTTCTCATATTTGATCACATTATCTTGCACTGGCTCAGTAAAACTCGGCCAGCCGGTGCCCGAATCAAATTTTAGTGCCGAATCAAATAATAACGTATCGCAGCAGATACAAGCATATTTTCCTGGATCGTGGGCGTGACACAGTGCTCCGGAAAAAGCCCGTTCGGTTCCCTTTTGACGGGTAATGCGGTATTGCTCGGGCGTAAGTTGCTGTCGCCATTCCTCCTCAGTTTTCTCCACGCGTCGATCCGGCTCGGGGCTTCCGTTGTTGGCATATTTTATAACATCATTCCAGTTCATAGCTCAATATAAATTACGTTCAAGGGTGTAACAGTTTAGGTACGCTAGGTGTTCTCAGCAGGCAAAACTTATCGATTAAGCGGCAGTCACAGAAATAGAGATATTCATTAATTTAGCGTCAATATGTCCATACCAATAATAAGAGCCAATCAAATAGAAGTTAAGATTAAATCAAAGACTATACTCCACAATATGAGTTTTACGATTTGCGAAGGCGAGGCTTGGGCGATTATTGGATCGGCGGGTAGTGGTAAAACGACGTTGGCTAATGTAATTCGGCTTCGCCAACCTATTTCTTCGGGAAAACTCACTAGTCATCTATTACCAACGGATCGACTAGTGATGGTCGAGCAGCAGCATACGTACCGAAACCGAACGGATGCTTCATCTACTTACTATCAAGCCCGATTTGATAGTATGGACTCCGTAGACTTTCCTTCGGTGGAAGAAGAATTGCGGATGAGCGTTGCTAAGCCTGATAATGAAGAAATTGATAGAGTACTGCAACTGTTGCAAATCAATCATTTAAGGCAGTCTCGCCTAATACAACTTTCTAACGGGGAAAATAAGCGGTTTCAGTTGGCCAAAGCCTTACTACAACAACCTAAATTGCTGATTCTGGATAGCCCCTTCATCGGTTTAGACCAGCAAGCCCGGAAAGTTCTGCACGAGATTATCAACCAGCTAATCGCTGAACAAATCAGCGTTGTACTGATTACGACTCCTAGCGAAATTCCTGACCGTATTACCCAGGTGCTGGAGCTGCAAGATGATTGTTCCTCTCAGGTATATTCCCGCCCATCATTTTTAGCCCGGCAACCAGAGCAGGTTATCTCAGTAGCAACTGAAACTGGAATTCATTCGCAATTGCTAGTAGGGTTATCAACTCAAGCGGATGCGTCTTTTGATGTAGCAATCCGAATGCAAAATGTGAGCATACGCTACGGAGGAAAAACCATACTAGATGGGGTGAACTGGCTGGTAAATCGGGGTGATAAGTGGTCACTTTCGGGACCTAACGGGGCGGGAAAATCCACGCTGTTGAGCTTAATCAACGGAGACAACCCTCAGGCCTACGCCAATCAGATTTACCTCTTCGACCGAAAGAAAGGTTCGGGTGAAAGCATTTGGGATATTAAGCAGCGAATTGGCTACATCTCGCCCGAACTTCATCTTTACTTTAATCGTCGGCTTTGCTGTTTTGAGGCAGTTGCCTCAGGGCTTACCGATACATTGATTAGCGATAAAAATCTTTCTGCCGAACAAAAAGCTACGGTAGCGCAGTGGCTGAACGTATTCAATCTTTCTCATCAAAAAGAAAAACCGCTGATCGAGTTACCACTTAGCGAGCAACGATTGGTACTATTAGCTCGGGCATTGGTCAAAAACCCTCCGGTACTGCTGCTCGACGAACCTTGTCAGGGGTTAGATACGCAACAAACTCGGGAATTTAATGCAATAGTAGATACTATCTGCCAGCACTTTAACAAAACGCTGATCTACGTTTCTCACTACCAGCAGGATATTCCCACTTGCGTGAACCAGCGATTGTTTTTAGAACAAGGAAAGGCTAGCGTGATTTCAGGTTGAGTGTTTCATTTACCATTTATCTAATCCGAGCAATTTTCTGCCCAGAGGCGTTAACTCGGCAGTATCGTACTTCTTTTGTTCCCAACCTCGTGGGTCACCCGGAAAAGCGTAACCTTCAGGGGCGCGGCGTTCTTTCCAGGAAGAGATGCGCCATTGGCGACGTTCTTCATTATCTTCTTCGGCAGGCATCATGGAGATATACTGGGCAACCCGAACTTTGCCTTGGCTATTGTTGGGGCGAATACCGTGGGGTTGAGTACTATTGAAAATTAGCAAATCACCCGCTTGCAGAGGTACTTTTACAATGTCAAACCCGCTTACGTCAGGTTGAAAATGATCTCGGTCATCGGGTTGGCTCAATTTCCAGGTATCGTAGGTGCGGTACAATTCGGGTACACACTGAAAACCACCCATGTTCTCGTCGGTTTGGTTGGCTAGGGCGAGCACACCCTGCACATTTTGGGGTTTGGTTTCGGGATCGTAGTCCCAGTGGATAAAGCCTTTGGTCTCGAAGCCGGGTCGGTTAGGAAAATTTAGATTAGCTCGGTCAATCGTAACCCATAGTTTGTCGGTACCCCAGATGTCAGTAAAGGCTTCGTATACTTTCGGATGCTGACGGTTATCCCATAAGTATTGATGGTTGTACACTTCCACCATACCGGTGTTGGTCAATTCCTTCATCTTCATTTCGGCTCGGGGCGGAGCGTACCAGGTTTCGGGATTGTTCGGGTCTTTTTCCTCAAATTCCCAGAGGAAGTTAGCCAATCGGTTTACCTGTTCTTGGGGAACAGCATTCTTGATAACAATATAGCCGTTTTCTATCCAGAACTTCCAGTCTTCTTCGCTCAGCACTTTAAGTGGCTTGCCGTTGCTGCGGTCATTCAATTGAATCTGGCTACTAATAGCCGTGGATGGGTTGCCCGGAATATCTTTATGGGCGTTAGTGGTTTCTGTTACTTGCATCACAATGTTTAGTGTTATGGTGTTAGAGTGTGCAAGTGTTTAGGTATTCATGTTTTGTAATCTAACACACCTAAACACCTAGACACTTGCTCTTTTTACAAAGATATCTACACAGTGCTTCCTACCTTTTATCTTGATTGATAATCATTTGCTCTCTATTGACTGTTTATTGAAAAATAGCCATAAAAATATAAATTGGTAGGAAAATAGATAGGATGAAGATTCAGAAAGAAGAGGTAATACTGAGTAAAGGGCAATCGTTCCGACTATTTGAACCTAGCCTGAGGGATCATTTTTTCTGGCATTATCACCCGGAATATGAGCTGGTGTATGTAGAAGCCACTACCGGTATTCGTCATGTTGGTCAACATGTGTCCAGTTACGTAGGCAGCGATCTGGTGTTGATTGGATCTAACATTCCCCACCTGAATTTTGACTACGGATTGAAGACGAAATACAAACAGGTGGTGGTGCAACTTAAAAATCCATTTTTGGGCGATGCTTTTCAGCAAACCCCGGAGTTTAGTCGTATCCAACAACTCTTAGCTCGCTCTTACTTAGGATTATCGTTTGGAGGCGATACCAAGCTAAAGGTTGCCGAACAACTTCGGTACATGCGAGAACTTAATCCCTTTGAGCAACTTTTGCAATTACTGAAAGTATTTCAGGCTCTGGCTGCTTCGGATGAAGTAATTGAGTTAAACGATCAGGATACCAGCGTAAAACTATTTATGAATGACAAAATTCGAATGAGTACGGTCTATGATTACATTCACCAAAAGTATAATGGACGGACTGATGTAAACGAAATTGCCGAACAAGTGCATTTAAGTACTCCTGCTTTTTGTCGCTACTTTAAAAAGCAAACCAATATGACCTTCACTGACTTTGTGAATCAATACCGGGTTACCCAATCAAAAACACTGCTACTGCAGGGCAAAAGCGTATCAGAGGTCTGCTACGAAGTAGGCTTCGAGAGCCTATCCTATTTCAGCAAGCTCTTCAAAAAAATAGCCGGGATAAATGCTTCAGATTTTCAGAAGCAATATGGGATGTAGTGTTCAGGTGTTCATGTGTTCTGGTATTTATGCGGCTGTCGCGCAGTGTTCATGTACTCAACCACAGGTATTCATGAACACTTGAACACTTTGGATTTTGTATTTATATAAACTACATTTAGGAAATATATAAATGTATTAGTTAATCTATGGGAAAAGTTCAGCTAGGGGAATTTGAAGAAATTGTGCTGCTCACGGTGGCTGTACTGTTCGATGAAGCCTACGGCGTAGCCATTAAGCGGGAAATTGAAGAGCGGTTAGGTCGTTCGGTGAGTGTGGGTGCTTTGCAGTCAGCCTTGCGACGAATGGAAACGAAAGGTTTTTTAAAATCCCGGTTGGGAGAAGCTACTCAGGTGCGAGGCGGTAAGCGCAAGCGATTTTTCACGGTAACTCCTTACGGTAAGCAGGCTCTCACCGAAGTCCGGGACGCTCGTCTACAACTATGGCAGTCTATTCCAAAAGTAGCTTTTGATTTTTAGATGGGTGGTAGGTCTTAGGTACAGATAAAACCGTGCGACGGTCGCTCAACTCCCAAGACTTAACCCCCTAAAACCTGAACTATGAACAAGCAAATACCACCCCACTGGGCACAGCGTTTTTTCCACTGGTTTTGCCATCCGGCTTACTACGAAGATTTAGCAGGTGACTTAGCCGAACTATACGACGAACGAGTGCAAGAGTTAGGCGTCAGAAAAGCCCAGTGGAAGTATGTGCGCGATGTAATGCTGCTGTTTCGTCCGTCGATTATCCGCCCAATTTATACTTACTCAACCCTAATCCAACCTGCTATGATTCGCAACTATCTCAAAGTCAGCTTACGCAATCTTTGGAAGTACAAAAGTTACGCTTTGCTTAATATCTTCGGCTTAGCCATCGGTATTGCCGCTGCTATTGTCCTGTTTTTGATCGTTCGCTACGAGCAGTCCTTCGATACCTTTCATGCTGAGCATGAACGAGTATATCGGATAGGTGAAGGAATGGTAGCCGAAGGTGAAGACGGGATGCATTGGGCCACCCGCAACCCGGTAGTGCCAACCCTGATTGAAGAAATTCCCGAGGTCATTAGTGGAACCCGCTTCTTCGCCCCTGATCATGTTCGAATGCAATATCAGGATAAGGTGGTAAATCCGCTAGTACACTACGCAGATTCAGGCTTTGTTGAGCTGTTTGATTTCAAGCTCTTAGCAGGTAGCTTGGCACAAACACTGAAAACTCCTAATCATATTGTACTGGCTCAATCCGTTGCGGAAAGATTCTTTGGAAGAGACAAAGCAGTAGGCAAAACTTTAGAGGTAATTACCCGTGAACAGCGATTTACAGTAGGAGCCGTGCTAGCGGATCCACCCGAAAACTCATCCTTACAATTTGAGGCTCTGCTGCCCTGGGATAACGCTCCTGATTGGATAGAGCCAGAAGATTGGGCAAGCCAGTTTATGACAGGTTATGTTAAGCTTGCCGGTTCAGTCAAGCCTTCCGCTCTATCCGAAAAACTGTCCAAATTCAAAGATCAACACTTTCAGAGTGAGCGATTGGATGATATTCAAATGAAGTTATTACCACTCGCTGAACTAAGGGCAGAGGAAACTAAGAACGGACCGATAATTACCTTGCTAAGTATCATAGCAGCAATTACACTAATTATTGCCAGCGTTAATTTTATGAATCTGGCTACCGCTCAATCATTACTGCGTACGCGGGAAATCGGACTCAGAAAAGCTATTGGCTCGCGCCGGAGCCAATTAGTAGCCCAATTCCTGACCGAATCGGTAGTTACTTGCTTTTTTGCGCTAATTATTGGCATACTATTAGTCCATTTGGTTTTACCTTACTTTAATCGCCACTTTGACTTAATGCTAACGTTTCGCTACTGGCAAAACCTGCCATTGTTGGGTACGCTATTAGCAATCGGGCTACTCATCGGCTTACTTTCAGGAGCTTATCCAGCTACCTTTGTCTCCCGGCTTTCTCCGGTTAATTCGCTGAAGGGGCATAATAAGTTTAAAGCCTCCGGGCGCTTATTCCAGCGAGGTCTGATTGTGGTGCAGTACGCCGCTTCCATTCTACTAATTGCCGGAACACTGGTGATCTGGCGACAGGTTCAGTTTATGAAATCTCAAGATTTAAACTTTGTTGAAGAGAACGTCGTGGCTTTTTCGCTGTGGTACGATAATTACGATTTCCAGAGTGAAGAGCAGGCTAAATCGGCTATCAAAACGATGATTGACCGGCTGGAAAATGAAAGTGTTATTACCGCCATCACTTTTGGCGATAAAATGCCAGGGCGCTATCGCTACTTTACCTCTAATTTCCGCGACAGCGAGTCGCCTACCAAAGAACCAGTCAACCTTCGCTGGATGATGGTAGGCGATGAATACTTCGAAACGCTGGGGATGGATTTGGTAGCGGGTCATACCTTCTCTAAAGAGTTACCCTCTGATAGCAACGCCGTCATTATCAATGAAACTGCCGCCAAGGCACTAGGCTGGTCAGATGACCAAGATAAGTTTTTAATAAACGGTGAGGGAGAACACTTACCAGTAGCGGGTATTGTACGCGATTATCATTATGAGTCTCTCCAAAAGCGTATCGAACCTATGTTGCACTATTATTATCCCGGTGATGAATATTATTACGGAGAACTAGCAGTGCGGCTCCAACCGGACCGCACGGCCGAGGGTTTGGAAGTGCTGGAGTCAGCCTATCAGTCACTTGAGCCATTTGAGCCGTTTAGTTATTATTTTCTGGACGAAGAATTCGATAAAATGTACCGAACGCAAGAGCGTCTGGGATTAACTGCCTCCCTTTTTGCCGGAATCACGGTAGTGTTAGCTTCGCTAGGTTTATTAGGGCTAGCTGCCTTCGCAACCCGACAACGGCGTAAAGAAGTAGGCGTGAGGAAGGTGTTGGGCGCTTCAGTAGGACAGATCATCGTGTTGCTCTCTCAGAGCTTTGCTGGATTAGTCATCATTGCTTTTGTAGTGTCCTGCCCATTGGTGTACTTTGGGGCTAATCAATTTCTACAAGATTTTGCCTATCGCATCAGTTTAGGAGCTGACGTTTTTTTAATTGCCGGAATTATCGCTTTCGTCATTGCGGGTATTAGTGTAAGCCTGCAAGCTTTTCGAGCAGCTTCCGTTAACCCAGTACATTTGCTGCGGGATGAATAATCTAGGATACTGTCATTCCGAACGAACGATAGTGAGTGACGTAATCTTCTGCAAAAATGGTAGTCTCTAATTGGAGGAATTCCTTCGCACTTACTCGAATGACGTTAGAAATGATTCTATGAAAACAATCGTGATCGGCTTTCTCCCTCTCTTGCTATTCGCCAATGCGGTGTTAAGTCAGATAGTTAGTGGGGTAGTGTTGGATTCAGCTACACAAGAACCGCTAGCCTACGTGCATATTGGAGTAGTGAACAAAAATCTGGGAGTAATTTCCCGCGATAACGGTACCTTTCGGATTGATCTGAGCGAAGCGGACTCTCAGGATAAGCTAACGTTTTCTAGCATTGGCTATCACTCTCAGCACATTCTCCGACCGAAGCGGAAGGAAAATTCGATGAGGGTATACTTATCACCAAAGATCTACAATTTAAGGGAAGTAGTAGTAGAGGATTCCCGCTTAAGTGATCCGATAAAGCTAGGGCGGTATCAACCTACCAGAACTACCTCAGGTCAGAGCGGTTTACAAAAATTCGGTTGGGGTGGAGAATGGGGCCTGCAGATTTTCAATGATGGGCAGACCTACCGAGTGACTGACATCAACTTTCACACCCGCTTCAATACTATGGATAGCGTGTTGTTCCGAATCAACGTTTACAATGTGAAAAACGGTTTACCCAATAGTTCTTTGCTTCAGCAAGAGCTATTCGTCAAAAGTTACAAGCGGGATAAGTGGATCACCAAAGATGTTACTTCTCAACAGCTGGGCGGCAGTCCGCTAGTTGTTGACCAGGATATTATTGTTACCTTTGAGGTAATACAACTATGGCGTAGCTTCCGGGGCAATAATGCGCTGTTTTTTACCCATGGCAAGGGATATGATCGTGGGGGAACTTACACTCGAGCTTCCAGTTTAGCTCCCTGGAAAAAAGAGGGCATTCCGATTACATTATATTTAACGGTGGAAGGGTATAACTGATGGCAACGTGAAAAGTCTACGTCTTCATATTCTGGTCGAAACCCTGTCCGTCGTCTAGTTTGAGCAAATCGTTGGGGTTTTCGCAGATAACCGCCCGATTGACCAGCATTCCGATTGGGGTACGCATCAGTTCAGGATTATGCTTTAGCACTTCTAGCTAGTCTTCTTTTGACATTTTTGCGTTTTCGTATTTCTGCTGATAGATATTCGCCCGGCGGTCAATAACGTCATCAACTCCTACCTCAGTTTGGCTTTACCTTCTTGGGTGGGTAGCTACACTTCTAACAAGTGCGACTGATCATTCTCTTTGATAATTTCAAACCGTTTGTTGTGTGCATGATAGTGTAGTAGATAAAGCCCCAAGTTGGTATGGGCAAACTGATCCATTTCCCGTAAGTTGCGGTTCATCATCAAACAAAGAAAGATTCGCATAGCCCGACCGTGCATACAGATTAGTACCTGCTTTTGGTCAGGGTGAGACAAAATATGCTCAAGGGCTGATTTCTGCCGCTCCTGTACCATCAATGGGCTTTCCCCACCTTCAATAGCTATATCTAGCTTACCTTCGCGCCAGCCATTGATAATCTTGTTGTAATACGAATGCTCTTCGGTAGTCGGTACTTTTCCTTCCTTCACTCCCCAGTTAATTTCATTGAGTCCGGCTAGTTGTGTGGTGGGTAGCCCATCTTTCAGAAATCCATTTACCGACTGAATACTGCGCTGTAAAACCGAGGTATACACATAATCAAAGGGGATGTTGTGATACGTTTTATAGAAAGCTTCCGCTTGCAACCGCCCCGTTTCATTCAGTGGCGCATCAATTCCGCTACCCTGCACCACTCCTTTTCGGTTATATTCCGTTTGCCCATGCCGTATCAAATAAATAACTTTATCCATAACTTTTGTACCCAGTTTACTGGTTAAGTTGGTAAGGAACTAAAAAAGTCATACTGTACAAAGCGTAGCTCATGATAAGTCCCGATATTTCTATTGATAGTCTTAATGCCATGGGAAAGGGCAATATGGTAGAACATTTGGGTATTGAGTTTACCGAAATTAACACTGATGGGCTAACCGCCCGGATGCCCGTTGATCATCGCACTAATCAGCCGATGGGTTTGTTGCACGGAGGGGCTTCGGTAGTGCTGGCTGAAACGGTAGGCAGTGTAGCTTCTCAGTTATGTGTGGATACTGAAAAGTACTATTGTGTGGGGTTGGATATCAACGCCAATCATCTGAAAGCCGTAACGCATGGTTTTGTGTACGGAATGGCCAAAGCCTTACATATTGGCCGACGAACCCATGTGTGGGAAATTCGTATCGTAAATGAAAAGCAGCAGTTAGTATGCATTAGCCGCTTAACCATGGCGGTGGTAGAGAAGTGAAGTAAGGAAAATCATGAAGGAATCAGAAGTTATTGAGTCGCGAGAGATTGACTGGTCGGAGTACACCTTTGACAATATTATGCGAGCGTTTATAAATACCTCGTATTATAATCAATTATCGGTTGCTGCTTGGCGGTTACCGAATCAGCAAGCACAGCACGTCATTTTAGACACTTCGGGAAAAGCATCTTTAACCGACTGGCAACTAGAAGAACTTTCGCCTGGTTTTATTGCTAGTCCATTTATAAATCCTGAGGAGAGGTCTCCTTACATTCAGGCAGATATCTACTATCGTTCAGGTAAACCCGAGTGCCAAACCACTTCCAGCTCAAGCCAAACTACCGAAGTTTATGCTTTCTTACATCAGCAATTACAAAAAACGGAATCTGCTAAAATTCACACGGTTCCTCGAGGTTTTTCATATTCCAATCTAGAACCGACCAACTTTAAAGATCTGGTCGGTAAGGCAGTTGTAGCTATTGAGCAAGGAGACTTTAAGAAAGTTGTTCCTTCCCGCTCTAAACTAGTGCCCTTTCCCGATAATTTTGATGCGGCTCGCACCTTTCAGCAACTTTGCGATACTTACCCCGCCGCTTTTATCTCCTTATTCTCAATCCCAGGGGTAGGTAGTTGGATGGGAGCTTCGCCCGAAATATTGGTGAGCACCTATCGGCAAGAACAGCGCAAAATGTTTCGAACTATTGCGCTGGCAGGCACTCAACCTGTGCACGGAAAAGACCCACTGAAGAATGCTGCCTGGCGACAAAAAGAAATTGAAGAACAGGCAATGGTAAGCCGCTACATTATCAACTGTTTTAAGAAAATTCGTTTGCGAGAGTTTGAAGAAGATGGTCCGAAGACCACAGCAGCGGGTAATCTGCTGCACTTGCGTACCGATTTTACGGTAGATATGGATGCTACCAATTTCCCCGAGCTGGGTTCGGTTATGCTTCGACTGTTGCACCCTACCTCAGCAGTTTGCGGAATGCCTAAAGAGTCGGCATTGAACTTCATTCAGCAGCACGAAGGCTACGACCGCTCATTTTTTAGTGGCTTCTTAGGTCCGGTGAATATGCAGGATGAAACTCACCTGTTTGTTAATTTACGCTGTATGCAATTGCTTGATCAACAAGCGGCACTGTACGCCGGAGCCGGAGTTACTATTGACTCTGAACCCCAACGAGAGTGGGAAGAAACCGAGTTAAAAATGCGGACGATGCAACAAGTAATGGAAACCGCGTCCACGGTGGATTGACAATGGATAATAAACAGCTATTAGCTTTCAACTGTTCTACGAGGGGTATCCACTAATCATTACTCATTATAATATTTTCCGGTTGTAGCTTACCAGTGAAGTAATCCAGCGCGGTCTTTTGGAAAATAAGCTGATAATTGGCCTGTGCTTGGGTAGCCTGGGCTTCCACATAAGAAGCATTCACTAAACTCAAATCGATAATATTACTAACTCCTAAACGAAATCTCTCCCGCTCGGCTTCTAGTGCTTGTTCGGCTGCTTTAAGCTGAGCATCAGCCGCAACAATTCGCTGTTTGGTCGCCTTGTAATCGGTAATAGCCGTTTGTAACTGTTCAAATATATTTCGCTTCAAATCCTCCATATCCAGTTCAGCATTATTCATTATCTGTTTGTTACGTTGCACCGCAGCATAGTTATCTAGGTTAGAAAAGATAGGAATATTAAGGTTCAAGCTGATTACACTTACCCGATTGATATCAAACAATTGATCAGAAACCGGAGCATCAAAGAGAGTAGAGTATTGAGAGCCAATAGAGTAGCCTGCACTTAATCGGGGTAGATAACCAGAGCGCGCTACCTTCATTCCGTAGTAACTAGTTTGAATAATATTCTCCTGTTGCTTGATATCTGGGCGATTAGCTATTGCTTGGTTATAGGCTTCTTCGATGCTGGCAATTTCTGAAAGAATTTCCCATTGACTAATATCTGGCTCGGCAAACGTCCAGTTTCTGAATGGATCAATCTGCAATATTCGGATTAACTGAACCTTGCTAATCGTAAGAGCGTTTTCAGCTTCTACAACCGCCAAGGCAGAACGTTTAGTTTGGGCTTCTTGATTATATAAATCGGCGATATTGAACTGAGCACCACTTTCTACAAAAGTGCGGGTGCTTTCCAGCAATTCTTCTTGTTGCTCTAAATTAGCTTTCTGAATACGAAGTAACTCCTGATTAAGCAGTACCTGTAAATATTGCTGAGATACGTTGAATGTAACATCCTGTTTGGTTTGGTTGATGAGATTGAGTTGAGCCTCGGCATTCTCCCGTGACTGTCGCAGTTGATTAATATTTCTGAAACCATTAAACAGTGTCAAGGATGCTCCTAGCCCACCATCCATTCGGTTGTTGATTTCTTCCGTAAATTCACCAGCTGTTTGATCAAATTGTCGGCCATAAATCCGAGAAGCCCCCGCTTGAAACCCAACTGAAGGAGCAAACTGGGCGTATGCTTGAGATCGCTCGGCCCGGCTTACTTCCAATAAGTTACGCTGCTGCTGAATTTGAATATTCTCCCGTAGGGCGATGCTGACAGCCTCTTCGTAAGTTAGGGTGCTGTCTTGCTGGGCTACTGCAGAAAATGTGATTAATGTTGTTAGGAAAAGGATGGGTAAAGCTAATCGTTTCATATTATGCGTTCTGTTCTTCTTTCTGAATTTGTTCATCACTTTGAATTGCTCCGTCAACAATGTTGACAATACGGTCGCCGTAGCCTGCGCATTCCTCCGAGTGGGTTACCTGAATGATCGTCATGCCTTCGGTATTAAGTTGCTTGAACAGCTCCATCACCTGTCTTCCTTGTTCAGAGTGTAGGTTTCCGGTTGGCTCGTCGGCTAAGAGAAGTTTTGGCTTTCCGGCGATGGCTCGGGCTACCCCTACCAACTGCTGCTGACCGCCCGAAAGCTGCTCAGGAAATAGATCTTTTTTGGCTACCATTTGAAAGCGATCGAGCAATTCAGCCACGCGGGCTTTGCGCTCCTTACCTTTCATATTTTGATAAAGCAAAGGAGTTTCAATGTTTTCAAAAACGGTTAGCTCGTCAATCAGGTGGTAGGCTTGGAATACGTAGCCGATCGTGTGCTTTTGTAATTCGCTGCGTTGGCGTTCCCGTAGTTTGTGCACGGGCTGATCACGCAGGTAGTACTCTCCAGCTGAGGGCGGGTCAAGTAGCCCGATGATGTTGAGTAGAGTGGATTTTCCGGCACCACTAGGACCCATGATGGTCATAAACTCGCCCTCTTCAACTTCCAGATCAATACCTTTGAGGATGAAAGTTTTCTTAAATCGGGACTGTACAAATTTGTCTACATCGATAAGTTTGAGCATAGTATAGTAAATTATAAGAATGTCAGTTAATATTGATTGCTATAATTCTGATGGTGGTATGCCAACAAATATGCCAAGCCCAAATTTGGCATTTATCCCCGTTTTTAGCCTGTTTAGCCCATTTCCACCGTCCGTTTTTGAAAGAGAAGTGTACGATAACGAACAGCGTAATGATAAATAGAAGCTTATCAACAATCGTATTTCATGGCTATTTTAGCTACGATGTAATGAATTTTGCCATTATTGCATTGAATTATTCTAAGTGATTGGATACTTTTGAAAATAAAAAGTCGTAACGCTATGAAGAGAAAAATTTTAACAGTGATTATGGGAGGGATGATCTTTTCCCTAACGGGTTGCTACACGCAGATGTGCCCAACGTACTCAGTGAAGCCGATGGAGAAGCCGATGAAACAAACGACGAAGCAGTTGGAAAATTCGTTAGAGAAAGCTTCTTGAAGCAAAGAACAGAACAGTGTATGAATAAGCAGCCAGTTGGTTGCTTTTTTTATTCGAGGTTGTGAATAAAAATCCCTTTTGAATAAAATCAAGGGGTTTCATATCTCGTATCTCACATTTCATATCTTCCCCTTTCACATCTGCAAAGTGAACGTAGTCCCCTGCCCTACTTCGGAGGTGGCAGTAAGGTTACCCTGATGCATCTGCATAATTCGTTGGGAGAGACTAAGGCCAATGCCAGAACCATCACGTTTGGTGGTATAAAACGGAATAAAGATTCTTTCTAAAGCTTCGGGTTCAATACCGGAGCCATTATCGGTAACGTCCACAAAAACCCGCTGCTCGTGGTCGGTGTAGGCTAAGATTTTGATGGTGGGTTCTTCGGTATCATCCAGTGCCTCGGCCGCATTTTTCAAAATATTAATCAATACCATTTCAATCAACTTACTATCAATCCGGACAATTAGGCTATCGGGTACAGTTACTTCAATAGCTACCTTATCACGAGCCACTCCGGCCTGAATCAACTTCACTACTTCTTCAATTAGGTTTTTGAGCTTAATCCGCTCAAAGTCAGGTTGAGGAATATTGGTGAAATTACGGTAGGCTTCCACAAAATTAACCAGTCCCTTACTACGATTTTCAATGGTTCGTAGACTCATGTTGATATCATCATATGCCTCCTGATCAAAAATGATGGAGCCGTTTTGGCGTACTACATCCTCCTGAATAATATCAATCGCTGTCCCTGCTAAAGAAGCAATGGGCGTAATGGAGTTCATGATTTCGTGCCGTAATACTTTAGTTAAATTCTGCCAGGCCTCAATCTCTTGTTGCTGTAATTCTGAGAGAATATTCTGGATGGAAACAAGTTTGTAGGTGCTACCCCGCAGGCGAAGTTCAGTAGCGTTGATAGCCAAATGAAGATCGACACTAGGCTTAATCAGGGTTTTGGTGCCCGTAGGTAGCTTAAGAATAATATCGTATAGCTCAGGATTAATTTTAGACAGCTCGCGAATTTTGGTCATTTGATGCGCCTTCAGATACCGTCGGGCGGTGTTATTTAGCAGCTCAATATTTCCGGATTCATCGTAGGATAGCAAACCAACGTTCACGTGCTGCACTACCGTTTTTAGGTACTGCCAGTGTTCTTCCTTCTCCGCCCTAGCCTTACGAAAGGCATCGAACACTTCGTTGAACATCCGGTTTAGGTTGCGGAAGCTTTCGCCTAGTTGGCTATCTTTATTAAAACCAGCGGTAAAATCAGAGTACTTAACAGCTTCTAGAAAACGAGTGAGCTTACGATTCGCTTCCAGCACATACTGGTACAGTTCGTAAATCTGGTAGATGACTAGTAGGGAAATAATGACTCCACTTACATAGCGTTCGGTATGAAACACGAAGTAAAGGCATAATAACATGCTAGCGGCTAGCAGTATAATACGAACTAGCAGCGTCCACTCAAATCGGTTAAATATCATATTTTTCTAGCCTCCGGTACAGCGAAGCCCGCGTTAAGCCCAGGTCTCCGGCTGCCTTGGAAATATTACCGCCGTGCTTCTTCAACACTTTGCGGATTAATAGCTTTTCCACTTCTTCCAAATCGTACTTTTCCAGATGCAGTTCATCTTGGTCTTTACCTTGTCGGGCATTGTCAGCATTAAAGAAGAAGTCTTCCGGTTGCAAGGTAGGTTTATTACTGAGAATCACCGCCCGTTCTACTGAATGCTGCAACTCTCGCACATTACCCGGCCAGTGGTACTTTTGCATTCGCTTAATAGCACTAGCGCTGATAGAGTGAATGGGTTTGTTATATTTCTTAGAGTACATGGTTAGAAAGTGGGTAGCGAGTGGCTCTAAATCTTCGGCTCGTTCCCGTAAAGGAGGTAAATTAATTTCTATGGTATTAATACGATAGAGCAAATCCTGCCGAAACTCGTTATTTTGCACCATTTCGTACAGTGGCATATTAGTAGCGCAGATAAAGCGAACATCAACATCAATCACTTTATTAGAACCTACCGGAGTAATGCGCTTATTCTGAAGAGCGGTAAGCAACTTGGCTTGCAGCGGAAGCGAAAGGTTTCCGATCTCATCCAAGAACAGTGTGCCTTCTGAAGCAGCTTCAAAGCGGCCTACCCGATCTTGCTTAGCATCCGTAAAGGAGCCTTTCATATGTCCGAATAGCTCACTTTCAAACAGAGATTCGGTCACTGCCCCTAAGTCTACATTGATGAATACATTATTCGTCCGTTGTGAGCGACGATGAATAGCCCGGGCAATTACCTCCTTTCCGGTTCCATTTTCTCCCAGAATCAGCACGTTGGCATCAGTGCTGGCTACCTGCTCAATGGTTTCAAACACCCGTTGCATAGTGGGACTACTTCCGATGATATCTTGAAACTTATTGTTGAGATCGGCGGTGAGAATTTCCTGTTGCGATCGCAACTGATTTACTTCTGATTTAGTAGCGCGCAGCTTTAGAGCAGCCATCACCGTAGCAAGTAGCTTTTCGTTATTCCATGGCTTAAGCACAAAGTCGGTAGCTCCTTCCTTTATCGCCCGTACCGCCATATCTACATCGCCGTAGGCCGTAATAAGAATCACCACTGCCGAAGGGTCTTTCTCTAAAATTTGATCTAACCAGAAGTAACCTTCTTTGCCACTACTTACATCTTTAGTAAAGTTCATGTCCAGCAAAATTACATCGTACTGCTCGTTGCTGATAGTAGCCGGAATAGCTCCTGGATTCTTTTCAGTATCTACTTGAAGGAAATGACGTTTTAGGAAAATCTTAGCGGCTTGTAATACATCCTCATTGTCGTCTACAATTAAGATTTTACCAGTTTTATTAACAGTTCTGCTCATAGTATAGAAGAATGATTGATGAATGGTGAATAACGAATAATTGACTTGAGATAATCAGTTATAGCATAACTATTGGTCATCCGTAGTTCATTAATCATTACTCATTGTTAGTTATTCATTATTTATTTGCCAAAGATTGTACCTAATAGATAGAAGAATAGGTCAGCTAACTATCCGTAGAGGTTGAAAACCAAGCATACTCAACAGAATTCAACCTTTTCTACTTATAAATACTCTTTGAGAATTCAAATATAAGTGTCCGATTTCGAACTAGCAACGTACAGAAGCGTACAAAGGATGTTCGTTTCCGTACACTTCCGGTTGGCTAAAAGGGCTAAATAGAGGGGTTGAGCACAATTTTTAGTTTTGGCACAGTGTTCGTAACTCTGGTAACCGAGCTACTACAGCCATCTAAAATTAATTAATAGAACACTGCCAAGATTCAGACAAGCTATGGGAATGGACCGAAAAATAAAAAAGAAAACATGGACAACCGGACGTATACTCGGGATTGGTCTCGGGTTGATCTTCGTATCGTTCATTTTGTATAGCTTTCTTTTTGCCGACAACCGATCTAAGTTAAATGTAGACGAAGAAAAAATCACCGTTTCTACGGTCAAGCAGGATATTTTTCAGGAGCGAATTCCGGAAACCGGGATTGTGATGCCTAGCCAAACCATTTTTATGGATGCGGTAGAAGGTGGGGTGGTTCGCGAAATTATACTAGAATCTGGTGCCTTAGTAGAGCGAGGTGATACAATTATGATATTAGACAATTCTAGTCTACAGTTAGAAGTGATGCAACGAGAATCTCAATTATACGAGCAACTTAACATTATGCGGAACACCCGCTTAGGTCTTGACCAGAACGATATAAATCAGAGATCCCAATTAGCTCAGATTGATTATCAATTGCAGTTACTAGAGCCTCAGTACAATCGTTTTAAAGAACTATCTAGTAAAAAACTGATTTCTCAGCGTGAACTGGAAGAAGTAGAAGAACAGTATGAATACAATAAGCGTCTGAAAGAACTTACCTACCAATCTTACCAATCTGACTCAGTTTCCCGCTCTATGCAGCTCCGACAACTTCGCTTATCAGAAGATAGAATGAACCGAAGTTTGGAGGCAGTCGGGAAAATTCTAGATAATCTGGTTGTTACTGCTCCGACCAACGGCTTGCTGACCACGCCCGATTGGGAACCCGGTCAATCAATCACCCCTGGTGAACGCTTAGGGCAAGTTGCTTTACTAGATAGCTATAAAGTTCGAGTTGCTATTGATGAACTCTACTTACCCAGAATCGACGTGGGGCAACAAGGTACATTTACTTTTGCAGGTGGTGATTATCGTCTGGAGATCTATAAAAAGTATCCGACAGTAAGTGAAGGCAACTTTGAAGTAGATATGAAATTTGTCGGTGAAGTGCCCAGCGGTATCCGTCGCGGACAATCGTTACGCATTCGCTTAGAGCTAGGTTCTTCAGAAGAGGCGATGTTACTTGCCACCGGAGGATTCTTCCGCGATACCGGAGGCAATTGGGTATTTGTACTCAACAATGATGGCTCAAGAGCCTACAAACGTGATATTCGCCTAGGCCGTAAGAACCCCGAAAACTACGAAGTGCTAGAAGGCTTAGAACCGGGTGAGAAGGTAATTACTTCTTCCTACGAGAATTTTGGAGACAATGAAGTTCTAGTCTTTTAATAGTACAGAACCAAAATCTAAGGAAATGTACTCGAGAAACCTTAGCGATCTTATACAAACTAACTCAAATTAATAAATTCTAATCCTAAATATCACCCTCCGGTCTCCGGATTCCAATCTCATTAAAACTAAACAAAGACAAAACTATGATTCGCACAAACAACTTAAAGAAAGTATTCATCTCTGATGAGGTAGAAACCACCGCTCTGAACGATATTAATATTGAGATCAAGTCGGGGGAGTTCGTGGCCATTATGGGGCCTTCTGGTTGTGGTAAATCTACTTTGCTCAACATCCTAGGACTACTCGACAATCCTTCTTCCGGTGAGTACCACTTTATGGATCACGAAGTAGGCAACTACTCCGAGCGGCAGCGGGCTCAGCTACGAAAAGGAAATATCGGTTTTGTATTTCAGAGCTTTAACCTGATTGATGAACTGACTGTATTTGAAAACGTAGAGCTGCCACTGTTGTATTTGAAAGTACCTTCGGCGGAGCGGGAAAAGAAAGTAAATGCGGCTCTGGAGCATATGAACATCATGCACCGTCGTAACCACTTTCCGCAGCAACTATCGGGTGGTCAGCAGCAGCGTGTAGCTATCGCTCGAGCGGTAGTTGCCAACCCTAACTTTATACTAGCGGATGAGCCGACGGGTAACTTGGACTCCACCAATGGAGAGGAAGTGATGAACCTGTTATCAGAATTAAACAAAGCCGGAACCACCATTGCGATGGTAACGCACTCTCCTCACGATGCTACTTACGCTAACCGAGTTATCAATTTATTCGACGGTATGATCGTGACTGAAAACATTAAAGAGAAGTTTCACGTGTAAAACTTTTGATAAGTAGTTTGTAGAACTGAAAAGCGGCAACTCTCACTTCATAGATAGGGTGCCGCTTTTTTATTTTCCAGCCACCTTTCTTTCACTTGTTCACCTACGCACAACTTTTGTACGGAAACGTACATCACTCGAAATATATATGATTGTAAATACTTGATAATCAATATATTGAGATTGGGTATATTTTTTGGATTTAAGAAATGAACCTACTAATCACTTCCTGCTATGCTCAAAAACCTACTCAAAGTCGCCATTCGTAATATTGGTAAAGATCGTATCTACAGCCTGCTCAACATCCTTGGGCTCACGCTGGGGATTACGTGTAGCCTCTTCCTGTTTTTGTATTTGCTCAATGAACTGAGCTACGATAAATTTCACACAGAGAAAGACCGCATATACCGGGTGGTAACCCATTTTACCGAAACCGATAATCAGTTTACTTGGCCTAGTGCTCAGATACCGCTAGCGCAGGAGCTGAAGGAAAAATATTCACAGATTGAGCATGCCGTTCGTTTTATTGGCGCAGGGCGAGAGCTGTTTGAGAACCCTGAGCGGGACGTACGTTTTTACGAGGAAGATTTTCGCTACGTAGATTCTACTGTTTTTGAGGTATTCGATTTTCCGCTACTGTCGGGTGACCCAGCTACCGCGCTGGTAAAGCCTAACACAGCGGTGCTAACCCAAGAAACAGCCCAAAAATACTTCGGTAGTGCCGATCCAATGGGACAGACGCTTAAGAACGGCGATGATATTTACGAGGTCACTGGACTCGTTGAAGATGTTCCTGAGAATTCAAGTATAGAATTTGATGCCCTGCTCTCTCGAGCTACCCTGCCTGATGAGATGGGTGGTTGGGGAGGCTGGGGTGTGTCCACGTACCTACTGATGAAAGAAGGCAGTAGTATCCAAGACGGTGAGGAAGCTCTGGCGAGTGTGAACAAGGAACGGGTTGTCCCTATTTTTGAAAATTACGGAGTGACGATTGATTACTGGTTGCAACCACTAGCTGATATCCATCTCAAATCAGATTTTGGTGAGGGCGAAAGTGGAGCGGGCGATATTTCCTACATCTATATTTTCGGGGCAGTTGCCTTTTTTATCCTCATCATTGCTAGCATTAACTATATGAACTTGGCGACCGCCCGGGCTACTCGCCGAGCTAAGGAGGTGGGTGTTCGTAAAACGATGGGCTCATTCCGCGGTCAGCTTATCAGTCAATTTCTGACCGAATCTACTTTGCTGACGTTTATTGCGCTTGCCATTAGTCTGCTGCTGGTTGCCGTTCTGCTGTCGCCCTTCAACCAGTTGGCGGGTACCGAAATTGAGCTTTCGTTTCTGCTGCAACCTCAAATTATTATAGGCTTTATTCTGATTACCTTGTTGGTTGGAATTGCCGGGGGCAGTTATCCGGCCTTCTACTTATCTAAGTTTAATCCCGCCTTAGTACTTAAAGGAAATGCTACCCGAGGTACAGGCAATGCGATGTTGCGAAAAGTGTTGGTAGTAGTACAGTTTGCTATTTCCATTGCCATGCTCATCTGTACCTGGATTGTTTACGACCAACTTCAGTATTTGCGTGACAAAGACTTAGGCTTTGATCAGGAGCAGGTACTTATTGTTACTATGCCAGACTCGACTATTCGGGCGAACTACGAAGTGCTGCACAATCGGCTAAAAGAAAGTGCTAATGTCTTAGAAGTGTCAACCTCCTCATCTCGCCCCGGTACTGGATATGGAAAAAATCTGATGTTGGTAGAAGGTAACGATGGTAGCATGGTAGATGGCGGGGTTGGAGTAAACCAGTATCGGGCGCATTACGATTACGTAGAAACGATGGGTATTGACATTTTGCAAGGACGAAGCTTCTCGCGAGAATATGCTACCGATACTGCTGCCGTTCTAGTGAATGAATCGATGGTGGCTCGGATGCAGTGGGATGATCCAATTGGTAAAGAACTTTCTTTCATGGGTGACGAAGATAATCCGGGACCAACATATTCAGTAATTGGGGTCTTTAAAGATTATCATCAGCAATCGCTATATAATTCAATTGAGCCGCTGGCTGTTCTTTTTGGTGATCCTAGTTTCTGGCTTAGCATCAAAGTCTCGCCCGAAAGAGTAACCGAGACCTTAGCCTATATTGAAGATACCTGGACGGAAGTGAATACCGGAAAACCGTTTTCCTATGAATTTTTGGACGAAGAATTTATGTCGCAGTACGAAACTGACCAGAAGCGGGGTAAAATATTTACGATGTTCTCGGCATTCACTGTCATCATTGCCTGTCTGGGTTTGCTGGGACTAGCTGCCTACACCACCGAACAACGGGCGAAGGAGATTGGTATACGCAAGGTAATCGGAGCTACTGTCCCCAATATTGTTGGGCTGATTTATAAGGATTTTTTCATCCTGATCGCTCTGGCTATGCTTGTGGCCTTTCCGTTGGCGTACTGGTTTATGAACGACTGGTTACAGACATTTGCTTACCAGACCGATATCAAGTGGCTCACATTTGTGGCCTCGGCTTTGCTTACGCTAGTCGTCACCCTCGGAGCCATCAGCTTCCACACTTTGCGGGCAGCTACGGCTAACCCAGTGAAGTCTTTGAGGAGCGAATAGCTTAATGATAAATGAGTAGTGAATAATGACTAATAATTGATCTTGTTTACTACTCATCCATGCGATAATTGCAGTCATTATTCATCAACCACCATTCATTAATCATCATGATAAAGAACTATCTATCCATCGCTCTGCGAAATTTTCGCAAACAGAAAACATTCTCTCTGCTAAATATTGGTGGTTTGGCGATTGCGCTAGCTACGGCTACCCTAGCACTCGTATACATCCAACATGAGTTTAGTTACGACCGCTGGATTCCTAACCAGGAGAATATTTATCGAGTGTACCGAGAGTGGAATCCAGGGCGAGGTAATACGTATACACCCTACGTACTAGCTGAGACCTTAAGAGAAGAGTTTCCAGAAATTGTAAGTGCCGTACCCGTTAATGAGGGAAATGATCTTCTAGTAAGCACTGAGGAAAAACCGGAGGACGGTATATACGTCAAGCATCTGGCTTTAGCTGATAGTACCTTTCTAAAGGTGCTGCCTTTACCACTAAAATACGGTAACCCGGCTAATGCTTTGAAAAACAATCACTCTATGCTAATTAGTGAGCCGCTGGCGGAGCAACTCTACGGTGAACGTAATCCGGTAGGTGAGGTCTTGAGATTTAATGATGAGACTGATTATCTGATTACTGGAGTATTAGCGGAGTTTGCTGGAAATACTCACTTGGATGTAGATTTGGTAGGGCGGGATACATCCTACTTCTATGAGTCGTGGACTGGGAACAATCCGGCTACTTACGTGACGTTAAACCCTAATACCAACGTAAGGGAGCTAGAAAGAAAAATCACCGAAGCCATTAATCCTCGTATTCAGAAGGAACTAGAAAAGCTTGGTTCCACTTGGGAGAAGTTTCCTGAGTGGAAATTACAACCTATCAGCGATGCCCACTTAAACGCTACGGCTGAGGTAGGCGGGCCATTTTCCATTAAAGCCGGAGGTATTCAGCGAGTGTATATTATTGGTCTAGTTGGGTTGTTGATGCTAGTAGTAGCGAGCATCAATTATATGAACCTGGCGACCGCTCAGGCGGCTCGTCGAGCCAGAGAAGTAGGAGTGCGTAAAGTCAACGGAGCTTCCCGGCAGCAACTAGTATTTCAATTTTTATCCGAAGCTACGCTTCAGTGCTTGGTAGCATTGCCGATCGCTATTTTATTGGCGCAACTGGCTCTCCCGGTCTTTGAACACATGACCAACCGCGATCTTGTGTTGGGAATGTCTGAGTTGGGGCAGATTACTCCATTGTTAGTAGGAGTCGTACTATTGCTAGGAATACTTTCCGGAAGTTATCCCGCCTTTTTTCTAGCGGCTTATCGCCCTACCGAAGTGCTCAAAGGAAAGTGGCTACGCCGCGATAAGGGCAAATTATTGCGTCAAGGTATGGTGGTAGTTCAGTTTGCGGGGGCAATCGTTGCCGCTGTGGTAATGACTTTCATTTATCGGCAGGTACAATTCATGCAAAACCAAGAACTGGGTTTTCAGTCGGAGCAGGTGATGGTGATCAAAGCGAATACCCAGCAGACCTACGAAAAAATACAGTCACTTCGGTCTCAGCTAGTGCAAAATCCGAAGATACAGGCGGTATCAGCAACGGTAAGCGTACCCGGAAGTGGTAATCCCGATTATATGTTTAAGGTAGGGGGAGTTGAGAAAGATCAGTCAGTTAATATCTATTTTGTAGATGATAACTACGTCCAGGCTCTAGATTTGCAATTGGAAGAAGGTCGTTTTATTGCTCCCTCTGATACTACTACTCAAACATTTGTGGTTAACGAGGCATTTGTGAAAGAATATGATCTAAAAGATCCAGTTGGTCATTCACTGAGTTTAAGCGGAGCTAAAGTTTCTGGAACTATTGTGGGAGTGGTAAAGGATTTTCATTACAGCAGTTTAGAGCAACGTATCCAACCATTAGTATTTTCTGGAGCTATTCCTCTTATGCGAGGCGGTTGGATAAGTAACGTAGCCGTCCGTTTATCAACGAATGATTTGCGTAGCACCATCGGAGAAGTAGAGAAGTTCTGGAAACTGATTGAACCAGCCCATCCTATTCGCTACTCATTTCTGGATGATGACTTCGCTCAACTGTATGCTGACCAGCAACGGCTAGGGAGCACCCTACTTTGGGCTACGTTGCTCACGCTATTCGTGGCACTACTCGGCTTATTTGGTTTAGCTGCCTACATGGCCGAACAGCGTACTAAAGAGGTGGGTGTGCGTAAAGTGCTGGGTGCGACCGTCGCCCAGATTACTACACTGCTTAGTACTGATTTTCTTAAAATTGTACTAGTTGCGGGTGGAATTGCCGTACCTATTTCGTTTTGGTTAGCCCAGCAGTGGCTTAGTGATTACGCTTACCGAACTCCAATTTCGATCCTACCTTTTATCCTGGCTATCATCGGAGCGGTACTCACGGCAGTTGTTACCGTAGGTAGCCGAGCTATCCGAGCGGCTCGAGCTAACCCTGCTGAGAGTTTGAGAAGTGAGTAATGTAGATCATGCTAATGTTCTTGCTACTTTTCGCTGGTGAGTAAAGTATACTAAATCAGAGATGAAGATAACAGCAGCCCAGCCCAAAGTTGTAATAAAAATCAATTGATTATCCTGCTGAGCAATCGCAATAGCTACGTAAGCCCAGACAAATACCAACGGGTAGAGCTTGCTGCGGGCAGCAAACAGTACCAGCAATGCCAAAGCGGCTCCTACAGAAGTCATAATTACTACCCAGGCTGGTTCGCTTAATCCTAAGGCATTCCATTCGGCGTACTTCATTAGTACGCTGAAGTTCACAATAGTAGCCACCGAAATCCAGCCTAGATACAAGCTAAAAGGAATACGCATTTGCTTCTTTTCCCAATCTGTGACAGTGCGGTCGTTAGTCCACAATGTGACTAGCTGAATAAGTGTGACTAGGATAACCAGCATCAGCACGGCACTCAACGCAATATATTCTAACTGAAAGGCAATGAGCCAGGCACTATTAGCGATGAGATTAAGTATTAACGGAAAAGCGGCTCGGTTGTAAGCGTGCTGGGTAGGAGCTGCTTGAAAAACTTGGTAGTATACATATACTCCTAAGGTGAGATAAATCAAACCCCAGATAGCAAAAGCATAGCCCGCCGGGGTAATCAGCGTACTGTATTTGTCTGAAACTTCGCCAATGGTTTGTCCCTCAAACAATACTCCTTGCGAGAGATAATTCATTAGCAAAGTAGCCACGAACAGCCCAAGTGCAATCCAACGAATAGTAGGTATAGATGATAATTTGTTCATATCTTATAGTATTATGGTATTCAAGTGTTCAGTTCAGATTCAATATCAGACACGAACACCGTCCTACGGTCGCTCGAAAACACGAATACCTGAACACCATATCTAACCTCACTAGTGAGGGAAAGTTAGATTACTTGGGGAACCTCGTTCAGTGCTTGCTGTTAGTAAAAGTATGCAGCAGACCTCCAACAACGTGATTGAGAACGAAGTATTAGAAAAAATCTTGGCTGGTGAAGCAGTACAGTCAGAACTTCACAAAGATTACTGAGGGAGGACACTTAGATAATAAGACTCTGGCTATAATGGATTAATGTTCTACGATATGAATCTCCGGCTGGCTATTGTAGCCGATCTTCCTGAAATACATACGCTATTTGTAGAAACTATCCGACAGGTTGCCAACCGCGACTACAAACCTGCCCAGATAGAAGCATGGACTGCTGGGGTGCACAATCAGAAGCGATGGGAGGATGCTATTCATGACCAATACTTTTTAGTTGCTACGGCAGAAGATGCTATCGTTGGTTTTGGTTCACTAGACGAAGGAGGTTATCTGGATTTTCTTTACGTGCATAAAGATCATCAACGAAAAGGGATAGCCCACGCTCTCTACCAGCGATTAGAACAGGAGGCCATCAGCAAAAATTGCGTTCAGGTTACCACTAATGCTAGCAAAACTGCCTGCCCCTTTTTTTTAGCGCGAGGATTTGAAGTAGTGAAAAAGAATAGGAACCAGATTAGAGGAGTAGAGATCATCAATTACCGGATGAAAAAAGTTTTGTAGCTAATAGCAGTTTCACTATCAGCCTTCAATTCGTTTTGTTAGTAATTCTTCTCATGAGTGAATGGCAATAAGGTCGCTTTTTTGCACCCATACATGGTAAGACCGGCCGAATAGATCGAGGGTTTATGTACAATTGAAATGAATTTCCTAATTTTAATTTTTAAAACCCTTCTTATCAATGAAGAATATACTACTCCTAACCATACTATCTGCATTATTTTTTGCTTGTCGAGAAGACCAAGAGCAAAAGAAAGAAGCGAGTAAACCTTCAACTACTAAACTTGCCCAGTCAGGTTTAGGAATGGTAGCTGCTGCCCAACCGCTGGCTACTGCTGCCGGAAATAGTATTCTAGAGGCCGGTGGAAATGCCGCCGACGCTGCTATAGCCACTGCCTTTGTTCTCGCAGTGGTAGAACCAACCATGAACGGTATAGGTGGCAGAAATCAGATATTGGTACGCCAGGCAGATGGAAGTTTTGTAGGGTATAATGGAATGACCGAGGTGCCTGCCAGTTTCGTTCCTGCTGAAGAGCCGCCCAATGCTGGCTATGGTACAGTAGCTACTCCCGGAGTAGTAGCCGCTCTTATGAGACTTCATGCCGAGCATGGTTCTATGCCTTGGGACGAACTGATAAAACCGGCCATTCAGTATGCCAGTGAAGGATTTGAAGTTCTAGAAGGAGAAGCAGCACGGCACGCCTATGCACTGGAAGATATAAAACAGAACCCCGGTTTTCGCAGACAGATGCTCAAAAATGATACAATGACTTACGAGGTAGGAGAAACCTTAAAGCAACCTGATCTGGCCAATACTTTACAGCGAATAGCCAAAACCAACGGTAAAGATTTTTATGAAGGAGAAACGGCAAAAACGATTGCCGAAGATATGGCCGCCAACGGAGGCTTTGTCACCGAAACAGATCTCAGGGAATATAAGGCACTTGATGCGCGATACGTGACAACTACGTACCGAGGTTATGAGATTCACTCCATTCCGGCTCCGGCGGGGGGTGGCTTGGTGGTGAAAGCCTTAAATATCCTGGAGCAATTTGACTTATCCTCAATGACGGATGCCCAGTGGGCAGCAGTAGTTAATCAAGCACTGGCTTTTGCCATTGGGAGTATGGAATACGATTATAAAGAAGAAGACCTCAGCTTAGTTCAGGGTAAAGAATGGGCTGAAGAAAAAGCCAGTGAAGTAGTCGTTCCTGAAAGTGTCCCGCTACAAAATGCAGCCTATAACGGCTCAAGTGATCAACTGCTTGCAGCCAATACTGACTGGACCGGCGATACGTGGGGAGTCAGTAGCCACCATACCACTCATTTTGTAACTGCTGACTGTTCTGGAATGGTCGTTTCTATTACTCAAACGATTGGGCCACTCTTTGGCTCCAAAGTAATCACGCCCGGTTTGGGTTTTGTGTATGCTTCTACCATGGGAGCCTATCTATCAGGAGCCGATCAGGCCCCTGGTTCTCGACCTAGAACCACTATTGCTCCTACCGTTGTGACCAAAGGCGGCGAAACCGTCCTGGTGCTGGGTGCAGCCGGGGGGCTACGCATCCTATCGGGAATTGTACAAACTATCTCAAGGTTTATTGACCAAGGCATGAGCATTGAAGAGGCGGTGGCTGCACCGAGAATCCATCCTGAAGCAGGTATGAATGGCGGAAAACGCGAAGCATTTCCGTTGAAATTTAGTGCTGAGTTTACTGAGACCAATGGATGGAACGCAACGGATTCTATTTATTGGCAAGAACAAGGTTTTGAGCCTGAGGCGATCACCCGGTTTGGCGCATTTGCCCGAGTACATGCTATCGCCCGAGATGCAGAAACCGGGCTTTGGACGGGTATGGCAGACCTAGACTGGGAGGGCACTGCCAATGGACCAGAAACGGCTAAGTGTGAGCAGTAGTTGCTCTCTATCAGAGTAGGTTTTGCCGCCTAAATACAGGATAGAATAAGTGCTTGGACGAATGATTTATCGAATAAGTATTTATTCTATCATTCACTCATACTATCGCTAGGAGGTATTTACTTCAACTATCACTTTTAGTATTAGTAGGTAAAGTGCTTATTGATAGTAACTAGTGGAAAACAGATAGTATAATAAGAAAAAGTTGCCAGAGTATTTGTTAAAAAGTAGGTAGCATAAATGCACGAGTCCGCGTATCTTTCGTGTTATACGGATAGAAAAATCTGGCTAAACGACCGAACAGAATTAATGAACGTCCGCTGATGTACCTAATTTTTGATACCGAAACCACTGGCCTACCCCGCGACTACAACGCTCCCATTTCCGATCTGGATAACTGGCCTCGGCTCGTACAGCTTTCCTGGCAGCTGCATAATGCCGACGGTAGCTTGCGGTCAGCTCACGACTATATTGTAAAGCCCGAAGGGTTTACCATTCCCTTTAACTCAGAGAAGGTGCACGGCATTTCTACCCAGCGGGCGTTAGCTGAAGGATATCCACTGGGTGAAGTTCTTAGTAAATTTAACGAAGACCTTCAGCATACCCGGCAGACCATCGGGCACAATGTTGATTTTGACCTCAATGTAACCGGAGCCGAATTTTTGCGGGCACAGATGGAGACTTCGCTGCTCAATATTGAAAAGGTAGATACTAAAGACGCCTCTACCGATTACTGTAAAATTCCTGGGGGGCGGGGCGGTAAGTACAAGTGGCCTACCCTTTCGGAGTTGCACGAAAAATTATTCGGCGTGCCGTTCGATGGGGCGCATAATTCAGCCTTCGACGTAGATGCTACTGCTCGCTGCTTCTTCGGCTTACTGAAGGAGCAAGTCATTACTCCATTTGATAACACTCCGCTAACAGGAATTAACTACGAGCGACCCAATCTGGAGGAAGCGGTGCGGGATATGCCGCAGAATGCTTCGCAGAAAACGAAGGTAGCTGGGCCGCCTCAGCGGAAGAAGGTAGATGTCAACAAAATTGAAACCGCTCCCTTTAGTCATCTGCACGTTCATTCACAATACTCCATTTTACAAAGTACTGCCAGTATTAAGCAACTAGTCAGTGCAGCCAAGGAGCGCAATATGCCTGCCATTGCCATTACCGATCTGGGTAATCTGTTCGGAGCATTTAAGGCTGTAGCCGAAGGAAAAAAGCAGGGCGTAAAAGTAATCATCGGCTGCGATGTTTACATGACGAAGGATCGGCATCAAAAGAAGTTTACTAAAGATTTTAAAGATCAACGTTCGGTACAGTTATTACTAGCGAAGAATCAGAACGGTTATCAAAATCTGGCAAAGCTTTGTTCGCTGGGCTACATTGAAGGTTACTACGGTGGTTTTCCTCGGGTAGATAAGGAGCTGATCCAAGAATATGCTAAAGACCTAATTGCTACTACCGGAGGCATCTCGGGCGAAATTCCCGACTTGATTCTTAATACGGGTGAACATCAGGCTGAAGAAGCTTTCCGGTGGTGGCTGGAGGTATTTGGCAACGACTTTTATGTAGAACTACAAAGGCACGGCCTGGAGGAAGAAGATCGGGTAAATGAAGTGCTACTTCGTATGGCTGATAAATACGGCGTAAAAGTGATTGCTACTAACAATGTTTACTACGCTAATCAGAAAGAGGCCAATGCCCACGATACCCTGCTCTGTGTAAAGAACAACGAAGTACTATCTACTCCTATCGGTCGGGGTCGGAATTTCCGCTTCGGAATGCCCAACCACGAATTTTACCTCAAGACCGAAGAAGAGATGAAGCAGCTCTTCGCCGACCGTCCCGACGCAATTACCAACACCTTTGAGATTGCTGAGAAAGCTGAAGAACTAACTCTGCAGCGAGATATTCTGCTACCTAAGTTCGCACTTCCCGACGGCTTTGCCGATCAAAACGACTACCTGCGCCATCTCTCTTACGAAGGAGCGAAGCCTCGCTACGGCGAAATTACCCCTGAAATCCAGGATCGGCTCGATCATGAGCTGAAGATTATCAAGGACATGGGCTTTCCCGGTTATTTCTTGATTGTGCAGGATTTTATTAATGCGGCTCGGAAAATGGGAGTATCGGTTGGACCGGGTCGGGGTTCAGCCGCCGGATCGGTAGTCGCTTACTGCACCGGAATTACCAATATTGATCCCATCGAGTACGATCTGCTCTTTGAGCGTTTTTTGAATCCCGAGCGGATTAGTATGCCCGATATTGATATTGACTTTGACGACGACGGGCGGCAAGAAGTAATCAACTATGTGATTGAGAAGTATGGACGAAATCAGGTAGCCCAGATCGTAACCTTCGGTACTATGGCTCCCCGAATGTCCATTCGGGATGTATCGCGAGTGAGTGAGCTACCATTAGTCGATGCCAACCGATTAGCGAAACTGGTGCCGGAGAAACCTGGAACTACCTTTGAACAAGCCCTGGCTGAAGTACCTGAACTTCAGCAGATCAAGCGAGGCTCGGATAAGCAAGCTGAAGTAATTAATCTGGCGCACACACTAGTAGGTTCAGTACGGAACACTGGAATTCATGCAGCGGGAGTGATCATTGCCCCCGACGATTTGCTGGAATATATTCCGGTGAAAACGGATAAGGATTCTGACTTATTCGTTACTCAGTTTGACGGCTCAGTGGTAGAATCAGCCGGAATGCTGAAGATGGATTTCTTGGGATTAAAAACCCTGACCATCATTAAAACAGCTCTCAGAAAAATTAAAAAGAACCACGGTATTGATATTGATATCGATGCCATTCCGCTGGATGATGAAAAGACATTTCAACTATACCAGCGAGGCGATACCATCGGCACATTCCAGTTTGAGTCGGAGGGGATGCGGCAGTGGTTGCGTAAGCTCAAGCCTACTGATATTGAGGATTTGATTGCGATGAACGCCCTCTATCGTCCGGGCCCGATGCAGTTCATTCCCAACTTTATTGACCGTAAACATGGCAAAGAAACCGTCGAGTATCCGCATCCGTTGCTCGAGCCTATTCTGAAGAATACCAACGGAATTATGGTGTATCAAGAGCAGATTATGCAGACCGCACAAATTCTGGGAGGCTATTCACTCGGAGGTGCGGACTTGCTGCGCCGGGCGATGGGTAAGAAGAAGATTGAGGAGATGAACAAGCAACGGGTCATCTTCGTGAAGGGCGCTGAGGAAAAACATGGTATTGATAAGAAGAAAGCCGAAGAGGTATTCTCCATCATGGAGAAGTTTGCTCAGTACGGCTTCAACCGTTCGCACTCAGCCGCTTACTCAGTCGTGGCTTACCAAACGGGTTATTTGAAGGCAAACTATCCGGCGGAATACATGGCCGCCGTACTCACCCACAACATGAGCAATTCCGACAAGGTGACACTGTTTATGGACGAGTGTAAGCAGATGAAAATTAAGGTGCTAGGCCCAGATGTGAACGAGAGTGATTACGATTTCGGGGTAAATCAAGAAGGGCAGATTCGTTTTGGGTTGGGAGCTATCAAAGGCGCAGGTGAAAGTGCGGTGGCTTCTATCATTGAAGAGCGGGACGAGCAAGGGACGTACTCGGATATTTTTGAGTTTACCAAGCGTACTAACCTACGGACAGTTAATAAAAAAACATTGGAGTGTATGGCGATGGCGGGGGCTTTTGACTGTTTTCCCAATATGCACCGTCGGCAGTACCTGCATGTGCCACTCGGCGATGCTTCATTACTGGAGAAAGCGGCTAAGTATGCTCAGACGTTACAACAAGAGGAAGAAGCCGCTCAGGTTTCCCTATTCGGGGGTGTTGGTGGATTAGAAGTACCCAAACCCCGCGTGGTTGACTGCGAGCCTTATACCGAACTGGAAAAGCTGAAGATTGAAAAAGAGGTTACCGGATTCTACATTTCGGGACACCCGTTGGACCAGTTTAAACTAGAGATCGAGAGCTTTTGTACTTGTACGCTAGATAAAGTAACGGGCTACCAGAACCGAGAAGTTGCCGTAGCCGGAATTATTACTAAAAGTGCTGAGCGTCAGACAAATACGGGTAAACCTTTTGCTCTAGTTACTATGGAAGATTATCAAACATCCTTCGATCTAGCTTTCTTTGGAGAAGATTTCTTAAGCAATCGGCATCGCTTATCGGTAGGTGAGTTTGTGTACGTGAAGGGGCGGGTTGAGGAACGCTACAATAAACCCGGCGTATGGGAGCTTCGCCCGCAGACGGTTCAGCTGCTCACTGAAATTCGGGAGAAGATGACCGGGGGTATTCAGTTGAGCATCGCTGCTGAGCATCTCAGTCAATCGTTAATCGAGCAGTTGGAAGCACTTTCTACTGAATATCAAGGAAATTGTCCAGTCAAGGTAACGGTGCATGATGAACAGGAAAATATGAGTGTGGAAATGCTCTCCCGCAAGTACCGCTGGCAACCCGACGGTCAACTCTTCGGTGCTTTGGAGCAACTAGATGGCGTGAAATACCAACTGGCTGGGGTGCGGTAATCTCTTTAGACTTGCTCCTACTCCAACTCATCAATTGCTCCGGTAATACCATCCATTTTTCGTTCGGAGTAGGCTCCCGAGGTAGCATATACAATTTTTCCGGTTTGATCGAGTAAGAAGAAGTAGGGAACATCTTTCTTCTCAAAATCTAGGGCTTCTTTGTAGGGTTTGAGTTTACCTTGGTAGAATAAAATATAGGGTAGCAGTCGCTGATCCAGATTTTTGGCAGCCTTACGCTTGGCCGTTCCAGCCGCAGCGGCTTTCACTCCAGTGAACATTGGTACAAGATACACATCAATATCGTAAACAAAGCTGGAGAATAAGCCACCGCTTCCTGGGTTCATTTTTTGGGAGATGAATGTATTATAGACTGGGCTCATCCAGCTATTCAGGTCTTTTTCTGATTTTTTAGAGTAGGCCAAACCTACCAAAGTAATGCGTCCCTTAGTATCCTTCGGCAAGTTAATCACTTCATCATCTACCGTTTCAGCTTGCATCTCCGGAAAGGGTTGGTTAATGATTGACGAGATCGGACGACCTGCCGTGCAACATAGAACAATAGCAAGAAAAGATACCCACTGTCTCATAACATTCACATTTAGTCTGCTTCTTCAATTACAACTACTGTACCTAACGCCGGGGTATAGAACTGTGTGTAAGTTGTTAGCAGAATTTGACTTAAACGAATTGAGCCAATACCAAAAAATAAGTACCTTACCAGACCTTTTTTTCCACCATCTTTTTTTATAGTTATGACCTATTCTATTTCACGCCTTATTTTCGTAGTTGCTTGGCTAAGTAGCACCGTAGTTTTTGCTCAGAAGGATCTTGCCTACCAAACGCCGCCTTCGGCTATTGCTAATTTGGCAAACGCCCCGCTCACTCCGGCGGTCAGCGTCAATAGTTCGCACGAATGGATGGTGTTGCTAGAACGTCCCGGTTATCCGTCTATTGAGGAGCTAGCCCAACCTGAGTTGCGTTTGGCTGGGCTTCGCATTAACCCTCGTACCAACGGATCTAGCCGCGGGGGCTACTACGTTGGCATGTCGGTAAAACCACTTGATGGTAGTGAACCCATCTCGATAAATGGCTTACCCGAGAATCCAAAAATTGAGAATGTAGGCTGGTCACCCGATGGGCAAAAGATTACGTTCACGGTTACGCAAGAGGCTGGAATAGCTCTCTGGATGGCAGATGTAGCCAGTCAGCAAGCGAAGGTACTAACTGAACCAGTAATTAACGATGCTATGCGAGGGCTGCCCTACGCTTGGCTGTCCGATAGCAAAACTTTGATTTATAAAGCCGTAATAGCAGACTGTGGCGAAGCTCCCCAAGCCACTTCAGCCCCCGCTGGCCCGGTCATACAAGAAACTTCGGGTGAGAAAGCTCCGGCTCGTACTTACCAAGATTTACTGCAAAACCCGCAGGACGAAGCCTCATTCGCTTACTATACTACGGCTCAACTGCATTCGCTAAATACTGAAACTGAGGAAGATTCAGCTATCGGGGAAGCAGCTATCTTCTCCGAAGTATCTCCTTCGCCTGATGGAAACTATATTTTGGTAACCAAAGTACGCGAACCCTTTTCTTATTTAGTGCCCTATTATCGCTTTCCGATGACAGTAGAAGCTTGGAGTCCTGCGGGTGAACCAGTGCAGACCATCGCTGAAATTCCTCTCGCCGAAAATATACCCAAGGGGTTTGGAGCCGTTCGGGAAAGTCCGCGCAGCTTCACTTGGCGTAATGACCAGCCCGCTACGCTGTACTGGGTAGAAGCCCAGGATGGTGGTGACCCTAGTCAGGAAGCCGAAGTGCGGGATCAGCTATTTTACTTAGCAGCTCCGTTTGATGGCGAGAAACAAGTCAGTATTCCGATGAAGCTGCGGTACGGTGGAATTACCTGGGGGAATGATGATTTGGCGATTGCCTCCGAATGGTGGTGGAGCAACCGCCAGCAACTTACTTCGTCTTTTGATCCTACCGGAGGTGAAGATTCTAAAACGGTGTTGTTCGATTACTCTTTTGAAGATCGCTATAACAATCCCGGGAATTTTGAAACGGAAGCAAACCAGTACGGACGCTCAGTACTACTGACCGACAAGAAAGGGAAAACACTTTATCTAACGGGGCAAGGAGCTTCGGATGAAGGTAATCGTCCGTTCGTAGATGCCTTTAGCTTAGCTAATCAGGAGACTAAACGCTTGTGGCAGTCTGAAGCTCCGTACTACGAGTACCCGGTACAAATTTTGGATGCCAAAGAAAATACGGTACTCACCCGTCGCGAATCGCGGGAAGAGCCGCCTAATTACTTCGTTCGGGACTGGAAATCGGATCAACTAACCGCGCTCACTGGGTTTTCGCATCCTTACCCCGAGCTTAAAAATATTGAGAAGCAGGTAGTGAAGTACGAGCGCGAGGACGGGGTGGCCTTACAAGGCGATCTATACTTACCAGAAGGGTACGAGCCGGGCGATGAGCAGCTTCCCGTACTGATGTGGGCGTATCCTAACGAATTTAAGAGTGCGGATGCAGCGAGCCAGGTAGAAGGCTCGCCTTACGAATTTATCCGAATTGGCTGGTATTCACCCCTATTTTGGGTAACCCAGGGCTACGCCATTCTGGATGATCCTAGTATGCCAGTAGTGGGTGAGGGGGACGAAGAACCTAATGATACTTTCCGAAAGCAATTGGTAGGTAATGCTAAAGCAGCCATTGACAAACTAGTAGAAATGGGCATTGCCGATAGCAGTCGAATTGCCATTGGTGGTCACTCCTACGGAGCTTTTATGACCGCTAACTTACTGGCGCATTCTGATCTGTTCGCCGCCGGAATTGCCCGAAGCGGAGCCTATAATCGTACATTAACTCCTTTTGGTTTCCAACGAGAGGAGCGGACGTACTGGGAAGCTCCGGAAATTTACTATCAGATGTCGCCCTTTATGCACGCTGATAAAATTAACGAACCAATTTTGATGCTTCACGGCGAGGCCGACAATAATTCCGGCACATTTCCATTACAAAGTAAACGCTACTTCAATGCGCTGAAAGGACTGGGAGCTACGGCTCGTTTAGTGATGTTACCCCACGAGAGCCACGGCTATCGGGCGCAGGAATCGGTTCTTCACATGCTGTGGGAAATGGATCAGTGGCTAGATAAATACGTAAAAAATAAGAATACTGTCGAGACGGCTCGGCAAGGAGAAGAAGAATAAACAACATATATGGAAACAATGACATTAACCCATGATATGCAGGAGGTATTAGATACTCTGGGCATACAATCAACTAATCCATCGTATAGTACGGGACAAGAATTTGGAAGCATTGATACTGGAGGGCAAACCCGTGATATTCATTCTCCGGTAGATGGTTCGCTGATTGCTACCATCCAGATGGCAAGTGAAGCGGATTACGATCAGGTGATTGAGCAGGCGCAAACGGCTTTCAAAATCTGGCGAATGATGCCGGCGCCTCAGCGCGGTGAGATTGTCCGGCAAATTGGTAATCGGTTGCGGCAGTACAAAGAACCGCTCGGTAAATTGGTAACCTACGAGATGGGTAAGATTTATCAGGAAGGGCTGGGCGAAGTACAGGAAATGATTGACATCTGCGATTTCGCGGTAGGTCAATCGCGGCAGTTATACGGATTCACCATGCACTCCGAACGTCCTCAGCACCGTATGTACGATCAGTACCATCCGTTGGGAGTTGTCGGAATTATTTCGGCCTTCAACTTTCCGGTAGCCGTTTGGGCGTGGAATACCATGTTGGCTGCCGTTTGCGGCAATGTCTGCGTTTGGAAGCCTTCCGAAAAAACTCCACTCACTGCCCTGGCTTGTCAGAAAATCGTGGCGGAAGTACTAAAAGAAAATGATCTGCCCGAAGGTGTTTTCAACCTAATTATTGGTGATTCTGAGATCGGATCTAAAATGGCACACGACCGACGAGTACCGTTAGTTTCCGCCACAGGTTCCACCCGAATGGGTAAGAAAGTGGGTGAGGCTGTGGGGGCTCGTTTGGGTCGCTCTCTGCTAGAATTGGGTGGTAACAATGCCATCATTATCACTGAGCATGCCGATTTGGAAATGACTATTCGGGCGACAGTGTTTGGGGCAGTGGGAACCTGCGGACAACGCTGCACTTCTACCCGTCGGCTACTCATCCACGAGAGCCGTTACGACGAGATAAAAGAACGATTGCTTAAAATCTATCCGACGCTTTCTATCGGTAATCCGCTGGATGAAGAGAATCTAGTAGGGCCACTTATTGACCAGGATGCAGTAATCAACTTTAAAAACGCCTTACAAAAAGCCCGGGAAGAAGGCGGTAGATTACTGATCGGTGGAGAAGTGCTGAGTGGGGAAGGTTATGAGGGAGGCAACTACGTCACTCCGGCCATTGTGGAAGCCGAGAACCACTACGAAATTGTGCAAGAAGAAACCTTTGCCCCAATCTTGTATCTAATCAGGTATCAGGGTGACGTACATAGTGCCATTACTACGCACAACGCCGTAAATCAAGGACTTTCGTCCGCGATATTTACCACCAACATACTGGAAGCCGAAGCTTTCTTATCGCAGCGAGGTTCTGATTGTGGAATAGCCAACGTGAACATTGGTACCTCCGGAGCGGAGATTGGCGGAGCTTTTGGTGGTGAAAAAGATACCGGAGGCGGACGCGAATCTGGTTCCGATGCCTGGAAAGCCTACATGCGCCGCCAGACCAACACCATTAATTACAGTACTGAATTACCATTGGCACAAGGAATCAAGTTTGATATTTAAGGATTAGAAAATCCCCCAAATTGGGGGATTTTTGTGCTTACTGTTGTACTTATTTTAAGTATATTATACCTTGCTTGCAGTATCAAACCCTTAACTTCTTCCACTTATGAAACTCCTCAAAAAAATCTCAATCGGCGTACTCACCGTAGTAGTATTGTTCTTGATTGTGGCTGTATTCCTACCTTCTTCTTATCACGTAGAGCGATCAGTTGTCATTCAAGAATCGGTAGATAAGGTCTATCCTCAGGTAAGCAATCTCAACCACTGGTCGGCCTGGAATCCGTGGACGGAAGCTGACCCTACGGTTAAGAATACAATCCAAGGATCGGGGCACGAGATTGGTTCAGTCTGGGCGTGGCGAGGTGAAAAAATTGGCGTAGGGTCGCTTACCATTCAAGAACTGGAACCCAATAAGTTTATGCAATCGCGCTTAGCATTTGAAGAACCTCAAATGTTTGAGTCGGATGATATCTGGAAGTTTGAACCTACTAACGAAGGCACTCGGGTAACCTGGATTAATGAAGGAGAATTGTCGTATCCGGTAGACCGAGTGTTTGGCTTATTTATAGATGACATGCTCGGCAGAGATTTTGAGCGAGGGTTGGCTAATTTGAAGCATGTAACTGAAAATTCCTAAAAAATAATCTTACCCTCACTGACGATACAGGGCGTTTTCATAAAAACGCGCAATGCTAAAAATAGACACTTTTGCTTGTTCATTTTTGTCTGGGAGACCCTGTTCCAATCGAATCGACTTGACATAAAGACGAACCGCGATTTCTATGGTTTAAGCAAGCGTTGGTGTATAGTTTTTTTCATATTCGCTGGCGACCCGGTTCCGATAGTCTCTGATGCAAGCAAAAACTCGATGGATGATCTTATTACGAATGGCATTGCTTCTCCGCACAAAAGCTCGCACTCGCTCGCTGAATTTTCAGGTCGCGACGTACTAATATTTGTAAATTTTTCTATGGAAAAACTATGCTCGTGACTCTTTCTACATTTTAGGGGACTCTCACGGGTTGCACCTCAAAAACGGCTCTTTCGTACACAACTTTCCCTTGCTTGGTTAGTCCCCATACAATCACTTCATAGATTCCTAACTCATCAGCGGTAGTAAAAGAAAAGGTAGAAACACTGTCAGTGTCAAGATTGATTTTTGGTTTCCAGTATAGCAGTGTTCTAAAGTCGGGTACTGATGCAGCTAAAGAGTCAGGCGTTGAAAATGGAGCTGATTTGGTGTAGTATGGTAATGTTGTAAAGTGCGCTTTCCCGGAGAGCGCTTCTTCGTAAGCTTTTTCCTGCTTAGTATACACGGCTACTACCCCATCGAGTCGAACATTTCCGTAGTAAGTACGGCGGTTTACCGTTTCGATAAAACTGATTTCACTAGGTGGGAAATTAATAATGTAATCTTTTTCTTGAATGGGCACCCCGTCTAAAAATAGAGTAGGCTCATTAGGTAAGAAGCTTCGTGATCCTGGATCAAAAACATCAAAATCGTATTTCCCTTTTCTCTTGATGAGCCGTACTCCTGGTAGCAGCTCCCGGCAAATCTCTTCAAAGGAAGGTAAAGAGATATAGTCATCAGGATTGACCCGGACATTGGGTGCGCCGTAGAACCGGAACTGCCTCTGAGCTTTGGGGGCTACTGTTGTGTCTTCTTCAATACTATAATAGCTTTGCTGAATCTGTTTCCGCAGTTGATAGCCACTTACCAATTGTTGCCATTGGTCGTCAGCAACAGAATAAGCGGGAGCAAACTTACTCACCAATGGCGGTGCAAAGGTATCATCTACTTCCCACTGAAGGCGTTCAGGCTGATCACCAGTGGCTGATTTGTATTGTAAGATGGATTGTTGCAAACCGTATACTCTAGAGACCGGAATAGCAAACTCACCGTCTGAGGTAACTTCGCTGTACTCAAAGTAAGGGTCATCGCCTGGAATGGATAATACTACCTGATCCTCTTCATCAAACGACTGAGGAATCTGCACTCGCCCGGTGATAAGGAGCATTTCGTCTTCTTTGACAAACGTTGACGCGCTTGGCTCCCGTGAGAGTATGTTAGACCAACTAGGCCAGGGGGAGGTTTGAGTGACTAACCACTGATTGATCCATGAGAGTGCCTGTGAGCTGGATACGCCCGAAGGCAACGTTAGCCTTGATAGACCGAAGTGAGCCAGAGCAGCTACTGAAAGTGGATGTGAGGCAAGATGCACTTTACGAACTGTCAGTGACAAGGAGGCATCGCCCAGATCGGTCTTATTGGTTAGAGAAACACTGATTTCTTCGCGGGGTGAAGCGGTTTCTCCTGATAAGTTTATTGATACATGATTTTCTTGGTAGTCAATGTAGAATAGCCGTTGAACGGAAACTTCATCTCGGTTATCAAGAATAGCTAGTTCTATCAGCCCTCGCAGATTAGACGTAGGTACTGTGAGCGAGAAGTTACCAGAGTTAATAGGTTGGTTATATAATAATTGGGTATTAGAGCGAATAGTAAAATAGCTTTCTCCACTAGAAGAGTTAGTACCCGCAATTTTTAGATTTTGCCCCTCAAGACTGACTTGTAAAGTATAATTATCCAATTGGGCTTTAGGAAGTGAAACATAGCTAGTATCAGAAGTGACAAGCCGGGCTAGATAACTGCTATCAGCTTGAGGAGTAAAAGTAAATGTGTTAAGTTCATTAGTAATAGGAGTGCGATTGACTACAGTAGAGTCAATAGCCGTTATCACTTCTACTCGGGACGTATCAGAATAATTGGCAGTGCCCGAAACCAAAACTACTACTGTATTTTCCTGATTAGCTCTCCAGTTTCCACCTTCTGGATGAAGGGAAAATACAGACCTTTCGAACTGAGCTTCAGGAGAAGGGTTATTAAGGTCGGAGTTTACTACTAGAATCGGTTGCGTAAAAAAATTGTGGGAATGACCATTACGCATATACTGAGTGTAAGCACGGAGTTGGTACCAACCGCCTCCCAGACTATCAGGGAGTGCTAATTCACCCAAAGCAATTCCGAATGAGGCCTGATAAGTGCCCTGCACTACCGCAACTTGCTGCTGGTTGAATAATTCTAGATAAACAACCCGACTCAGGGCTGCTATAGAATCAGTATTGGTAATATTCGCTTGAAACCAGATCGACTCCCCTACTCCTACAATTGATTCTGAAAGCTGGAGGTGAATCTGCTCATCAGAGTAATTACCAAGCTGAGGTGCTGAAGTTTGTGCTTCGCTTAGCGTTGGAATGAAGATAGAGAGGCTCCAGATTAGAACCAAGGCAAGTTTTTTCATCATTACCAAAAAGAAGGTCGTTCGGTGGTAGTTCCTAGTAAAAGAGTGCAATCGTAGCAAAACTCAGGAGGGCCATCGGGGGGATCGCCTGGTGATTCACCCCCTCCGGTCGGAGGTTCAGGGCTCTCTACACAAGAGCCAAAGCCTCGTACTGGGCCACCTGGCTCAGTCGGAACTTCAGTGCGGTTGATGAAGAACCGTTTTTCGGTAACTGCTGACACTTGGAAGAAACCAAGCACTGCATCGTCAGGATCATCCTCGCGTACGATGTTACCTAAGATACGAGAAGGGGGTGGGTCAAATAATGAACCGTCGCTATCGCGCTGCTCCTCAATGTCATTCCAAAAATTAAAGGCCTGTTCGGTAAGGGAGAACTGCCTCACTAACAGACTGTAGCGCCGTTGAAGTTTGTAGGTTCTTTTGGATACGAAAGTAAGGGGTTGTCGCTCAATACGATCTTGGGTGAAATCTTGAGATGAACTAATAAGAAGTCGGCCAAAAGAGCGACCTGACTGAAAACAAATAGGCTGTATAATTTGGTTTGGCCTAGTCAATGGTGCGACGAATTCGTAGGTTTCTTCCCACTCCCAGCGGTAAAAATTAGACTCAGGTAGTCCAGTACCTGTGTTTACGTAAAACTCCAGTCCCCACTCATCAAGTAAAGTACCAACACTGGTCAAATAAGTCCGGCTAGCGGGTTCAGCGTAAATACTGTCAATTTCCGCTACGGATCGCATAATTTCAGGAGATGAGCGGTAGCTAATATTTTCGGCTGTGCGGATGTGTAAGGTGTAGGCCGCTCCTATTGTGCCAGCAAAGTCTGGTGGAGTAAAATAGTTTCCCTCTCCCTCCTCAATAAATTGTACCCGATTGCCATTCTCATCTTCAACAAAAACATCAGCATTGGTCACTGGCTCAGAATCGAAGGCTTGCAGGCTAGGTGAAGAATACGTTAGCCGTACCCGGTGCGCCTTTGCCTCGTTGGTAAGCAAACCATCTACTACTAATCGTGACTGACCGTCCACTACATCTCCAATATCGAAGGGATCGATACAGGTGGTGAGCAGCAAGCCTACAATGATAGTAAAAAACCCTCCTCGCTTCATTCAGCTCAAAATTTAAAATTATAGGTAATAGACGGGAACGGTCGGCCTAAAATGGCTAGTCGAAAAGCTGATAGACGCCCCGTTTGGTTGCTCTGGAAAAAAATCGAGTACGGGTTATTTCGTCCGTAAAAGTTATAAACCGCGAATGTCCAACTGGAATCCCACTTCTTATTTTTCTTCAGGTTTCCATCAACTGAAAATGATAAGTCTAACCGATGGTAGGGCGGAATTCGGTACTCGTTTCGATCCGAATAATCAGCAATATCAAACTGCCCAATCCGGTAGGTGCTCTCGGGCAAAGTAATGGGGCGCCCGCTGCTGAATGTGAAATTGAATCCTAGGCGCACCCGTCGGGTAAACTGATAATTTCCAACAATGGTTAGATCATGGGGCTTGTCGAAGTACGAAGGGTACCACTCGCCCCGGTTCACCCGCTCTTGGGCAAATTCGCCGTCTACCTTCCGCAGGGTGCGGGAGTAGGTATACGCCAACCAACCAGTCATTCGGCCAATGTTTTTTGAGATTAATAATTCTGCCCCGTAGGCTTGCCCGGTTCCACTCAGTAAATCAGCCTCCAGTTGATCATTCATGAGCAAGGTTGCGCCATCGCGGTATTCTACCAAATTCAGAATATCCTTATAATAAAATTCAACGGAAGTTTCGATAGAATTATTAAATACGTTGCGAAAAAAACCAATAGCGTACTGATCGCCAATTTGAGGAGGTAGGTAGGGGTCGCTTAGCTTCCAGATGTCAGTAGGGGTAATACTGGCGGTGTTAGAAATCAGATGGGTGTTTTGCCGAAGCCGATTATAGCTCACTTTAATGCTACTTTGCGTATTTAATCCAATTCGAAGTGCAGCGCGGGGTTCCCAACCTTGGTAAGTAACGATCGTTTCGCCTTCATCATAATTAGTAGTTCCGGTGACAGAACCTGGGCTGCGGGGTCTGCCTTCAGCATAATTAAATACCTCTCTCGGCCCTACGTAGCGATAGTAGTTGTAGCGTATCCCCGCCGTAAGGGTTAGAAACGGATTGATTTGGTATACATCACTTAGATAACCAGAAAACTCCCAGGCTTGCTCGGCCTGCAGTTGACGAGGGGCGATCAGTGAAAAATCGCCTTCGGGTCGAAGATCACCCGGAGAAAATTGGTAGCGTGATACCTCTAAACCTCCGCTTATTTCGTGCTCTTCGTTAGGAAAGAAATTCAAATTCCACTGAGCGCCCGACTGATCAAATTCTGCATCAATTTGAGAAGCTGCTATACTATCCTGTAAGTCACCGATTTGGTAGCTAAACTGAGATTGAGTGACGCGGAGGGCGGATAGCCATTTTTGGGAGATCAGATAATCCCAGTGAAAGGCTGCGCCTGCATTTTGGTACTGGTAGCTGGCGTCTTCGGCCAGGTTAAAGTTATCATTACTGAAGTAGCCCGTCAGCCCAATTTTATGCGACTCATTTATACGATACGTCCACTTAGCGTTAGCATCGTAGAAGGAAGCTTCACTCTGGCGTAGCGTAATATCCTGAAGACGGTTCAGAATCCAGTCGGAGTACGAAGCTCGTCCGCCGATAATTAAACTGCTCTTTTCTTTTACAATAGGAATTTCAGCGGACAGACGACTGGCTACTACGCCAATACCACCACTTACTTTGAACTTTCGCAGGTTTCCCTCCTTTACCGAAATATCTAGTACCGAAGCAATTCTTCCGCCGTAGCGGGCAGGAATTCCGCCTTTGTACAGCGTGGCATCTTGCAGTAAGTCTGCATTAAAGGCTGAAAAGAAACCGAATAAGTGGGATGGGTTGTAAATAGGAATGCCATCAAGCAAAATCAGGTTCTGACCTACATCCCCGCCCCGCACATTAAAACCTGCTGCGCCCTCTCCGGCTACGCTTACGCCCGGCAGCATTTCAATAGCGTTGATCAAATCAACCTCTCCTAAGAATGCGGGCATCTTTTGTACTCGTTGAATATCCATACGGGTAGCACTCATTTGAGCACCACTCACGTTGTTGTCTGCCGCCCGCTCAGTAATGGTAATCTCCTCTAACCGAGCCGTTTCTTCAAACAGGTCAATCGAGAATGATCCATTGGAAATTACTCGTACTTTTCGCTCCTCAGCCTCATAACCCAGCGAGGTGATCTCCCATTCATAATCACCCGTAGGGAAAGAAAAAGTATAGTAACCGTTAGCATTAGTAGAGGTGCCCTGACCAATTTCGCGCGAGAAAAGGGTAGCACCAGCGATGCCCTGTCCGGTACTACCATCGCGAATATAACCACTCACTGTCGCTTCGCTTTGTCCCGACTGTAAAGAATCGCCAATTACAATTCTCCGACTGTCATCAGGGCTGGCGTTAGCCCGATTGATAACGGAGGGAGCAGTAGAGAGCAGTACTATGTAATAATCTTGATAGGTAGTAAAGGTAAGATCAGTATTTTTTACAATCGTAGTTAGTGCATCGGTAAGTGGCACACTAGTAAATGCTTGGGTAACAGTAATAGAATCAGTCCACGTAGGGCGGTAGAAAAACCGAACCGGATGCGCAGATTCCACCTCCTGTAGCCATTTAGTAAGAGTAGTACTACTACCCGTCGGGTGGCTTACAGTGATGTCTTCTAACGACTGAGCGTGTGAAAAAGTAACGGTTTTCAGAATGAGAAACACCGCAAAAAATAGTCGTAGCCAGCGGGCAGATTGCATAGATTGCCAATCTACTGCTAATCTTTTTGATAATCAATTAGCTAGTGAAATAAGGAAAAAATTGTAAAAAACACCGCTTTATGGCGTTTCTAGCCATTCATGTACTTTTCTCAGTGAAATAGACACTATATGGATTCATAGTAGAATAAATATTGTACTTTTCTAAGAAATGTTTTGTTATGAAACAGATCTTACTCCTTCTCTTAGGGCTTTCTTGCCAATCAGCAATGGCTCTGGAGATAAATAATATTGATAGAATAGATAATAGTAGTATTGAGGATGCTAGTTTCAGCTACGCCAGTGCAACTTATTGCCAAGATGGAGCTGATCCTACCCCTTCAGTAACTACTCCAGGCGGAGTATTTAGCAGCACTGCCGGACTATCAATTAATAGCACAATTGGTGAAATTGACTTAGATGCCAGTACTCCCGGAACATATACGGTAACTTATACGACGACTGCTCCACCGGATAGCCGCACTTTTGATGTAACGATTACCGCCGCTGAAGATGCTGCGTTTAGCTATACTAGTGCAGCGTACTGTTCTAATAATATTGATCCCGTACCCACAATAACTACCCCCGGAGGGACATTCAGTAGCACTGCCGGATTGGTAATTAATAGCTCCACTGGCGAAGTTGACTTGGATGCTTCTATTGTCAATACCTACACCATTACCTACACAACATCAGGTACATGCCCGGCAAGTAGCACCTTTGACATAACGATTAATTCTACAGAAGATGCCAGCTTTAGTTATACTAATGCTAACTACTGTGAGGATGATACTGACCCAGTTCCTAGCAGTATTGCTACATCGGGAGGAACGTTCAGCAGTACAGCCGGTCTAGTAATTAATAGCTCGACAGGGGAAGTCGACTTATCTGCTAGCACTTTAGGAACTTACACCATTACTTATACCACTGCGGGAATTTGCCCGGATAATAGCACGTTCGATTTGACTATCAACACTAGAGATGATGCTGGTTTCAATTACGTTGGTTCACCTTATTGCCCAACGGATACCGATCCAGTGGCTACGATTACCGGAGACGGTGGTGGTACATTTTCAGCTACGACCGGACTTGTAATCGATGGCATTACGGGTGAGATTGACTTGTCAGCTAGCACGCCCGGTGATCATACAATAACTTACACTACTGGTGGAATCTGTTTTAGTTCGTCTACTTTCGATATAGCTATACTGGACGATAGGGCGCCGATTGCCCAACCCGCCGCCAATACTACCTGTGATGCATTCACTGCTACCTGGGAGCCTATTTTTGGAGCTACTAGCTATGAAGTAGACGTAGCCGAAGATATTGATTTTACAACCATGTTACCGGGTTACGACGCTACTTCTACGGCTGATACTTTCCTAAATGTGACTGGGCTTACGGCGACCGAAACGTATTATTATCAAGTACGAGCAATTACCAGTTGCGGCACTTCGCTCAATTCGGATACTATTTCGGTAGGTGTGCTGGATATTCCGGTGGCGGTTACTAATCTGACAGCCTCTAACCCCGGCTGTAATGGATTTAGAGTGAGCTGGGATGCGGTAACGTATGCCTCGAGTTATTTGTTAGAAGTCTCTCCAGACGGTTTTGCTACTATTGATGTTTCTCAGTCCATTCCTTCTACTTCACTGCTACTGAATGTTCTGGATAAAGGAACGACTTACGACTTTCGGGTAACTCCCCAAAATGTCTGCGGATCGGGACCTGCCTCTGCTGGAACTTATCAAACGAACGATGTCCCAGTAATTCCTACTAATGTGGCTTCATCCCAAATTGTGTGTGACGGAGCAATGCTTACCTGGGATGATGTGATCGATGCCGATCAGTATTTGGTTGAGGTTTCCGACGATGCTTTCGCTACTATTAACAGCTACCCCGTCAGCAATGATACATTAGTAGTAAGCGGGCTTGCCTCTGCTACTACCTACATTTATCGTATCATCCCCGAAAATACCTGTGGTACAGGGGATACTACTGCGGTACTGACCTTCACCACGGATAGCTTGCCTTCAGCTCCCGCCGATACTTTATTAGTAGTAGAGTACAATCAGACGGTACTAGCCTGGGATAGTATCGTAAATGCCGATACCTATTCGGTAGAAGTCGCCACCGATCTGGCTTTTAGCAGTGTGGTAAGTATGGTTAGTGTTGACTCAACCCAGGCAGAGATTACAGGGCTACTGCCTCTTACTACTTATTATATCCGGACGGCAGCTAGTAACACCTGTGGGAGTAGTACTTTCTCAGATACACTCACTTTCACCACTCCACAAAATCCACTAGTAATAGATTCCCTAGCGTTAGTTGATTTATATAATGCCACTGACGGGGCAAATTGGACGGATAATACGAATTGGCTCAGTGGGAATATTGATACCTGGCAAGGAGTTACAGTGGCTGATAACCGGGTTAATCGGCTTGAATTAAACGGGAACCAACTTTCGGGTTCTTTTCCTACATCAATGAATAACTTAACCGGAATAAACTACGCTGATTTTCGGAACAATAGTCTTGTAGGAATGCTAGGTGATTGGATCAGTAACTCTGCTGAAGCTAGTGATTCTTTACGACTAAGTGGAAATGGGCTTACGGCAACGGCATCCAGTATTGTCTCAAGTTTAGGAGTGGTTGATATTTCTGATAATCAACTTACTTTTGAAGATTTGCTTAGCGTGGTAGACTCACTGCCTAACCTAATTTATCATCCTCAGGCCACTGTAGGTGCGACTACCAATACTTTCCGTAATGTGGAAGACAGTTATACTTTATCGTTAGGTATTGATGCCGCAGTGACCGATAACCAATACGTTTGGTACCTTGATGGAGTAGCGATTGACACCACTACCGTAGGCGAGTACGTGATGGATACCATCAAAATCAGTGATGGTGGTGTGTATATTTGCGAAGTTACCAATGTGGGTGCGCCTGACCTAACGCTAGTAAGCTACCCAATGACCGTGAATGTTCAGGCGAAGCCCAACAGTCTTACTTTTACTGAAGTTGCTGATGTGAGTTTCGGAAGTGATCCATTCGTACTGAATGCCAGTGCTAGTTCTGGTCTTCCTGTACTATTTGAAGTAGTCGAGGGCGATAGCCTAGTTGATATTCAGGGAGATATGGTAACGGCTTTGGGAATCGGCGAGGTGACCGTTACAGCGACTCAGCCTGGTGACGACTTTTACGAAGCAGCCACTCCAATTACCCGTCAGTTTACGATTAATCAGGGTAGCCAAACCATTGCATTTACCGCGATTAGCGATCAAGATATTACTCTCACCGACTCGCTGACGCTGGCTATCTCTGCTAGTTCTGGTCTTCTAATTAATTTTGAAATTGATGGCCCAGCAGAGTTAGACGGAGACGTACTTTGGTTGCTAGATACGGGAACAGTTACGGTAACAGCCTCTCAGGCGGGTAATGAATTGTACCAGCCCGCGTTTCCAGTAAGTCAGTCATTTTTGGTTTTCTCTTCCGATACGGTTCCGTCTACCACAGAGCCGCCGGTAGATTCAACCATCAACTATTCTATCGCGGTACAGGTTACACCTACCGAGATACCAATTTCGGTAAGTCTACATAAGGCGTCAGGCAGCGAGTTTTTTACAGAAGAGGAAAAACCGATGTCTTCGGGTAGTGGTGTTTTTTCTGAAGTACCGGGTGGCTTTTACAGTATACAGTTCAATTCTTCTGATCAGGCGTACTTACCGACGTATCTGGGAGGTAGATTAACACTTGCTCAAGCCAGTATTTTTGGCTTGGTTCAGGATACTACATTTACTGTCTCGCTGATCGCTAAACCAGACACAAGTGCTCAAGCCGGAGTAACAGTTAGCGGAAGTTTAGTATTAAATAGTGCTTCAGGCGGCCGCTTAGCTGAAACCTCTTCCCTATCGGGTGTTTCAGTTTATTTGGTTCGTACCGATGATCAGACGGTCGTGGGTTACGGTTCCACGAATAGTGAGGGCGATTTCCGTTTCCCAAATATTCCGGCGGGGGATTATTTCTTTTTAGCTGATTACGAAGGAATGGATCTACGAAATAATCAGATTAAAGTAACGAATAAGTCTCTGGCATTATCAGTAGTAGCTGATAAGTTTGTTACCATTGTCAACATAGAGGAGAATGCTGAAGAAACACCACCATCGCTGGTTACTGGTTTGGGCGATGAGCCTGCAGTTAATATCTCAGCTTACCCCAATCCAGTGGTAGATCGGCTTACCGTAGAAATTCCTAACGGTTGGTTAGACAGTCGGGTAACAGTAATCAATACTGCCGGACAGCAAGTACTCAGTCAGGTACTAACTTCGCAGCAGAGTGACCTATCGCTTCACTTACTTCCGTCAGGACTTTATCATGTGCGAGTCCAAAATGGTGTTCGTTCATATCTGATGAAGATTGTGAAGAAATAATGCCACAGTAAATTGACGTTCAGAAAAGCCCTAGGGATTACTTTAGGGCTTTTTCACGTTAGAACAGATTGAGCACGGTCTTTTAATAAAAATAATCCACTGGAAATACCCGGTTATTTCGTGCGCTGGCCTGAAAATTCAGCGTGCGTCGGCTTTTGTGCGAGGAAGCATTGAATTTTTCCCGGCGGGGACCGCTTGAATTTTTTGGCGGCCGCCGCGCCCACCGCGTGGTGCGGTTCGTTTTTGTGCGGTTCGCCGCGCGATCAAGACAAAAATGAACAAGCAAAAGTGTCTATTTTTGGAATTATAAGTCTCTATGAAAAAGCTCTGACAGATTGAGAGTAAGCTGGTTCTTTCCTAAGAAAAGGGCTACCTTTGCACGCAGGCGTGGAGCTGGGCACCCGGAGCAGGTTCTAGAGTACGCTCTCCTCACACCCTGCTACTCGACAATAATACTACGCACTGTAGTACTAAAACACTAGACGACTGTCAACCGTTGTCTGTGGACTAAAAACAATAACACTTACCCAATTTTTAACCCATAATTTTTAATCTTCATGTCTACCGGATTTTATCAAGTTCCTACCCCGACGAACGAACCTATTTATACCTACGCCCCTGGCACTCCTGAGCGAGGATCTCTCGAGGCAACACTTACTGCTTTACAAGCAAAACAAGTGGAAGTGCCACTGTATATCGGCAGTGAGCAAATTACAACAGAGACTAAAAAACCGCTTAGTCCCCCTCACAATCATCAGCACATACTAGGGCATTATTACGAGGGCGATGCCTCGCACGTAGAGCAGGCTATCAATGCTGCCTTGGGAGCTAAGTATGCCTGGGAGAATATGGCTTGGGAGCAAAGAGCTAGCATCTTTCTCAAAGCGGCAGATTTGATTGCGGGGAAATATCGTTACCAGATGAATGCAGCAACCATGCTAGCGCAATCTAAAACGTCCCATCAGTCGGAGATTGACGCGGTATGTGAGATTGTAGATTTTCTGCGCTTCAACGTGAAGTATATGACAGAAATCTACGAGCAGCAACCGCCTATTTCGCCTGCTGGGGTCTGGAATCGGGTAGAGCAACGTCCGCTAGAAGGTTTTATCTTCGCAATCACTCCATTTAACTTTACCGCCATTGCCGGAAACTTGCCGTCGGCTCCAGCTATGATGGGAAATACAGTAGTTTGGAAACCGGCCGAAACACAAATCTACTCTGCTAATCTACTGATGCAAATCTTTCGCGAAGCCGGAGTGCCTGATGGCGTAATCAACCTGGTAAACGTAGACGGGCCAGTAGCTGGGGAAGTCGTATTCAATCATCCGGATTTTGCTGGATTGCACTTCACTGGAAGCACTAAAGTGTTTCAGCAACTGTGGCAAACCATTGGGAATAATATCAGCACTTATCGTTCGTATCCTCGCATTGTGGGCGAAACGGGTGGCAAGGACTTCATTGTGGCTCATCCGTCGGCAGATGCCAAAGCGGTAGCAACTGCCATTGTCCGGGGTGGATTTGAATTCCAAGGGCAGAAGTGCTCGGCTGCTTCCCGAGTCTACCTGCCCAATAATCTTTGGGGTGAAATTAAGGGCTACGTGCTGGAAGATATTGAGCAAATAAAAATGGGAGATGTAGCAGATTTTCAGAATTTTATGAGTGCTGTAATCAGTGAAGTGGCGTTTGATCGAATTGCTGGCTACATCGATAATGCTAAGGACGACCCGATGGTAGAAATTATTGCTGGAGGCGAATACGATAAATCCAAAGGCTACTTCATTCAGCCTACGGTGTTGGTAGCGCAAGAACCTAAGTATACCACTATGTGCGAAGAAATCTTTGGTCCGGTGGTAACCATTTACGTTTATCAAGCTGAGCGTTTTGAAGAAACCTTAGAGTTAGTAGATCAGACTTCACCCTATGCACTGACAGGGGCGATCTTCTCCCAAGATCGCTACTCTATTCAACGAGCTACCCAGAAACTACGTCACTCGGCGGGTAACTTTTACATTAATGATAAACCTACTGGAGCCGTTGTTGGACAGCAACCCTTTGGTGGGGCTCGTGGCTCAGGGACAAATGACAAAGCTGGAGCGGCACTGAACCTACTCCGCTGGGTATCGCCCCGCACTATTAAGGAAACTTTTGATCCGCCAACCAATTTCCGTTATCCATTTATGGGAAAGTAACCTGCTGATTATTACTGGTATCCTAGTATAACGTGTATCTAACGAATGTTTTTCCTGTATTAACAGAAAGTTATCGATTTTTTTGACAATCAAAACCATTTACTGTGACAGTAATACCACTAGGTAAAATAGCAAAACAATCTGTCATCCTTCTAAACTTTTGATGCCGTAAGTGTAACTCAATGAAAAAGCAACTTTCATCTTTTGTTGCTATTGCTTAATTCTGTTTCCCAGATTGTATATATCTATCTGTCATTCCAGCTAATAGTAATCACATTCACATATTTTCTTAATAAGTACTGTTATTTTAGCTATTTTGTGCGTTATTATTAGGCATTATATATTTTTGACTTAATGATATTACAGAATGGATGCAGTAGATATTAAGATCCTTAATGAACTTACGGCCAATGCCCGGGTGACCGGAGCGGAAATCGCCCGCAAAATACATCTCTCGTTGCCGGCTGTCACTGAGCGATTACGAAGACTAGATAAGTCGGGAATGATTGAGCAATACACCATTCGCTATAATCGCGACCGACTAGGATTACATCTCCTCGCATTTATCCAAGTGTGGATTGATCATACGATCTCTGATGAAGCAAAAGACCATTTGATGGAACTTCCCGAAGTATTGGAATGCCATCACATTGCCGGAGAGTATGACTTGTTACTGAAAGTGTTAGTAGAAGATACCGATGCTTTAGAAACGCTTTTAACCCAGAAAATTAAGCGCAACCGCGCTATCTCTCGGACGAGTACTACGGTGGTACTCAGCACTTATAAAGAAGAAATTAATCGCCCCCACTATGACATACCAAGAAGTACAAAACCTCGTAACTGAATTTGAGCAAGGCACTTACCCTGTCGCAAAGTGGAACCATCGGGCGCATGTGCTGATGGCTCTTTGGTATACTTACCACCAACCTTTACCTCAAGCCCGAAAGAGCATTAAAGAAGGCATCAAGCACTACAACGTAAGCGTCGGAGGGAAAAACACCGATCGTTCAGGCTACCACGAAACGCTTACGGAATTATACATTCGAGTGCTTGCCCAATACCAACTCATGTTTGATGATAACAACCTTACGGCTCGAATTGATTTGTTGGATGACCAACCCTTCCTGGATAAAAGCTTTCCCCTTCGTTATTATCGGAAAGACCTGCTTATGAGCAAAAAAGCTCGAAGGCAATGGATACCACCTGACCTAAAACCACTTTTGAATTTTGAGTTCGTCGAATCAAAAGAGGCTACTTATTAAAAGTCTATTGCTTTATTAAGCAAGGATAAAACATTATGATACAACTTGACGGGTAGTATTTACTTTTCTCGCCTCTATTTCTGAAGCAATAATAGCCGTCAGAAATGTGATACTGTTTCCGAATAATAACCATGCAGCTAGATAATGTCCCTCGCTCGGCATTAGAGAAAAGCGATCCGCTGTGAAGATATGAGGGTAAAATAGTATGATGAAGGAGTCTAACATCATTCCTGAAAAAGCGAACAAAGCGGAAGCCTTTGCTTTATCATTACCTCTGACTTTACGCCAGCGATAACCTACCATATTTAATAAGGGCATTCCAACAACAAGTAGTAAAAAATTCAACCACATGATGTTTTCGTCGAAACCTATGAATTTAAAGCTTACTGTAGCCAAAAACCATACGACCAATCCGTAGCCTAAAAAGAAAATTTTGTCTTGTCTGTTCATCTTACCTTTGAATTTGATACACTCAAAAATAAGAAGTCACCGATTGAAGTTATTTGATCAAAATCAAAATCGCTTAGCGCGTAGCCTGCTCAATGTTTCTTGAGTCATTCCCAGAAAAGAAGCAATAGTACCTAATGGAAACCGCTGAACTAAGCTTCCATTTTTCTGCATAAAGGCCAAATATCGCTCTTGGGGTGTTTTGAATACGATGGATAATAGTCGGTCTTGCTCGTGCACGAAGTATTGTTCGGCTAAACGCCGACCCAAATTAGCAACATCTATCCTATCATTGTAAAGCTGCGAGAGCTTCTGATAATTGATACGAAGAAGCGTAGTCTCTTCGGTAGTTTCTATATACTCAAAGGTTTTGCCGCCAGTAATCAATGTATACGCTGAACAACAGAATTCATCCTCCACAATTAGCCTAAACACAACCTCTTTTTCTTCTTTGAGATAGTATTGTTTAAGACTGCCTTTCAAGACTAGAAATAAGTCATTAGAATATTTATCGGGTTCTAGAACGAGATGCTTTTTTGTAAGATTTATGGTACTGCTTATTTGTAAAATCTCGGATAAAGCTTTTTCCGATAAGGAATCAAAAACAGATAATAGTTCTCTACTCATCTTACTCAAGAATATCGCCCAAAATTTATGTTCTACGCTGCTATTATTTCATTAAGTTGGTAGGGAAGGTACTGCTTGTGAAAAAGTAATTCACCTATAGAAAGTCGTGGTCAATGTTTGATAGAAGGCAGGTTCACTACGAATCTGCCTTTTTTGTTTCAATGCAGACATATAACTTCCATAAGTAGTGCATACTACCTTATTTTAGCATAACACAACCATGTGTAAGAATCTGCCTCTTCTCTGAATACTCTAAGATAATCATGTTCTACTTCTTCATATAGAGGTAGTGGGGTTGGATAAATCTCTCCGTCCCAGTTATCTCCCCAACGAGTTTTCTTTTTAATAAATACTGGAGGGAATTCATAATATATTTCTAATACCCTCTTTAAGTAGCTAGCATCTTTAGAATTAGGTGCGACCCTATTAGTTTTTCCTAATAAGGTCTTAATAATTTTGCTTAACCCTCTTTCCTTTGAGTCTGGCTCAAAGCCTGCATGTTGAAACGCTTTCTTTAAACTATAGCAATCACCTGGTCCACTAGGATAATTATCCTCAAACAAATAATACTTGAAGCCTAAACCTTTACACTTTTTGATCCTTTCAAAAGCATTTTGATGGTCATCAAAAAATAAAATAGTATTTTCTTTCTCTTGAATGATAGACCAGTCTATGTTAAAAAAATCTGTATCGAAATACATGACTTTCTCTGATAAGTATTCTCGTTTAGACAGATTCAAATCAATGCTGTAGATTTTAGCATCTGGTAATGTTTTCTCGATCAGCCATGTACCCTGCCCCTTCCAAACTCCACTTTCAATTACATTTTTAGGGTTTATTTTTTTTAGTAGAAACCAGGTTGCAAACATATGAGGAGATTTCATTCCGCCCTGATTATCATCGATCGGCTTTTGTTTGTATATCTCTAGAAAATCAGGTATTGAATTCCGAATTTCATCATATGTCCAACTAACTTCGCCAAGTTCTCTTATTTCCTGCATTACAATCTATTGTTAAATATCAAAGTATTGTTAGTCTACTGCTTTATCAAACTGATAGCGAAGCCGCCGCCAGGAGCCATGTCTATTTCCATTTCGTTCGAGGGAAAGACTTCTATTTTCTCAATTTCAATACTGTTGGGGTTGTCATTCCAGTGCGCATCTGCCCCGTCGTGGTAGAGCCGGACTAGGTACTCCGATTCTTCTTCCAAAAAATCGAACTTTACCGTAACCGTGCGGGCTTCTTCATTGGTGATGCCACCCACAAACCAGTTTCCGGTGTCACGCTCTTCACGGGCAATAGTCACGAAATCACCCACTTCTCCGTTGAGCACCTTAGTCCTTTCCCAGTTAACGCCCACGTCACGGATGAACTGGAAGGCAGGTTGGCCTTCGTAGCTTTCGGGCAGGTCAGCCGCCATTTGCACCGGACTGTAGATCACCACGTACAATGCCAGTTGATGAGCTAGAGTAGTATTCACCTGATTGCCTTCCTTGTAGGGCTCCATTTTGATATTAAAAACTCCCGGAGTAAAATCTATCGGACCGCTGAGCATGCGGGTGAAAGCAATTATTGGTAGGTGTTCAGGTGGGTTACCCCCGTCCGATGCCCAGGCGTTGAATTCCTGACCTCTCAAACCTTCCCGAGCAATCATATTGGGGTAGGTTCGTCGTAGACCAGTAGCTTTTATCGGCTCGTGGGCGTTTACCGCTACCTGATAGTCCGCCGCTTTAATGGCAGCATTGTTGTAATGATTGACCATCCATTGTCCGTGGTGGTACTCGCCCTTCGGAATAATTGGCCCCACGTAACCTGACTTCACCGAGTGAACCCCTAGCGATTGCATTAGGGCGTAAGCCGTATCCATTTGTTGATCGTAAGTGCGCGGAGCCGCCGAGGTTTCGTGGTGCATAATCAGTTCTACGCCTTTCTCTCTTCCGTAACGTACAACTTCCTCAATGTCGTAATCAGGATAAGAGGTGATGAAGTCGAATACGCCCTCGCGGTCTTCGAAGCCAATCCAGTGATCCCAGCCGGTGTTCCAGCCTTCCACTAGCAAACCTTTGATACCATTTTCAGCCGCAAAATCAATGTAGCGTTTGGCGTTTTCGGTAGTAGCTCCGTGTTTACTTCCGGTCACTTGGTCGGTGGTGTAGGTGGACATATCCTGGGTTCCTTCCATATCCCAGGTAGAGATTCCAAGATGCATTTCCCACCAGATACCCACGTATTTCATGGGAGTGAACCAGCTTACGTCACCCAGTTTGTTCGGTTCATTTAGATTAACGATCAATTTGGATTCAATCAGTCCTGCGGCATCTTCGCTAATCTGAATAGTTCGCCAGGGCGTACTGAACGGCAAAACCCGTTTTACCTTATAACCCAATCGGTCGGAGGCTACCAGGCCGCTTTCCATTCGCAGATTTTCTGGGTCAATCCGTAAAGTCATTCCCGCATAATCAATCAAAGCCGCTTCGTGAAAACTCAGGTGTAGCCCATCAGGAGTACGCATCGTAACTGGAGTATTCACCGCATTCTCAGGAATGTAGGATGAGTTCAAATCAGGATGGTCACGTTTCGCAATAGCGTCAATTTCGGTGAAAGAACTGGTATTGTACAAATGCTCATAAATATCCCAGTCGCCGGGTTGCCACCAGCAGGTATGATCACCAGTAAGCGCAAACTGGGTTTTCTCATCCGTGATAATCAAGCTGTCCACTCCTTGCTGTTCAGGAAAGTGATAGTGAAATGCTACGCCATCGTTGTACGCCCGAAAGTAAATATCCAGCAGACGGTTGGGAGCTTCTTTCTCTTGCAAATGCACTACCAGCTCGTTGTAGCGATTTCTTACCGTTCGTTGCTCACCCCAAGGCATTTCCCAGGTTTCATCGTCTGAGCCAGTATCCGTTCCGGTAATCTCCAACCCACTCATCAAAGCTGCTTGATTTTGAAACTCAAAACCCAACGTGGACGGTTGGATGACTGGGGTTTCGCCTCGCATGACTTCGTACGATGGAGTGCCATCCTCCTGTAGGGAGAAATTAATGGTAATGTTTTCGGAGGGAGAAGGAACCGAGGTGATCATAGTACTGTCGGGGCTGGTACAGTTAAAAAGACCGAGAATAACCAGAAAAGGTATAGTAGTTTTCATAAGCACATTAGGTCAGTTGTACTCAACCAACGGCTTACTCTGAAAATTTGTTTGACCCTTTCAGCTAATAAGGAGTCTTATCCGATTTAGCGTTCCACTCATCAAATAGCTTAGAGGCTTCACTCTGCCCAATCTGTTGATAATCTAGTTTTCTCTCTTCCCAAACAAGAGGAATTTCTCGGTAGAGCCACTCATCGTCAAAATTAACTTGGGCAGCATCGTGGCGGGTAGCAGCGAATACTACTCGTTCAATTCGTGCCCAGTAGATTGCTCCCAGGCACATGGGGCAGGGCTCACAGGAGGTGTAGATGGTACAGTCGCTAAGTTCAAAAGTATTCAGGTTTCGACAGGCATCCCGAATGGCGACAACCTCGGCGTGAGCGGTAGGATCACAAGATGAAGTAACTTGGTTCTGACCCCGACCGACGATTTCCTGCTTCTTCACCACAATGGCTCCGAATGGTCCACCGAGATTATTATTCATCCCTTTTTGAGCCAAATCAATTGCCATTGCTATAAAGTAATGATCATCCTTTTCTGAAACAGCTTTTTCCATAGCTACTAAAATAACGATCTGTTAGGAAAATAGCTGAAATGAGCCTTGGAAGATGCAGGGCCTTTTCATAAAAACACGCAATGCCGAAAATGGACATTTTTGCTCGTTCATTTTTGTCTTGATCGCGCGGCGAACCGCACAAAAACGAACCGCACCACGCGGTGGGCGCGGCGGCCGCCAAAAAATTCAAGCGGTCCCCGCCGGGAAAAATTCAAAGCTTCTACACACAAATCCCGCGCACGCCCGCTGAATTTTCCGGCCAACGCGTTGATAATTCATAATTTTCTACGAATAATTTTTTATGAAAAGGCCGTGTTGGAAGATAAGGAGGGAAAGAAATGCTGATTGAGGCAAAAAAATAGGCAGATACTCCGTAGAGCACCTGCCTGAAATATAATTTAGATTTGATTTTCTTTATTCCGGAAGTAATACCTGATTAATTACGTGAATAACTCCGTTAGTTGCCAGAATGTTTACACTGGTTACTTCAGCATCGGCACTATCGGCGTTAAGGTCAGCGATAGTTACTGGATCAGCTACGGTAACGGTAATGTCTCCACCTCCGGCAGTAGTTACAGCACCACTTGCCAAATCAGTTGAGAATACGGCCGCTCCAGATACCACGTGGTACAGTAGTATGGATCGTAGTGTAGCAGCATCCGCTGCTTCAACCGCAGCTACATCGGCAAAGCCCGCCGCATTAAATGCAGCATCCGTAGGGGCAAATACTGTAAACGTTCCATCACCACTCAGTAGCTCTACTAAATCTCCATCAGTATCATCAGCATTTTGTAGTGCTGCTAGTAATAGGGTAAACTCGGCAGGATCAGCGCCAGCAGAAGCTACTACGACCTCGGCAATAGAATTCATGGGCGGCACTAGCACTCCATTAATTGCATGTACTACTCCGTTGCCTTCTTCCAGATTAGGAACAACTACCTGAGCATTGCCATTGATAAAGATTCCATCTTCGCCATTGTTGCTAATGTAAATTTCTGGGCTAATGCCATCACCGTCAACATCAAACGTAGCTACTGATGATGAGCCAGCAGCAATAGCTGATGAAGGCACTGTACTACTCAATACGTGATACAGTAAAATATCAGCCAACATATCGGAAGCTAAAAGCTCATTAGCATCCGCGAAAGCACTAGCATCAATGTAGGCAGTAAATGCGTCGTTCGTAGGGGCAAATACCGTTAAAGTAGCATCAGCGTTGGTAAGCGCACCAGCGAGTTCAGCGGTTTCAACGGCAGTTACTAGCGTAGTAAACCTTCCCTCTCCATCAAAAATAGCTGGTTCTAACACTGTGCCCAGGCTATTCAAAATAAATGCAGGAACTAGTACGGCATCAATTACATGAACTACTCCATTACTAGCCGAAATATCTGCTAATCCATCCACTACATTGACACTACCATTAAGCACTGTGCCATCAACGCTAATGCTGCTTCCTTCTAATGTTGCTTCTGAGTCAGTAAGCTCGGCAGCGGTTTTAGGGCTTCCTAAGATGTGGTACTGTAGTACTCTTTCTAATACATAATCCGGCACATCGTCTAAGCTTGCGAAAGTATTTCCGGTAGCATCAGTAAGCGTAGTAAGCAAGGCTGCGAAAGCATCGTTGGTAGGAGCAAATACGGTCAGCATAGCGGTTTCATCGCCAGCAGCATCTAGTAAGCTAGGAACTCGCCCCAAAGCATCTACTAACAAACTTAAAGATTCATTTCCAGCAGCAATTTCGGCAATCGTTTGCGCCGCAGGCTCAATGACGAATCCTTCAGGAACGAGTACCTGATCTATCGCGTGGATTACTCCGTTGGTTGCTTCTATATCAGCTACGGCTACGTTGGCATCATTCACCGTTACGGAACCTCCGGCAACCCCGATGGTTAGGCTACTACCACTTAATAGCGTAGGTACCGTTTGTCCGTCTGACAAGTCAGTAGAAAGTGTCTTGCCACTAGCCACGTGGTACTGTAAAATCTGAATAAGTGACTCTTGACTAATATCTTCTAGCGCATCAATACCATCGGCACCAGCCAATAGTGCTTCAAAGGCAGCATCAGTAGGAGCAAAAACAGTGAATGGGCCGGCTCCCGATAAGTCATCATCTAGCTCGGCGGCAACCACTGCTTCCACTAGTATATCAAAGCGGTCGTCTCCTTGAGCAATCTCTACAATGTTCTGGGTAGGTTCCGGATCGGGCATGTCGCCACCGTTGTCATCATCGTCACAACTGGCTAAAAATAGTAGACTTAAACTGAGGGCTCCGGTCAGGCGAAGCAGGCGATAAAAATTGATAGTTGGCATTTTCATTGTCAAAAAAGATTTTATGTAATTTGATTTTCAAACGTATTTCCCCAACTCGTCTGAGAGGCTAATAGCTTAGTCAAAAGTACCGTATTGCCATTTAAATGGAGTGAACTGTTTAATTAATGGAGTGAACTGTCGTTAGTCGAGTTGGTCAAGAGGTTTTTAGAAAACCAGCCATTTGAAGGTCATTTTACGTGGCAACTATTTCTTGAGAAAAATAGCGTTCCAAAAGTTGATCTCTTCTTCAGATAAACCATACATAATCACAAGGAAATATACTCTTCCGTCGTTACCTTTGAAAAGGTAGAATGTATATGAAACACTTGGTCGTTTTAGGTGCGGGACGCTCCACCACCGCCCTTATTCAGTATGTGTGTGAGCAGCGCCAACAATACGATTGGAAGGTGACCGTAGCCGATGCGTCGGCACAAACCATAGCTACTCTTCAGCAGCAATATCCTACGGTGGAGGTGCAACAGCTTGATGTGCTCAATAAAGAAGCCCGAAATAATATTATTGAGCAGGCAGATTTAGTTATATCAATGTTACCAGCGCGGTTTCACATTCATGTAGTGCATTCCTGCTTGGCATTACAAAAAAATCTGATTACCGCTTCCTACGTCAGCGATGACGTGAAGGAGCTACGAGCTGATATTGAAGAGAAAGGCTTATTGTTTTTATATGAGTGTGGTCTTGACCCAGGCTTGGATCATATGTCGGCCATGAAGATTATTGATGGCATAAAAGCTCAGGGTGGCACCGTGACTTCCTTCCAATCTTCCTGCGGGGGACTGATGGCTCCGGGTTCAGATGATAACCCCTGGCGATACAAATTTACCTGGAATCCCCGGAACGTCGTACTCGCGGGTAAGTTTGGTACGGCTCAGTATCTTTACAAAGGCCGCTACAAAAATATCCCGCATCATCACGTTTTCAAGAGACTCACCGCAGTAGAAGTACCCGGTTACGGACGCTTTGAGTCTTACCCCAATCGCGACTCACTCAAGTATCGCGAACTGTACGGAATTTACGAAGCCGAAACTATTTTACGCGGCACCTTGCGCCGCCCTGGTTTTTGCGCAGCCTGGAATGCTTTTGTTCAGCTAGGGCTAACCGATGATAGTTACGAAGTACGGAATCTGGAAAATATGACTTACGCCGATTTTGTGCGGGCTTATTTGCCGTACAGTGAAGACAGCCTAGTGACTAATTTTAGTCGCTATATCGGAACGGACGTTACCTCAGAACTGATGGATCGGATTACCTGGCTTGGCTTGCTCGATGAAAAACCCATTGGCATGACTAAGGCATCGCCAGCTGATGTATTGCAAAAGTTACTAGAAACAAAGTGGCAAACCCTGTCGCAGGATGAAGATATGATTGTGATGCAGCACCTGGTCGGGCATCAGCTAAATGGGGAAGACCATCTTACCACTTCATCGCTGGCGGTAACCGGGCAGTTGAACCACCTTTCGGGAATGGCAAAAACCGTAGGGTACCCACTAGGAATTGCCACAAAGCTTATTCTAACTAATCAGATTTCACTGACGGGGCTGGCTATTCCGGTACATCAGGAAATTTACCAACCCATTTTAAAAGAGTTGGAAACACTAGGAATCAGTTTTGTAGAAACGACCCGCTCGCTACATCCAATTTTACAAGATTGAATAAACAAAAAAGAATCAGACCCTGAGACTCATCCGGGGCGAGGCGAACACAAATTAACAAACTATGACCATTACAACATTACCCGACTTGCTGGATAAAATGTGGAGTGATTATACCGCAATGAATCCGCAAGCTTTGAAGATTTACAACTCATTTCTGGAAAGAGGAGATCAGGTACAAAACGATCACATCGCCTTCCGCACCTTTAATCATCCGAAGGTAACGATCGATGTGTTGGCAAGACCCTTTTTGGAAAGCGGTTACGAATACCGTCAGGGTTATCACTTTACCGCTAAGAAGCTCTACGCTAAACATTACGAGCACCCTAATACTCAAATGCCCAGAATCTTCATTAGCGAACTGAAGTTGGAAGAATTTGACGATGATTTACAAAACACCATAAACCAGTTAGTTGACCAAGTGCCCGACTACGCCACCCAGCAATTTGACTTTTGCTCCAACGGTCGCCCCTGGGAGGTAAGTTACGAAACCTACGAACAGCTTCGCGAAAAGAGTGAGTACGCTGCCTGGATGGCGGCTCACGGTTATCGACCCAACCATTTTACGGTATTTGTCAACGCTCTTTCTAGCTTCAGCGATATTCGGGAAGTGAATGAGTTTATTAAACAGAACGGCTTTAAGATGAACGACAGTGGCGGTGAAGTGAAAGGTTCCAAGGATGTGTATCTAGAGCAATCCTCTACACTGGCTGATACGGTAGAGGTAGACTTTAGTGACGGAACTCAATCGGTACCAGCTTGTTACTACGAATTTGCCCAACGTTACCCCCAACCTAATGGAGAATTGTACCAGGGATTCGTCGCAAACTCAGCCGATAAAATTTTTGAGAGCACGAACAAAAGTCAATAAAGTTTCCATTTTATTAAAAATTTTGTAATTTGAACACGATCATTCTATTCCTTTTTGTGGTTTAACTTACAATATCAAAAAAGCCCGGTTCTATCGGGCTTTTTTGTTTTATGGTTATATCTAATCTTTATTTTCTACATTTCTTCGATTTTATCATTAGTCATGGTTTTCTCATAAAAATATTATTTGTAGAAAGCACGACGTTATTAGTGCGTTGACCGGAAAATTCAGCGGGCGTGCGTGGGGTTTTGCGGAGAAACCTTGAATTTTTCCCGGCGGGGATCTACCATGGATGTAGCACTTGACTTTTTTTGCCGCCGCGCCTACTGTGTGGCGCGGTTCGTTTTTGTGGCAAGTCGGCCCGATCGGGACGGGGTCTCCCAGACAAAAATGAATAAGCAAAAGTATCTATTTTTACCATTGCGCGTTTTTATAAAAAAGTCCTGAATAACGGAATAAATCAATAATTCTTAATATCTTAACCAGACAACCTGACTTTAAGTAACCATGACTAAACACGACTCTTCTCGCCGTTCTTTTTTGTCTTCCATCAGTATGCTCGCCGCCGGTTCTATGATCACGGCTCCGGCGGCTGGTTTTGGATTAAAAGATGAAAAGCTCAAAGTAGTTTTAGTGGGCACTGGTGTTCGCGGCACTTCTTTTTGGGGCAAGCGATTGGTAGAGCAGTATCCCGATATTCTGGAGTTTGTTGGCCTGAGTGATATCAATCCAGGGCGTTTAGCGTATGCTAAAAAATATATGGGTGTTAGCTGTCCTACTTTTACTAACTTTGAGGAGATGGTCACCCAGACCAAACCTGATTTGGTAATCGTTACTACTAAGGATTCTACGCACCACGAGTTTATCATTAAGGGTCTACAAATGGGCTGCGATGTACTTACTGAAAAGCCTCTCACCACTGATGAGCGAAAGTGCCAGGCTATTCTGGATGCTGAGCGAAGCTCCAGTAAAAACCTGATCGTAGGCTTTAACTACCGATGGAGCCCCTATGCTACCAAAATTAAAGAGTTGCTCATGGAAGGAGCTATCGGGAAGATTACTTCGGTAGACTTTAACTGGTACTTAAATACCTATCACGGTGCTTCTTACTTCCGGCGTTGGCACGGATTGCGACAAGCAGGCGGAACGCTTTGGGTACACAAATCTACCCATCACTTCGATCTGCTGAACTGGTGGCTCGACTCTGACCCTTCCGAAGTTTTTGCCTACGGAGCTTTAGAACACTACGGAATAAATGGCCCGTTCCGAGGTGATAACTGCCGCTCCTGCGAGCATAAAAGTAACTGTAAATTCCACTGGGATATCACGAAAAGTGAGCGGGATATGGATTTATATGTGAAGAACGAGGAGTACGATGGCTACATTCGCGATAACTGCCTGTTCCGCGAGGATATTAATATCTACGATAAAATGTCAGCTCAGATCAAATACGCTAACGACGTGGTGGTGAACTATTCGCTCACTACCTATTCTCCTTACGAAGGCTGGCGGATTGCCTTTAACGGTATGGATGGCCGCATTGAAGCCTGGTTGGATATTCCGTACTTCAAAAGTGAAAATATGAGTCAATCTGAATTACACGCGGCAGAGATGAGCCAAAGTGGCGAAGATGAAGCTCAGTCAGAACCGCTGATTGTCCATAAAAACTGGAATAATTTTGAGACAGTAAATGTTCCGGTAGAGCGAGGCGGCCACGGAGGCGGTGATAAGCGTTTGCACGACAAAATCTTTAAAAGCCCCGAAGAAAAAGATCCTTACGACCGGGCGGCGGGAGTACGCGACGGAGCGATGTCTATTCTCATTGGGGTAGCTGCCCGCAACAGCATTGAGTCCGGAGAACCTATCCGAATTGGAGCGCTAACCGATCTTCAGCCGCGGGCTAAGCGAATCTAAACTTTATTTTTTATAAGATTGAGTAGTTTGTAACTGTGAAGTGAGCGTTTGTTGCTTAGCCAAGCCTATTGATTTTGGAAAAGACATATTGTCTACTCATCTAAAAAATCTAGCGGGCTCGGTACTTTCATTAAGTTACGGGTAGTTACGTGGGTATAGATCATGGTGGTGCGGATAGAACTATGACCGAGTAATTGCTGAATAACCCGCACATCAGTACCTGCCTCCAATAGATGGGTAGCGTAAGCGTGGCGGAGGCTATGTAGGGTGACTTTTTTACCGATATTTGCTTTTTGGCAAGCACCCGTAAAGACCTTTCGTAAGCTCTGAGGTGAGTAGGTGGCGGACTTTTGCCCGTTGAACAAATACTCTTTCGGGCGATATTTTTGATAATAAATTCGTAAAATGTCCCGTAATTTCTCGGATAGGGGTAACAAGCGATCTTTGTTTCCTTTGGTCCCTTTCAAATGCACTATTTGGCGTTTGCTATCGATATCGGCAATTTTGAGCCGGATCAGTTCTCCACTTCGTAGACCTAGGGCATAAATTAGGGTGAGCATGGTACGATGCTTCAGGTTTTGGCTAGCCGAAAGGATGGCTTGCACCTCACTCAAACTTAAAATTTCAGGCAGGGGCTGAGGTTTGCGGGTAGGATACACCGGGCTAAAATCAATAACACGCCGATGAACCTCTTTTAAGTATAGCGCAATAGCGCTAATCAACTGCTTATGTGACGAATAGGTGTACCGCCTGGCCTCCACAATACGAAGTATGTGGCTAAGTAGTGCTGAGGTCTTGAGCTCCTGAATGGGCGTATTACCTATGAAGGTCTGAAAGACAGTAAGCAGCCCCACGTAGGTCTTGATCGTGGTAGGGCTATAGCGTTTTATAGCGAGCAGCCGTTGGAAAGAAGTAAAGGTTTGCATAACTAACACATAATGAGTTACACAAAATTGCTCAAAAAGGTGTGGTTATACTGTAAGCTTCCCCAAAAATAGGAACGATTAAAACTGGAAAACAAATCGTTTAT
>ERZ1740060.123-NODE-123-length-65029-cov-23.747992_pt1 | contig 65029 bp, 50 predicted proteins | sample MGYA00581743_ERZ1740060 | MGnify/ENA primary metagenome ERZ1740060 (study PRJEB43018, sample SAMN04849235) | marine metagenome | isolation source: floating plastic debris | place: Pacific Ocean | collected 2008-08-27 | study: EMG produced TPA metagenomics... | reverse complement strand
GAGCAGGAAAAGCAGCGGGCCGAGCAGGAAAAGCAGCGGGCCGAGCAGGAAAAGCAGCGGGCCGATCGCCTGGCAGAAAAGTTACGAGAACTGGGTGTCGATCCAGAGGCCCTGTAAGGCCATGTTGGGGCAGTTTTTCATATTCAAAATAAATAATTTCGCTTTTGGGGTGATGGTTCGCTTTTGGGGTGGATGAGATCGCCCCGCATTCTCTACACTCAGTCCACATAAATAAGAACTGCTCTCAATTGAGGGGTTCGGCAATGTGTGGGGATAGTGACGGTAATGATGAACGTTTGGATATCGGTGCGGCTAGCAGTGCTGTTGGCGCTCTCAGGCGGGGCGATAGCTTTAGAGGCAACATCGGCAAATGCTGACGAAGATACAGCCGCTCAGGGGGCAGCGTTGACTCCGCAGACCGAGCAGGCAGCGACTATTTCTGACAGTTCTAGCAACGGAGAAACCGCACAGTCAGCGTCAACGACGATGCCTGATACCGCGAGCGCTGACGAGCTGCCACCTGCTGAAGTAGCCCCAACCGAGACCGCAGCGACGACGAATGAGTCAGCGACAGCAGCCGTTGTCAATGTTGCCGACCTCACCTCGGAAACGCCTGCTGCTCCGGCAGCGACGACGGTTGACGAATGGCTCGCCCAAATTGAAGCCTCGCTGACCCAAATCACTGGGGTGCAGATTGAGGAGACTGAAGCGGGGTTACAGATTGTGCTCGAAACGGCTGAGGGCGAACTGGCCATGCCCGCTACGCAAACGGTGGGCAATGCGCTGATTGCGGATATTCCCAATGCGGTGTTGGCGCTGCCGGAGGGTGACTCGTTTGAGCAGTTCAGCCCGGCAGAGGGCATTGCGCTGGTGCAGGTGACGAATGAACCGGGCGACCAGGTGCGGGTAGCGATTACGGGGACGGATGCGCCGCCAGTGGCTGAGGTGACGGCGACGGGGTTGGCGGTGACGCTGGGTGAGGCGGTTGCTGGTGCAGAGGATGACGCGATTCAGGTGGTGGTGACGGGGGAAGAAGATGAGGGCTATAACCCGTCGAGTGCAACTACCGCAACGCGGACAGACACGCCGCTACGAGATATTCCTCAGTCGATTCAAGTCGTGCCACGACAGGTGATTGAAGACCGTAACACCAGAACTGTGATTGAATCGGTCGAGACTGTAAGTGGTGTAGTGTACAACGGCGGCTTTGCTGATGCGCCCACTGGTGGTTTGATTATCAGGGGATTTAGTCAACCACAACAGTTTCGCAATGGGTTTCGAGATACAGATCGCGGTGGGCTAACTGGGATTGGGACAGTTGAGAGTATCGAAGTTCTCAAAGGGCCTGCATCTGTATTGTTCGGTACTGTGGAGCCTGGCGGTATTGTTAATGTCATTACTCGTCAACCATTAAGCGATCCTCAATACCAGCTTTCCTTTGAATTAGGTAACCGCTCCTACTACCAACCTGGCATCGACTTCACGGGTCCGCTCACAAGCAATGATTCCGTTCTATACCGCTTGATTGCGAACTATGAGAGTACCGATGGCTTCCAAGAATTTACCAGCCGAGAAGTAACTACCCTTGCTCCTACACTCGCATTCAACATTGGAGAAAATACGGATTTAAGCTTTTACTACGAGTACATAAACTATCTTGCCGATACCCCTGAAGACTATTCATTCCTCCTTAGCGACGGAAGCCGTCCGTCTCGTGACTTTTACGCTGGATACCCAGACTTATCTTTTAGGGACTTTACAACACAGAAGTTCGGCTACAGCTTCAACCACAGTTTTAATGAGAATTGGCAAATTCGTAGCAATCTTTCTGCTGCTTTATCAGCTACTGAAGAAGGTGTTTTGTTCGGCGACTCAATAACCGATGATCGTTTCTTAGAGTTCTTTGTAAGCGACCGAGAATTCACCAGAGATAATTATTACGCCAACGTCGAGGTCTTGAGTGAATTTGAGACAGGGAATGTCTCACATCAATTGCTATTCGGTGTTGACGGTAATTGGTACAACGATACCTTTGAATTCTCTACCGGCAATGTTCCCGCTCTAGATATTCAGAATCCGAACTACGATGTTACTACGCCTGTATACACACCAGCCTTTAGAGACGCTAACTATATAGATAGATATGGTCTTTATTTGCAAGATCAGATCAGATTTAGCGACAGCATCCAAATGCTGATAGGTGGACGTTTTGACTTGATCTCACAAAGGACTGAAGTAGAAGGTGAAGCGACTCAAGAGCAAGACGATAGTTCATTTAGCCCGCGCGTGGGATTAGTTTATCAGCCCAGTGACACAGTTTCTTTGTATACAAGCTACAGTCAATCTTTCGCGCCAACTTTCGATTCTAACCCCGGAGAAGACGCATTTGAGCCAACCGAAGGCACTCAATATGAGATAGGCGCTAAAGCAGATTTCCTTGACGGCAGGTTATCTGCAACATTGGCAGGTTATCAGATTACACGCTCAAACATTACGACTACCGATCCAAATAATCCTAATTTTTCAATTCAAGTGGGTGAACAGCGTAGTCGTGGCGTAGAGTTGGATGTGACAGGTGAAGTCCTCCCCGGATGGAATATAGTTGCGTCCTATGCCTACACGGATGCAATTGTCACAGAAGATAACGACACACCAGAGGGAAACCGATTAACAAATGTTCCTGAACACCAGGTTAGTCTTTGGACGACCTATGAAATTCAGGAGGGCGACTTGAAAGGGTTAGGCTTTGGGCTAGGGCTATTTTATGTTGGCGAGCGCCAAGGAGACTTAGCAAATTCGTTTGTCCTCGATGACTATTTCAGAACGGATGCCGCACTGTACTACCGTCGCAATCAGTTCAATGCAGCCATCAATTTTCGAAATTTGTTTAATACAGATTATTTCCGCGCTTCTGATGGTGGAAATTTGTTCTTATTTCGAGGGGAACCGTTCACTGTAACTGCTTCGGTTAGCTGGGAATTTTGATTTAGATTTGCCGAGGAAGTTTCAATAGTGAAGCATATGTTCAATATCAGGCAATACTCTAAGCGAGCAGTCATTTCTCTTCTAATATTGCTGGCTTCAGCCTTTACTTCAATTGCTTGCCACAACCAACTATCAGATCCAGTGCAGCCAGCAGCCAACCAATCACCTTGCTACACGGTCGAGCATTCAATGGGCGCGACGTGCGTACCCGATAATCTTCAAAATATCGTGACGCTGTATACGCCCCCCTTGGCAAGCTTGCTCGCTGTTGGAGTTGAGCCGATTGGCATAACGCCAGTTACAGGAATAATATTAGGCGAGTTTCCTGCGTATTTTCCTAATCAGGTTCATAATATAGAGCTGGTCGCTAATATCAGTGATGAACCTAACTTAGAAAAGATTCTTCAACTCAAGCCAGATTTGATTTTGGGTTGGAGCCATCATTCTAAGATATACTCTTTGCTGTCCAAAATTGCACCAACTTTACTGCCTGAAACTGACAGCGATGCAACTCTGTGGAGCAATTGGCAAAGCTACTTTAAATTTGTTGCGACATCGATCGGGAAAGAAGCTGAAGCTGAAAATTTCATAAGAGAATATCAACAGAGCATTTTTGATCTCAAGGCCGATCTGGAGAATAAGTACAATGACAAAACCATATCCGTAGCTCACATTAGTGATAAGTACGGTATCGCAGCCTATGCCAATAATTCTTTTTCTGGTTCTATTTTGTCTAGCCTAGGCCTAAAAAGACCAGAGTTACAAGATAAGAGTGTTCAACCTAGAGGCGCAATTGAAGCCATATCTACCGAACGGATCGATTTAATCGACGGCGATATTTTATTTGTTTTGACCTTCAGCGAGAATGACACTGAAACCCTTGAAAATCTTTTGGATAGACCTTTATGGAGGAATCTTAAAGCCGTTCAGCAAGAACGAGTATATTTTGTCGATGGGTGGACTTGGGTTGTACCTAATCCATTAGCCGCTCAGGCAGTTGTCGAGGATTTACGCACTTATCTGCTTGGTTCTCCTTAACATCTTTCTCTTAGATAACGCTTACAAGTCTATCGAGAGTTATCAAATTGTAAAACTCAACCGGCCCAGTCCCGTAAACTAAAAAACTGCATATTTTTAGTTTTTAGTGAGGTGTCTATGTGCGATCGCAACTAGAATTCGCTCCACTGGTCTTTACAAAATTCTCCAGACAATTGAGGACTGTAAAGTGAGATCGCTACCACCTAACCGTCGTCAATTCATTCACTTTCTTAAACGCCTGATCTGCTGTCATCAAACTTGCTGAATGATGGAGTGCGATCTGGTCGCCTTCATTCGCCAACATCTTCTAGCACTTGTGCATACAGAGACTCATCAATCCAGAATCCAGCTTGCTGCACCAAAGCCTCCAAAATTGGCTTGATCGTTGAGACCAGCCTTAGCACCTTAGCCGTTTTCAAAACTCCTAAAATGCCTGTGATGTTTAACCCATATTGCACCGCGACTAAACGCCCTAGCCGCTCATCGATCAACAATCTATCAGCCTTGAGTTGCAGCGCCAGTGCAATTGCCTCTGCCTCACCGTCATCTAACGCTTCTTTCAGTTTTTTAACCAACAAACTATCTGTGGGTACTTGCACACTCAACCAGGTTGCCGAGGTGTAAGCGGTCAGATCAATGCCAAAGTTTTGTAGTGCCCGCACCTCTTGGTCAACCGCAGGTGGAACCACCACTTGCTGATAGATCCGCTGAATCAGTTCAAGCTGTCCTACAACCAACAAATTGCTAATGGCAGAAGTATCACTAACAACAATCATCGCCAATCATGCTGACGCAAGCTGGCGATATCTGCCTGATAATCGTCTAGCCCATAGTGAACAGGAATCTTGCGACTTGCGAGTAGTTTTTGGAACTCAAACTGGTGCATTCCCGCAATTTGAGCCGCTCTGCCCAAAGTCACCCGCTCCCACTGAAACAAGAGAACCGCAATCTCGCGCAGCAACTCAGCCTGAGTCAACTCAGCGGAGTGAGCAATATCACCTGGGATGTCAATCGTAATTTTCATACCCCTGCCTCATGGCTGATGTTTTAAGCCCTCGCTTTTCCATTCTATTCATTGGGTCATACCGAATTCTCCATCCGGTAATTGTGCTTTGCACATGCTAGGGGCTGTCATCATTTAACGGTCAAGTCCTTATGCAGATAGCGTTTCAGCCCCTAGTTTGGTTTGCGAATCGGGCGCGGTCATGCTTATACCGCCAGCATTCTGCTTCTACTTGATGACGCGCCCTAGGCAAACGCTCAATCGCTTGAATCAATTCTTGTTTTGGAGTCATAGCCATGTCGTTCTCACAAAAGAGACTCAAACGTTTGCATTTTAATGATGGGCAATCACGTGGGCGATCGCCTCGACACAATGCCCCACGCCACCACTGGCACATGCGCTAGAGGCTTCTGCGATCGCATGGCTCCCATGACTGACGACTTGCCCAACGGCCCGAACATCGCCGCCATCCGGAATGATGGCGCCCACATCACAACCGGTCAAATCCACCTCAGGATTTGGCCTTTGAGACAGCCTTTGCCGATTGCGATAGACATCGGCAAAAAATAAGCCAACTCCCAACGCTATGAATGGGCCAATCAGCAGAGTGAGAAACATTGCCAGCACCTAACGCACGTTTAGTCCCAATTGTAACTTGAGCAAAACTTAGAATTTATGGCCATCTCTAAGCCTCCCCTGCGGTGTCTACTCCGCTACGCCAGACGCTGCCACCCTCTGCTCCATCGGTCGCACCCTGTTCGACTTCGCGCCTTCTTGACTGATTAGCCGTGCCTGTATTCAGTTGTGGGTCAATTCTTTTCTTTTAGCGTTTTTACATATGGATAACTCAAAATTTTGCGATCCACTGTTGCCAATGCAATATCGTAGCGCCTGGCAATCGCGACTAAAATTCGATCCGCTGGATCGTTGTGAAATTCTCCAGGTAATCGCGTACTGGAGATCGCATCAATCGGATTCAAAGATTCAACAGTAATACCGGGATAAGCCTGTGCCATTTCATACCATTCGTCTATTGGCAAAGGCAGATTCAACTTTCCCAGACTAGATTTGACCGCAATTTCCCAAACCGAAATAGCAGACACCAAAATTCCACTGTGTGATTCTTCTACAGCAACTTCAGACTGTGTTGAACTCGGTAACCGATTGGGATCATGAAGCCACCACAACCAAACATGAGTATCCAACAAAATCATTCACTCAGGGCTTCCCATAGTTCTGACATCGGTTCATCAAAATCCTCGGTCATGACGAGCGGTAGCCCTCGAAGCGGATAAGCCGAATTGGAGGCTTGCTTATTTCGTTGTTGTGCAGCCGCTTGGGGTGCTGATTGCATCACCTTGAACAGTTTGAGCATTGCCTGAATCAAGTTGTCAGGCGATCTCTCAATGACTTGAATCAGTTCCTCTTTTGGCGTCATCGTCCTTTGTTCCAACGACCTCGCATTTCCCCGAAATCCATCTTTATGCTGTCATCATAACCAATGGTTAACTGCTCTACGCCTCCCTTACTGCGTCTACTCCGCTACGCTAAACCCTTTCAATCCCAAATTGCCGCCGCCACCGTCTGCTCTATTGGCCGCACCCTGTTTGACCTCGCGCCCCCCTTCCTGATTGGCGTTGCGGTCGATATCCTCGTTCAGCCAGACGCCTCCTGGCTGGCCCGCCTGGGCATTCAGAATGTCTATACTCAACTGCTGGTGGTTTCGGTGCTGACCGTGCTGGCCTGGGGCCTCGAATCGCTCAGTCAATACGGGGCCGATCGCCGCTGGCGCAACCTGGCCCAAACCCTGCAGCACGAGCTGCGCGTCGATGCCTATGGCCACCTGCAGCGGCTAGAACTGGCCTATTTTGAAGACCGCAGCACCGGTACCCTGCTCTCGATTCTGAACGATGACATCAATCAGCTAGAGCGCTTTTTAGATACGGGTGCCCGCGACCTGATCGACTTTTTTACCCGTGTTGCTGCGGTGGGTCTCAGTTTTGTGATGCTCGCCCCTGGCATTGCCTGGCTGGCGATGGTGCCGATTCCGTTCATTTTGGGCGGCACGTTTTGGTTTCAGCAGCGGCTGGCCCCGCGCTATGGGGCAGTGCGCGATCGCCACGGCTTAATCAACGCCCGTCTGGCCAACAACCTCTCTGGCATCGCCACCATCAAAAGCTTTGCCACTGAAGCTTACGAGCAACAGCGCGTTCACCAAGACAGTGATGCTTATCGCCAGAGCAATCGGCGCGCGATCGCCCTCAGCACTGCCTTTCAACCGCTGCTGCGATTTCTGATTTTGCTGGGCTTCGTCACCACGCTGTATCTGGGTGGGCGAGCGGTGCTAGCGGGCCAGCTCAGCGTCGGCACCTACGGTTTTATGGTGTTTATCGTGCAAGACTTGCTCTGGCCCTTTACCGAACTGGGCGAGATTCTCGATGAGTATCAGCGGGCGATGGCTTCGGTACGGCGGGTGATGGGGCTGCTCGATCACCCCGTCGAGGTCTCTGTAAACCAGCGTCACGAACCGCTGCCACCGGTTCTGCATGGCGCGATCGCCTTTCAGGAAATCACCTTTGCCTACCAATTACGTCACCCGGTAATTCAACAGCTCTCTTTACACATTCCTGCCGGAACCACCATTGGCATTGCGGGGGTGACCGGTTCCGGCAAAAGCACCCTGGTGAAACTATTGCTGAGATTTTACACGCCGCAGCAAGGGCAAATTTTGATCGAGGGTCAAGACATTCAAACCTTTGATCTAGCTCACCTGCGCCGCAGCATTGGCTGGGTGAGTCAAGACGTGTTCTTATTTCACGGCACGGTAGCCGAGAATATTGCCTATGGCAGCTTTGCGGCCAGTCAGCCCGAGATTGTGCAGGCAGCCAAGTCAGCCGAGGCCCATGACTTTATTCAGCAACTCCCTCAGGGCTACGACACCCTTGTTGGCGAGCGGGGCCAAAAACTCTCTGGCGGGCAGCGGCAGCGCCTGGCGATCGCCCGCGCTATTCTCAAAGATCCCCCGATTCTGGTCTTGGATGAAGCCACGTCAGCGGTGGATAACGAAACCGAAGCAGCCATTCAGCGCGCCCTGACGCAGATTACTCAGGGGCGGACGACGATCACGATCGCCCATCGCCTTTCCACCATTCGCCAAGCGGACTGCATCTATGTGATGGATAAAGGCCAACTGGTCGAGTCTGGCACCCATGAGCAGTTGTTGCTCAGTGCTGGCGTCTATGCCAAGCTCTGGCAGGTGCAATCGGGTGATTGGGTGCCTTCGGCTGAGGTGGATACTCGCACGTCACCCATTTGATGGAGATGCTATCGGTGCAGGGTATCTATCGGGTTAACGCCAATGCTTTGTTCGGAGCGATAAATATGGGACGTCGCGGCAAAAACGTTTCCCCCCTGACGCTGAACTATGTGACCGACGCCAGTCCGGTGAGGACCAGACTGCGGAGTCATTTTGCTAAGACACTGAGGATCAGAGTGCTTTTAGGGGGGCTCAGCAAAGTGGTCAGCACTCTATATTCTGGCCAAAGCGCCATAACACACCACTGGGATCATGCAAGATAAAATCCCACATGCCCCAAGGCTGTTTGACGATGTCGGTGACGGCGACCCCATATTTCTCAGTCACTCCAGATGATGAGACCTGGTCATGCCAGGCGTTGATGTCTTCCACCAGCACGTGCATCATGAAGTTATTGGCATGTTGAGGCTCGTAGAAATCCTGCAGCAAAAAACTACACTTGCCATCGTGAAAATAGGCTGTCCCCTGGATGTCGGATGCCATCGTAAACCCTAAATCTTGGTAGAAGTTTTTCGATCGGGCAAAGTCTTTGGCCGGTACGAAGGCTTTGATTTCGACGAGATTGAGATTTTTCATGATCGGCCCCTAAGATGTTTGGTCAATTCAACTAGGCGACTATTGTCATCAAACGGAGTCACCCAAAAAAAGAGCAGTCAAGCTCAATTGACTGCTCTACTACGGAGCGGAACGACGTCTGAGCCGGCTCACTACGGTTGGGCTGTCCACTCATCTGGATTGAGATTAGCGACGAGTTCAAACCCTTGACCATCGAGCCTGGCCACGTAAGCTACACCTGGCGGCCCCGGATAGATATCGGTAGCGGCGTCAAACCCATCGTCATGGCCGATCAGCACTGTGTTTAGGTTCTCTGTCGGTGCCGTTGTGCTGGTACCGACACAAGCGGTTATATCAGCAACCGTTCTATGGGCTGCAAGGCTCTTTTCATCACGTTTGGCTGAAAAACACCGATGACTAACAGGTGCACATCAGCGTAACTTTAACGAGAAATGATGTCAACAAAATGTCCTGCTGAAGTTATAAAAATATTGAGAATCCGCAAAAAACTACGCTGCATTGAGCAATTGTCATGTGCTTATTAATTTTTGTGGTTGAGAATTATTCTCGCTACATTTCTGGCGTCACTCAACCCACTGGCGCATCAGGTTGGCCAGGCTTTTAGAGAGCAGGTCAAACTCATTGGACTTGCCCGATTGGGTATAAAGCGATCGCCGCACCGTATCGAGGTCAAATAGCAGCTCTCGCTTAGCGGCATCGCGAATCCAGCTCTGCACCCAGCCCACCGCTACCAGGCGAGTGCCTTGCGTGACCGGCTCGACGCGATGCAGGGTTGATGACGGGTAGATGATCGCTGTTCCGGCGGCTAGCTTGTAGCACTGCTCATCAGCGGCCCCTTCAACCACGAGTTCACCGCCGTCATAGTCCTGCGGTTCAGAAAGAAACACCGTAAACGACACGTCAGAGCGCTGATTGCCCATCAGCGCATTATCCACATGGCGACCGTACTCCATGCCGGTGTCATAGCGACTCAACAAGAGCGAATGCACCTGTTTGGGGCGAACGGCGGCCTGAAATAGGGGATGTCGCGTCAAGGCCTGCCGCATCAGCTCGCGCACCTCTTTGGCTTCAGTGCCTTTGATTTGCTGGTTGTGTTTGACCTGCTTGGCGTACCAACCCGCCGTCAGTTTGCCATCGATAAATTCGGCAGTCGCCAACGTGGTCTGCACCTGGGACAGTTCATCGGCAGACAAGACATCCGGAATTTGAAAGATCATGGCCTATCGGGGGCAGAGGAGAGCAAGGGGGCAAGGGGGCAAGGGGGCAGAGAGGGGAGCAAGGGGGCAGCAAGGGGAGTAAAGGGGGCAGAGAGGGAAGAACGTTGAGCGCATCCACTTGGAATTCTCCCAGCTCAGCCACAATCGGGTCAATTTCGACCCTGGCGACGATAGGGTATTCATGATTGTCGTCGGCAACCACGGTCTACGTCTTGGAACGCACTAAGAATTCTAAGACGCCACGGCATTGTCGGGATTCGGGGCCGTCGCCACTACGCCCACCCCATTGACGCTGACATGGGTGCCGCGATCGCCCTGGTCAGGGAAAAAAACACCGCCGTTTGCTCCGTCATGGCTGAGTTCTCCGCATCGTCGGATTTGGCCAGGCACCTGTGGCACCGATGCCTTTAGTCGCCATCATGGAGCCAATCCGCGATCGCGGCTCCATCAACTCTAATGGCTAGCATCTTAATGCAAATCATTCCTATTGCAATTTTGCCAGATGCCCACACCAGAGCAACCCTTGACCCAGTGATTGACGTAGCCGCCTTAGACAGACATGGATCGCTTCAGAGGGTAGCTTCAAAGGCCTCACAGTTGGCCTCCGCTCAAACCTAACAAGAATAATTTTCATCCCTAATTGAATACAGGCAGGTTGCTTGATGGGAGCACAGCCACTGGAGCCATCAAGGCCAAGCAACCGGTAACGATACCCTACGCATTCGCACTCGCCGCAATCTTCCAGCCGTGTGATCGCATGTCCCTATCCAAAATTTGTCAAGGCTTTAGCGCTTCAGCGCCAGGGTCAGCCCATCGGCGATCGGCAACATGCTCAGGTCAATGCGATCATCTTGGTGCAGGGTTTGATTGAGGTTTCGCAGGGCGATCGTGTCGGGGTCGTCGGTGATATCGGGATCGGCTACATCCCCACCCCAGAGAACGTTATCGATCGCGATGAGCCCCCCAGGTCGGAGCAATTCTAGAGACTTCTCGTAGTAGTGGCGGTAGTTAACTTTGTCAGCGTCGATAAAGGCAAAGTCGAAGGTGTCTGCCTGGCCGTTGGCGAGGAGCGTGTCGAGGGTGTCGATCGCAGGGGCAAGGTGCAGGGTGATTTTGTCGGCAACGCCTGCGGCCTGCCAGTAGCGACGGGCGATCGCGGTATAGTCTTCACTCACATCGCAAGCCGTTAGGGTGCCGTCTGGGGGCAATGTCAGCGCCATGCACAGGGCGCTGTAGCCAGTAAAGGTGCCAATTTCCAAGACTTTTTTAGCGCCCATCAGCCGTAACAGTAAGGCCATAAACTGTCCCTGATCGGGCGCGATCTGCATGCCGCCATTCGGATGTTGAGCCGTCTCCTGACGCAGCTGGGTCAAGATTGTGGGTTCGCGCGAAGAAACCGCGAGTAAGTAATCATAAAGTGATGACTGGAGTTGACCTGATGAATCAGTGAGTTTCGAGAATTTAGCAGACAACAAATATTCTCCTGCGATGAATGGTAAATATTGTCAACGCTTGAAAATTTCCTCTAAGGAGCAATGGTAATTTTGGCAAACGAAGAGAGTAATTTAGCGTATTTTATGGTGAGTTAACCAGATATTTAAATAAGTCATCAAGCACGGCGTTGACACCTAAAATGCTGTGATCGATATACCAATGATCTAAATCAACTGGGTAAACTTGGTTGTTCTTCACTACTTCTAGTTGTTGCCAAAGAGGACTTTTCTGCATTTCAAAAATTGAATTTTTATCATCCTCATTGCGTCGATTGACGAAGAATAAAACATCACCATCAATCGTGTCTAACTTCTCTAGAGAAATGACTTCGGTATAGTCAAAGTCGCCAATTTGTGATGGCGGTCGCTGAACACCAATGTCATCTAGAACAATACTTGTAGGATACTTCGAACCGTAGGCCCAAATCCCAAAATCTGCTGTCATAGTTACAACAGAAATAAAGAGATCAGTACGGCTTTCTCCCAGAGTTTGTTTTAACTCATCTACCCGCTGCTGATAATTATTTATTAGCTGATCTGCAATATCTTCTTTGCTTAACATTTTGCTTAGGGTTATCAATTGCTGTTTCCAAAGAACATCATTATGCATGATGACGGTAGGCGCTATTTGGGAAAGCCGTTGATAAAAAGTTTCCATATGACTACCGGCTAAAATTAGATCTGGCTTAAGCAACAAAATCCTCTCTAAGCTCGGTTGAGTTGTCGAGCCCACATACTCAACCCCCTCCAATTGATTTTGGAGATGCTCTGGGAATGGTTCAACAGCATTCCATCCAGAACTAGCGGCAATTGGACTAATGCCAATTGCTAAAAGATTTCCTAGCGCATTACCCCCGCCCAGCACGATCACGCGCTGAGGAACAAGAGGAATACAAGTTTCGCCTACCGCGTTCTGCACAGCTCGACATTCTGCTTCTTCTAGCTGTGCATTTGTCATGCTGCGATCAACCTGTCCAGTACAGGCCAAAACCACCACAAACATTAAGACACTCAGCAAGAAAAGGGGAATGAGATGACGGAACTTGGTCATAAACGATTGCCTCAGATAGAAGTACCACCTAAAAGAAGAAGTACCACCTAAAAGAAAATGATCGAAATCAAATTAGAATTCCCAACGAATAGAACCGGTAATAGCAAAAGGTTCGCCTCTAGTGACATTGAATCGGCTAGAGCTACTGCTGGCATAGTCTATGTCGAACAAATTGCGAATATTGATTGCGGCATTGAAGTAATCGCGTCGATAGTAGAGGGCTGCATCAGTCCGCAAATAATCATTTAGCTGAAATGAGTTATTTATATCGACTTGACGTTCACCGACATAAAATAACCCTAGGCCAAATCCTAAACCTCGCAAATCACCCGCCTGAATTTCATAGGTTGTCCAGAGGCTAACTTGATTTTCGGGTACGTTTGGCAACCGATTTCCCTCAGGAATATCGTTATCTTCAGTAACTTCCGCATCAGTATAGGCATAGGAGGCAACGATATTCCAACCAGGTAGTATTTCACCCGTAATATCTAGCTCTACTCCTTGACTCTGTTGTTCGCCAGTCTGAATCGAAAATGTTGGGTTGTCAGGGTCAGTAGTTGTAACGTTGGATTTAGTCAGATAATATCCAGCTAAATTGGCCGAAAGTCTGCCATCCCAAAAATCACCTCTCACACCGATCTCATATTGGGTACCTCTGGTCGGCTCAAACCCCTCACCATCGGCATCCGTTCCTGAAGTAGGTACAAAAGAGCTACTGTAGCTAGTGTAAAGCGACAATGTATCGCTAGGCTGATATACAAAACCAATGCGAGGGCTAAAAGCACCATCACTTTGAGTAACGACGCCAGGCGTAAACACTCCAAACTCATCGGTGTCAAATCTACTGTATATCCAGTCATAGCGACCACCAATCAATAGCTTTACATTGTCGCTAAACTCAATCTGATCTTGAAGGTAGAGCCCGTATGACTCAATAGTGCCTTCACTTTGCCCAAATGGCTGATAGTCTGGCTCGGAAACATCATAATTAGGGCCAGAAATATCTAAACGAGGCAGATTCGTGTCAAACAATCCTAAATAAGTATCGTATTCAATGTTTAGGTCGAATCCTGCTAGAAGTTGATGTGAGATCGAGCCGGTTTCAAACCTGCTAACCACATCAATTTGTCCAACATAATCAACATTTGTGTAATCAAGGTCGTAAGCCTCTATCGCTAAAAAGCGATCATCGGTTATGGAAGTAGCGAACACTTCCCCATTTCGGGTCGCGCTCGAGATCACTCCAAAATGGCCACGCATTTCTAGATCATCACTAAACTCGTGGTTTAAGGTGGCACCAACTCTATGCGTAGTGACATTGACGAATGACAAATCCGGATAGGCAAGATAGCGATCACGAGGGGTCAAGCTACCGTCACTCAGAATTGTAGTGCCGCTGATTGCAGGATCGGCATTGAAATCTAGGTACTCGTAATACAAGCCTAGCTCTGTATGATCGCCAATATTAAACGTCAATGAGGGAGCCACCGTAGTGAAGTCCGTCTCGACAAAATCTTGAAAGCTTTCCGCTCCTTCATAACTGGCAATGAAGCGGTAGAGCCCTGTAACATCTTCTCTCTTTACAAAGGGCCCCGATAAATCAATGCTGGGTTGATAAAATCCAAAGCTGCCGGCTTCGAATGCCAGACTGTAGTACGGTTCATCTAGGGGTTGTCGAGTAACCACATTGACGATTCCACCCGGTTCTACTTGCCCAAACAAAACTGAAGCAGGTCCCTTGAGTACTTCTACCCGTTCAATCGTATCGGTGCCACCTGTAAGCTCAAATCTAGACACGTCGCGATAACCATTGCGAAAATTCCCGCTTTGTTCAAACCCTCGAATCGTGAATGATTGTGCAGGAATACCGAAGTTGTTACCTCGGCTAACAACTCCACTAACGGTTTCTACCGTTTCCAGCAGATTTCTGGGGTTGCGGTCTTCAATTATTTGTCGTGGAATAATTTGAATCGATTGGGGAATATCGCGCAGGGGCGTATCCGTTCGGGTTGCTGTTGACGCATTTGAGGGGTTATAGCCCTCATCACCTTCGCCTGTCACCACCACCTGAATCGCGTCATCCCCGGCACCAGCGACAACCTCACCCAAGGTCACTGCCAAGCCCGTCGCTGTGACCTCTCCAATCGGTGGGGCATCCGTCCCCGTAATCGCGACTCGCACCCGATCTCCCAGTTCATTCGTCACACTGACCAGGGCAATGCCCTCTGCTGGGCTGAACTGTTCAAATGAGTCGTCACTCGGTAATGCCAGCACCGCATTGGGAATGTCGGCAATCAGCGCATTGCCGACGGTCTGTGTGGTGGGGGTAGCGAGTTCACCTTCAGCGGTTGTCAACACAACTTGCAAGCCCGCTGCAGTCTCTTCCACTCGCACATCGATAATCTGCACCAGCGAAGCTTCAATCTGCGCGACCCATTCATCGACAGTGGTCGCCGCCTGAGAAGTCGAGGGTTGAAGGGTGGGATGGGTAGACACATCAATCGGGTGTTCGGCCTCGGCGACGGGTTCATCCTCCAGTTCCTGGGCGGTTGGCACAGATGTCTGGTCTGCGGGAGGCAGCAAGGGCTGGCCGGCGATCGCCTCATCCACCGGCTCACCCTCGGACTCCGTAACCATTTCACTTGCCTGTGCCTGCAAGGGCAGCCCGACCAGGACAACGACCACAGCCGCTAGCAGGTGGGGCGATCGGAGCCCCATGATCAAATCTGCCTGACAATTTTTCTGGAACTCTGACCGACGCATATCCACAGACCTCACACCAATCAAGAAATTTTCTCAATAGAGTTGAGGATAGGCAGTTTGCCCATTCGAGTGTTGTTGCAAACGGATTATTTTTTGTTGAATCGGGATCTTTTTCAACGGCTAAATTGACGACGATACTCACTGGGCGTCAGCCCCACATGGCGTTTAAAGGTGTGGCAAAACTGACTGGGGCTGGCATGGCCCACCCGATCCGCAATGTGGGCAATACTCAACTCGCGCTCCTCAAGCAGCCGCTGCGCCTGTTCCATCCGGCAGGCTTGTACATAGCCAAACACTGTAGTGTCAAAGAGTTGACGAAAGCCCTGCTTGAGCTTGTAGTCATTCAGCCCCACCTGTCTGGCCAAAGCTTGCAGCGATGGTGGTTGCTCAAACTGGCATTGTAAAATCTCTTTCGCCTGTTGCAGTTGTTCCCGATCTTCAGGGCGCAGGCTGGGCGGGGTTGGGGTAACCCCCGATCGCTCCGTTAGCTGATGAAACTGTATAGCCAGCAGTTCCAGCGCCTTAGCCTCTAGATACATACGCTTGGTCGGGCCATGATATGGACAGTTTAAGATTTGCTGTAGAACCGCTGACATGGCCGCTGTCGAACTCAAAGACTGGTGAAAGCAATTAGCGGACTGGTCCTTCATGAGTTCCCTAATTAAGGGAGACGGGTTTTCTTCCGCTGGACCAAAGGTGCGGAGCTGCTCAAAATCAATCGTAATGGCGACGCGCTGAAGCTGCTGCTCAGCCGGTCGATATTCCAGGCAACGCGCTCCTGCCAGGTAGCAGAGGCAGTTATCCCCAGCAGTTTCTTCCCGATCGTCTTCGCGCTCCAGGCCGGGATTAATCATGCGCTGACTACCCGCTAGATAAAAGCTTGAACCTAGCTTATTCGTGGAGTCGTAATAAAAGTCGAGGTAGAGCGATCGCCAAAAAATGCTCGTCTCAACCACGATTTCGAGCCCTGGTCGTAGGGCCATGACTCGCACCTCACCTTTGCCCAACTTTAACGGAATCGCCTGCCGAGACTCGATGCCATGCTGCTGCCAGAAAATTTCGCCCTGATCCCAGGCGGCGTCCCAAATATCGTCGTACTCAGCTTGAACAATGGTGCGAGTGTGGTCGAGGGGCATGGTTTTGCGGCAAGTGAGTCAGGCGAGCTGATCCCAACAAGACTTGGGGTTAGTGATGAGCTGATAATTGAAAGTAATTCTCAACTAAACCTGGCGATGAGTCAAGCTGCGCTCGTTTTGCCATTCCAGTGGTAACCGTCCCCTGTTCGCGTTAGCGGCTCCCTTAGGGAGCAACGGAGTCGAAGGGGACGGTTACTCCTAGTGATGCCTCGCTGAAGCAATCCTCATCTATCTGTTTAAAGCTGCCGTCCTATATGCCTTAGCTCCCTTACACCGCGATTTTCCAGCCGTGCGATCGCGCTTTCACATCCCACAAGCGCGCATACAGTCCCCCCTGTTCGACTAGCTCTGGATGCCGTCCATGCTCTACAACGCGCCCCTGATCGAGCACTAAAATCTGGTCGGCAGCGGCAATCGTGGTGAGCCGATGGGCAATGACGATCAGGGTTTTCTCCGCACTCAGCGCCTGAATCGCCTGCTGAATCAGCCGTTCATTTTCCGGGTCGATCGATGCGGTCGCTTCATCGAGCAGCACAATCGGCGCATCTTTGAGCATGGCGCGAGCAATCGAGAGGCGCTGCTTTTCACCGCCCGACAGCGTCGCGCCGCCTTCGCCCACCATCGTCTGATAGCCCTCCGGCAGGCGAGTAATGAACTCGTGGCACTGGGCCGCGTGGGCCGCGGCCATCACCTGCGCCTCAGTCGCAGCCGGGTTGCCAAACCGAATATTGGCAAAAATCGTGTCGTTAAACAGATACACGTCTTGAAAGACCATCGTCATTTGGGAGAGCAGGGTGTTGGTCGGGATCTGTCGCACGTCTACCCCACCTAGAGTGACGGCCCCAGCGTTGACATCCCAAAAGCGGGCAATCAGGTTGGTAATCGTCGTTTTGCCCGAGCCGCTGGGGCCGACCAAAGCCGTCATGGAGCCGGGGGGAATTTGGCAACTGACCCGGTCGAGTACCGTCTCGCCACCATAGCTAAAGCTGACGTTTTGAAACTCGATCGCGGTATCGCGCAGCGGTTGAGGCGTGGATGCTGCCGGTAGCAGCGGTGCCTGCAAAAACTCATTCAGATTGCGCACGCAGTTTTGCATGATGCGGTACAGCTCTAGCATGTCGGCCATGGCCATCAGCGGCGTGTAAAAAGCCAACCCCAGCACCATAAAAAAGAGGAAGCGATCGCCGGTCAGACTGCCGTTCACAAAGAACGCTGCTCCGACCACGAGCAGCAGGGCAAAGCCCAGTTCGAGGGTAGACAAAAAGAGGATCAAGGCCGGGACGATCTGCGTCACCGTGTTGAGGCTGGCGGTGCGATAGTTCTGCAAGCCGGTGCGAAATTGCTGGAGGCGATCGCCCGCCAAATTAAAGGCGCGAATGACGGCAATGCCCTGAATGTATTCCACCATGCGAGCATTGGCCTGCACCCGCGCTGCCGCCTGCAGCCGCCACACCCGCGCAAACACCTGCTCGGCATAGCGCAAGGCGAAGAGCGCCAAGAGCACACTGGAGGCCAGCACCAGCGCCAGTCGCCAGTCGTACACCAGCATGACGACAAAAATCAGGATGGGCGTCACCACCGCATTAATCAAGCTCTCTAGAACGTGATGGGGTTCTAGATACATGATGTTGGTGGTAAAGAGGGCATCAATGGTGCCCGTATCGCGCTGGGTAAAAAAGCCCAAAGGCAACCGCCTCAGATAGTCCGCCAAAAACACTCGCAGTCGCGTTTGGACGGCGATGGTCAAAGCATAGGCCTGGGTATTGGCCCGATAGCCGAACCCAATTTGCGCTAGGCAGAGGACAAAAATGGCGATCGCGTAGTCCCACAGTTGCCCACTCTCTGTCGTCCCGGCATCGAACGCCTGAAACAGCGACACCAAGACTAAATACACCAGGTAACTTGTGGCCCCAATCGCCATGCCCTCTACCCAGCGCCAGCGCACCGCCCGCCAAAAATAATGCTCAGCCCCCGGCGGAATCAGCTTACGCATCATCGTCCAGACCGTATCCGTTTCATCCAGCTCCTGATACGGATTCTCTAAGGGCTCACCAACTTCCGAGGTACTGGTAATGGTAGAAGTGTGGTTTCGACTGCGCTCAACCACCGTTTGCGATCCGAGCGCAGCCGAATCATCTTCCGTTTTTAACCTGAGCGCAGTCGAAGGTTGGGGCCTGAGCGTAGCCGAGGGCAACTGCCAATCCCGTGCCGTGATATGCGCCTGCCACTGGGCTTGATACAGGTCGCAAGTTTCTAGCAGCGACGCGTGGCTGCCCCTGGCCACAATCTGCCCCTGATCGATAACCAAAATTTGATCGGCTTCGGTAATGGTCGAAAGGCGGTGGGCCACCACAATCAGGGTTTTGTCCCCTCCGGCCAACAGTCCCGCCAGGGCGGCCTGCACCAACGCCTCATTTTCTGGATCAACGTAGGCCGTGGCTTCATCGAGCACGATGATCGGCGCGTCTTTAAGAATGGCGCGGGCGATCGAGAGTCGCTGCCGCTGGCCGCCACTGAGACTGACGCCGTTTTCGCCCACGGAGGTGTCGTAGCCCTGAGGTAAAGTCTCGATGAACTCATGGCAGCGGGCGGCTAAAGCCGCCGCCACAATCGCGTCGCGGCTGGCGGTTGGGCTGCCAATGCGAATGTTTTCCAGAATGGTGTCGTTAAATAAAAACACATCTTGAAACACAAACGAGACTCGGTCCATCAGCTGCTCAACGGCGATGTCCTTGACGTTGACGCCACCAATTGCGATCTCCCCTGCCCCAACATCCCAAAAGCGGGGAATCAGCTTGGCGATCGTACTTTTACCCGCTCCCGATGGCCCGACCAACGCCGTGACGCTGCCCGCCGGGGCCGTAAAGCTGATGTCTTTGAGGACGGTCGTATCCCCGTAGCCAAAGGCCACGTTTTGAAAGGCGATCGTATTCCCGTGGGGCGATTGAGGCTGCGCCGGATCGGCCAAATCCGGCTGGTTAAACACCGCTGTAATCCGCTGGGAGGCGGCATTCACCTGGTAGAACCCAGTAAAGCCGTGAAACAGCACCGCCATAATTGGGCGATTAAAGCCAATGCCCATGACGACAAACAGCACAAATGCCGGCAGGCTGAGGGCACCCATTAGATACAGGGCAATTCCGGCTGGCACCACCGTCACTGCTGCGGAGCGCATTAGGGTGAGCATAATGGCCGACGGCAGCGCAGAGAGGCGGGTAGTACGCACATACACCTGGCGCATTTCCTCCACCACATCCTGTAGCTGAGCGAAGGAAAAGTCCGTACGGGTAAAGGCTTTCACGACCTTCATGCCGTTGATGTATTGGATCACGACCCCGTTCATTTTGGCCAGCAGGGTGTTGTAGGCGCTCATGTCAAAGCGCGACATCATAAAGCCGAAAAATCCCAAAGCGATCGCGGCACTCGCGAGCGTGGCCAGGGTCATCCGCCAATCGACCAGCACCAGCAAAATACCGGCCAGCAGCGGCACCGTTACCCCGGCGACCACATCGGGAATGATGTGGGCTAACCCTTGCTCCAGCTGTTCCACATCCTCATGGATAATCTTTTTGACCTCACCGGTGGTGCGCTGGCTGAAGTAGCCCAGGGGCAAGCGACCGAGCTTGCGGGCTAGCTCAATGCGCAGGTCGTAGAGAATGCTGTAAGCCGCAATGTGAGAGAGCCGAGTCGAGAGGCCGTTACAGATGCCCTTACCGACCACTGCGCCGACGGCCCACCAGGCCAATTGCCAGATGTATTGAGTCTCCAGCGGGGCTGAGGACGGGCCAAACACCTGCAAACTCACCAGATAGATCAGGTAGTAGGGCACCAGTCCCAGGGTCGCCCCGATCGCCGCCAACAGTCCGGACAATGCTAGGGGCAGGCGCTGGTGGAGCACCACGCGCCGAAAGGACAGGGCGGTGGGAGTCGCTGGGGCAGCGGCTGTGATCAGACCCAACTGCTCTGCCGCCCACCCCTGTGCCTCATCCAGAGACCCAAACACTTTGCCAGGGCAGCCATACATGTTGCGGGTAACCGTCGCCACCATCGGCCCCCAGAGGGCAATGAGTTTGGTGGAGTCGGGCACCATGGCTACCCCAGCGCAGTACTGCGAGATTTCTGGCTTGTGTACTTTCGTCCAGGCGATGCCCTCTTTACGCATTTGTTTGGCGACCGGCGATCGCTTCCCCTGCGCCTCGGCGGCTTCGGCATCATCCCGCTGAAACACCAGCGCAAATCGCTCTCGTTTTGCCAGCCAGGCTTCAAAACAGCGGTAGAAGCGAGTCATCTCATCGGGGGTGCCCATGCCCTGAAACCGAACGGCCACTAACGGCCAACGACTGTCATCAATAGTTACCATGAAGAGTCTGCTCCAAGACAGTACAAAGAATGTCAAAAAAAACAGGGATTTCCGGTTGGAATTTAGCGACGTATGAGAAACGCCAGAAACTGATTAAAGTGAGCAACAGTAGAGGGCAGTCAATCAGGACAGATCCTGCGGCCAAATCAAAGTCTTTGCCCTGAGATCACAGTCTTTACAAAGACTCTAGGCGCACTGGCTTTAAAGTCTTCTAAAAACTGCAAGCTGCCCCTTTTGTGGGATGCCTAACTAGAACTGTGGCGATCGCCCACAGCACTTTCTTGTTAGGTGAAGTCGGCGTCTTGAGGCGATCGTCATGATTTCAGGGCGATTTTGGCTCCTCACTCGTTTCAGAAACGCTGTAGATCCGCTGAAGTCATCGCAAACTTGACTAATGGGAATTTATTTCAATAGCTGAGTTTCATTCTAGCTTGCTCATGGCTCACCGGTGCGCCTCAAGTCGGGGCGGGTCATCCTGTTGACCTTAAAACTTAGCTCTGACCTGCACGCCAAAGGTTCTGGGAGCGCCGAAAGTCCCAACCGTACCCGTGCTGAGTTCAAACGCTTGAGTTACATACTCGGTGTCGAACAAATTGTTGGCAAACGCATAGAAGCCATAGTCCTCATACTCATACCCCAAACGCAGATTTGCTAAGGCAAACGCCTCTTGTTCAATGCTGTTGAGTTCATCGAAAAAGGTATTGCCGAACCCAATGACCTCCAACCTTCCAAAGAAACCGTTGGCACTACGATACTGAGCGGCCACGTTGTAGGTCAGATTGGGGGTGAACGGAGTGCGGTTGCCTGCCAGGGCCATGCCGGTAAAGGCATCGGTGCCGTTGCGAAATTCGGCATTGAGCAGCCCCACTCCGGCAATCAACTCTAGCCCCGACACCGGTCGCGCAATCACCTCTAACTCACCCCCAATAACGCGAGTATCGGCATTGCCAATCACCACCTCGCCACCTTGCAGGCTGGGAAATTGAAAATTAGAGACGTCGTTGTAGAATCCCGCCACGTTCATGCTCAGGCGATCCTCTAGCCAGGAAGATTTAAAGCCGACTTCGTAGTTCCAGGAAGTTTCAGCGTCAAACACTGCCGTGTCAGCACTGATGGGATCAAAACTCGCCCCAGGGGGCCGGTAACCGCGGGTGATGCTGCCATAGAGCAAGATATTGGGATTCAGGCGATAATCAATGGCCAATCGCGGCAACAGTTCTGAACCATCAGCTGCAACATCCTCTAACTCCAGTAGGGGGATGACCAGCGTGCCATCCCGAGACGTAAAGATCCGCTCAAAGTCTGTGGTGGTGCGGGTATTTTCGTACCGCAAACCGGTGGTCAGCGTCAGCGCTTCGGTGACGCCATAGCTCACCTGACCAAACGCGGCCAGCGTTCGACTGTCAGTATCCCCATCGCCGCGATTTTCACCAGCGGGTAACGGAGCAGTGGCCGGGGTATCTAAGCCGTTGATAAAGGCGCGATCGTTCTCAAAGGTCGAGGTTTCAAAATAGCCGCCGACAATCCACTGTAGGCGATCTCTGGTCTCCGGCGACTGCACCCGCAGCTCTTGCGTAAACACCCTTGACGCAAAATCAGGGGCATTAATCTCTAAATCAGCGGCGGTGGCGTCTTGGTCAAAGGCCGCTGCTTGACTCGAAAAACGATGGGCCGTGATGGATGTCACTCGGATATCGGGGGTATTGTAAGCGACTCGCAGAGATTGAGCATTGGTGACCAGATCATTGAACCCGTCAAAGTCCAGCTCAGTCTCAAACGGATCGTCGGAATCCAATAATACAAACGGTTCCGCCCCTTCTCGATAATCGCCGAAGGAGGCGTTGAGCAGGATTTCCCAGGCGTCCGAAGGCGTCCACAATAGCTGAGCGCGTCCGGTGCCGCCGGCGCTATCATCGACAGTGGTATCCAGCAGGGTGTTGGTCACAAAGCCGTCTTGGCGGCTGTAGTTACCAGACAGTCGATAAAACAGCTCATCTTCAATCAGTGGCCCACTGACACTGGCCTCAGCATCAAAGGCGGCATCGCTCCCGACCCTGAGGGCGGTGTTGACCTCAAGCTCATTCGTGGGGCGACGCGTGATGATGTTGACGACGCCGCCTAACGAACTGCGCCCATACAGCGTATTTTGCGGCCCTCTGAGCACCTCCACCCGTTCTAAATCGGTCAGGTCTTGATCGATGAAACCGGCAAAGTCGTAGGGCACATCATCGACGAAAAAGCCGACGCCATCCCGGCTGAAGGCGTTAAAGTTGGTGACCCCTCGCAGGCTGTAGAAGGGGGCAGTGCGGTTAGCGCCACTGGGAAAGAAGGTGAAATTGGGGGTGTTGTCGGCGATGCCGTCTAATGAGTCAACGTTGGCATCTTCGAGTTGCTGTTCTGTCAGTACCGTGATGCTCAGGGGCACGTCTTGCACGTCCTCCGGCGTCCGCTCAGCGGTCACCACCACCCGCAGGGGAGCGTCCGCGATCGCGGGCTCAGCACTACTCGCATCAGGGGCGATCGCTCCCAACGTCACCCCCAATACCAACCCGTCTGCCGCAGTGCTGAAGGTGGTGGTCGGGGGCGCGTCGACCCCAGTAATCACCACCCGCACTCGATTGTCAGGCAGACTAGCAACGGTCACTAAGGCAATGCCCTCGGCCGGATTGGCCACTTGAAATTCATCGCTATCCGATAACGCCAGCACCGCATTGGGGATTTCGGCAATCTGCGCATGGCCAATGACAGTTAGCGCCGGGGCGGCCAAGTCACCCCCAGCCGTCGTTAACGTAATGGCTAACCCCTCCTCACTGGGCGTCACCTCAACCGCCGTAATCGACACCGCCTCGGGCACTGGCGCTAACTCAGCTCCCGAGAGTGCCGGTTGGGGGGCTTGCACGACGTCCTTTGCGGCCGCCGGCAACCCCAACGCTCCCATTAATCCGCTGAATAGCGCTAACTGCAGACCCCACCGTACCGAATCCGACCCTGGCCACACACGCATCACACATCCTCACACAATATTGCGAGCGCTATTGACAACTACTCGCAAATAGATTTGAGACGCATCTTAAGAGACAGGATGCGATCGTGTCTTTCGCTAGACGGATTTTATTGTGTTGTCAAACGGATCAATGCTTTTTATACGTATTTGGACTCATGCCAAACTTCCGCTTAAAGGCCGTGCTAAAGGCACTCAAATTGGTATAACCAACTAACCCGGCAACGTCTGACACACTACATTTGCCAACCTTTAGCAAAGCTTGAGCTTGCTGCATGCGATGTTGGTAAAGATAGCCAAATACGGTGGTGCCAAAGACTTGACGGAAACCGATTTTAAGCTTGTAATCGTTGAGGCCAACTAGACGCGACAGCGCCAGTAAAGAAGGCGGCTCGCCTAGATTGCTCAACAAAATTTTACTGGCATGGTGAATCCGCTCTACATCACTGGCATTTAATGCCCTCTTTTGCACTGCAGCCGGTGTCGCCTCGGTAATTTGGTGCAGCGATAGGGCCAGTAACTCAAGGACCTTGCCTTCTAAATACAGTCGCTTGGTGAGGCCCTGATAGGGGCAGTGTATGACCTGCTGGATGACCAGTTCCATCGCTGGGGTCATGCGCCCGCTTTGCAAATACAGCGGGATCGGTTGCCCTGCTAACGCTCGCCCCAGCTCTTTGGGCAGATGCTCTAGCTGTTCCCCAATCAAGGTGTTCAGCGTATCGAGATCAATATAGGCGGCCAGTAAATCCTGCTGCCCTCGCGCATATTCAATCGTGCCGGTGTCGGCATCGGTGGTAAAGCCAACCGCAAAGTGCTGTGCTCGAAATCGAATTGCTTGCTCTTGGCCAGCGACCTTGCCTTGGGTTTCTCCCCTAATGCCAAAGCCGAACCGCAGCAGCGAGATATTCCCAGTTTCTTGAATCGCCAATGAGAGAGCATCGCGAAAATGACAATTTTGCATCACCAAATCGATGCCAGAGCGCAGCTGTAGTCGCCGCATCCAGCCATCGCAGATCGGCTCAGGAAAGTGAATGAGCTGCTCATTGGGGGCGGCGGCAAGAACCGATTGGGGGGTGGCTTGCCACTCGGCAAACAGTTCGTGAACATCTTGCGCTGAAAACTTGACCTGCATGATGCGGCTACTTCTCCCAATCTGTTTTGATGCATGACGTGGTAGTGGACCTATTCAGCCAGCGCTACGCATCTCGGCGCGCAACCTCACGACTCCCCACCGGTCTAGAACACAACCAACTACGCCCAGCCCTAGCCAACTTGGCTGACTCGGAGCCAGTGCCAATGAGAGGGAAGGGATGCTAAATGCGAGGGGCGATCGCGGCTCAGGGATGACTCTGATGGTTAGCATCTTATCTGGGGTTGTTGCCTCTACGGGGTTGCGATCCGCCTTGAAGATAGCGAATTGTTGATTTTTGCCACCCATTATTGCCCGCAGACTGCGTTGGCTGATGAGTGCTTCCGGTGGGGGATGGAGACGTTGTTCGTGGTGCTGAGAACCCGAGGCTTCCATCTCGAATCGACTCATTGCTGCCCCGCCGAGCGCCTCAGCAAGTTGGTGGCGCTGCTGGCATTAGCCTTTGGTTGGGCCATGTGACGGGCTTTGGGCCACCCTAGCAGCGACTGCTGCCGCTGCCATCTTATGGCCGCAGAGCGAAAAGTTTATGCCGCTGGGGTGGTGATTTGCGGCGGCGCTCCTGCTCCAAGCTTGTTCTGCGGGGCGCTGAATTCAATCAGGCGCGACAACTTTTGTCCTTGTCCTGAGGTCATTGAGCCCCCTAAGAATGATCCCAATCGGGACGGAAGCCTTTGCGGCTGTTGAGGAAGCGATCGATCGCCATCGCCGCCACGCAGCCATCGCCCGCGGCGACGACCGCCTGCTTAAACGGAGTATTGCGAATATCGCCCACGGCCCAAACCCCCTCCACACTGGTCGCCATCAAATCACTGACCTGCACCCCACCGTCAGGATTCAGCGCCACCTGATCGCTGAGAAAGTCAGTGATGGGTTTAGAGCCATTTTGATACAAGAACACCCCTTCGACCGGTAGGGGAAGGGGTTCCTTCGTCTGTTTGGGTTTGACGTGAATGCTCGTCACTCCCATTTCGCCCCCTTGAATGTCTAACAAACGAGAGCGGCTCCAGTGTTTGACGTTGGACATGGCTAACAAATCTTGCACATGGGGATCGGCGGCGGGCGGATCTTTGAACGTCACGAGATGGACGGTGGAGGCAAATTTGGTCAACACTTGGGCTTCTTCGATCGCCTCGGGGTTAGCGCCAATCACGGCTACTTCGCGATCGCGGTAAAACGCCCCGTCACAGGTGGCACAGTAGCTCACGCCCCGCCCCAAAAATTCTGCTTCCCCCTTGAACGACGCCGTCCGCCCCATGGCCCCGGTGGCCAGCACTAAGGCGCGGCCGCTAAAGGTGCCGTCGGGCGTGTAAACCGTTTTGCGCGAGCCGGTGACGTCAATGCCGAAGACCTGACCACGACGATAATCGGTGCCAAACGTGACGGCCTGTTCGCGCATGATCGTGAGCAAGTCTTCGCCACTCATATCGCCTGGTACGCCGGGATAATTGGCAATTTTGTGAGTGATGGCGAGGGCTCCCACCGCCGGATTTTTATCGAGAATGACCGTTTTGAGATCGGCTCGTGAAGTATAGAGCGCGCAAGTGCATCCAGCTGGCCCACCCCCCACAATGACGACATCAAATTCAAACGTTTCCACAATGACGATCTCCTAAAAGGGATAAAGAGTAACGGGTTTAAGGGGCAGAGGGCCGGTAGAGTTCGGGGCAGAGGGGCAGAGGGGCAGAGGGGCGTGCCTGAAACCTTGCACCCAAAACCTTGAGCCTCAAACTCAGGCCTCCGCCTTCCTAAGAAATGATTTCAATCAAGGGAGCACCGGCCATCGGCCAGGTGGTCTGCTGCCAAAAGTCCAAAATAATCGGACTGATTTTGGGCGCATGAGTGTAATGAAAGAAGTGACGTCCTGCGGGACAAGTCCAGAGGCGATCGCCGGGGTGCAGCCAGGGTTGCCAACGGCTATGGGCATTAGGGTCAATGACGGCGTCATAGGCACCGTTGCAAACCAGCAATGGCACCTCTACCCCGCCGGGCGAGAAGCTCTGATGAGCCGCTAACGAATGGGGCGTCAGTTCGCGATCTAAGATCTGCTCCAACAGCTTGCCCAAAGCCGACATTTGGCTGGAATTGCGACAGCCAAACAAGAGATTTGCCATCTGCATCAAAATCGTTTGGCGATCGCAGGGCAAGCGATTTCTCAAGGCGTAGTAGTGGGCATGCCAGCTAACAGCCGGATTGCTCCCCACTGAGAGCAGCGTCAAAGACCTGACCCGAGCCGGATTTAGCCGGGCATAGAGGAGACCCACGGCCCCGCTGAGACCATGACCAATGAAGTTAAGTGGCTGCGATTGCCGCTGCAGATAATCATCCAATAGGTCTAGGGCTGTTTGCAGGCAGCAGGGCTCATCTTGAGTTTGTTGATAGCTCCAGTATTGAATATCGACTTGCCGACTGAGCAGTCGACACAAGCGCTGATCGAAGTGCCTCAGGCTGGGGTTAACGCCCAACCAAAGCGTTTCGGGAGAATGGGACATAACGATTCATCACCTGACACTGTGCATGAAAATTGGTAGGGCTAACCCACAGGAAAGAGTGCCTGATCCAGATGTTTCACCCCTACCACCCACAAAACAATTAATTGCGATTCTATATCATTTAGCTCAAATCTATTGAGAGCTATTAGCATTTAATGAATTGATTTCTAGATGTTTGAAATGCTGTCAAACCCACCCTGAGCCCTGGCTAGATTTAAGCTGCTTCCAGAGAAATTGAGCGGCAATCTCTCTGGACTGATCGGTGATTTTGCCTGAAAACCGGGACAAAAAGGACTTTATTCACGGCTTCATGACTTCGGGTGGGGTTGCCCAACCAATTTCCCGCTAATTTACTGCCGTCAACTTAAATTCTCAACATAAGTTAACGATCAAATTATTGAGAAAAATTCCGAAGTATGTTGGAATCAGTTTGATGAGAATCGAAGTCAATAAGAGCGTAGATAGCTAGAGCGGCGATTTAGAACAGCCCGGTTGTTCTGCGTGCTTCAGCAACTTCTACGGCCTGATAAAAAGGAGCTGCTATGACCAACGGACTCTTTTGGACGCCATTGATGCGATCGCTCGGATGGTCTTATGAGACCACCACCGAAGTCGGTGCGCCCTTGCTGGCGGGCAACATCCGCTTTAAGGATCTCTCCGGGCGGCTGCTGGGGGCGCATGTCGCCCATGCCGGGTTGATCGTTTTGTGGGCCGGAGCCATGACGCTGTTTGAGTTGTCGCGGTTTGACCCCAGTCTGCCGATGTACGACCAAAATCTGATTTTGTTGCCGCACCTTGCCACGCTGGGGATTGGCGTCGGTGAGGGCGGCCTGGTGGTGGATACCTATCCCTACTACGCGATCGCCATGGGGCACCTCATCAGTGCTGCCGTGCTAGGAGCGGGCGGAATTTATCATGCGGTGCTGGGGCCAGAACGTCTAAATAACCAGGGCTTTGGCTATGACTGGCAAGACGGCGACAAGATGACCAGCATTTTGGGCATCCATCTCGTGATGTTGGGGATGGGCGCGCTGTTGCTAGTGCTGAAAGCCACTCAGTTTGGCGGCATCTATGACCCGCTGGTCGATCAGGTGCGGTTGGTGGAGCCCAATCTCGATCCGGGTCGCATTTTCGGTTATCTGTTTGGCATCAGTCCCCACGGCTGGACGATTACCGGCATGGCCAGTGTCGATAATTTAGAAGACGTCATTGGCGGGCATGTCTGGGTCGGGGTGCTCTGCATTGGCGGCGGCATTTTTCACATTGCTACTAAGCCCTTTGCCTGGGCCCAAGCGCGACTGGTGTGGTCAGGCGAAGCCTATCTCTCTTACAGCTTGGGGGCGCTGGCGATCGCGGGGTTCAGCGTGGCTGTTTTTGTCTCAGTCAACGAAGTGGCCTATCCCACCGTGTTTTATGGCCCCATCGGCGGCACCGAAACATCCGTTCGCGCGGCGTTGGCCAGCGTCCACGCCACGTTAGGCTCCCTCGCGCTGCTGGGGCACCTCTGGCACGCCTATCGATCGCTCAGCGTTTCGCTGGGCACCGGGCAAGGCACCTTCTTCGATTTCATGGCGAATCGCCAGCCAAGCGTGGCGGGTGGAGCTGGCGGGTAGGTGGTGTTGGTGGCTGGGTATGGGGGTAGCAGGGTATGAGGGTGTGAGGCTTTCCTTGAACCTTACCTACCCTTACCCATCCACCCTGTCACCCATCCACCCTCACACTCTTTCACCATTGCTCTCTCAAAAAAACATCTCTCAGGAGGACTATTGTTATGGCAGTTGCCACAGACAATATCAATACGGACATTCCATTTCGGGCAGGCAATGCGCGGCTCACAGACCTGTCAGGTCGGCTATTGGGGGCTCACGTGGCTCACGCGGGCTTGATCGTTTTCTGGGCCGGCGCGATTACTCTATTTGAGCTCAATCGCTTGGACCCAGCGCTAACGATGGCTGACCAGGGCTTGATCTTGTTGCCCAACCTGGCTCGTTTAGGCATCGGCGTGGGTGCCGGGGGCCAAGTCGTTGACACCTATCCCTACTTTGTCATTGGTGCCTTGCACTTAATCAGTTCGGCCTTTTTGGGCGCCGGGGGCATCTTCCATGCGCTGTTTGGGCCAGCCCAGCTGGAAGGCAAGTTTAACTTCTTCGGCTACCGCTGGGATGACACCAATAAAATGACCGACATTTTGGGCATCCATCTCACCTTGTTGGGGGTTGGGGCCTTCTTGTTGGTGGCCAAAGCGATGTATTTTGGTGGCCTCTATGACCCGATCGCCCAAGACGTCCGCGTCATCACGAATCCCACGTTGAATCCAGCCACCATTTTTGGCTACCTGTTTGGCACCGAGGGGCGCTTTTGGATTGCGGGCGTGGACACCCTAGAAGACGTCATCGGCGGCCATATCTGGGTGGGGGCCATGCTGATTGGCGGCGGCATCTGGCACATTGCCACCAAGCCGCTCGCGTGGACCAAACCGCTCTTTGTCTGGTCGGGCGAAGCCTACCTGTCTTACAGCGTTGGGGCTGTGGCTTTAATGTCCTTTGTGGCGACACTATTTGTGTCGGTCAACTCACTGGTGTTCCCGACGGAATTCTTTGGGCCAACGCTGGGGCTGGCCTTTGATCGCTTTCCCGTGTTTGTCAGTCCTGATGGGGTGGCGACTAACCGCGTGTGGCTAGCCAATACGCAATTCTGGCTGGGCTTCTTCTTCCTGCAGGGGCACATCTTCCACGCGCTCCGGGCGGCAGGCTACAGCTTTAAGGAAGGTCGGGTGCTCGCATCAACTCGTGGGGAGGTGGGTGCATCATGACCGTAACTCAAGCGAATCCGCTCAAACCTCTGGGCTTCACTACTGATGAAGCTGATCCGAATGCGTATGTCGCGCAATCTCTTGATCCGTACTCTTGGTGGGCGGGTAACTTTCGCTTTGCCGACCTCTCGGGCAAACTGCTCGGCGCTCATGTCGCTCACGCGGGGCTGATTGTGCTCTGGGCGGGCGCGATGACGCTGTTCGAGCTATCGCGATTCAACCCGAGTCTGCCGATGCATGACCAGGGTCTAATTTTGCTGCCCCATTTGGCGACCCTGGGCATTGGCGTCGGGGCCGATGGCGTCATTGTCGATACCTATCCCTACTTTGTGATTGGGGTCGGGCATCTGATTAGCTCCGCTGTGTTGGGGGCAGGCGGGGTTTACCATGCGGTTTTGGGGCCGGAAAAACTTGACCCCAAAGGCTTCGGCTACAGCTGGACCGATCGCCGCAAAATGACCACCATTCTCGGCATTCACCTGGTGCTGTTGGGGGTGGGGGCGTTGCTGCTCGTCATCAAGGCAGCGTTTGTGGGGGGACTGTATGACCCGACGATCGCCGATGTCCGTTTGGTGACTCAACCGACGTTCAATCCGCTACGCATCTTTGGTTATGTGGTTGGCATCACCCCCGCCGGCTGGACGCTGCAAGGCATGGCGGCGGTCAACAATTTAGAAGATGTGGTCGGCGGCCACGTGTGGATTGGGGCGATCTGCATTTTGGGCGGCATCTGGCATATTCAGACCGAGCCCACCAAATGGGCGCAAGGCCTGTTTGTCTGGTCGGGCGAAGCGTATCTGGCCTACAGTCAGGCGGCGATCGCCTACATGGGTTTCTTTGCCGCTTACTTCGTCTGGGTCAACGGCACGGTGTATCCCGAGGTGTTCTACGGCCCTGTGGCCACGACCACCGTGGATGGGGTGATTACGCCCCGCACTTGGCTGATGCTGTTCCAGGTGATTTTCGCCAGTTTGCTGCTGGCGGGTCACTTTTGGCATGGGCTGCGATCGCGGGCGATCGCGGCGGGCTACAGCTTCAGTCAAATGAAGTTCAACCCGGGGGCGATGTATGGCGAGAGCCAGTTCAACAGCCAGCCGTTGTTTGAGGGGATGATGCAGCCGCCCCAAAACAATCCGCAAATTGGCATGTTGAACACGCCCATTAGTGCCAGCCCGCTGAGCCAAACCTGGATTAAAAATCTGCCGATTTACCGTGCTGGTTTACCGGCGATCGCGCGCGGCCTGGAAATTGGCATGGCCCACGGCTACTTGCTACTAGGCCCATTCCTCAAACTGGGGCCCTTGCGCAATTCTGATCAAGCGCTCCTGGCCGGCGTTGGCGGTGCCTCGGGACTCGTCGTAATTTTGAGTGTTTGTCTCTTTATCTACGGCGGTGCCGTCTTTCAAGGCCGCACAAAGCCTAGAGGCAACCTGCCTGACAATCTCCAGTCCTACCAAGACTGGAGTCTCTTCACCTCCGGTTTCCTCGTCGGGGGTGTGGGCGGCGTCATCTTTGCCTGCTTCATCCTCTTCGAGATTGGGCGCTCAGGGCTGGGGTGACGAGTGATCGGTGATGGGGTAACCGAGCAGTGGTTCAGCGCATCAAGAGGTCAGCGCCAGCTTCTTGATGCGAATGCTCTGGGACTCTCCTACCCCATCATCTTTTTTTCTGGTTCGCAGTAATCCGATCAATATCCGATAAAAAATTAAACAATGACGATTCCTCTACTCACGTATTCTCCTTCCAGTCAAAACCAGCGGGTCTCAGGGTTTGAGGTGCCAGGCGACGAGCAGCGACGCTTACCGACACAAGATGATTTACCCGCTGCAACAGAAATGGATGACATCATTCGGGCGGCGTATCGACAAATATTTAACGAACAGCAGATGATCGTCGCTCATCGACAAGTGGCCCTAGAGTCACAGTTGCGCAATGGGCAGATCACGATCCGTGATTTCATCCGCAGTCTGGTGTTGTCCGACTCGTTTCGGCGGCTCAATTATGACACCAACAACAACTATCGGTTTGTGGAACTCTGCATTCAACGGCTGCTGGGGCGATCGCCCTACAACGAGCCGGAAAAACTGGCCTGGTCAATTGTGTTAGCGACCAAGGGTCTGCAGGGCTTGGTCGATGAACTGCTAAATACCGACGAATATCTGACGGCGTTTGGCGACTCCACGGTGCCTTATCAGCGGCGGCGCATCTTGCCTCAGCACGATACGGGGGAACTCCCCTTTGCGCGCATGGCTCGCTATGACCGATATCACCGCGATCACCTCTATCGGTCAGGACAACTGCGGCAGTTTGGCAACGGCGTGGCTGATCGCAGTGCCGAGATTTACCGCAAAGTGCTGCTTTTCGTCCCCACGGCGGCGGCAGCTTTACTTGTAGCAACCTTGTTATTGGTGACCTCGGTTTAATCAGGTTGGGGGTTAGGGTTCAGGGTTCATGGAAAGCCCTGCATCCTGCATCTGCCGCCCTGTCACTCTTCCCCCTTCCTACCATCCACAAAAATATCTCACTTTATTTCTGGAGTCTTTTAATGAATCCTTTTACTGACCGTACCGCCACTGCAACACTGAGCCAGTCGAAGGGCGAATCAAGCGCGATCGCTGAAGCTGAGCTGCCGCTGAGTCTGCCACACCAGGCCGAAATTTGGAGTGGACGATTCGCCATGCTCGGCTTGACGACTGTCGCGATGGCGATCGCGTTGACGTAAATCCACCTTTTTACCCGTACTCGTTTCACGAGGGAAGCAATGTGAGAAGCCTTGAAATCATTGGATTTCAAGGCTTCTCACGTTTTGATGTCATTTGAACCCGCCATGATGCCGAGGATGGGGGTGCTCCATACCTTCCCTTTGTGGCGATCGCCATGATGCCCATCGATCGCTGCGGCTACTGCTACCGCCCCCGACGCCCAGGGGAATCGACAGACCCGTAATACCAGTTCTACAAATTACAGCTACACAGACAAGTCGGCTTTCTCCCTCGGGGAGACGCGATGCGAACGACTCCGCTCAGCCGACGTTCCTGGAGCGGAGTCGAAAGGAAGATCTGTAGTCCAGTTTCAGAGAATTGGTATAAGCCGGGTGCCCATCTAACCGCCTACGCGGCAAGCTGCTACAGCCTCTATCGTCATGAATTTGGTAGCGCTAGACAGCAAGCCCAAGGCTTAGAAAAGGCAAAAGATAGCTTGTTTTAAGCGCAGTCGCCAAGCAAGCAAAGGTGTCAGAATGGGCGTGTTCGTTACCGTTGCGAAGATCATGCGATTGCTTTCCATCGAAACGACCCCCAGCCCCAACTGCATCAAGCTCAACTTAGATGAGAGCATTAGCGACAAAGCGTTGACCCTACAGCAAGGTCGCCCGGCCCCCAATGTGCCTGAGTGGATGCAGCAAGTGCTGGCCATTGACGCAGTGCAATCCGTCTTTGTGGTCAAAGATTTCATCACGCTGACGCGCCAAGGCACTGCCGATTGGCAGCCCATTCTGGCTCAGGCAGCGGATTTGATTGGTGTCGCCGCCAATGCCGACTCCAAGCTACTTGCCCAGGTGACTCAGCTTAATCAATCAACCCAGGAGGTGGCGAGGCCCGCGTCCAGCCCCAGTTTGGGCCAGTTAGACGTGGCCGTGCAGGTATTTCGGGGGATTCCCGTCCAGGTGCGGGCGATCGCCACCGACGGCCAGCAGGCCCGAGTGGCCCTTCCCGAGCGCTTTGCTCAGACCCTCCAGCGAGCCATTACGGCCACCGAGGCCGACTATGTGGCCGAGCGCCGCTGGGAGCCCTATCAAGCCCCCGCCGGTGAACCGACTCAGGTCGCTCAGCTCGTCGCTGATGAAATTGACAGCCTGCTCGATGTTCAAGCACTAGCCCAAATTGAAACGGCTGCCATCAGCGATCGCTCCGAGCCCCTACCCGCCGACAGCCTCGCCCATCAGCAAGTCCTGGTTGCGGCGCTGAGCCACCCCGACTGGAAGCATCGCCTTAAGGCCCTGCAACAGCTAGACGTCACCTCGGCCAACCTGGCCGCCGTCGTCGCCGTCCTCAACGATGAAAAAAGTACGATTCGCCGCTGGGCAGCCGCACTGCTGGGCGCCAGTACCTTAGAGGCGGCGGTTGAGCCCCTGGGCGTTCTGGTCCGGCAAGATCCTTCGGGCATTGTGCGCCGCACCGCCGGCGATGCCCTCAGCGACATTGGTAGTCCGCGGGCCATGTCCCCCATGATTGCAGCGCTGATCGATCCCTCTAAGCTGGTGCGCTGGCGGGCCGCTCGATTTTTGACTGAAATGGGTAACCAGACAGCGGTTGAGCCGCTGCGTCGAGCGGTTGAGCAGGAATCTGAGTTTGATGTCAAAGTCGAGATGATGGCAGCGTTAGAGCGGATCGAAGCGGGGGGAGACACCCAGATGCCAATGTGGATGCGACTGACCCAGTAGGTTGATGTTGAGAATTACTCTTAATAATGCCATACTTGCCCGAAGTGTTCTAAGGCAAGGGCTGAGTAGTGATGGCAAAGGTCTTGACGGGCGCTGAAGTCAAAGAGGTGATGGGCGAATGTCGCGCTAACGGCGAGGTCTCAGAATATCGGGAAGGCCCTGAATATTTTTGGCAAATGCCGACGCTGTTAGGCTCGGGCTATGGGCGTCAGATTCAGCTACGCCCTGGCCTCTGGCTCACCGTGGGGGATTATCAAAAGCGTCAAGTCCACATCTATCAAGGGCCGCATCAATCAACCATGCCCCTGACCTTGGCTTTTTACCTGTCCGGCGGGATGCGGGTGGATAACTCAGGGCTCACTACCCCTCAAGAAGAAGTTGCGGGCAAAAGCTATCTATACTGCCTACCCGATACCTTTGAGGTTGAAGAATATCCGGCGGCCCAGCACCATTGCGAGATTCGGATTCGGATTTTGCCTGAGCTGATGCCGACCTTGAGCGATCGCGTGCAAGAGCTGCCCACCCACCTGCGGCAGGCGATCGAGCGCCCAGAGCAAGCCTCCCTCTACTATCCCACGGCGATCACCCCAGCCCAGCAGCACGTCTTACAGCAAATTTTACAGTGGCCCTATCAGGGCCTTACGCGCCAGCTCTATCTCGAAGGCAAAGTTCTGGAGCTGCTGGCGCTGCAGTTTGAGCAAATGCTGGCTCCGCGTGCCAGCAAATCTTTGCTTACCCGAGATATTGATCGGATTTATCAGGCCCGCGACATCTTGATTCAAAATATGACCCATCCGCCCTCTTTGGCCGAGCTGGCCAGACGGGTGCAGCTCAACGAGCGCAAGCTTAAAGAAGGGTTTCACCAGGTGTTTGACACAACCGTTTTTGGCTATCTGCATAATCACCGCATGGAGCAAGCCCGATACCTGCTGCAAACCGGGCAGCTCAACATTCAAGAAACGGCCCGCTGGGTGGGGTATGCCAGTCGCAGTTCCTTTGTGGTGGCGTTTAAGAAGAAATTTCAGGCGGTGCCGAGCCAATATCTCAAAGGGGCTGGCTGAACGGGACGGCCAGAAAGTCCCGCCATGAAACAGAATAGTCCGGCTAGAGCACACACCTCACTTAATCGCTGCTGACAAACCCTCTACTATTGAGAGCAATTCTTAAATAAGCTGCCTTCTTGACCCAGCTGAGGCGCTTTGACGAATACCCCCTTGGACTGACGCAGTTCCCAGAACTGGGCAGCTCTGAAAAAGTTTAGGTGTGAGGAATCATGACCATTCAGATTAAGCTGGCTGGCTACAGTGCGTTAGCCAGTCTCGTTTTGGCTGGCACCCATTATCCCGCCGAGGCGCAAGTCTCAGTCTCTGCCACTCAATTAGGAGACTCAGAGACGGCGATCGCGGCTGACATCCCTGTTGCCTCAACGCTGCCGCCACGATTGCCAATGGCCCCTAACCCTGAGGCGCATCTCACCGCCCAGGCTGTGCCTACGGCTGAGGCCGCCACGCCACCGCCGCTGGTAGCGGAGAGGGGGGCCACTGCGCGGCGCGACTTTCACCGTGAACAGCAATCAGAGCGATCGCCTGCAGAGTCAACCGCCCAGAGGGAAACAGCCGTCATTACGGACGTGCAGATTAGTCAAACCCCCGAGGGGCTCAGCCTGGTTTTGGTCTCTGAGCAGCCGCTATCCGCTAGCCCGGCCCAGATATCGGGCAATGCGGTGGTGACGGAAATCGCCAATGCCACGCTGGAGCTGACAGATGAGGCGGCGGCTCAGCAGTTTGCCCCCGCTGAGGGCATCGCCCTAGTGCAGGTCTCGCCGCTGGCCAATGGCAATGTACAGGTGGCGATTACCGGCACGGATGCGCCCCCGGAGATTCAGGTGAGTGGGGCGGCGGATAGCGGGGTCTTTACGGTGGTGCCAGGTGTTGCAGCGGCTTCAGCCGATGACCCCGACGCGATTCAAGTGGTGGTGACGGCGACCCGGACGGAAGAAAATATCTTGGACGTGCCGCGATCGGTGACGGTGATTGAGCGCGAGCAAATCGAGCAGCAGCTTTCCCTCACGAATAACCTGGCCGATCTCTTGGGCAAGCTGGTGCCCGGCTTAGCCCCGCCGTCTTTTACCAACTCGACGTCGGAGCTGGAATTGCGGGGCCGACCCCTTGTGGTGTTGATTGATGGCGTGCCTCAAACCCCCAACAGCAATGGTAATGCGGCAGATTTAAGAATTATCGATCCGGCTTTGGTCGAGCGCATTGAGGTGCTGCGGGGGCCCAGTGCGATTTATGGCGATGGCGGCACGGGCGGCATTATCAACATCATTACGCGGGCCCCCGCCGAGGAGACAGTGGTGTACACCTTGAGCGCTGGGGTGGATACGAGCCTGACTTCCTTTGGCGGCGACAGCGTCGGCTACAACGTTCAACTAGGGGCTTCCGGCACGGACGGCCCCGTCGCAGGGTTATTTTCACTGTCTTACGATGTGGTGAACAGTCAGTATGATGCCGACGGCGATCGCATCATCCCCACCAATGTCAGCGATACCAGTCGGTTGGGGCTGCTCGCTAAACTGGCCTACCGCTTTGATGAGCAGCAGCGGGTCGGGCTCACCTACAGCTTTTATCGCGATCGCTTAGACACCGAATTCATCCCGGATGAGGCAATTACCCAGATTCCGGGATTACAAAAGGGTCGGGCCTTGCGGGTCGGCTCCTTTGACTATGAAGACGAGCCCCAGCAGACCAACCAGGTGGTCAACCTGACCTATCGCCATGGCGATTTGCTCGGCTCCGCGCTAGACGTGCAGCTCTACTATCGCGATCGCGAATTGATTCAGCGCTTTACCGATCTGCGACTGAACCCGGTCAGTGCGCTGCCCCTCCTCGACCCGTTTCCTGATGTTTGGCAAACTGGGCTGGATTCCACCGAATGGGGCGGCCGCCTACAGATGGAGACGCCCTTGGGCAATGCGGCCAGCCTGCTGTGGGGCATCGATTATGCCAACGAACGCAACAATCGACCGCTCCGGGTGTCTGATAACGCCGCCTTTGATGCCAATCAAGCACTCAACATCATTGATGACAGCTTGACCCAAGGGGGGCCTTATACCCTAGAGAGTGTGGGCCTATTTACCCAAGGCCGTTGGGATATTACCGAACAGTGGCAGATTAGTGGCGGCATCCGCTACGAAAATTTTGACGTGGCGGTCGACGATTATCGCCTCGCCTTTGTCACCACGCCCAATCTGCCCCGTGAACGGCAGGGCGGCGAGAATAGTTTTGATGACGTGGCCTTTAATGCCGGGCTGATTTATCGGCCAGTTCCCGAGATTGGTCTGTTTGCCAACTTTGCCCAAGGCTTTTCGATTCCCGATGTGGGGGGCGTGCTCGGGGCGGTCAACTCCACCTTTGACATCAACAGCGATTTGCTGCTCGAACCCCAAAAAGTGGATAACTACGAAGTGGGCATTCGCGCTGACTTGGGGCAAGTGCAACTGACCCTGACGGGCTTCTACAACGAATCGGATCTGGGCAACAGCCTGGTCTTTGATGACAACGGTTTAGTGACGCTCGTGCGAGCCCCCCAGCGCAACTATGGGGTAGAGGCTACGGCCGACTGGCAGCCCAGCGATACCTGGCGCTTGGGCGGTTTGTTTAGTTGGAACGAGGGAGAAAACGACGTGGATGACGATGATGATTTTGAACCGTTAAGTAGTTTGGATGTGCAACCTTTCAAGGTCGGGCTGTATGTGGAGAATGACACCACCCCCGGCTGGACCAATCGCCTGGAACTGCTCGGCGTGGGGGCGCGCGATCGCGCCTTTGATGAGGGCGTGGATGACTTCACGGTGGATGGCTACGTCACCTTAGATCTGCTCAGCAGCCTGCAGGTCGGCGGTGGGCAACTGACCCTCGGCATTAGCAACCTGTTGAACAACCAGTACCTACCCGCCGGTACCCAAGTGCTGGCGACCCCCGGTGTGGAAGCGCGGCGGGCAGCGGCACCGGGCACCACCCTCAGTGTGCGCTACTCCATTGACTTTTAGCCCCATGACTCACGCCCTTTACACCCGCGCTCTAGGCTTTCTGCTGGGTCTGCTGTTGGCCAGCTGTCAGCCCCAGGCCGCAGCCCCGCCCGTCGTCGATCCGACGGTCCCCACCCGGCCCGTTGAGCACATCATGGGCACCACGCAAGTGCCGCGATCGCCCGAGCGGGTAGTGGTGATTGATACGACGCCGCTCGATGCGGCTTTGGCATTGGGGATTCAGCCGGTGGGCACCATTCGCTATGGGGCACCGCCCGGCTATTTGGAGGATGCGGTTCAGGATATTGAAGTCGTCGGCGAATACAACCAGCCCAACCTAGAAACGATTTTGCGGCTAGAACCGGACTTAATTCTGGGGGCCAAAAGCATTTCAGAACGGCTGTATCCGCGGCTGTCTCAAATTGCTCCCACGGTTTTCATCCAAGGGTTTGGTCGCAGTTGGGACTGGAAAAATAACTTTCGCATTTTTGCGGCGGCGCTCGGGCGATCGGAGCAGGCTGAGGTGCTCTTAGCCGACTATCAACAGCAGTTGACGGCACTCAAGTCATCCCTTGATCCGCCGCCAGAGACCATCGCAGTGTCGGTGCTATCGTCTACCCCTAGAGGCTTGGTCGGCAGCACGCCCAAAAGCTTTTCGGGCTCGATTCTCCAAGAGCTGGGGTTTGCCCGCAGTGCGGCCCAGAGTCTTGAAGAAGAATCTTTTGTCAGGCTCTCTCGTGAAGATTTAGCTGGCCCAGACGGCGATGTGATTTTTTTGATTCATAACGCGGCTTGGAGAAATACCTCTAAAGAGACGTTTATGAATGACCGGTTATGGTCGCAGTTAGAGGCGGTACAGCAGGATGCCGTTTGTGAAGTGGCGGGCGATGTGTGGAGTTCAGGGCGCAGCCTCTTAGCCGCGCAGCAGATTTTGCAAGATATTGAGACCTGTTTGGCCCGCACCTTTCCTCAGGCAGAAGAGGTAGAGTAGCCGACAAAGCTTGCTGATCCGCCCCGACGGCAATCATTGTCAGTGTGATACCAGTTCTACAAATTACAGCCACATAGACAAGTCGGCTTCAACTCCGCTCAGCCTACGTTCCTTGAGCGGAGTCGAAAGGAAGATCTGTAGTCCAGTTTCAGAGAATTGGTATGAAACGTTGGGCTGTTAGCGGCAATCTGATCCTGCGCGCATCAGCAAAGTGGCTCCGCAGTCTGCTCCTCACCGGACTGGCGACTGCGACAAGAGGTTTACTGATGACCGCTCTTAGCAAAAGCCTTCAATAAAAAACGCTCCTGAAAAAACAGGAGCGTCGTGGGTGTGGTGTAAAAAGGGACGTTGTTAATTCAACGTCAGGGAACACAGCTGTTAATTGATGCCCAAGTCAATAATCTCTAAGCCTCTAACCCCGAAACATTGCGGGCATCCTTATCAAGGTTTTCGCGACGCAGCTCATCGAAGTCAACCGCTTTCACGCCGTCTAGGTGGCCGCGACGCAACTCTTCGTGGGTTGTGGCGTCTTTGTCGAGATTTTCGCGACGCAGTTCATCAAAATCGACGCCGTAGGCAGCGGGCGAGATCGCCCCAGCAACTAACGCAAGAACTGCAAATACAGTGGCAAACCGTTTCATAGTCTGGTCTCCTCGATCAATATCGAGTAAGTGACCATTTATTTCTCAACTAACTGAACTCTAAAGGTGCAGAGAGAACCTCAGGTACTGATCGATATTGGTTTTTAATTCACTGGTTTCACTATGACGGTTGGGCCTGAGCCGCTGCTGATACTCCTCTGAGCGACGGATGAGACTTATCTGAGAAAGCTGAGTCGGTGAAATGTGGTGCAGTTTTGGCCCAATGAAGCGGAGCTCTACTCCGTCTAGCTGTCCCCGTGCGAGCATTCGATGATGGATAGGAGCCTTGAGAAAACCGGTCACACGGCCTAAACGAAGAGAGGGTGGACTGGGAAAAATCCTAATCGCTCAAGGAGATTGCTAGAGGCTGTCATCATTTAGCGGCTGAGTCCTGATGCTGAAAGCGGTTCAGCCGCTAGCCAGTTTTATGGAACGGGCGCGGTAATGTCCATAACGTCAGGCTTTCGGGTTTAATTGATGACGCGCCCTAAGAGTAAAAATACTAACCCTATGGTGCGTTACGTTCTGCTAACAGTACCCGACAAGCCGATAGATTCTTTCTGGGAAATTTCCTAACACTATTCCCCGCCGACCGAATATCAGCTGGCGAGGAATGGGAGTTAGTGAGTCAATCGTGAGCCTGGACTATGCCGACTGACGACGGCGAGCAGACGTTGCTCCTGCTGCCCCGATGGCCAGGAGCGCCAGCACTGAAGCTGGTTCGGGAACACTCTTTTGGTCAGGAACCTGAGTGTAAATAATGTCACCAGTGCCGCTGCCTGCGGCCAGATCATAAGCAAAAAATGCTTCGCTCAAATCAAGGAATCCAGCGATAAAAGAAAAGTCATCTTCGGAAAACCCTAGGCCCAGAAAGCTGCCATCAAAAAAAGTCGCTTCAGGTTCTTCTGCTGCACCGTCAGCTTCAGTATAGTCAACACCTAAAAAGCTAAAGCTGAAGGAATCTACGGTGATGAATTCTTCGCCGAAGCCAATGAGATTAGTATCGTTAAATGTAAATGAGCCCGCATAGCTTTCGCCTAATAATGGCCCAAAATCAGGCGTCACGGTGAAGTCATAGGTGATGTTGGCCGCCGTAGCGGGTAACGCGATCGCCATCACTGTAACAACAGAAAAACCAGTCGTTAGCACAGATTGAAGTTGAAGATTTTTCATGATTCCGAGATTGAGTGAAGGAACATCATTGATACACCTTGAAACTAAAAGAATTAGCGAAAAAAAGATACGCTTAAATAAGTGATATCACTGATTCTTTAAAGAGTTGGTCGGAGCGCACCCCAATCTTTTTTTGAGGTTTGTATCCTTGACGACATGCGGATTTTCTATCGCACATTTTTGTGAAGAAAGTCCCCTTTTCAAAGAGTGCGATCGCGCTCAAACCCACAAATAGTGGTTGCGCGCCAGCGAGTGCTGGGCGGCCAGTCTCAAGACCAACCGCCACCCAGCACCGAACTTGCTTACACCACGATGTCGCTCGCCGTTAGCACTGCATCTTGGGCTAAGAGGAAGCTGCGAGCCTGGGCAGAGCCCGCTGTCCCATCGGCATCCAGCGTTAGCACGGTATCGGCATTACGGTTGCTGAAGCCGAGGTAGCCATCGGCAAAGGCGTCATTGCCGTCGTATCCCAGACTCGTCAGCACTTCAGACAGATCAATCTGGTCACTGCCGACTGCAAAGTCAGTGATGATGTCGCCCGCCTCTACGATGCTGGTGTAGACGATCACATCGTTGCCGCCGCCGGTCGTGATCTGATCACGTCCTTGAGAGCCAATCATGCGGTCATTGCCATCGGTACCGGTCAGGCGATCTCGTCCGGCGGTGCCGGCGTCAATGACATTGACGGGCGCGGCGAAGGTGAGCCGAGTCAAAAGCGGATCGTGGTCACTGGCACGGCTGTCAGTTTCCGCAAACTCAGAGTTGACATGGACGATGTCAAACTCCGCGTCTGCCGCCAAATTCTCACTGACCAGAATGTGGTCAAGCGCTTGCGAATTCCCCTGAAAAATGAAGCTATAGCGCTCATCTGCCGGCAGCGTATGCGTCAGGTTGGTGAGGCCGCTATTGGTTGCTAGCTCCTCGACGGGGGAAACAAACTCGAACTCGTTGAAGTCACCTACGACCACCACATTGGCGTCGTCTGCCAACCCATTGACGAAGTCTTGCACGGCTTGCGATTGAGCCTGGCGCTCATCGAGCGAACCGTTGACGCTGACGTCTTCTTGGCGTTGATCAAAGGGTTGCTCGACGCCCAAAATCGGGGCGCTGCCTCCCTTTGATGAGAAGTGGTTATTCACCACGGTGACGGTTTCACCGTTGAACTCAAAGTCGGCGACGAGCGGCAGACGAGCGCCTTCAAAGGCTTCTCCAGCGCCCTGGCCGCCAATAGTTTGTACCGAGTCTGCTACCAAATCGACCCGGTCAGGGTTATACAAAAAGGCCGTGCGAATGTTGCCGCCGGGCTGGCCACCGCTCGCCTCATCAGTGATGAACGGGTTGTCGACGAATTCGTATTCTGGCCCGCCCGCCGCGACGATTTTATCGATGAGCAACTGCAGGGTTTCACTGGCGGAAGTGACATCATCAACGATTTCACCCCCGGTATTGTCTTGCACCTCTTGTAGGCCAATGATGTCGGGGGAATTCAAGTTATTGACGATTTGTGCAGCGATCGCGTCAAACCGACCGTTACCCAGGTCATCATCGACATTGCGCGCTTCACCGTTGTTGGTTTTGGCCTGATCTTCGACGATGGGGTCAAGGTTGAGGACGTTGTAGCTCGCGACGGTCAACGAATCGTCATCGCCGACCAGGGAGCTGACGTCGGGCGGTAACTCAGACGATTTAATGTTGCCAGTGAAATCTTCGGTGGGCAAGATTTCGAAATTGCCAAAGCCATAGCTGACCACTCCCGTCACATCGCCGAGGACGTCGCCAACATTGACCTCGGGAAACTCAAAGTCGAAGACTCCAGAGTCTTCGTCAATCTGCACTTTTTCCGGGTTGAAGTCATCAGGACTGATGTTCAGTGTGCCGCGATCGCTGAGGCCACTCGCATCGGCCCCTCCGTCGACGACGGTAAAGATTTCACCAAAGCGGTTAGTCCCAGAGACGGCAACGGCGTTCTGAGCCGTCACGCGCATGCCTTCTAAAGACTCGAAGAAATCAATCCCGTCAGTGCTGGGGTCAAAGCTGGCAAAGGCATCATCGTCGATGTTTGCGCTGGGCGGTACCCGGCCCCCCTGCCCCAAGCTGACGGCAGCCGGCAAATCATTACCGCTGCTGATAACCGTGACGTTAGAGACGCCGCTAATCTGGGTCGTTGAGAGGTTGCGGGTGGAAGCTCCCCCTGGGGTAAATTCGGCAACGGTACCGGCTACTGCCAACTCATCGCCAACACTGATACCCGGAGCACTGTCTGTGAAGACGAAAATGGCATCAGAGGTGGCAATGTTGCCATCACCCACTGCATCTTGCAGATAAAACCCATTGTCATCAACCGCCGTCACAATGCCGGTGGTGGTCACTGTTTGACCCAGCAGTGGCGACGTATGAGCCGCCCCCTGAATATCGAAAATGGGGGTCGTTTCGTCAGGCGGGGGTGGCGCTTCGTTCGAAAAGCCTGGTGTATCAGCCGAGAAGTCGCCAAACGCCAGGGGTTGAAACGGACCCGTGCCATCGACATCACGAGCGATGCCAGCCGGAGGAAAGGTCCCACTTGGCCCGAGTACGGTGTCGCTATAGTTCACATCGGCATTGCTGTCGCCATCAATGAGTGAAACCGAGTCGATGATGGTGCCGATCGCACTATCGAAAACGCCATCATTATCAACATCCAAATCATCACCCGCTTGTCCGGTAAAGCCATCGACGACTAAGAAGGTAGACGGCGAACCAATGAAGTCAAAGGCAGCAATCTGATCCGTGGCATCGACCTCGGCTTGAGAGATCACGCTGCTAATATCCGCATTCGCCAGCAAAAAGAAACCATTTTCGTCGGTGGCAGTGCCGCTGAGATCGAAGGCAAAGTCTACCTGACCGGGCTCAAACTCGCCCGACAGTAAGACCAACGAAAGGCCGTCGAGGGTCGTGTTGGCCTCACCAAAGAGTTCGACAAAGTTGCTGTCGTTGTCAGAGGCGCTGGGGGAAGAAATCCGCAGCTCATTGAGGCTGACACTTGGCGTAGTCGAGCCGTTGTCAATGGTATGCGTGCCCAGACCGTCGAAGGTATCACTGGGGAAGCTATCCCACTCTGCAGAGGCGTCGAAAGCATCGCTGCCATCCGGATCGCCAGCTGTGATGGCAGATTGACGCCGCAGGGTGACATTGGCCCCTCCCCCTGGCCAAGAACTGCCTGGATCGACACCAATTTGGCCAAAGACATCAACAATCTGACCATTTCTTAGAAGTGCGATCGCGTCATTGCCATTGAAAAAACTATTGCTAGGAGTCAAATCAGCAACAGACAGGATGGCTGCATCAGCGCCATCATCAGCAATCACGTAGACATTGCCATCTGCTAGGGTGCCGCTCAGGATGAGAGCTGTGTTAGGCGAAGTGTTGCCGTTGAAGTAGATTTCGACAGAATATTCGGATAGATCAATATCACTGCCTGTAAAGTTGGCAATCTCTAAAGCTTTATTGAAGCTGCTGCCTTCAACATATTCCGAAAAAAATAAATCGGTCGCTACCATGCGGTTGCTCCTTAAATTTATGGATGAGAAGTGTGGGGAAAAATTCAACCCAAGGTGAACAAGTTCCCTAACTGGGCGAAAGAGAAACCTTGTTCTTGAATCAGTCACAGCTCGAAATCGACGATCGCCTCCACTGGCGATCGCCCCCTGTGGATATCAGTCAAATTGTTGAAATATTTGTGGGCTGACGCTGCTTTGCCGTTTGAGCAAAGCAGCATCAAGGTCAGACCGTTAGGGAGCGCCACCGCCCAGCTGGGTGGTGGCGCAGGTTCGTGGGCCTACGCTGTTAGCGCCGCCGCATCAGTCGCCGCCTCAAAGGGGCTGTAGACGATGTCCGTGATGGCACCGCTGTTTTCGAGGAAGATCTCCATGCGGGAGACTCCTTCAATGCCCAGCGAGAGTTGCGCCTGCACATTGTCACCGAAGCCCTCAATTTCCTGGGTTTCGATGACGGTGTCATCAGCCCCGTAGAAGGTAATGAGGTTGTCTTCGCCCTGGTCGAAGTCAAACACGCCGACGCTGGCAACGTTGACCAAGCCATCAAAGTCGAAGCTAAAGGTGCCGCCATCCGCATTGTCATCGGGGTCAGAGGCATCGCCATCTTCAGAGATGATCAGCACCTTGCCCAGGGTGTCAGCGCGGAGGTCGAAGTCACGACCGGTGATGTTGTCGGTGTCAAACAGCATGGCCCCAAACTCAGTGTCTGTGGAGATGCTGACGCCATCGAACTGGTTAGTGATGCTGGTACCGGCATCAAAACCTTCAAAGTCGAGGATTTCAGCAACGGGCTGCTCTGGGGCTGCGAATTCGTAGATGGTGGTGGTGCCACTCACTTCGTTCGAAACGGCCAGTAGCGCTTCGCCAGTGGGGCTGTCCTCTGCCGAGATGAAGGTCAAGCCTTCGGGGCCGAGGTCACCGACCGCTGGGTTGGTGCTGCCATCGGCCAACTCCACTTCCACGTCGAAGTTGCGGTTGTTGAGGTAGTCAACAAAGCTGGCTTCAGCGGGGTTCGTGATGTCGTACACCATGACGCCGCCAACCCGCTCTAGACCAATAAACGCGAAGGTGCTGCCATCGACTTCGCCAATCACCACGCCTTCGGGCTCAGGGCCTTTGGCGTCGCTACGGCCGTCGAACGAACCGTTGGCGTCGTTAGTGGAGTTGAAATCTGCGGGGAAGAGGCTGGTGGTGATTTGCTCGAAATCGTCGCCACTGTCGAAGACCAGATTGCCCTCAGCATCAAAGATGGTGAACGAGCGAGCGCCGTAAGCATAGAGCTCATCAAAGTCGCCATCGCTATCCGTGTCACCGTCGATGGTAGACACTTCCAGGCGACCCAGATTTTCCTCCTGTTGCAGTTCGTCCGCATTGGGGAAAGCCGTGGGATCAAGGATGAGGTCTTCAACCCGAGCATCTTCGTCGCGAGCGTCACCTTCGTTGGCGGTCACAAAGTAGTTGGTGCCGTTGAATTCGTAACTGGCGATCGCATCCGGCATGAACAGGCCAAACACCGGATAGGTGTCGATATTGATGGCGTCGTCGCGATCGCTCGCGTCGATGCCGTTACCTTCGACGCTATGGTCTTTAGCGCCCAGACCGATGATGTCGGTCACCGCTTTGTTCGCAATGTCGACCACAGCGACGGCATTGTTTTCCTGCAGGCTGACGAAGGCCTGAGTGCCATCGGGAGACACCGCAATGTATTCGGGTTCCGCGTCTTGAGAGAACGTGGCATCGGGGAAGATGCGCACCCCCTCAGCTCGCAGGTCGTCTTCTTGACCGTCGAAAGCAGTGAAGTCAGCTGTCTCAACAGTGGCGTTTTCGACCCCGTTGCTGAGGTCGATGATGCTGATGGAGCCTTCAGGATCCACGCCATCATCGGGTTCACCTTCATTGGCGACCAAAACCTTGGTGCCGTCGGGCGTAAAGGTCACCATGTCGGGTAGAGCACCGACCTCAACCTCACCGAGGAACTCACCATCCGCGTCGAAGAAGACAACTTCACCGTTGTCAGTGACAACTTCGTTCTCAATTGCCACCGCGACGATGCCATCGTTGACGGCGACGCTGTTGGCCCCAGCCCCGAACTCGGTCGCGTCAATTTCACCGATTTTGGTGGGGTTGGTGGGGTCGCTCAGGTCGAGAATATCGATGGTGACGGAGTTGGAGTTAACGACAAACAAGCGCTGACTGCCAGGGTCGTAGGCGTTAATTTCAGCGGCTCCGTCATCAAAGACGCCGGTTTCAAAGGTGCCCAAGACGCTGAGCGGGCCTTCCACCGGGGTACTACCGCCATCGTCACCCAAAATTGTGTCTTCGCGGAAGTCAAGGTTTTGGATGCGCTCGTCGAGGTCACGACCGGTGTCTGCTTCATCAAACGGTGCGTCCTCAAAGTTATCCAGCAGATACTCGGCCAACGCGTCTTGCTCAGTGCCGTCATCGGCGAAGGTCGCGTCGCCAGTTTGGGCGTCTTCTTGCTCTAGAGAAAGGAGGTTAACTCGGGCGACCACAGCCGGATCACCCAGTTCACCAGCCTCTGGGTCAGTATTCGTATTGGGGAAGGGGTAGCCATCACCACCACCCGTGAATTCACCCGTCACATCGTCGAACCGGGGTGCCGCGAGGAAGCCCAGCGTAACAATGCGGAACTCTTCACTCGGGTTGCCGACGATTTCACCCTCTCTGACCAGCTCGGTAACCAGATTGTCATCTTCATCGAAGATGGCCGCACTTTGAATGCGATCGCCCTCAGGCAGATCAGGATCAAAGGAGAATTTCACGCCAGCAATTTGCGGGAAAGCACCTGCCACATCGGGCAGAGCACCGACTCCATGCTCGAGTACCGCCACCAACTCTTCTTTGGTGAGCGTCAAGAGCGTCAGGTCGTTGTTAAAGGCCAGCGTGGTCTGAATGTCGTTTTGGCTAATGCCGCCTTCCGGCTTGACGACATTGCCATCACTGTCAACAACTTCTGAATTGACTGTCCGAACGGCTTCCGTACCACCAGCAGGAACCAAGGTTTCACCGATAGAAGCGCGAATACCGCCCCCGTTTTTGAGCGAAACCACTACCGTGGGGTCAGATTCTTGCGCGACTGCCAGGTTGGCATCCGCTGTCAAGTTACCCAGGTTGGTTTCTTGGGTGCGCACCCCGTCAGGGTCATCCACAGCGTCAGTACCGGAACGGTTACCGTTGAGGAAGACCTCTGAAGTGCCAAAGACGTTGGACTCAGTCAAAATGATTTGGGCTTCGATCGCATCGGCAATCGCCTGAATCTCTGGATCAACCAGACCTTCAGCGCCTAAATCTGCGACCCCTTGAGCATCGGTAGCGTAAGCCCCCGACACCTCGGAGTCATAGCTGCCCTCAACAATGTTGCCGTCAGCGTCAAAGTCAATGACCAGGCGACCGACATACTTGTAGCTACCATCGGTATTCACCACAGCAGTAGTGGTGCCGCCCGCATTGGTCACAAACTGAGGATACTCACCTTGATTGCTGTCGCCATCGCGGGGGCGATCGTTCTCGTCAAACAGACGCGTGTTGGAACCACCGGCCACGATAATATCGACCCCAACCAAACGCTCAGCGAGACCCAATTCAATGCTGAGCTGCTGCATGTGAGCCAACAGCACAACCTTATTTAACTCAGGATTCGCCGCGAGCAGGGCATCGACCTCAGCCTGAATTTCAGCGGCTAGGGCGTCTAACTGCTCAGGGGTGGGGTTGCTGTCAAACGGACTCGGAGAGATGCCGACATCACCAGGGCTGGAAATGCTGGCCAAGGTGGGAGTGGTGGCTCCGACCACGCCCACCGCCTCGCCATTGACATCAATCACGACGGAAGAAGTGACCGTATTGGCCTCGGGAGCGTCACCACCCTCAACTTCTAAGGGGGCTAGAGCGGCATCCGTCGAGAAATCCAGGTTAGTGGATAAGTAAGGGAAGGCCGCCCCGGCGAATTCCTCGTCGAGAACTGAGCCCAGGGTGCCATCAGCATCCTGCCCAGAGATCAGCCCAGCCAGCTCTTCAGTGCCAAAATCGAACTCGTGGTTACCTAGGGCGATCGCTTGAATCCCCAACTCGTTCTGAATTTGAATATCAGCGATACCGGGGGCACCAAAGACCGGGCCAGAAGCGTCATAGAATAACCCCGGAATGATGGCATCTCCGGAAGACAAAAACAACGTATTGTCTGCTTCGCCATCAGCTCCCAAGTCTTGATCCTTGAGTGCTTGGACAACGGCAGATAAGTTAGGCGCGTCGGTAACAGCCGCCGCACCCGCTTCCTGGTCTGCAATGTGCAGCAGCTCGAGCGTAAACAACTCGTCCATAAATCCCTCTTAATACATTGAGAATCGAACAGCACAACAAGTCAGAGCCAGCCCTAGAGCTGACCCCAAACTCGGAGTCGTCAACAAACTTTTGTCAGCGCACAGTGTTGGAGATCAAATGCCTGCTTAATAGAGGCGCATCCATCATTAGACGGTCAGCTTTAGGAGCCGGGTCTAATGGCTCTAAAACACCGCTCGGGTCGGTGGCCAAAATCAGAAAACGGATTTCTGGGGTTTTAGCAGCACCGGTGAAAGCTCATGTGATCTCCAATTGTGTTCATAGGTAACTTTCTCAGACCAACTTAAAGCGACGGTAAAGCCAGACTTAAGACTTCGTGCAAATACGGAGCATTCATCATCGCTTTATGACTTACTAAGACATTTCATGATTGCTTTACAAAGAAGTTCCGGCTGATCCTGTGAAAGGCCCAATGCGCCGTTAAACCGCGATCGCTAGCCCGATCACGCACCCAGCAAAATTTCATCCAGAGTCCCAGACTGACAGCAGATGTGCCAAACTACACCGGCGACGATTTGGCGCAGGTTAAGTTCCCGTTAATTTTAGGATCGTCTGGCAGTGGCGGCTGGCCCTGTTGCCGAAACATCCTGGCCATGCCGATTGCACGCTTAACGTTGAGCGATGACCGGTCATCCCGCGCGAATGTTTCCAGGCTCAGCGCGATCGCGCCCCCCGTTGTCGCAATGCTTAGCCAAGAAACTCCCAATGCCGGTTGACCCGGCTGGAGCACGTGGGGGGCAGAAGCATCAGATTCACGCGGCGGCGAAGGGTCAGCAATCTGGCCATGCTCAGTGATTGGACTCTTCAGGGGCCTGAAGATTGAGGGCGATCGCCCCCACCACCACGGCATAAACAGCGGCTTACCGTGACACCGTGCTAGGGTGCCAGCCTACCCGTCCACGGTCTCGCCACCGATGCTGCGATGGCAAGACGATAGCGAGAACGACACGATGGCCAGCAATCACCCTGACGCTACCCCACCTGACGCCGCGATCGCCAGTCACGAGGCCGATGCCAGTGGGCATCACTCCACTCTGGTTGACCTCACTCAGCTCATCGCAACGCCCGAAAACTACGACTTTTTCACCTTTCGGCCCTATGTCAAAAAGCTCATGCTCTCTGGGGCCGCCAATACCAAACACATCAGCATTCTTTGGTACGTCGGGCCGGAGGGTCGCGTCGGACGGCACTTGCATGGCATGACCGAGGCCGTCTATGCGATCGCCGGTACACAAACTGATAGCCAGGGCGTTTACGCCACCGGCTCGCTCTGTTTCAACCCACCAGGCAGCAGCCATGACATCTCAGCGAGCAGCGGCTTTTTTATCCTGGCTTACGCGTCGCCCCCTGACTTTGACAATCCAGCCGCGATTGAGGACTTTACCCCAGTCCACCTCGATACCACCGAGCCTGACTTAGAAACCCGCTATCTGCTCACGGTCAAGCAAGATGGTGTCCGCGTTTACGACATCCCGCTGGATCCCGCTGGGGGCATGAGTGCTCAACTGATCCAAAGCACGACGCTAGAAAGCTACGCCTACGACGGCAATTATCTCCTCGTCCTAGAGGGGCGTTGCTGTATCGACGGGATGCACTGCGATCCGCAGATGTTAGTGGTCGCGAATACCGTGGCGCCTCAGTCTTACCAAATCAGAGCGGTGGCGGGTCAGGCTTGCTTAGTATTCGGGCTGTCTTTTTAGCCGCTGTACTGGTGGCCATCCCTCATTTGGGGCAGTGGCCACACGAAGATGTCTACCGTTTCTTATCCATGGCATCCGTGGCGCAGTCGTACAGGGTAAAGGGGTGAAGTCGAGCGATGTTGCAATGTTTAGGGCAATGGGGATGACGGCGATATGCAGTTTTGACCTCCCACAGATTCCAAGTGGGGGGAGACCCGATTCAACAGTCTCCAACCCTGGAGGATTAGGGAAAATCGCATCAGTCTCAACTGAATCAGAATGACAAGGGGCATTCCGCTCGGGCAATGCCTCCCCGAAGCGGTATTTTGAGGGCAAGACATTGCTGAGCGAGACAGTTTTCCCAGTTAGTTAGGGGGGGTATGGACGTCGTAATTTTGGCCAATGGCCCCGGAGAAATCACCACCTGGGTGAAGCCGGTGGTGATGGCGCTGCGAGCCCAGGTGCCATCACGGGCCACTTTACGGATTTCGGTTGTGCTTTCACCCTGTCCCAATGCCACGGGGCGAGAGGGCGAGATCGCGCGCCAATATCCCGAGGTCGATCGCGTGCAGGCAGCATCGGCTTTTTGGCCCTTTTTGCTGTGGGGCAAAACGGCTGAGCATTGGGACTGGCACGATCATGGCGTCGTTTTGTTCCTTGGCGGCGATCAGATTTATCCGGTGATTGTGGGCAAGCGACTGGGCTATAAAACCGTCATTTATGCCGAATGGTTTACCAACTGGCGGCGGTGGATAGATGCCTTTGGCGTGATGAATGCCGATCTCGTCGAACAGGCTCCGGCGGCCTGGCGGCACAAATTTACCGTGGTCGGCGATCTGATGACCGACGGGCAATCGGCGATCGCCACTCAAGAAGACATCGCCCAGCAGCTCCATCTCACCCCTACCACCGAACTCATTGGAGTGCTGCCGGGGTCAAAGCGGGCCAAGCTCACCCAAGGGATGCCGCTCTTGCTGTCTGTCGCCGACTATGTCCGCCAGCGACGACCCCAAACGCAGTTTGTGCTGCCCGTGGCCCCCACCGTTGATGTGGCCACGCTGACGCGCTATACCAACCCGCAACAAAATCCCTTTTGCACCGTGTTCGATGCGCCTGCGACCCAGCTCATTCCAGGCTCTGATACCCATGGCTTGCCTCGACTAGAAACCGCCCAGGGCACACCAATTTGGCTCTGGAAACCGTTTCCGGCGACGGCGGTGACCGGTCAATGTCAGCTCTGTCTTACTACTGTCGGCGCTAACACAGCAGAACTCGGGGGCTTGGGCATTCCGATGCTGGTGCTTTTGCCCACCCAGCAACTCGAAGCCATGAACGCCTGGGATGGCATTTTGGGTCTGCTGGTGGCGCTGCCGCTGATTGGTAAGCCGTTGAATATTTTGATCAATCGCCTCTTTTTGGCCTACATTCACCGGCGCAACAAGCTGTTTGCCTGGCCCAATATCTGGGCCGGACGCGAGATTGTGCCGGAACTACTGGGTCACCTTGACGCTAAAACGGTGGGCGATCGCGTACTCGATTATCTGGAACATCCCGAGCAGCTGCAGCAGATGCGCCATGACTTGCAACAGGCGAGAGGCGAACCCGGTGCGGCCCAAAAGCTGAGTGAGCTGGTGCTAAAGTTTCTGCCTCTGGATACCTCTGACGCCGACACTCAGCTTGATTAATGTGACATTGGCATCCTAATGTTGCCAAAGATTTGAGCCAGCACTTAAATTTCTATTCCAGCGCCGCAACGGTTTGTCATATGGGGGGGCGTAACAAGCGAATAAAACCCGCTTGCTCAAAGTGGCGATCAGTCGATAATGCCGCCGTAATTCCTCTCTGCCGCATCAAGACAAAGCTAACAGCGTCACAGAGCGAATAAGTTTTATCCTGACGCGCGATCAACAATTCAACGGCTAATCGATGCAAGTGTTCATCAACCCAGACTGTTTCTATGTCAGGGGCATCTAACAGATCAGTGACGAATGCCAGAGCAGCCTCTCTGGGAAACCGCCGCGCTGCCGTCAACGCGACATACTCAGCAATCACGAACTATGCGTTAGGCGACTAATCGCTGTTCGATATGCCGTGCAGGCTTCGGTGTGTAGAGGTTCAGCTCTGTAATGTAGACATAGCAGACCAGAAGTATCGAGGAACATCAATCAAGGGGATGGGCACTGGCATATTCCACCGCTAAGTCGGCATCAATGCTGTCGTTATCCAGCGTCGTGGGGTCTGCCAGCTCTAGCGTCCCAAAATGGTGTTCAAACTTTGTACGAGCGGCCTGACGTCCTCCTGTTGATCGCAGAAGTTGAGCCATCTGTTCAGACTGTTGTTCTAAGAAGGTAGAAACCAAGCTTTCTACAGGAACGCCATTTGCTTCTGCCTGACGTTGAATGACTTCGAAAGCCTGATCACTTAGTTCTAGAGTAAGCGTGTGACCCATAGGGGGAACATACCAACGAGCAGCTAAACAGCAGTATAGCTTTGCACTTTAGCCAAGATGTCGCATCATCACCAAACTGAGAGAGGCTTTCAGCCTAGAAGAACCAGCCGTAGCTGTGCAGACCTTTGCCCAGAATGTTGACCCCGAGGTAGCACACCCAAACGACCATAAATCCGGAGGCGGCTAGAATCGCCGGACGTCGGCCCTGCCAGCCCTTGGTGATGCGGGCGTGCAGGTAGGCGGCAAATACTAGCCAGGTAATTAGCGCCCAGGTTTCCTTCGGATCCCAGCTCCAATAGGAGCCCCAAGCTTCGTTAGCCCAAACGGCTCCGGAAATAATGCCAATAGTCAGCAGGGGAAAGCCCAAGCCGATAATGCGATAGCTGATGTTGTCGAGGGTGTCAGCCAGCGTCAGGCGCTGGGGCGTCAGCTTGGCGGCGGCCGCCGGCGCGGCAACGGTCGTTTTTTCGAGCACAGCGGCCCCGCCACCGGAGTTGGTGATCGCTGCCGGGGTGGGAACAGCCACCGATGTCGCTAGGGCGGCTTCGTTAGTGGTGACGCCATGACGCCGCAGCTTGGTCTCACGAAAGCCACCGGTACCCACCGAACTGCCCCGCAGCTCGATCGCTTGGCCCCGCGTCACGATCAAAAAGGCGATCGCCATCAGGGCGCCCACCATTAAAGCGGCGTAGCTAAGCAGCATGACGCTGACGTGCATCATCAGCCAGTTCGATTTCAACGCGGGTACGAGCGGTTCAGAAACCTGCATCGTGTCAGGCAGCGACAGGGCGGCAAATGCGGTGATGCCCATCGCAATGGGGGCGGTCACGGCACCCACTAGGGCACTGCGGCTCATACGCTCCGCCACCAAATGTACGGCGGTGATGCCCCACACCACAAAAAACAGCGATTCATATAGATTGCTTAGGGGAAAATAGCCGCCTTCAATCCACCGTGCGAGCAGCAAGGCCGCGATCGCTAGATTGCCCAGGGCCATGCCCATCGTGCCAAAGGCTGACAACATCTGAGCCTTCGGGAACGCAACCCCAGCCCAGTACAGCAGCATCGTTGAAAAGAGGATGGCAAAGGCGGCGTTGTCCAACCATCCCTGAAGCGTTACAAGATCCATCACGCTAGCGCTAAATTATCGTCTGCTCTCTATCCTACCGAGATATCTCACGGCAAACCAAAAAGTACGGTTAAGCCTTTTCTATCGTTTTGAGTGATAGGGCGGACTTTCGCGCGCCTAATCACGTTGCCACCCACTCACGAATTGCCGATGAACGGCTGAGGGTAGAGCCCTCGCTACGCAAACGCTAAAGCAAAATTCAACGCATCAAAGACCGATGGCATCGGCATTACGGCTTTATCTAACAGCACCCGACCACATTGTTAACGGGTGATCATCGGCGGCTGATGTCAATGACGTCAATTTGACTCAAACCTGATCGGTACTCTAAATCGTTGCAGAATTGAACCCGCTTCAGACATTGTTAGGCTAAAGTTCGTAAAATCGGTGACTTTGCATTGTTTAAGTAAATCGGTCTAGGGCAAGGGTTGAATTCATCGGTTCCTAGGGCAATATAAAACTGTCGAAAGACACCTAACCTCCAACTCCCAACTAAACCGAACCCTCTATACCGAAGCCATTTAACATCCATTCCCAGCTAAGCCGAAAGCTCTATAACCTAAAGCCCCCCGGTACCTTGTGTGTCGGGGGTTATTATTTTGTCGGCCCGATCACGAACGGCATCGACCGTTGGTTACCCGGTAGCCCCGATGCGGCAGAGGGGAAGGGGAGCATCACGAACTCGTCGATGTCAAACGTGGCTTCCTCTCCTAAAAACTGTCAGAACGCTTCCTGACTCTTGCTTCTAGCGCTGTAACCGGTTCTCCATCATGAGTCAACATTAGCGGCATAGAGCATGCTCACACAGGTGTTGGAAGACTGAGGCATCCACACAGACGACGCGCCCCTCTACCTGGCGCTGAAGCAGGGTTTCTATCATTGCTGAAGTAATCTGACGGCAATACATAGAGGGTGTTATACCAGTTCTCAGCGATCGAGCTCCCGATGCAATCTTGGCAACGCAGGAGAGCCGAGGGGCTGGGGAGCCAGACCTGTAGCTTTGTTTCAGAGAATCGGTATTAAAGCTGTCGCTAAATGTTCGCTGACAATGAGGACAGTAGTCGCGCTGGTCGCCTTGGCACGTTTGGCTATGGTTACGAGCTTTAGGATGAGCGCACAGAGAACAAGTCCATCAGAAAATTTACAGCTCGACTATCTCTGGTTTAACCAGCCCACAGTTGATGGATGCACAGCCAGGGCTTACGATGGTTGTCAAATCTTAACAATCTATCATTGGCTAATGGGCGATCGCCTGCCCCCACCTGCCCAAAAGAACAGCGAGCTAGGATAGGCCTCTGGGATATGAGCGTTCGTCGGTTCCCACTGAGCTGAAGCAGATTATTTTTTACCTGAGCATTTGATTGAATGGATGATGTGATTAAAAAGTCAGACTTTTCCCTAAGCCCCTATATGAAAAGCAATGACTTATGGGCAACCGGTCAAGTTCTCAATACTGTTTTTCCATACATTGCCTTGTGGTTTTTAGCAGTCCAGTTAGCTCCGATTTCGCTTTGGTTTCTTCTGCCCATCATGATGCTGATGACCCTTTTTTCAGGGCGCTGCTTTTCCTTGATGCATGACTGCGGCCACTATTCGTTATTTAGGTCAAGACGAGTCAATCGAATTGTGGGATTTACGTTAGGGGTGATTAATGCAATTCCCCAATATCCATGGTCAAGGGGTCACGCTTATCATCACAAAACGAATGGCGATTGGGAACGTTATCGTGGCCCAGCCGTATTGATCTCTACTGACACATTTGCCCAGCTCACACCCTTTCAGCAGACCCGCTACGGGTGGTTAAGACATCCGCTTATGTTGATTCCTGGAGGATTCCTCTATCTCGTCATCAAGCCTAGACTGGCCTTGATTAAAGGGGGATTTGATTTTGGCGTTCACCTATTAAGTGAACTTGGGAGGCATCCCCGTTCAGCTCTACAAAAGGTCATTGCTTCTCATAAATCAAGAAATTGGTATACCGCCGGTGAATTTTGGGACTTGCTATTCAATAACCTTTTTGTAGTAGGTGGCTGGATTCTTCTGAGCCACTGGCTGGGCGCGATTTTCTTCTTGAGTGTTTACTTGATCACGCTAACTTTGTCTGGGGCAATTTTCATCTATGTCTTCTTCGTTCAGCACAACTTTGAAGGTTCCTATGCCCATAAAACAGAGGACTGGGATTACCTTTTAGGAGCCCTAGAGGGCAGTAGTTATCTAGAGTTGCCAGCCGTTCTAAAGTGGTTCTCAGCGAGTATTGGCTACCACAATATCCATCATCTATCGGCAAGAATTCCTAACTACCATCTTGAAGCCTGTCATCAAGCCAATGCCCACCTCCTTGCGAATGTGAAAACGCTGCATGTCAGCAGTATGTTGGATTGCTCTAAATACATTCTTTGGGACTCCGTTGGTGGTCGTCTAGTGTCCATTGAGCAATTTCATCAAGCGGCTCAATTGAAGTCAAGAGTTGCTGAAAGAGAGAGTGAAATGCCGGCATAGATGAACTGAGTTAGGTGTCAGTGGTAGAGTGCCCCGATCGCCGTCATCTAGGGGCGCGCTGCGGGAAAGGCACTACTGAAGCATCGGTTCAGTAGTGCGAGAAACCCGGTTTCTTGCATCAATTGGAAACTCTATCCTGGTTCAAATACAGTCCCTCCATCGCGAGCTGACCGGTATCTGAGCCTGGCTAGAAATCAACGCCACGTTTGAGGTCAACGCCCTTTTCGGCATAGTGCTTGTGGTTAAACACTTCAGAATGGGTGCTGGCGAGTTCGAAATAGGCGGGCGGATTTTTGCAGCGGCCTGTGATAATCACTTCGGTATCGCGGGGTTTGCGGAGCAGGGCCTGCACGATGGGCTCGGCGGGCAACAGTTCGAGATCGACCGTGGGGTTCAGCTCGTCTAAGATCACGGTTTTATAAAGGCCCGAAGCGATCGCGGTACCGGCCAGTTCCCACCCGCGCTCGGCCTCAACATAGTCAATTTCTTGCTGTTGGCCACGCCAGACGATGGCGTCTCGACCGCAACGTTGATGATCGACCAGGTGGGGATAGCTCTTGCGTAGGGCGGAGATGGCCGCATCTTCGGTGTAGCCTTGACCGCCTTTGAGCCACTGCATCACCAACACCCGATGCGACTGGTCTTGGCTGATGCCCCGCCCGATCGCCTGCAGAGCCTTGCCGAGGGCGCTGGTCGATTTGCCTTTGCCATCACCGGTATAAATCTCGACCCCTTCGATGCCGGGCAGATCCATATTGCGGTGGTGCTGCGGCTTCATTTCAGAATGTAGGTTGGCCACGTCAATCAATGGTTTGGGGGCGGCGCGACCCGTGGCGATGACTTCCAAATGCTCGGGTTTATGCTTGAGCGATTTCACCACGTCATCGACCGACAGCAGACCCAAATCCAGCACCGGGTTGATCTCATCCAGCACCACAACGGAATAGAGGCCCGAGGCGATCGCGCCTTTGGCGACATCCCAACCGCGCTGCGCCTCTAAGCGATCAAACTTGGTAATGTCTTCCGGGCCAAAAAACTCAGCCCGACCCGTACGCACCTGGTCAATCAGATGGGGAAAGCCGCGCTGCAGCGCTTCGATCGCGGCATCTTCGTCATAGGTCCGGCCTGGCCCTTTGAGAAACCGCAGCAGCAGCACGCGGCTTTCCATAAAGTTTTGAATGCCGAGGCCAATGGACCGGAGCACCACGCCTAAGGCGACCTGCGACTTGCCTTTGCCCTCACCGTCATACACGTGAATTTGACCAGAAAGTCGTTCATTATTAAGTTGTGCCGTGCGAATGCCGATCCCAGTTCTGACCATTATGTTGCTATCAGCGTTAAGTTTTTAGCCGCTACAGCCTAAAATTCTACCGAACCCTGAGGGAAGGGGATACCCTGTTGCCTAGCACGTTCAGCCTAACGGCTGGCCGCAGCGGCGGGTTGCCCCACTTTGCTTCTACCGTACTCTCTTCGTGATGCTTCTGCGCTGACCCCCATGCCCGTGTTTACACTGTTTGATCAGACCGCTGTACTGCCCCTAAAAGGCATCATTTTTCAGACGGTGCTGTTGCTGGTGGCGATCGTGTTAGAAGCCATTGTGTTACGGCAGCGCCTAAAGTTGGGGTTTCAGCCTAGCATTCGCTATGCGGCCACCATTAATTTGTTAACGGTAGTTTTAGGGTGGACTGTATTTTTAGCGATCGAACCCTTGCTTTCCAACGCGGTGAGAACGCAGATCATCAGCTATGTGATGTTTGGCAATTTTTATGCCAGTCCCTTATCCGGCAACCTGAACGTGGCGGTTGTGATCGCGGGGTTGATCACCTTCTTTTTGACGTTTTGGGTTAAAGTCATTGCCCTAGAGTGGCTGACGTGGTCTGTCGGCACCCCGATTGTGCAGCGGGATGCCACGAGTAATGTCAGTCGATTTCGATATCGGCGATCGCCCACTCAAACCACCTCGCCCCACGTGCTGGCGGTTTTGCAGGCCAACGCGCTGAGTTTTTCGGCCGTGTTGGCGCTCCTGCTGTTGCGCTACGGGTTGAGTCAACGGCTATGATCAAGCTTTTACAAATCGTCTGGGGCTGGATCTCAGACATTGTTTTTCCGAAAGACTATTACGCCTGGCAAACCCTAATTTACTTGGGGTTTTTCTCCTTCGCGATGTCTTGGGTCGCGCGTTTAGCCGTGGGCCAGGGCCTTACGGTCAACGTGATTGCCACCGCGGGCTGGATATTTTTTGCCCTCGGCATTGGCTGGCTATTAGAAAACGCTAAGGTGCGGCTGTTTGGCCTGCCGGTGGCGCCGTGGGTGATGGGAGCGATTGTCTGCATCTACTTTTTTGGGTTGGTGCAGTGGCTTACCTGGGCCAATGGCTTCATGGCTTGGCCGCTGGTCTCGGTGGCGATTGTGGCGATTCCGCAGTTTCTCACCTGGGAGCTGCGCCCGAAACTCCCCGCCCCAATGATGCGCCAGCAGCTTATTTTGCTTTTGCTCATCGCCCTGCTGTTGAGCAATTGGTTTCAGTTTTATTTTCGCCTACAAAACTGGTTAGACGATTATCCGAGCTTGCTGGCAGATGACTTTAGCCGCAGTGGCTTTGTGGTGAAACTGCCCGATCAAGGGGAAGATCAAGCCCGCGGCATTGTGTTGCTCACTCGCACTGAAATTGAAATCAAAGCGGATCTGGAAGAGACCCCGTGGCCCCATGTCGAGCGCTGGCTGCTGAATATGAATGAACATCTGGAGAGTATCGAAGACACCATCATGGTGAGCCTTGAATCTTCTGAAGAAGGTGAGTTGTGGCGGCTGACGGGGCTCAGGCGCGGGGCCGACAATAACGGCTATGCGCTGGATTTGCGAGCCATCTGGTCAGGCCCATCCTCGATCAGAGAGGGCTATTATTTAGAAAAAACCTGTACCGTGCGGCCGCGATCGCCGGGTGCCCGCGCTAGCGAAGCAACACTCGACAGCCCACCGACTCCGTTGGCGGTGGTGGAATGCGACCTCGAGATCGTCAAACATCCGGGCCAGCCGACCGTGGTCGAAAGCTGACCGTACCCGTGACGAGGCCATCGCAGCGGCCCCGACGTCGTATTATCAGGTCTTAAGCAAGTTTGTGGCAATCATGAGTCTGTCGCGTATTTGGGTCATTGCGACGAATGTCTATAAAGAAGTCATCCGCGATCGGGTGCTTTATCTCGTCGCGGTTTATGCCGTGTTGTTGTTCGGGGCGGCGGCCCTGCTACCCGATGTCGCGGGCGGCGCCCAGGACAAAATCACCCTCGACTTGGGGCTTGCCGGCATTCATCTCTTAGGGTTAGTCGTCACCGTGTTTGTCGGCACGGGGCTCATCAACAAAGAAATTGAAAAACGCACGGTTTTAGTGCTGATCTCGAAGCCCATTAGCCGTCTGGAATTTATTCTGGGTAAGCATCTGGGGCTATCAGCGGTGCTGGCGGTGCTGATCGCGCTCTTGACGGTGGTTTATCTCGCCGTGTTGGCGGTCAATCAAATTCCTTTTTCGATCGTCAGTCTGTTGCTGGCGGTGCTATTCACCGGCTTAGAGATGGCCCTGCTGACAGCGGCGGCATTGCTATTCGGCGTGTTTACCAGTTCTTTGTTGGCGACGCTGCTGACGATCGGCGTCTATCTGATGGGGCACCTGAGCCAAGACATGGTGGCCTTAGGTAAGTTGAGCGAAAGCGCCACGTTTCAGAATGTGGCCAATGGCCTGTATCTGATTCTGCCTGACTTAGAGCGCCTCAACTTACGCAACGAAGCAGTTTATGGCTTGGCAATTTTCCCCTCTACGCTGGAGTTAGCGGGGCATTTTGTCTATGGGGTGCTGTACACGTGTCTGCTGCTCGCCGTGACGGTCTTTGTATTGACCCGACGGCAGTTCTAGGGGCAGCGGCTTCAACGCCTGCACCGCGATGGTTTCAGTCCTTTGCTAGGTTCGTGTCGCGGGAATGCTCGCCCGACATAGGGCAATTAACTAACGCCAGTTCGGGTAAGCCCACCCCCGTTGCTTTCCCCTCTGGGGAGGGGCGAATGGGGTGGTTTGTACTCCCAGCGGGAGGACGACACCGGGCACTCCTACCTGCAGAGGATTGGCACCTTAACAGGCGGGTAAGCCTGCCTGATGGCTGATACCAACTCTCTGAAACTAGACGACAGATCTTCCTTTCGACTCCGCTCAAGGAACATCGGCTGAAACTCAGGTTAACTAATGACGCGCCCAAAAAAACGCTGGATGAACGATCGCCCCATTGTTGAGAGCGTCGAGCGCCGCGCTACCGGGTTCTGAGGGCGGTCAGGGGCAGATGATTAGGCCGATAAACGAGTGAGCAATACCGGGCAGGGCGTATAGACTCTGACATAGTCAGACAATGACTCGCCGAGTAGGCGATCCAGGTCTGGCAAGCCTTTGGCGATCGAAGGACGGCGATCGGGGGATCCTAAAATAATCAAATCCACATTTTTGTCTTCCGCTAGCTGACACATGCGGCGACCGGCTTTGCCCTCGGGGGCGGCGAGGACGGTCTTGATGCCATACCGCTTGGCCTCAGCCGCCGCTTGGATGAGCACAGGGTCTTGTTTGGGGTCAGATTCGGTTTCGTCAAACGGCCGCGACTTGAGGTTTGACACGCTGTGCACTAGCAATAACTCGCTATCGCTCACGTCGCGCAGCAGGTTGATGCCCAACTTCAGCCCTTCTTGAGCGGAGTCTGATTTATCCATCGCGATCATGACCCGCTTTACCGGACGAATGCTGTAAAGGTCATCTTTGACCAACAGCATTGGTCGAGAAGAGAGCTGAAATACGTACTGGCTGACGGAATTGTCGAGAATTGCCTTGAGTCCCTTTAGGCCGCGAGAGCCCATGATGATCAGGTCGGCATCGGTTTCGTTGGCCACATTGACCACCACGTCTTTAGGGTCACCTTCGCGGAGCATTGCCGTCACGTGAGTCGGGTCAAGGTTCAGGGTGTTGATGGCTTCTGCTAAGGTGCGGCCCCCGAGCTCCCATTTCGCCGTCATATCTTCCGCAGAAACTTGCGAAGGCACCACGTGCAACACGGTGATGGTGGCTCGCTGAATGAGGGGAATCTCCATCAAAACTTTCATCATGGCCTCGGTATTACCGGCACCAGAATCGGCGAGAAGAATTTTTTCGATCATGATGACCTCGTAGGATATGCCGCTATTCGGTCGGCTAATGTTGACAGGCGATCGCGTAGACTACAGCGTCAATTCAGGGGCAACGATAGCCGCCCAGCTTAGAAAGCCGAGAATTGGGAAGGGCCGGAGTATTTTGCCCGCTAAGGACTGGGACTAAACCCACCCTTTTTGGGAAAAGCCTTATGTCACAAGGGTTTTACGCTATAGGTTAATAATAGACAGCTAACTTCATACAGGTTTGAACGATTTCATAATTCGTAGCAACCGACACTTAGAGCCAGTCATTATGGACATCCGATAGGGCTGGCAGGACATCGTTTGCAGCCCCTCGCTGAGGGCATTGATGCGGGCGCGATAGACCTCATCTCAGAGCTTTTGGAAAGTCATGGATGGCATGCTCTCGTAGAGTGTGGCGCTAGTTGACAGATCATTGCCCATTGCTGGGGAGCATGGAGGCAAGGAATCAGACAGACTGGCAGCAGTCTCTCTCCCCTGGGACAGTTATACCCGTCAGTGATCGACCTCCCGATGCCATCTTGGCAACGCCGGGGAGCCGAGGGCAGGGCAGCCAGATCTGTAGCCTTGCGATAAAGGCTGGTAAGGTAGGCGAGGTTTCTCGTCTCAATGTTGTATGGCCCCATCACCGATCGCTCCACTCGCTGCTTTTGCCTACGCCGTGCGCGTGCAGCCTCACCATACCGACTATGGCGGCGTTGTGTGGCACGGCACTTATATCACCTGGATGGAAGCGGCCCGAATTGAGTATTTGCGATCGCACGACATTGATTTTGCCCAGTGGGTCAGCTGTGGCGTCGATTTGCCCGTCGTGGATTTGTCATTGCAGTATTACCAGCCGTTGCGTTTGGGTGACGAAGTTGTGGTGCTGGCCTGGCCGCAGCCGCGTCGTGGAATTCGAGTTGTCTGGCAATACCAGATTCAAAACCAGGCCACTCAAGCGACCTGCGTGACTGGCCTCGTCACCTTAGTGCCGGTCAATACTCAGCAGCGCAAGATTTTGCGGCAGCTCCCCGAACCGATCAAATCTGACTTTGACCGACTCTATGCCTCGGTGGTATAGCAGCCTGTCAGGCTTGATTTTGGAGGTTGAGTGAGCGCTTAAATGCTGCCTGCCTGCTCAACCACCAAAATGCGAGCTGTGCCGATGGGGTGGGCGACATGCTCGGTGCCCACAGTGGCAAAGGCAATGTCGCCAGGCTGTAGCCGCGCCACCTGCACCGTTCCGTCTTGCCGGTAATGCATATCCACAGTGCCATCCAGCACAACAAACACCTCTTCGCCATCGTTGACGTGCCACTGATAGGGCTGATCAGTCCAGTGCAGGCGCGTGGTGATGCCATTCATGTTGGCGATGTCGATCGCCCCCCAGGGGCGATCTGCTTTGAAAGCTTTGCTGTGGATGATTTTCACAAAAGTGGGCGGACTCGGTTAAAAAGGCAGATTGACTGATTCTAAAAGACTGATCAGACCTTTCGTCATTCTTTGCCCCAAGATGGCGGACAAGAGGCCACAAACCAAGGGCAGGGCGATCGCGCCCACCTGTTGGCTGCGATTGAGGGCCGCCCAACTGCCATCGGTCATGTCTACCGAGAGGGAGGCGTAAACAAACACGACCAGGCCACTAATCGCCACCCCAATCAAAAAGTTGCGCAGCAGGCTAATCGCCGTTGAGGTCGCTGGGTTGGCCCGATCAACATTGTCTGAGGCTAAGGGGGAATCGGGTTCAAAAGACATTGGTAAACTCTCAAAGGCATTGATGTCAGCATAGGCGACGCGATGGCGATCGGCCTTCCTGCTCTTGGGTTCACCAAGTTGGGTGAGGGCTAATGCTCCAGAGAATGTCCTAAGCGCAGGCGGATCCTGCCATGAGCCACCAGAAGGTGTGCTAACTACTCAAGACTGCAGGCCTATCAGGAATGCTGAAATCAAACCAAACCTATTGCAGTGAAGAAAGGCCGTAACTCACCCCGACACAGATCAGTTACTTCGTCGTCTGAGATGAACGTGTAAAGGTGGGCTAGTAGTCCATAACGATTTTTGGCCTAAAAGTCCAACTGTCACAAGAGGCCTAAAGGTGTTTTACTCGACGATCCATTCTTACATCTCCGGATCGACCCCCACCTCTGCGCAGTTACGGTTGGGGTCGAGAGTGAAGTCGTCGGGAAGGGTGGTGCGACAGAGTTTGGCTTCGGTAAGTTGATATTCGGTTAGCCCCCTGGCCCCTGCCAGATGGGCTCCCCACAGATAAGCGCCTGCCAGATTGGCGTCCCTCAGGTCAGCCTCTGCCAGATGGGCTCCCCACAGTTCAGCCCCTTCCAGATTGGCGTCCCACAGATGAGCGCCTGCCAGATAGGCTCCCCACAGTTCAGCCTCTGCCAGATTAGCATCCCTCAGGAAAGCCCCTGCCAGATTGGTGTCCTTCAGATCAGCGCCTGCAAGATTAGCGTACCACAAAAAAAACCCTACCAAAAACGAAGAACGACAAAAAAAAAAACAAAAAAAAAAAACGAAAACCA
>ERZ1740060.122-NODE-122-length-65465-cov-6.853555_pt1 | contig 65465 bp, 70 predicted proteins | sample MGYA00581743_ERZ1740060 | MGnify/ENA primary metagenome ERZ1740060 (study PRJEB43018, sample SAMN04849235) | marine metagenome | isolation source: floating plastic debris | place: Pacific Ocean | collected 2008-08-27 | study: EMG produced TPA metagenomics assembly... | reverse complement strand
GACTAATAATCCCTGGTGCCATTGCTTCAAGTAATTGGGTATTAGATGTCGAAATTTCACCTTTTCCGTCAATAGGTGAACCTAATGCATTTACAACTCGACCTAGAAAAGACTCACCAACCGGAATTTGTGCAATTTGACCCGTTGATTTTACGGTACTACCTTCTAAAATTTGACGCCCTGTACCCATTAATACAACACCAACATTGTCATTTTCTAAATTTAAAGCAATACCAATTGTTTTATCTTCAAATTCTAAAAGTTCACCACTCATTACTTGATCAAGACCATAAACGCGAGCAATACCATCACCAACTTGTAAAACAGTACCAATATTATCTACTTTAACATCTTGATCATATTGTTCAATTTGTTCACGGATAATACTACTAATTTCGTCTGGACGAATATTTATCATTGTATTATTTTTTTAAAAAGTTAATAAAGTTTATTTTAGTTAAATTTCTAAAACAGTATCTAAATGTTTAGCTAATTTTTGTAATTGATTTTTAACTGTAAAATCAATTACTTTTGATTCTGTTTTAATCAGAAATCCACCAATCAAACTAGGATCTACAGTAATTACTAATCGAATTTCACGAGCATTTGTTAACTCTTTTAATTTTTGAATTAATGTATTTTTTTGTAAGTTTGTAAAAGTAGATGCTGTCATAACTTCAATCATTTTAATCGAAGCAGTTTGATATATTAATTCTAAATAACTTTCAATTACTCCATTTAATAAATTAATTCTATCTCGTTCAATTAAAACCATTAAAAATTTAAAAGTTTCAGCATTGATTTGTGATTTTAATGTTTTAGCTAAAATTTCACCTTTTGCTTCTTGTTTTACAACAGGATTGTTTAAATATTCTATTAATTCAGGTGTTTCACTTAAAAAAATATCTAAATTTTGAAAATCTGCTGTAATTTGATGCATAATATTCTTTTCAACTGAAAAGTCGAATAATGCACGGGCATACGGTGCTGCAATTTTTGACGCTAAAGGATTTCCACTCATAATAAATCTCCTTCTAACTTACTAATAGTTTCAGTAATTAATGCTGTAGCACGTTCTTTTGACTTAAAAGTTTCTTGAACACGACTGACTGTTCGTTTTAAAACAAGAGAAATAATTTGTTGCTTAATTTCAATAAAAATTTGACGTTCTTTTGATCGAAAAGTTGCTAATGCACGTTCAAATCGAACTATTAAATCTTTTTTAGCTTGAAAAGCATCCGATTCAAGTAATAATTTTTTTGTGTTAATAGTTTCATTTTTAATTTCACTAATAACAAGATTAGCTTGATTTAATTGTTTTTGTGCCTCGGCTAAACGTTTCTGTGCTTCATTTAAACGATCTTCAGCATCTTGAACACCTTTGATAATTGTTGTTCGTCGCTCTTCTAATAATGATCCTAAAAAGTCTCGACCGGTATAAATTAAAATTCCAAATAATGTAAGAATATTAATTAAACCCGTTTCTAGAATATCTGTATTTAAACTAATGCCTTCATTGGCAAGTAATGTAAAAATTTGATCAAAATTTTCCATATTTTCGAGTTTTTATTTAAACTATTCACTTATAAAAAGGAAAATTACGGATAATAAAAAATTTAAATTGCTAATCGATTTTCAATATTAATAGCCAATGATTGAACAATTTCATCTAAATTATTAAGTGCAATCTCTTTCTTAGCAAGAAGATCTTTTGTAATAGTGTCTAATAAATTATCAATATATTTTTGAGAAATATTTAATTCAACTTCTAAGATTTCTTTATGAATTTTTTGTGATTTTGTAATTTCTAATTGAGCTTCTTTACGTACGTCATTTAATTCTTGTTCATATTCTGTAGTTAACTGATTAGCTTCAGCTAATATTTTTGAAGCTTCACTAAGATTTGTTAGAATGTATTCTTTTCGCTCTTCAATGATTGTTAATAATGGATTATATAGAATTATGTTTAAAATAACCATTAATAATATAAATTGAATTGCAACTAAAGGTAGAGTCACATTGAAATCAAATAAGCCACCAGGTCCACTAATTTCTGAATTTGAGATTAAAACTGAAAAATTAATCATATAAAATCTATATATTTTATTATAGAATTAAAATTTTATTAATAAAAACCTTTTTGAAAGGTTTTTATTTTGTATTTAAAAAATCTATTTTGTTGTGATTAACCATTAAATGGGTTAGCAAATAATAATGCTAAAGCAACAACAAGACCATAAATAGTTAACGCTTCCATAAACGCTAAACTTAATAATAATGTACCACGAATTTTGTTTTCTGCTTCCGGTTGACGAGCAATACCTTCTACAGCTTGCCCAGCTGCGTTACCTTGACCAATCCCAGGTCCGATAGCAGCCAAACCAATAGCTAAACCAGCAGCAATAACAGAAGCAGCAGAAATAATAGAATCCATAATAAAGTTTTAAATTATATAATATAAATGTATGTGTATGTATGTTTTTAAAAATTTAATTTTGATCAATTAAGTTTACTCAAGAGCTTCTGCAATATAAGCAGCTGCTAAAGTTGAGAAAATTAGAGCTTGTACTGAACCAGCAAAAATTCCTAATAACATAATTGGTAATGGAATTACCAAAGGAACTAATGAAGTTAACACAGTAATTGTTAATTCATCAGCCAAAACGTTTCCAAATAATCGAAAACTTAATGATAAGGGTTTTGTAAAATCTTCTAAAATATTAATTGGCAAAAGAAGTGGAATTGGTTGAATATAACGTTTAAAATATCCAAATCCTTTTTTACTTAAACCTGCATAAAAATAGGCAAGTGATGTTAATAATGCTAATGCAACAGTTGTATTAATATCGTTTGTTGGAGCTGCAAATTCTCCTTCTGGCAATTCAATTAATTTCCAAGGAATAATTGCTCCTGCCCAGTTACATCCAAAAATAAAGAAGAATAACGTTCCAACAAATGGAACCCATTCTTTATAAAAACTTTCACCTAATTGATCTTTAGCAATATCTGTTACAAAGTCAACAGCAGCTTCCATAAAGTTTTGCCAACCGTGTGGAATTCGGTCTGCGTTTGTAGTACCTAAGAATGAAAATAATAATAATAATATTAAAACAAACCAAATAACGACAAGAACTTGACCATGTACTAAAAATCCTGCAAGATTCCAGTAAAAATGTTTTCCAACTTCTGCTTCCGCTAATAGTGTAAACATATTTGAGTAAAACATTTCTGGGTATAAAAAATTTAACTAATTTATTAAATTACCCAATATTAAAAAATATATAGGAACGAATAGTCTTATAAAACTTTTTAGAATACATAAGGGATATTTTTATAATAAAGCTTTTTTACTTTAACCATTCATATCCTTTGACTTCTAATTCAATTGCTAATTCAGATGAACCTGTTTTAATAATTTTTCCATCTTGCATTACATGAACGTATGTTGGTTTGATATAATCCAAAAGGCGTTGATAATGAGTAATTAAAAGAATGCTTTTTGATGAATTCATAAAATTGTTTATTCCAGTTGAAATCGTTTTTAAAGCATCAATATCTAAACCAGAATCAGTTTCGTCAAGAATTGCTAATTCGGAATCGAGTAAAATCATTTGAAGAATTTCATTACGTTTCTTTTCACCACCTGAAAATCCTTCATTAACATTACGACTTAAAAATAACGATGACATATTAACAAATTCTAATTTTTCATTAATAATTGTTAAAAACTCAATTGGATCAACTTCGGGTTTATTATAAAACTTTTGTTTTGAATTATAGGCTAAACGTAAAAAATCTTCGTTACTTACACCAGGAATCTCAATTGGATATTGAAAAGCTAAAAAAATTCCTAAATGCGATCGTTGATCAGGTTCAAGTTCTAAAATACTTGAACCTTTGAAAAAAATATCGCCGTTTAATATCGTGTAAGCTGGGTGACCAGCTAGTACTTTTGAAAAAGTACTTTTTCCTGAACCATTTGGCCCCATAATTGCATGAATTTCACCTTTATTGATAGTTAAATTAAAATTTCTTAGAATTTGATTTTCATTAATAGAAACATTTAAATTCTTGACTTCTAAAAGAGATAAATTTGAATTCATTAGCCAACACTTCCTTCTAATTTTAACGTTAATAAATTGTCTGCTTCAGCAGCAAACTCTAATGGTAATTCAGTAAAGATTTCGCGACAAAAACCACTTATTATTAATTCAATCGCTTTTTCTATTTCAATTCCACGCTGTAAAAAGTAAAAAATTTGTTCTTCTCCAATTTTTGAAGTTGAAGCCTCATGTTCAATTTTTGTAGTTGAATTTTGAACTGAAATAAATGGAAAAGTATTTGCATTTGATGAATGCCCAATTAATAAGGAATCACATTGTGAATAATTACGTGTTCCATAAGCTTTATTTAATATGTTAACAAATCCACGATAACTATTTTTTGATTTGCCAGCTGAAATTCCTTTTGAGATAATTCGACTTCTTGAATTTGTACCAATATGAATCATTTTTGTACCAGTATCAGCTTGTTGATAGTTATTAGTTAATGCAACCGAGTAAAATTCACCCTGAGTATTATCGCCCATTAAAATACAACTTGGATATTTCCAGGTGATTGCAGAACCGGTTTCAACTTGAGTCCAAGCGATTTTTGAACCAGTTCCAGCGCATAGACCACGTTTAGTTACAAAATTATAAATCCCTCCCTCACCATATTCATTGCCTGAATACCAGTTTTGAACGGTTGAATATTTTATACTTGCATTTTCAAAAACAATTAGTTCAACGATCGCCGCATGAAGTTGATTTGTATCATATTGTGGTGCTGTACATCCTTCTAAATAATTTACTTGACTATTTTTTTCTGTTACGATTAGTGTTCTTTCAAATTGTCCGGAATTTTGATCATTTATTCTAAAGTAAGTTGAAAGATCTAACGGGCAGATTATATCTTGAGGTATATAACAAAAAGAACCATCGGTAAATACAGCTGAATTTAGAGCAGAAAAATAATTGTCTCCAATTGGGACAACAGAGCCTAAATATTTTTGAATTAATCGAGGAGAATTACTAATAGCTTCTGAAATAGATGAAAAAATAATTCCATATTGACTTAATTCATCTTTAAATGTTGTCCCAATTGAAACACTATCAAATACAGCATCAACAGCTACATTAGCTAATCGTTTTTGTTCAGTTAACGAAATACCTAATTTTTCAAATGTTTGAAGTAATTCAGGATCGACTTCATTTAGATCTTTTAATTTTTTCTGCGATTTTGGTGCCGAATAATAAATGATATCCTGATAATTAATTTGTGGAAATTTTAAATATCCCCATTCTGGCTCAGACATTTGTTTCCATCTTTTATAAGCTTTTAATCGAAATTCAAGTAAAAAAGCTGGCTCTTGTTTTTTCTTCGAAATTAATCTAACTGTTTGTTCACTTAATCCCTTTGTAATAATATCTTTTTCAATGTCTGTAGAAAATCCATATGCATATGTTTTGTTAACCAACTTTGTTATATTGGTATTTAGAATTTTATTTGATTGATTAATCATACAAATTTAAAGTATAAGATACATGAATAATAAGTTATAGCATAATTATATTCTTATAAATCACTAATGACTATTATAAAAATATTTTAAGTAACTTTTTTGTTAATTCTGATTAAATTTAGTCATTTAAAATTTAACATTCTTTAATGTTATTGACAAAATAATAAAAAATAATTAGTTTAATCAATTGAAACCGAATTATAATCTAATCCAAGGTTATCACTTAATATCTATGACTATTAAATTCAACCGACAGAACTAGTTTCTAACTAAAATTAGTTAAATATCTATTATATTATTGCCTTTTTATTCTAAGGAGAACTCAATGTCTCAATCTGTATCAGAACGGACTCGAATCAAAAGTGACCGTTACGAATCTGGTGTAATCCCTTACGCTAAAATGGGTTACTGGGATGCTGCATATTCAGTAAAAACAACTGATGTACTTGCTTTATTCCGTATTACACCACAACCAGGTGTAGATCCAGTAGAAGCTGCAGCAGCAGTAGCTGGTGAATCATCTACAGCAACTTGGACAGTTGTATGGACTGATTTATTAACAGCTTGTGACCGTTACCGTGCTAAAGCTTATCGTGTAGATCCAGTTCCAAACTCAACAGATCAATACTTTGCATTTATCGCATATGAATGTGATTTATTTGAAGAAGGTTCATTAGCAAACTTAACGGCATCTATTATTGGTAATGTCTTTGGTTTCAAAGCTGTATCGGCATTACGTTTGGAAGATATGCGTATTCCACATTCATATCTAAAAACATTCCAAGGTCCTGCAACAGGTATTGTTGTGGAACGTGAGCGTTTAAACAAATACGGTACTCCATTATTAGGTGCAACAGTAAAACCGAAATTAGGTTTATCAGGTAAAAACTATGGTCGTGTAGTATATGAAGGTTTAAAAGGTGGTTTAGACTTCTTAAAAGATGATGAAAATATTAACTCACAACCATTTATGCGTTGGAGAGAACGTTTTTTAAACTGTATGGAAGGTATCAACCGTGCAGCAGCTGCAACTGGTGAAGTAAAAGGTTCATATTTAAACGTTACAGCTGCTACTATGGAAGAAGTGATCAAACGTTGTGAATATGCTAAAGAAGTAGGATCAATTATTGTTATGATTGATTTAGTTATGGGTTATACAGCAATTCAAAGTGCTGCTATTTGGGCTCGTGAAAACGATATGCTTTTACATTTACACCGTGCTGGTAATTCTACTTACGCGCGCCAAAAAAACCATGGTATTAACTTCCGTGTTATTTGTAAATGGATGCGTATGTCTGGTGTGGATCATATTCACGCTGGTACAGTTGTTGGTAAGTTAGAAGGTGATCCTTTAATGATTAAAGGTTTCTATGATACTTTACGTTTAACTACATTAGAAGTTAACTTACCTTACGGTATTTTCTTCGAAATGTCTTGGGCTAGTCTACGTCGTTGTATGCCAGTTGCCTCAGGTGGTATTCACTGTGGTCAAATGCATCAATTAGTACATTACTTAGGTGATGATGTAGTATTACAATTTGGTGGTGGTACAATTGGTCACCCAGATGGTATCCAAGCTGGTGCAACAGCTAATCGTGTTGCTTTAGAAGCAATGGTTTTAGCTCGTAATGAAGGTGCTGATTACTTCAATAATGAAGTTGGTCCGCAAATTTTACGAAATGCTGCAAAAACATGTGGTCCTTTACAAACAGCTTTAGATTTATGGAAAGATATTAGTTTTAACTATACATCTACAGATACAGCTGATTTTGCTGCAACACCAACAGCAAACGTATAATAGTTACTTTTAAAAAATTAAAGGAGTATTCGAATAGTGAGACTTACACAAGGTTGTTTCTCGTTCTTACCAGATTTAACTGATCAACAAATTGAAAAACAAATTGCTTACGCAATCCGTAAAGGTTGGGCAATGAACGTTGAATGGACTGATGATCCACATCCACGTAATAACTACTGGGAATTATGGGGTTTACCGTTATTTGACATTAAAGATCCTGCATCTGTAATGTTTGAATTAAAAGAAGCTCGTAAATCATGTGCAGCTGGTTATATTCGTATTAATGCATTTGATGCAAGTTATGGTACAGAAAGTTGTGTTATGTCATTTATTGTTAATCGTCCAGCGAGTGAACCAGGTTTCTACTTAGAACGTGGTGAAGGTCCAGGTCGTTTTGTTCGTTACACGATTAAATCGTATAGTGTTCAAGCAAATCCAGAAGGCGGTCGTTATTAAAGTATTAAAACTATCGTTAATTAGCTTAAATCATAAAGAATTCTTTATGATTTAAGTTCAAAACTTGAGATTAAAAAAAATATAAAACTTTTATAGTTGATAAAATTTATAAATTTATCTAAGTGTCAAATGATTTATTGTCACTGTTATATATTATTAAAAATTATTTATTAGTAAAACGTACTAAAAAATAAATTGTATTAGAAAATATAATTAATATTAGTTGACTCATCAAATTGACCAGTACTTTTTTAAAAATACATAAACAAACTTCAAAACTCTAAGTGCTACTATTCTCTTCAGAATATATTTTATTAAATAATGTTGCTTTAGCAAAAATGCTAATGACAATTGCTAAAGCTTTAATTATTCAAAAGGTAGAATTAGGATTAGACTAAATTATTTCTACCTTTGATGATACTATCAGTAAGTAAAGTTACAATTAGTTTAATTGATCGAACAGCATCATCATTACCCGGAATTGGAATATCAATTAAATCGGGATCACAATTAGTATCTAGGATTGAAATAATTGGAATACCTAATTTTCTACATTCAGATACAGCAGTCATTTCTCGTTTTTGATCGATAATAATGACAACGTCAGGTAATTCTGACATGGTTTTAATACCAGCCAAATGTTTACGCAATTTTATCAATTCTTTTCTGCGTAATGCAGCTTCTTTTTTTGTTAATAAATCAAAGGTTCCTTCAGCTTCTTGTTTTTCTAAATCTTTTAATTTTCTAATCCGTATTTTCATTGTTGACCAATTTGTAAGCATTCCACCTAACCAACGATGATTAACATAGAATGAATTAGCACGTTTTGCTTCGTGAGCAATTAACGTAGTTGCTTGCCGTTTAGTACCAACAAATAAAATTGTTTTATTACCACTATTTTTATCTTTTGGATTTTTTTTTTCAACCACAATTTTTTCCAAATATCGCATTGCTTCTTTTAATAAAGTTGCTGATTGAACCAGATCTAGAATATGAATATTATTAACTTCACTATAAATGTATGGGAACATTTTTGGATTCCAGCGATGAGCTTTATGTCCAAAATGAACACCTGCTTCTAATAATTGTGATAGACGAATATTAGACATATTATTTTTTTAAAGTACTTATTTTAAATTTATAAATGTTTTATTGTTAATCTTATCAAAAATTAAGCAATCTGTCTAGCTTTTTTTTGAGCTTTATCAAAATTTTTTGTAGTACTGACAAAATTTACGTTATTATTGGTTAAATGTTTTTTAAAGCAATGTTTATAATTTGGAGATCCAGTTCCTGCTGGAATTAAATGACCAATAATAATGTTTTCTTTTAAACCTCGTAACCAATCAATTCGACCTTCAATGGCTGCTTTTGTGAGAACACGAGTAGTTTCTTGAAAACTCGCAGCAGAAATAAAACTTGGATTATTCAAAGCAGCTTTAGTAATACCCAATAAAAGTGGGAGGTAACAGACCGGTTGTTTCTTTTCAGTTTTCAAAATATTATTTATATATTGAATATGATATAAATCAACAACTTCGCGTCTTAAGAAAGGAGCATCACCTTGATATGTTATTAAAACTTTTGTAGTCATTTGCTTAATAATAACTTCTAAATGTTTATCATTGATTGTTACACCTTGTGATTTATAAACAGATTGAACAGAATCCAAAATAAATAATTGAACTTTTTTAAAACTTTTATAACATGCTTCGTAATTATTAATTAATCGTGCATACCGAAAAACACGTGTCTTATCACAAAAAAAGAATTTAAGTAAGCCGTAATAGTTAAAATACACTTTAACTAATTTATGCGGGTTAATTTTATCAGTTTCTTTTATAGGTGTTCCAATTTTTCGAAATTCAAAATTATTATCTAAACTTGTTTTTTGAGTGATCAAACATTTTTTTTTAATCGTTGGTATTCTTTTAACTGTTAAATTTTTTTTACGAGCCTCAAGTATTTCTTCAATACGTGGTAAACCTTGAACAATATCACCGGTAATTTCTTTTTCTAGATTTAATAATCCAATTGTTTTTCCGGGTTCAATAAATTCTGCATTTTTGCAGAAAACACTATTTGATTCTTGTTCAAAATAATCGTCAGTTATTGCATATAAACCAATTGATTTTGTAATTTTTGTAAATGGTTGGTCCATAAATTTGACTGACGTTAGTTGAAATTTTAATCGATTCTCAATGATGTTTAAATTTGGATTAGAAATTAAATTAGTATTTTGCAATAATAATGTTCGATTAAATTTACTAATTCGATTATTACTAATATGATTAGGATAAAAGTTTATTGATGTTACATCTAATTTTGAAGTATTATTTGTTAGGATAAATTTTTTCATTAGTGAAGGCATTAAACAACTATATAATTTACCTGCTTTTGTCATAAAAAGTTTTGGAAAATTAGACTTTAAATTTATTTCTGATTTATGAATATTAATACGATTTAAATTTTTTTTAATGGAAAATTGTTGCAAATTATAATAATTTATTTTAATATTTCGATTTTGAGTATTTTCTAAAAATTGGACACGTTTCGGAAACACTTTATACTGTAAATTAGTTTTTAATGATAAATTTTCATTTCTACAATTTGGGAAAAAATATGGGCGACCTTTTTGAATTGTAATAAATTTATCAGTTTCAATAATAATTCGACCAGTTTTTGATAAATTTAATTGACTTAAAATAATATCATTAATCTTTTTATCTAAAATTTCATTTTTATGAACAGTAAGACAATCACTATTAGATATTAAGAAAATTTGCTTTTCAGTTTGTTTTTTGACTTTTACTTTTACAATTTCGTGAGCATTTGAAGTATAGGTTTCAATATAACTTAATACAGTATAACTATTTATGAATTGAGTTTCTTGAATAAGATTACAAGATTGTAAAGTTTTATCTTTTAAATTTGATGAAATATAATTATTAAAAGCTAATTTTTCAACTATATTAAACTCAACACATCGGTTCTTTATATTATTACATAATTCGATGTCGATCTTATGAGTAGGATTAACAAATTGAGTTGTTTTCAATAACAAAAGATTTAAAATTAAATCTAGACTTTGTTTTCCTTTTAAAGATTGATTTGACTTATAAGAATGAATATTAATAGGCTCTAAATTAAAATGACTAGTTAACGATAAATGCTGTCTTAAATGTTTAAAATCTAATTGCGTTAATGCGAATTCATAAAGTTGAATTGGCCGGATTAATAACTGATCATTATTTTTTCCACCAAAGTATTCGCAAAATGATAAATTTTTCAGAGGAAGATTTGAGAAAAGTGTTTCACCGGGATAATAAATTTTTTTCGCCCTATTTTTAAATTTTCTACCTTTATATACTAACCCTGATTTAATTGAAATTATCTTTATTTTGTCATTTTTTGAAATAATTGAGATAACCCCAGATATTTTTGAAAAACAACCGGGAATAATCTCAAATCCTTTTGTAATAAAGTCACCATCTTCGACTAGTAAACCATTTTTATCACATTTTATTTTATGAACTTCTTCATCTATCCAAATTAATGTACGATTTTGAAACAGGGTACGATTTCTTGCAATCTTATGTTTTCCTAGTTCTGATAGTTTTTTTTCTTCCTCTTCCGTTGAATTAAAGTAAATTATATCATCTATTTTATTTATTTGAAAATTATAGTGTAGATTTCCACCTGTAAGAGTTTTATATTTACTAGTAATTAAAGCACCAAATTTTTTACTGCGTGTTAAAGTGAGAAAATTTTTAAAATATTTTGTTCTAAGACTCAAAGAGTATTTCGATGTTCCTAAATTTAGAATATGTGTTTTAAAACTTATTTGACTATTTAGTTCATTTAATTTGGTTTTACCTAACAAATATTTACGATTTTTGATTTCAACTAGATTTTCATATAAGCTTTTTTTAGAATTGTTAAAAATTACACTAGCATCAAAATGATTTATTAATTTTGTACGAAATACAGAACTGTATTTATTAAATTTATAATCAGGATAAAAATTTACAAATGAATTGATTGGACTATTATAAAGTTGTCCTGCTAAAATCCAAATTAATCGATTATTATTTAAAGTATTAATCTTTTGTTTCAATTTTGGGATGAAAATTTCACCAGATTGATCACTTAAGATTGGTTTAATCTCAGTTTTCGTTTGTTTATTAGTATTGATTATTTCACCAATAACAATATCTTTGCAAATATATTCATTACTTTTTGGAAATAAAATTGTATTTCGTACAATATTAATTCTTATCAAATCTTTGTTTTTATCATCTGGTATTAAGATTAAAGAGCCAGCATTTTTTGTCACTAAAACATCTTCGCCGCGATTTGTTCTTAAAACAACAGTTTTTAAACCTTTCGAAAATTGTATGATACCATTTGAAGGACTAATAATTTGTTGACGAGCTTCTGATGTAAAAATACCACCTGTATGAAATGTTCGCATAGTAAGCTGTGTTCCAGGTTCGCCAATTGATTGTCCGGCCAAAATCCCAATCGCTTCACCAATATCTATAATATTTTCATTTGTTAAATCCCAACCATAACATTTTTGACAAATTGCTCTGTATAATCTACAAGTTAATGGTGATCGAATCGAAAATTCAACTATTTTTTTTTCTTTAAATTTTTGAATTAATGCTGGTGTTATCTGACTATTACGATCTGAAATTATAATAGAAGTTTCAGGATCAACTATGGCTTTATTTAATACACGACCTAAAATTTTTTCATAAAGATTATTCTTATTTATGAAATTCTGATATGAAAATTGAAATGAATAATTTGCTGAACAATCTTTTTCGCGAATTAAAATATCTTGAGCGACATCAATTAGACGACGAGTTAAATAACCAGAATTTGCTGTTTTTAATGCAGTATCAATAATTCCTTTTCGAGCTCCATAACCTGACATTAAATAATCAGTTATCGTTAAGCCTTCACGAAAATTTTTCTTAATGGGCAAATTCATAATTTGCCCACTTGGGTCGGACATTAAACCACGCATACCAACAAGTTGTCGAACTTGTGATAAATTTCCTCTTGCTCCAGAAAAAGCCATAATATATACGGAGTTTAATGGATCATACTTTTTGAAGTAATAAACAACTTGATTTTTTAGTGATTCACTTGTCAGACTCCATGTATCAATAACTTTCTGTAATCGTTCAACGTCCGTGATTTTACCTTTTAAAAAAAGTTTTTCAGAATTTTCAATTTCTTGATTCGCTTTTTCAAGCATTGAATTTTTGACAAATGGAACTTTTAAATCTTCAATACTAATTGAAATCCCCGCTTGACTAGCATAGCGAAATCCTAAATATTTTAATTCATCAGCTAATAAACAAGCTTGCATTGAATCATAGGTTGTAAAACTCCAAGCTAGTAATTGGCGTAACTGATTTTTACCAATTAAAGTATTTTGATAAGTATAATTCTTCATAAATTAGAATAAAGTTAACGTTTTTTGAATAGTATCGTTCAAGATGACACGACCTGTTGTTGTTTGTAAATATTGAACGATTATTTGTCCAGTTGAATCTTTTCGGATTTGAAAGTTATCATAATATTCGATACTACTCCCATCTTGTAAAATTATTTTTTTTAATGGTTCAAAAAGTTGTTCGATTGAATTTTTATAGCGAACCCAAATTGTTGTATGGATTTCAATTATATTTTGATTATAAGCTAAAATTACATCTTCGAAATTTGCAAAATAATGATTCGCGCCTAACAACTCTTTAACATTATTGATTGTTAAATAATAACAACCAAGTACCATATCTTGACTTGGTATAATAATCGGTTCGCCATTTGCAGGTGATAAAAAATTATACGGTGCTAACATTAACATGTAACATTCAGCTTGAGCTTCAATAGATAAAGGAATATGTACGGCCATTTGATCACCATCAAAATCGGCATTAAAAGCTGAACAAACTAAAGGGTGTAATTGAATGGCTCTACCTTTTACTAAGATTGGTTCAAAAGCTTGAACACCTAATCTATGCAAAGTTGGAGCACGATTTAAAAAAATTGGATGAGTTTTCAAAATATTTTCTAAAACTGATTTCGTTATTAATTCATCAGCCTCAATTAAATTTTTAGCAATTTTCATATTATTTGCTAAACCTTGATTAATTAATTCTCGAATTATAAACGGTTGAAATAATTCAATTACCATTTCATATGGTAAGCCACACTGGTTAAGTTTTAAATTTGGCCCGACTACAATTACTGAACGTCCTGAATAATCAACCCGTTTCCCTAATAAATTTTGACGAAAGCGGCCATGTTTTCCTTTTATAATATCTGATAATGATTTTAACGGTCTATTATTAGCACTTAATGCAATTTTACCACGTTTACCATTATCAATTAATGCGTCGACTGCTTCTTGAAGTAACCGTTTTTCATTTCGAATAATTAATTGTGGAGCATCGATTTCTAATAATCGCAGTAATCGATTATTTCGTGTAATTATTCGACGATATAATTCATTTAAATCAGATGTAGCAAACCTACCTCCTTCTAATTGAATCATGGGCCTTAAGGCGGGTGGAATAACAGGTAAAATTGATAAAATCATCCAAGACGGTTGTGCACCAGTTCCAGCTAAATTTTCTAAAATTCGAATACGATGAATTGCTTTTTCACGAATTTTATGAATTCGTTGTTGTTCCCATTTTTTTGACCATTTCGAGGTATTGTAAAGTGGTTTTTCTTTATTTAAAACTTTTGTACAAACTAACGAAAAACAACGTGTTCGAAAAATTTCACTTTTTAAATGGATTTTTTCTAATTCGCGTTTAATTAATGGTACACCAATTAAAAAATTAGGTGTCGCTTTTAATAAATATTTTGGAGCACGACCATTCTCTGGTTTTTGAGACGGTTTTAATGGATAATGCGTATATCCGGCTTCTCGGTACCGGCGATATTGCTGAAGATCCCAATGAAGACCATAAAATGTAAACTCATCTTCAGCAATAAAATATGTCAATGAAGCAATTTTAATACGTTTAATACGTTCATCCCATAAATTTATAAATGTGGATTGATGTAATTGGATTTCTTGCTCGTTTTTATAATCATTTAAACCGAAGAATGGACCTACATTTGGACTTAAAAAAGGTAATGGTAAAGTAAGTAACTCTTTATCTTTTAATCCTTCTTTATATCTATAACAATTTACACGTTTTTGTAATTCCTCCACTTCTAGAATAAGAGCTATAAAATTCGGTCGACTATTAATATACCAAACATGAGTCACTGGATAAATTAAATTAACGTATCCCATTCGATGACGTCTTACTCGTGATTCAGTTAATTCAACACCACATCGTTCACAAATTAATCCTTCATAACGAACTCTTTTATATTTTCCGCAAGCACATTCTAAACTTTTACTTGGTCCAAAAATACGCTCACAAAATAATCCGTCCATTTCTGGTTTAAATGTACGGTAATTAATAGTTTCTGATTTCTGAACTTCACCAACAAATTGTCCATTAGGTAGCTTTCGATTTGACCATTTTAAAATTCCAAATGGTGATGCCAATTTAATCTTAATATAATTAAATTTTTTTGCCAATTTTTTCATAATTTTTTAAAACGAAGTATCACTTATATTTGAATTAGGTAAAAATGTTTTTAAAGAAGCATTATATTTTTCAACCAAATTAATTTCAATGTCATAATATTTAGACGAGCTAAATTTATCAATTTTATAAGTGCTCATATCTAAACCAATTGAACGTAGTTCTTGTAATAATACTTTAAAAGATTCAGGAACTCCAAATTGGGGAATTTGTTGACCTTTCACAATTGCTGTTAAAGTTTCATTTCGACCTTCCATATCATCTGATTTTATAGTTAACATTTCCGTAATTGTGAACGCTGAACCAAAACCTTTCAAAGCCCAAACTTCCATTTCTCCAAATCGTTGACCACCATGTTGTGCTTTTCCTCTCAATGGTTGTTGAGTAATTAAAGAATATGGTCCAGTTGCTCGAGAATGCATTTTATCATCGACTAAATGAATTAGTTTTAACATATAGGCATTTCCAATTGTGATAGGATTCTCAAATTCTTTCCCCGTTCGACCATCAATTAAAACCATTTTACCCGGTGCATAAGGATTAAATAACCAACTTTCATTCTTTTTTATTGACGCTTGACGAAGTTTCTTATTAATTAAAATTCTTGACATTTCTAAACCATACATTTCATCGAAGGGTAAAATTTTAAATCGGCAATTTAATTTCTCACCAGCTAAGCCTAATAAACATTCATAAAGTTGACCAACATTCATACGAGATGGTACACCCAGCGGATTTAAAATTATATCAATAGGTCTACCATCAGGTAAAAATGGCATATCTTGTCGTGCTAAAATTCTTGAAATAATTCCTTTATTTCCATGGCGACCAGCAATTTTATCACCAATCTGTATTTTTCTAATCTGACCAACAAAAACATAAATTTTTTCAAATTTATAAGTTAATTTTGTTTTACGATTAAATGTTATAGTTTCAATAACTCGACCTGCTGGACCTTTAGGCATTCTATAAGAGTTATCTTTTACACCCTTAGCTTTGGTGCCAAAAATAGCACGTAATAATTTTGATTCTGGTAATTGTTCAGAAATATCACTTGAAATTACTTTACCAACTAAAATATCACCAGATTTAACAAATGTTCCGACTTTGACAATTCCATTTTCATTAAGATTTTTTACTTCTGGTAATGTTAAATTTGGAATCATTTTCATCGTTTGTTCTGCCATTTCATAATTTCTATTGATTTCAATTTTATAACGTTCGATATGAATAGAAGTAAAAATATCTTCATAAACTAATCGTTCATTAATTAAAATTGCATCTTCAAAATTATATCCTTGCCAAGGCATATAAGCAACTAGAACATTTTGCCCAAGCGCAAGTTCATTACTACTAATTGCTGGGCCATCAGTAAGAATTTGGCCCGATTGAATTTTTTCACCTTTCCATACAATTGGACGTTGATTAATACATGTTTGTTGATTTGAGCGACAATATTTTTTTAATTTGTAAGCGATTTTTTTATTTTTATTATTTTTAATGATAATCTTATTTGCTGTTACTGAATTTACAATTCCTGACATTTGTGCATTTAATGTCATTCCGGAATCAATTGCAATTTGATTCTCCAAGCCTGTTCCAACAATTGGTTTTTGAGGAAAAATTAATGGAACTGCTTGGCGCTGCATATTCGACCCCATTAATGCACGATTGGCATCATCATGTTCAAAAAACGGAATTAATGATGCAGCTACGGAGACAACTTGAATAGTCGAAATAGCAATAAACTCAACTCCAGAAGGTATCACATTAATAAAGTCTTGCTTATATCTAACTGGAATAAGCTCTTGAACTAAGTAATTATTTTTATTAACTGCAATATCAGCTGGGGCAATTTTATATAAATCTTCAATTTCAGCAGTTAAGTAAATTGGATTTCCAGTTTTTAGAACTTTTCCATTCATAACTCTCCAAAAAGGGGTTTCTAAAAAACCCAGCTGATTTACCCGAGCACAAGTTGTTAATGACGCTATTAGACCAACGTTTTGACCTTCAGGTGTCTCAATTGGGCAAATTCGACCATAATGACTTGGATGAATATCACGAACAGAGAAACTAATATGATCACGATCGAGACCGCCTGGCCCAAGCCCACTAATACGGCGTCTATGCGTTAAAGAAGACAATGGATTAGTTTGATCAAGATATTGTGATAACTGACTTGAGCCAAAAAATTCTCTGATAGTTATATTAATTATATTAAAACTTAAAAAATAGCCAGACTCAAGATTTTTATGCGTTTGGTTTCGTGATTTGCGAACTAATCTTTGAAATCCAATTCGAAATAAATTTTGTAATAATTCACCTACAGATCTAACACGTTTATTTTTAAGATGATCAATATCATCAGTCACAGCTTTTGAAATAGTTAAAAAAATAAGCTTATCAATAATTGCAAAAATATCTTCGTAAGTAATAATTTGAAGACGTTTATTAATTTTTAAGTTTAATCGATTATTCATTCGCATTCGGCCTACTTTTCCTAAACGAAAATAATTTGGATCAAAAATTCTTGAAAATTCAGAAATATTTTTAAAAGAATCTGTATTTAAATTAAACCGTGGAAGTGGTTGATTAAAATATTTTGAACTAATCAATAACGGTTGATTAAAATAAAAGAAATCTGAAAAATATAAATTTTGATATATTTCGAAGTCACTTAAACCCATTTCTTTTAAAAGTGAGCAAATAGGTTTTTGAGTAATTCTATCTAATTGAATTATTAATTCATCTTCTTGATTTTTTAAAGGATATTTGTATGGATTAATTTTTGTATTTTTTTGAAAATTAAATCGAATCCATGAACCATATTCTGGAATTAATGTTGCGGTGTATAATTCTTTTTCATTATATTTTTTATGATAGTTAGTTTTGATTTGATGATCTTTTTCGTAAAGAAGCCATTGTGATTTAGTTTTTAAATAATGGTGCCGATCATGATGTGAAAATAGCGCTATGAGTTTGTTCGGCGTTTCGTTTATCTCGACATTAATTTTAAGTTTTGGATTATATATTTTTTTTATATTATAGTAAACATGTTTTGTTTCATCTTTCAAACTTGTTGAAAAATAAATAATTGGTCGAAATGTTGAAAATTGAACTAATCTCTGTAAACTAATTGTTTTAGCTAATTGTTTTTGAATGTTTTGTTTTAAGAAAGAAAAATTATTAATAGTTAAAAACCAATTTGTTAATGAATCTTGAATTAAAAAAATTTTAGAATTTAACTTTAATTGTATAATGTATTGTGAATTAATGACTATCTGCTCATATAGTTGAACAAGTCGTAAAATTTTAGGATTAGATAATTTTGAAAAATTATTAAATTTCGAAATTTTTTTATTAACAATCAAATATTTTATTAAAATTTTTAGTAAAAACTGAAAATATTTTAATGCATTACTGGCGTCAACATTGGTAACTTTATTTTTAGAATTACTTGTCTTATTTAACCATTTAGAAATTAACAAGATTAGTTTTAATTTGGTTTCTAAATTTAGATCGCATAAAATGAAACTGTAATATTTAAAACAACGTAAAAAACAAAAATCATTCGCTAAATCCTTGATCGATGTGACTGAATAGCAAAAAATCGAGGTTTCGTCTCCTATTTTAGTTAATTCGGATTGATCTGCTAGTTTATTGAATTTCGAAGGGTGTGAAAAAAATAAATTAAACTCGGAAACAAAAGCTTCGCCAGATGGTAGAAACGTTCGAAGTTTATGTATATCAGTTGATAATTTTCGATGAAAATTATTATAGGTTTTCTGATTTTTATTTTTTTCGAAGTAAATCCCAGGACTACGAATAATTTGGCTAATAATAACCCGTTCACAGCCATTAATAATAAATGTTGCGGAAGTGGTCATTAATGGTAACGTAATAATTGGAAATTGCCTTTGAAAATGAATTTCATTTAGCATTTTGTGTCTTATTTCAACTGGAATAACCAACTGTGCTCGATAGTTGCCACTATATTTTCTTGCAATTTCTAAACCATAAGCTGGTTTAATTAGTTTATATTCATTACTAAATATTATTGATTCAATATTTTGACTAAAATCATAAATTTTAGAAAAGAAGGATAATTCTTCAGTCAATCCGTGGGTAATAAACCAACAGAAACTCATTCGTTGCATCGCAAGAAAATCTGGAAGAGCATTAATATAATTAATAGTTGTTTGCATAATATTAATTGATGCTAAAAATACTTTATTTATTAGGTTGGGGTTCAATATTTTTTGATTCAGTAATCAGAATCAATAGTGGAAAGAAGTTTGGACATTATTGCCTTTGGTAATTAATAATGTCCAAAGAAAATATTTTACAAATTAAATTGATATCTAATATTATAGTATATAGTTTTAGATTTTAGTTAAAGTAAATTTTAAGGAAATAATGCAATAACCTAGATTTTTCTCTTGCTGCTTTATTTTTATGAAAAATATTTCGTTTTACTCCTTTGTCTAGAAAACTAGAAATTGAACTTAGAGTTTGCTCTAGTTTTTTTTGTAATTCAGCTTTTTGATCCAATTTATATAATTCTAAAGTTTGAAAGAAGAATTTTGTTAAAGTTCGAACTGATGTTTTATAATATCGGTTCTGTAATCTATTTCGCTTATTAACGCCTACTCGTTTTTTTGCTGATTTGCTATTAGTCATATTAAGAAAATTTAAATTAAATAGTATGTGCACAAATTACTGTTAAATTACAATATATTACACTGTGGTTATTAAAGAAGTATACTTACTAACTCCATAATTAAAAGTTTTTTATAAAAAATTTTTAAACTCGTCGTTAAACCTTGATAAGATAAAGATTTTCAGGCAATATAATAATCAAAGTTATAAAATTCAAAATTATATGGCAAAAAATAAAGGTACTCGAATTTTAATCACCTTAGAATGCACAGAATGTCGTGCCAATTTAAATAAACGTTCACCTGGTATTTCGCGATATTCAACACAAAAAAATCGTCGAAATAATCCAGAAAGATTAGAATTAAAAAAATATTGTCCGCATTGTAACAAATCAACAATACATAAAGAAATTAAATAAATTATGGTAAAGAAAAAACAAAAAATTTCACCTATTAGTATAAATCAAAAAATTGATTATAAAGATATCGATCTTTTAACATTATTTATTACTGAACAAGGAAAAATACTTTCTCGTCGTGAAACTGGTGTCACAGTTCAACAACAGCGCAAACTTTCAAAAGCAATAAAAAGAGCACGAATATTATCTTTATTTCCATTTATTGCATCAAACTCAATTTAAATAATTTGAGTTATTATATAATAGTTTTATAATAACTCAGATTAGTTTTGTTTAATTTAATAAGGAGAAATAGATTGTATGGGAAATTTTATTGATAAAACATTTACAGTAATTGCTGATATTCTATTAAAAGTTTTGCCGGCAAGTAAGCAGGAAAAGCAAGCGTTTTCTTATTATCGAGCTGGAATGTCGGCGCAAGGAAAAGGACGTTATGCTGAAGCATTACAAAACTATTATGAAGCATTACAAGTTGAAGAAGATCCATATGATCGTAGTTATACACTTTATAATATTGGCTTAATTTATGGCAATACTGGTAAATATACGCAAGCCTTAGAATTTTATCATCAAGCTTTAGCATTAAATTCGAATCTCCCGCAAGCCTTAAATAATATTGCTGTTATTTATCATTCACAAGCACTTAGAGCACAGACATTTGAGGAAGATGAATATATTGAATTATCAAAAGAATTATTTGATAAAGCTGCTGAATATTGGATCCAAGCCTTAAAATTAGCCCCTGATAACTATCCAGGGGCTCAAAATTGGTTAAAAGTAACTGGTCGATTACAGAATAGCGATATCTAATTTTGATAGGAATTTTTAGAATCTAGCGAGTTGTTCAGTCAAGAATCGCGTTAAATTTGTGTTATAATATTACCTACCTACTAAACTTTAGAAATGGCAGATAGGAGTTTGAAAGTATATTTATTTTACGATATTTTAATATGTTAAATCAAAATGGTAAAAACTAATTTAAATAAAGGTTACGTTACTCAAATTATCGGCCCTGTATTAGATATTGAATTCTCTGATGGAAATTTACCACCTATTTACAGTGCAATTAAAATTGAGTTAGAAGATGGAAATTCAACAATTGTTGAAGTCCAACAATTATTAGGTGACAATAAAGTACGAGCAGTATCAATGCGTTCGACAGATGGTTTAAAACGTGGTGTTGAAGCAATTGATTTAGGTGCTCCCATTAGTGTACCTGTTGGGACTCCAACATTAGGACGTATTTTCAATGTAATCGGGGAACCTGTTGATGAGCAAGGAGATGTTTCATATGATGAGACATTACCAATCCATAGAGATGCACCAGCATTTACTGAATTAGAAACAAAGCCATCAATTTTTGAAACTGGTATTAAGGTCGTTGATTTATTAGCACCATATCGTCGTGGTGGTAAAATTGGTTTATTTGGTGGTGCAGGAGTAGGTAAAACAGTATTAATTATGGAATTAATTAATAATATCGCGAAAGCACATGGTGGTGTATCTGTGTTTGGTGGTGTTGGAGAACGTACTCGTGAAGGAAATGATCTATACGAAGAGATGAAAGAATCTGGTGTAATTAATGAAAATAATTTTTCAGAATCAAAAGTAGCACTAGTATATGGTCAAATGAATGAACCTCCAGGAGCTCGTATGCGTGTAGGCTTAACAGCTTTAACAATGGCTGAGTATTTCCGTGATGTTAATAAACAAGATGTGTTATTATTTATTGATAATATTTTCCGTTTTACTCAAGCTGGTTCAGAAGTATCAGCACTATTAGGTCGCATGCCATCGGCTGTAGGTTATCAACCAACATTAGCAACTGAAATGGGTGCTTTACAAGAACGAATCACATCAACAACACAAGGTTCAATTACTTCTATTCAAGCTGTTTACGTTCCTGCTGATGATTTAACAGATCCAGCTCCAGCAACAACTTTTGCTCATTTAGACGCAACAACAGTATTATCACGTAATTTAGCTGCTAAAGGTATTAATCCAGCTGTAGATCCATTAGATTCAACTTCAACAATGTTACAACCAGGTATTGTAAGTGAAACACATTATGAAGTAGCTGAATCAGTCAAAGAAACATTACAACGATATAAAGAATTACAAGATATTATTGCAATTCTAGGGATTGATGAATTATCCGAAGAAGATCGTTTAACTGTTGCACGTGCACGTAAAGTTGAAAGATTTTTATCACAACCATTCTTCGTTGCAGAAATCTTTACAGGTTCACCTGGTAAATACGTAAGTTTAGAAGAGACAATTAAAGGTTTCACTATGGTTTTAGGTGGTGAATTAGACGATTTACCTGAGCAAGCATTCTATCTTGTCGGAAATATTGACGAAGCAATTGCAAAAGCAGAAACTCTAAAATAAGGAGTAAAATATATGGTTATGAATATTCGTGTCCTTACCCCAGACAAAGTTATTTGCTCAACCACAGCAGATGAAGTTGTTTTACCTGGTTTAACTGGTCAAGTAGGGGTTTTAGATGGCCATGCAGCTTTAATTACAGCATTAGATACAGGTTTATTAAGAATCAAATTGGATGAAAAATGGACACCAATTATTTTATGTGGTGGTTTAGCTGAAATTGATCGAAATCGAGTAACGGTTTTAGTAAATGATGTAGAAGAACTTATTAATCTTCAATTAAATGAGGCTACACAAGAATTAGAAAAAGCAACAATCGCTGTTGAAGAAGCAGAAACGAGTAAAGCTCGACTTGACGCTTCTGTTGAATTAAAAAAAGCAACAGCTCGATTAGAAGCTATGAATTATTTATCATAGAGACTTTTATGGGTTTTATAAACTATAATTTTTATTTAAAATTAAATTTATAAAATCTGTAAAAATTAGACAGTACTAAAGACTATATGCATTTAATATATGCCAATCAATTCAAATTTTAATTTTATGGATAATTCAACAGTAACACTTGAATTACCATTTTCAGAACATGTTGAAGAATTAAGACAACGGATTTTTTTAGTTATTGGACTTATTTTATTATTTACATGTTTTGCATTTATAGAAGCAAAAAGTTTAGTTAAAATTTTAGAACTTCCAATCAATGATGTCAAATTTTTTCAATTATCGCCTGGTGAATATTTTATCTCAACTATTAAAATAGCATTTTATACAGGTTTACTTTTTTCAAGCCCATTTATTATGAGTCAAGTAATTTTATTCCTGTTACCAGGTTTAACAAAAAAAGAAATAAACATTATTTTTCCACTATTAATAAGTTCATTACTGTTATTTGTGTTAGGATTGATTTTCTCGTATTATACATTAATTCCAGCAGCCTTAAATTTTTTTTTAAATTATAGTGAAGAAGTACTAGAGCCTTTCTGGTCATTCGACCAATATTTTGAATTCATTCTTGTTTTATTTTATAGTACTGGATTAGCATTCCAAATTCCTATTGTTCAAATTTTAATTGGTTTACTTAATATTATTTCACCGAGCCAAATGTTAAGTGCATGGCGATATATTATATTGATCTCAACTATTTTAGGTGCAATTTTAACACCTTCAACTGATCCATTAACACAGTTATTATTATCATTGGCTATATTATTACTGTATTTCTTAGGATTAGGAATCTTGTTTTTAATAAAAAATTAATTTATATAATAAATAAAATATATTCATATTTAAAAGTATTCAGATTATGGCAACTAACAAGTTTTTTAAAAGTCTTTTATTTGCTTTTACGATTGCTGTAAATGTTTTTGCGTTTTACGTTCAAGATTCATCAGCATATCCAGTTTTTGCACAGCAAAATTATTCAAACCCTCGTGCAGCAAATGGAAAATTAGCTTGTGCCAATTGTCATTTAAATCAAAAAGCAATTGAAATTGAAGCGCCACAAGCTGTTTTACCAAATTCAGTATTTGAAGTCGAAATTAAAGTACCTTATGACACTAGCAAAAAACAAATTGGTGCTAATGGGAAAAAAGCTGATTTAAATGTCGGTGGAATTTTAATGTTACCAAAAGGTTTTAAATTAGCATCAACTAACCAAATTTCTGCAGAAGTTAAAGCAAAAAATAAAGGTGTGTTTATTTCGCCATACAGTACAGAATTAGATAATATATTTGTTGTTGGACCTATTGCCGGGAAAAAACATCAACAATTATTATTCCCGGTAGTTGCACCGGATCCAGAAAAAAATTCCGAAATTAAATATTTAACATACCCATTTTATGCCGGTGGCAATCGTGGTCGAGGACAAGTATATCCAACAGGTGAAAAAAGTAATGTAAATATTTTTGGTGCGAGCCAATCTGGTCAAATTACTGAAATTACAAGCTCAGAAAAAGGTGATTCAACTATTGTTATTATTAGCTCAAATGGTTTAAAAACATCACAAATTGTTCCTACTGGGCTAACTTTAGTTGTTAAAAAAGGTGATCTGGTTCAAACTGAACAAGCACTAAATATTGATCCAAACGTGGGTGGTTTTGGTCAAGAAGAATCAGAAATTGTTTTACAGAATCCAATTCGAATTGTTGGATATCTTGCTTTTTGTTTTTTTGCACTGTTAACACAGATTTTATTAGTTTTAAAGAAAAAACAATTCGAGAAAGTACAAGCTGCTGAGCTCAACTTTTAATTTAAAAACTTAGGAATGAGAAAGTTTTTTACCATTCCTAAGTTTTTCTTATTCAAAATCTCAATCAAAGTTTAATATAATTCATCTTCTTGATGAACTAAAATTGTACAATCTGATTTAGGATATGCAATACATGTTAAAACAAAACCTGCTTCAACTTGATCATCATCTAGAAATGTTTGTTCAGATTGATCAATCTCACCGGCTGTTACTTTCCCAGCGCATGTTGAACAAGCACCTGCACGACATGAATACGGTAATTCAATGCCTTGTTCTTCAGCTGCATCTAAAACAAATACATCATCGTTACAATCAATTGTTGTATTAATATCGTGTTCTTCACTTAATAATGTCACTTTGTAAGTAACCATATAACTCCTTATTTTAAATAAATATAAAGTAAGTTTGAAAAAATCTCAATACTACTCTACTGACTAATATTATACTACGGAAATGGAATAGAGGTAAATTTTTTTTTAATTAAATGTTTGTTTTAAACGGCTTGCTTTTCCTTTTAGTGCGCGTAAATAATATAGTTTCGAACGACGTACTTTCGAAGACCGTAAGACGTGAATAGAATCGACTTTAGGTGAATGTATTAAAAAAATTCTTTCAACCGCAATACCTTGTAATGTTTTTCGGACAGTTATGGTTGTATTTAATGAACTATTTTTTTTCGCAATAATTATTCCTTCATAAAACTGAATTCGCTTTTTTGTTCCTTCAATAATTTTAACACCGATTTTAACATTATCGCCAATTTTTAAAATTGGAAGGTCTGTTTTTAGAAAATTTTCTTCTACTTTATATATTGTTTTTGAAATATCTAACTTAGCCATAAAATTTATTCAGTAACTATTTCTATAAAAAGTTTACAATCATATTGAAAAAAATACAATATTTAAATTTAATGGATGCATTTGACTGGATTTGAACCAGTGACGTTCCTATTGGAAGACGGATTATGAGTCCGTTGCCTTCGACCACTCGGCCACAAATGCAAGAATGGAGCTGATGGGAATTGAACCCACGTCCATTTAAAATTTTCTAACATACTCATTCACAGGCATAGTTCAAAGGAACAGGTTAAAAATTTTAATTAATCTAAACTATTAAAATAAAATTTAATAATAGTGATATTATTCTCAAAAATTCTTATGAAATTCCAAAATTTAATAAATTTGATTGATTTTTTAAAAAAGTAAAATTTATTAATTGACGGAATGATAAAATGATATTTTTAGCAGTTATTTATAAATTTGTAAGTTATTATCGAAGAATACAAGCTTCGACCTGAATCATATATTATAAAATTTTAAATGTCGAAACCAAATCAGCCCCAAAAAAATAATATTGTAGTTAATTGATAAGCATGAAGGGAGTTGAACCCTTGACTTTTAGAATCGGAATCTAACGCTCTATCCACTGAGCTACATGCTTATAGATTATCATAAGTATAGATTATTTGTCAACTAAAATAAAGTCTTGTAGAATTATAATTATTTATAATTCTACAAAATAAGAAATTAGAAATAAATTTTCCCACCGCCCCATTTTTCTGTGACAATTTTGGGTTGTAATAGAATATGACCTGCGATTGCATTTAAATCATCATCGGTTACCGAACGCATACGTGGATATAAATCAGCACTTTTGATACTAGGATGGACTTCTGCGATTGATTCTAACCCATCATATGATGTTGGATTTTTTAAAAAGTCAACTAAAGCATCAAGATTATCTCGACGAGGTGTTGCTAAGCTTAAAGCCTCTGGATCTAAGCCAACATTAGGATTTGTTTTTGTAATTCCACCTGTATGACAGGCACCACATGTTGCATTAAATAATCGTTTTCCTCGCTTAACTTGTTCAGGAGTTAAAACAATTGTTTTATTTGAACCATCTTTAACAATTGTTCGTGTTGCTTCATCTAAATCAATAGCTAAAGCTGTTGTTACAAATAAACCAAAAACAGATACTAGTAGAATAGAAGTAATTTGTGAAGATTTTTTAAACATAACTTGAAAAAAATTTTGTAAACTTAAAACCAAGATACTATACGAAATTCGTTAACTTTTCCCTTTATTTTTTGCCTTTGCTAGATTAATGATTAGGCCTCGTAAGCGAATGTTTTCCCATCCAGCAACCAAGACTATAATAATTATAAGAACTTGACTAAATAATAAAATCGGATCGAGACGCCAGCCATGAACTATCAGAATGCAACTATAGAGAAAACCAATAGTTACAAAAAAAATATCCTCATCACGAGCAACTTCAGGCTTAATACTTCGAAGAAAATATAAAATTAAAACTCCAAGACTAACAATAATACCTAAAAAAATATTTGGACCAAAACTAATATTTATCATAGGATATTCCTTTTGAATTGACAACAATATATTCTAGTCAACTAAAAATATTTTAAACAAATATGTTTAATTTTTCTAACAAATTATGCTCTTGTCACTTTATCACTTTTACTAATAATTGCTAAAGCAATTCCAATAATAAGGACAACAATTCCGCCCGCAACTAAACTAGAAATAAAATTTGCTAATGAAGGTGTCATTTTAAAAACTTCCTTTTTTAATTAATGAATAATGAAATTTAAAATAGTAAAATTAACTACAATATATATTATAGCAAGTTTTTACGAGAAAAAATATAAATTCAAATAACTTCTTGCATTTTATTATTTTTAATAGGTTTTAAAATATTTGCTTTTTTGATCCAAATATATTATATTTATTAGTATGATTATTAGCCCGGATAGCTCAGTGGTAGAGCAGTGGATTGAAGATCCTCGTGTCACCAGTTCGACTCTGGTTCTGGGCATTTTAATTCTAGCAAAAAGGTAGACTTATAATAGGTTTACCTTTAAACTATTTATAATCTTCAAATGTAGTTAAATATTGATTAAATAAAAGTCGTGTATTACCAACCGGGCCATTTCTTTGTTTAGCAATAGCAAGTTCAATAATTGTTGAATCAACACTTGAATTTAAAGGAAGAATTTGATTATTTTTATATAACATTAATACTAAATCCGCATCTTGTTCAATTGATCCACTGTCTCGTAAATCAGATAGCATTGGTTTTGGGTCCATTCGCCCATCAATTGTTCGACTTAATTGTGATAAAGCCATTATTGGTACTTCAAAATCACGAGCTATATTTTTTAACTCTCGGGTAATGATTGAAATTTCTTGTGCGCGGTTCATAATTTTCATAGATGGTTCTTCCATTAATTGTAAATAATCAATAATTACGAGCCCAATTTGTGGATAAATTTTATGAAATTTCTTTAAGATTTGACGAACATTTGTTGTAGTTAAATGAGGCGTATCTTCTAAATGTATTGGTATTTTGCCTAAAATTTTCATGACTAATTCTATTTTTTTCCAATCACTTTCATTTAATAAACCAGTTTTAAATTTTTTTTGATTTAATCGAGTTTCCATTGATAGTAAACGATACATTAATTGTTGGGCAGACATTTCCAAACTGAAGAAAATAACTGGTAAACGTGTTTTTTTTAAAACATTTAATAAAATATTTAAACTAAAAGCTGTTTTCCCAACCGAAGGTCGACCGGCAACAATAATAAGTTCCGATTTTTGCAAGCCGTCAGTATATGAATCTAATCCAGTAAATCCGGACGGTAAACCAGATAATTGTCCAGGGTATTTTGCTTTTTCCCATAAATCGTTAAGAATTTTGCTTAATAATTCAGAACTATTAAAATTTTTTTCATTTGGTTGTATATCGTTAATTAATTTTTGTATTTCCGAATTTAAATTCATTAATTGATCTTGAATAGGAAAATTCATAATAAAACCATTATCTACAGCTTTTAGACCAATTCTAATAACACATCGACGAATATATTTTTGTTTTATAAGACGTATATAATCCATTAGATATATTAATGTTGGAATCTCTTTCAGTAATTCACTGATTACATTCAAACCACCAACATTTGAGACTAACCCATAACATTGAATATAATCAATAGTTGTTATAAAATCAATTGATATCTTTTGTGAATACATTTGGATAAATACTTTATAAAGTTGTTGATGGTTTTTAAAGTAAAAAGCTTCAATCGGTAAGTGTTCCCGAACAATTTCGAGTGTTTGAAAAGATGTATCACAGTGAACAATAATGCAACTTAATAATGTTTTTTCAAGTAAAAAACTATGTGGTAATTGTTCAGTTAACATTAATAAATTGTCCGATTTACTATAGTTAATTACGGACTTTTTATTTAATTTTTTTTTTCTTGTTTGAGATATCTTATCTTTCTTTATAGAATGAATCTTATTTTTTGAAGTATTTGAATTTTGATTTTTCATATACGATTTTGTATTTTAAATAAAATTTATTTTAACCTTGTTCTTTTTTATATTATTTTTATAATAGATAGTAAGCGTCTTTAGTTCAGTTGGTAGAACGCTAGTCTCCAAAATTAGATGTCGAGGGTTCGAGTCCTTCAAGACGCGTTTCTCTTTATAAAAGAGGTTTAAATTAATATTTATATTGAATAGAATTACTCATATTTAAAAGATTTTATTTACTGAAGTTAAAATTATTGTACCGTAGTCTTACAATTTTAACAAATTATAAACTAAAGTTTTTAAATATCTTTTCATAATTATAATCTAAAATTTTTATGGCTAAAAAAGTTACTGCATTAATTAAACTTGCTTTACCAGCCGGAAAGGCAACACCAGCACCGCCGGTAGGACCAGCTCTAGGTCAACATGGTGTTAATATTGCAGCATTTTGTAAGGAATATAATGCAAAAACAGATGATAAAGTTGGATTAATTATTCCAGTCGAAATTTCGGTTTACGAAGATAGAAGTTATACATTTATTTTAAAAACACCACCAGCATCAGTCTTATTAGTTAATGCGGCGAAAGTTAAAAATAAAAAAGGTTCAGGACAACCAAATCGAGTAGTTGTCGGATCTATAACAAAAGCTCAATTAGAAGAAATTGCAAATATTAAACTATCAGATTTAAATACTACAAAACTAGGTAGTGCGATGAAAATTGTCGAAGGAACTGCGCGAAATATGGGTATCTCAGTTATAGATTGAATTACCCTTAAATAAATTTTTACTGGAGAAGATTATGCGAAAAGTATCAAGACGTCATGAAGCCAATGTCAGAAAAACGAAACATAAAATTTACTCTAATTTAAATGAAGCAATTCAAACTTTAAAAGAATCTGCGACAGCTCAATTTCTAGAAAGTGTAGAATTACATGCAAATTTAAATATTGATCCTAAATACGCTGATCAACAATTAAGAACGACAGTAACATTACCTCATGGTATTGGAAAACAAGTCAAAATTGCTGTTTTAACAAATGACGAAAATTTTGATGAGGCGACCCAAGCTGGAGCAGATATTGTGAAATGTGATACACTAATAGAAGATATGACTCGAGGTACTATTGATTTCGATTTATTGATTGCAACTCCAAATATGATGCCTAAATTAGCTAAACTTGGTCGTATATTAGGGCCAAAAGGATTAATGCCATCCCCAAAATCTGGAACGGTAACCAGTCAATTGACTGAAACAATAAGTGATTTTAAAAAAGGGAAATTCGAGTATAAAGCTGACAAAACGGGAATTGTCCATGTTACTTTCGGAAAGATAAGTTTCACTGAAGAGCAGCTACTTGAAAATTTACAAGCATTATATAATTCAATTGAAAAGAATCGTCCAGCAGGTGTAAAAGGAAAATATTTTAAAAGTTTATTTCTTTGCACAACTATGGGATCTTCAATTAAATTAGATTTAAATAGTTTCATTGAATAGCTTATAAATTATATTAAACTTAAAAAATTATTATGTCAGAAAAAATTAATCAAATTGTTGATGATTTAAAAACGTTAACATTACTAGAAGCAGCAGAATTAGTCGAAAAAATTGAAGAAACATTTGGTGTCGATGCTTCCGCAGCAAGTGGAGGAACAATGGTTATGGCTACTACTACACAAGCTGAAGAGGTAGAAGAAAAAACAGAATACGATTTAATGTTAGATGAAGTTCCAGCCGATAAGAAAATTGCCGTATTAAAAATTGTCAGAAGTATTACGGGTTTAGGATTAAAAGAAGCTAAAGAATTAGTAGAATCTGCCCCAAAAATTGTTCAAGAAGCGATAGCAAAAGATGCTGCGGAAGATGCAAAAAAACAAATTGAAGAGGCGGGTGGAAAGGTTTCTTTAAAATAATTTTGAATCTACATTCTTTAATAAAAACGTTTTCGGTTAAATCAAAAACTAATGAAAATATTAGAATTTTAATTTAATCGAAAGCTCTAATTTTAGAATAAATTAATTAATTTTTATTAAATACTATTCTGAATTAATCTATTAAAAAAAATTTAAATCTAAAACTAATAAATAAAAACTTTTTTGCAATTGACAAATTGCTTTAAAATATGTTAAAATCGGATTAGATAAGTTAATATTAATATTTAGCATAAATTAATTTTTGCGCGGAGTAGAGCAGTCTGGTAGCTCGTTGGGCTCATAACCCGAAGGTCAATGGTTCAAATCCATTCTCCGCTAGAAATTTATATAATGTTATTAATAAAAAACTTTTTTTTTTATTAGAATAGTCAGACAAACATCACATATTTATAAAGTTTTACAAATGATATTAAACTTACAAACACCTTTTCCGACTTTCGGTGGAAGTACTGGAGGCTGGTTGCGGTCAGCTGAAGTTGAAGAAAAATATGCAATTACTTGGACTAGTGCGAAGGAACAAATTTTTGAAATGCCGACTGGGGGTGCAGCTATAATGCGTAATGGTGAAAACTTGTTGTATCTAGCACGTAAAGAACAATGTTTGGCATTAGGTACTCAATTAAGAACATTCAAAATTAACGATTATAAAGTTTATCGAATTTTTCCAAGTGGTGAAGTTCAATATTTACATCCAAAAGATGGTGTTTTTCCCGAGAAAGTTAATCCTGGTCGTATTGCAGTAAATAGCCGTGATTTTTCAATTGGTAAAAATCCTAATCCAGCTTCAATCAAATTTAGTGGAACAACTACATATGAAAGTTAAATTAATCAAGATTAGTTCTTAAACTAATCTTTCTGGCGAGATGGCAGAGTTGGTCGATTGCGTCTGATTTGAAATCAGATGAATCTTTACGGGTTCCGTGGGTTCGAATCCCACTCTCGCCTTTTAACTAATTAACTAGTTAAGTTTGTTTAATAGTGTTAAAAATCTAAGAGTTATCTTATGAGTAAAGTTTATGATTGGTTTGAAGAACGATTAGAAGTTCAAGCAATTGCTGATGATATTTCTAGTAAATATGTTCCACCACATGTAAATATTTTTTACTGTTTTGGTGGTCTTGTTCTTACATGTTTTTTAATTCAAGTTGCAACAGGATTTGCAATGACTTTTTATTATCGTCCTAGTGTTGTTGATGCTTTCGCATCTGTGGAATATATTATGACTAGTGTTAATTTTGGTTGGTTAATTCGCTCATTACATCGGTGGTCAGCTAGTATGATGGTTTTAATGCTAGTATTACATGTATTTCGTGTTTATTTAACAGGTGGGTTTAAAAAACCTCGTGAATTAACATGGGTAACTGGAGTGATTTTATCAGTTGTAACTGTTTCATTTGGAGTAACAGGTTACTCATTACCATGGGATCAAGTTGGCTTCTGGGCATGTAAAATTGTAACGGGTGTACCAGCAGCAGTTCCAATTGTTGGGCCACCATTAGTTTTAATCTTACGTGGAGGCGAAAGTGTTGGCCAAGCAACGTTAACACGATTTTATAGTGCACATACGTTTGTTTTACCTGTCGCTGCAGCTATCCTAATGTTAACACATTTCTTAATGATTAGAAAACAAGGAATTTCTGGGCCACTATAATTTAAAAAAACAATTAAAATAATATTAATATTCGAGTATGTCAGTAATTAAAAAACCAGATTTAACAGATCCAAAATTAAGAGCAAAATTGGCAAAAGGAATGGGTCACAACTACTATGGCGAACCCGCATGGCCAAACGATATTTTATATATCTTTCCGATAACAATGTTAGGTATTTTTGCGTGTTGTACAGGATTAGCTATTTTAGCGCCTACACAAATGGGTGAACCGGCTGATCCATTTAATACACCGTTAGAAATTCTACCGGAATGGTATTTTTTCCCAACATTTAATTTATTACGTGTATTACCTAACAAATTATTAGGCGTTTTAGCAATGGCGTCAGTTCCATTAGGTTTAGTTACTGTTCCATTTATTGAAAATGTGAATAAATTTCAAAATCCATTCCGTCGTCCAATTGCGAGTTTATTATTTATTTTAGGCTTTTTTACTGCAGTTTGGTTAGGAATCGGTGCCTGTCTACCTATTGATAAAGCTGTTTCATTAGGCTTTTGGTAAAACTAAAATTACATTTGATATTAGTTAACTTTCAATAATTTGAAAAGTTAACTAATAATCTATTTTTAGTTAATTATTTTGAAGATTCATTTGAAATGCAATCAAAATGTAACTAAAAATTCCAACAGCGGTTACAATGTTTAAAAAACGCTGTGCTGAACTAGGTGAGCCTAACAAATTACTTTGATTTGCAAAGCTTTCCAAGCCTTCACTTTCTTGTGGCAACCTTAAAAAAATAATTAGGATTAAAAATATATTGATAAAAATTCCAAAAAGTTTTAGCATATATCATATATTGAATTCTTTTGAATAATAAAAAAAATTAGAAATTTATTCTTCAATTTCAAATATTTCTTTGAACACTTTATTTACCTTATCACCTGAATCAATAGATTCTAATGGATCTTTTCGTAAACGATGACGTAAACATAGTGTAATAATTTTTTCAATATCTGTAATCGTTACTTTATCTCGATTATTATAAGCTGCATGAGCACGAGCTGCACGATTAGTTACAATGTCTCCACGTAAGCCATCAACATCTAAACGGCTACAGACTTCCGAAATTTTAATTCGAAAATCATAATCGATTTCTACTTTTGGTAATAATTGTTGTGCGGTTACAATTTTATCTCTTAATTCTTGTTGTTGCGATTCATAATTTTCAATCCAAATCATTGGCGATTGATCGAACGATGTTCGTTCTTCCACAACTTTAACACGTAACACTGGATCTTTTACAGTTCTAATTTCTGCATGCATTCCAAATCGATCTAATAATTGCGGTCGTAGTTCACCTTCTTCAGGATTACCAGATCCTACAAGAACAAAGCGTGCCGGATGGCGTATTGAAATTCCTTCACGTTCAACTGTATTCCAACCGGATGCAGCAGAATCTAATAAAATATCAACTAAATGATCATCTAATAGATTAACTTCATCGACATAAAGGATACCTCGATTAGCTTTTGCTAGTAACCCAGGCTCGAATGCTTTTATTCCTTCTGTTAAAGCTTTTTCAATATCAATTGTTCCACAAACCCGATCTTCTGTTGCACCTAAAGGTAAATCCACCATTGGAATTTTAATCAATTCCGTTTCAATTTCGTTCTCATTATCTTGAATAGCTAATTTAACTTCGTTACTCATTAATTCTAGATTGGTTGGATGCGAATTAAAAGGATCATCGGTTACAACTTCAATTTTCGGAAGTAGATCGGCAATAGCACGAATTGTCGTTGATTTACCCGTTCCACGATCACCCATAATCATAACACCTCCAATTTTTGGATCAATTACGTTTAATTGTAAGGCAAGTTTCATTTCTTCTTGTCCAACAATTGCTGTAAAAGGAAAAACTGGAGTTGTAAAATTTTTTAAATCTTCTTGTGCCATATTTTTTAATGTCTATTCGTTAATATATAGTTTTTATTAGTTTATAGTTAATATCGTTATTAATTTATTGATAAAGGGCAGTTCCTAAACTAATAGCTAAAACTGCTGCTAATAAGGCAATACATAACGCTGTATAAACTTGTGAATCATAAATCATAAAAACTCCTAAATAATAAATTAGTGTAATTCTAAAAAGATGAAATGTTAAATTATAACAAAAACATTTGTGTGTTAATTGTAAATTAAAATAGTGAAAATATGTAATTTTATTTTACCAACTCGATTTCGTAACACCTGGTAATAAACATTTATGTGCCATTTCACGTACAACATGACGTGATAGACCAAAATCACTAAAAACACCACGTGGTCGACCTGTTTTCCAACAACGTTTTCGAATCCGAATTTTTGAGCTGTTACGGGGTAATTTTTGTAGTTTTGCATGTATTTCAACTTTTTCATTAAAATTTGTTTCACTATTATATTTATTTAATAAATGTATTCGTTTTTTCGCATACTTTTTTTCTAAACGAATTCGTTTTTTTTCACGTTCAATCATACTTGTTTTTGCCATAGATTTTTAGTTACTAAATAAATTATGAAAAGGTTTTGAAAAATTTATAGAATTTTGAAACTATCTATTAAGATTAATTTATTCATTTAATAATAGTTAAATTAGTTGAAAAAAAATAAAAATTTCCTTTCAATCAATTCTATATAATTTGTACTTTTATAAAATACTTGTATTATTTTAAAAAGTCAAGATTTTAGAATAATAGAACATCAATTTGAAAATATTTACTTAAACTCACATATTTTATTTTATTGAAAGTTGACAAAATTTGAAAAGGTTACTATTATGAATTTGTGTAGTCAAATATATGAAAATGAAAATATTAAGATTTTTGTAATTTGTCAGGATTGTAAGATAGCAGCAAACTTTAATTAAATATTGTTATACGAGTAAATTTGACTACATTCTTATAAAATTTTTTAATAATGTGATTAGTCCCACTAATTATTTTTTATTTTTGTTTGTTTTATTTAATTCAGAGTAATAAATTAATTAAGTTTTATGCTACAATACTATACTAGCTAAATATAATTTAGTTGTAAGAAAGTCAAAAACCATTATTTATATTGAGGAATGTATTACTATGGCATTACCATGGTATCGTGTTCACACTGTTGTTTTGAATGATCCTGGTCGATTAATTGCCGTTCATTTAATGCATACAGCTTTAGTTGCAGGTTGGGCTGGATCAATGGCCTTATATGAGTTAGCAGTTTTTGATCCTTCAGATCCTGTTTTAAATCCTATGTGGCGTCAAGGTATGTTTGTTATGCCTTTTATGACTCGATTAGGGATTACTGATTCATGGGGTGGATGGAGTATTACTGGCGAAAGCGTATCGAATCCTGGAATTTGGAGTTTTGAAGGGGTCGCTCTATCTCATATTATTTTATCAGGTATGTGTTTCTTAGCCGCAATTTGGCACTGGGTTTACTGGGACTTAGAATTATTCCGTGATCCACGAACAGGTGAACCGGCTTTAGACTTACCAAAAATTTTTGGTATTCATTTATTCTTATCAGGATTAGCATGTTTCGGATTTGGAGCATTCCACGTAACTGGTTTATTTGGACCAGGTATTTGGGTTTCAGATGCATATGGAATTACAGGACGAGTTCAACCTGTAGCACCATCTTGGGGTGCTGATGGGTTCAACCCTTTTAATCCAGGTGGTATTGCTGCACATCACATTGCAGCAGGTATTTTTGGTATTTTTGCTGGGGTCTTTCACTTAACGGTTCGTCCTCCACAACGTTTATACCGTGCATTACGAATGGGTAATATTGAAACAGTTTTATCAAGTAGTATTGCAGCAGTATTTTGGGCAGCTTTTGTTACTTCAGGTACAATGTGGTATGGCGCTGCAGCGACACCAATTGAATTATTTGGTCCAACTCGTTATCAATGGGATAGTGGGTATTTCCAACAAGAAATTGAAAGACAAGTTGAAGCTTCTGTAAGTGAAGGTTTATCAGAAAGTCAAGCTTGGTCACGAATTCCAGATAAATTAGCATTTTATGATTATATTGGAAACAATCCAGCAAAAGGTGGTTTATTCCGTGCTGGTCCAATGAACAAAGGTGACGGTATTGCTGAAGCTTGGTTAGGGCATCCAATTTTCCGTGATAAAGAAGGACGTGAATTAACTGTACGACGTATGCCAGCATTCTTCGAAACATTTCCAGTTATTTTAATTGATAAAGATGGCATTATTCGGGCTGATATTCCATTCCGTCGAGCGGAATCCAAATATAGTATTGAACAAGTTGGTGTAACCGTTGATTTTTATGGTGGTAAATTAAATGGTCAAACATTCAAAGAAGCTCCAACTGTTAAGAAATTTGCTCGTAAAGCTCAGGTAGGAGTAGTATTCGAGTTTGATAGTACAAGTGTTGCATCAGTTGGTGTATTTAGAAGTAGTCCACGTGGTTGGTATACTTTTGGTCATGCTAATTTTGCTTTACTATTCTTCTTTGGACATTTATGGCATGGTGGTCGAACAATATTTCGTGATGTATTTACCGGTATTGGTGCGGAAGTTACTGAACAAGTTGAATTTGGTGCATTCCAAAAACTTGGTGATAAATCAACTAAAAAACAAGGTGCTGTTTAAAGTATACGGATAGCCAGTTTTAAAAATTTCTTCATATTTAAATAGGATCATAAACAATGGAAGCTTTAGTTTATACATTTTTACTTATTGGTACTTTAATGGTAATTTTCTTTGCTGTATTTTTTAGAGATACACCTCGAATCCTTAGAAAATAAAACCAAAAAATTGGTTTTATTTTCTAATCTTCATGCTCTTCAAATGGATCACGTAAATTTTTAGATGTTGGTCCAAAAGCAGTATAAATAGAATATGCAGTAATTCCTAAAAGTAAACTTGATACAAAAATAACAATAATAGTTGCTGTTTCCATGGTATATAATAGTAAGATTAACATCATATTATTATATATCATAATAATTGAAAAATTAACTTATTAAAATTTAAAATATATTATGGCATTACGAACAAGATTAGGTGAAATTTTACGCCCATTAAATGCTGAATATGGTAAAGTTGCACCAGGATGGGGTACAACTCCAATTATGGGTATTGTAATGGTAGCGTTCTTAGTCTTTTTATTAATTATTTTACAAATTTATAATTCATCACTGATCATTGAAAATGTTGACGTAGATTGGGCAAATGGTATTGTATAATAATAACTATTAAAAATAATTTAGAGACATCTCTAAATTATAAAAATAACATAAATTAAAAGAATATATCTATGGATATTATCAGTCTAGGTTGGGCCGGTTTGATGACAATGTTTACGTTTTCGTTAGCGTTAACCGTTTGGGCTCGAAATGGTTTCTAATTACTAGTTATTTAAATTTTTTGTAAAGATATTATGGAATTAATCAGACAAATTTTTCCTTATGCAAGTCCAGAAATCGTTAGCACTGCAGTTATTTGCTTTTTAATGACTTTATTTGGCCTTTCGTTAGGATTTGCCTTACTAAAAGTACAAGGTGAATAATTAAATAGTGAACAATACTAATAAAAATTATTATTATTATTAAGTATTGTTCAATTTTTCGTTTCAAAAAAAGAAATTAAGTTAGAAATAAAAATTAATGTTTTATACTTTGCTCAAATTATTAATTAAGATTTTACAATCTAAGTTTAACGTAGACGGGACTGACGAGACTCGAACTCGCAACTTCCGCCGTGACAGGGCGGTGCTCTAACCAATTGAACTACAATCCCATTACGTATATTAGAATATATTAATTTTTATCAAAATGTCAAATTTTTTTATTGTACAATTGTAAATTTCATTAACAGAGGAGAAACAGGGATTCGAACCCTGGGTACAAAAGATTTGTACGATAGATTAGCAATCTATTGCTTTCGACCACTCAGCCATTTCTCCTAACTAAATAAAGATAAATAGAGGAAGTTAAAAAGTAGATGGCTCTGGTGGGATTTGAACCTACGACCTTGGGCTTATGAATCCCCTGCTCTAACCACTGAGCTACAGAGCCTAATACTACTAATATTATAAATGATTATATCATAAACTTTTAAACCATTTAGTCATATATTGCCAAAAATTGTATTTAATCAGTATAATTAAATTTTCGTTGTATACTTTAAATAAATAATAATTATAATTCTATTTTATGAATGATTTTTGGAATAATGTTTTTCGTTACCCACGTTTTTTTATTAGCAGTTTACTTGGGTTAATTTTAATTATTTTAACACCTTTTCTTAATTTATTTAAGGTTCCGAAATTCCGCATTATATTAATAATTTTATTTTTTTTACTAATCCTACTCTTATATATTATTATTAAAAATATGGCTGGAATTTAAATACATTGGGCCGGGCTGGATTCGAACCAGCGTAGCGTGACGCAACGGATTTACAATCCGCTTCCTTTAACCACTCGGACACCGACCCTATTATTCACTAGCAATGATACTATATTAATTAACAAAATGTCAATACTTGATTAAAGTTCAATTTTTTAATTTTTATTCGGGTACCGTATTGAATTGCTCGAAAAAGAAAAAAATATTTGATAAATTATCTAGATTTGTAACCAAAAGTAAAATTAAAAGAAGAATTACAGAATCACCTGATATTAACGATATATTTGAAAATATTCGAAATAACTCTAATATTTGTGCCAGTTTTAAAACTACGGTATAAGACACAATTACAAAAGATATAATTTTAGCTGTATTAAAATTTAGAACTGCAATAATAATAATACTAGTACCTTGCAAGAAATTTAAAAATCGTTACAAACGATTGCGAAGTATTGATTCTTATCATACTCATATTAGTAGCGGGGACAACAAATTTTGTTAAAAAAGTTTATCTGTAACAAATAAATTAGACGGGATTAAGATAAATGTTGAATAAATAATAAAAAATCTAAAAGGCCTTAAATGTACACAAATTATTCGATTTGTCATAGCACATGATAACATTATTATTTTTTTTGGCGGTGGAACAACTAGACATTGTATTATATTTATCACTGCTATGAAATGTTTACAAGTACAGTACTTATTACTATAAATTAGGACAATGATTTAAAGATGCGCTTAACGATATATATTATCAATATAAAACTTCGTTTCCTGCGAAATTATTACAAATAATCAAAAGTATTAAATAATAAAAAAATTTAACTAATTTTTCAGAAAATTATTGACAAATTAGTTAATATTAATTACGATATTATCCGTTACTAGTGAAATAGAGTTAAAAGTGGGTAATTAACTCAGCGGTAGAGTGTCTGCCTTACAAGCAGAAGGTCACAGGTTCAAATCCTGTATTACCCACACCCACATGATTATGGGCCTATCGTCTAATGGATTAGGACAAAAACCTTCTAAGTTTTTAATGTAGGTTCGATTCCTACTGGGCCTATTATGATAAGTTGTAAATCGAGTGTTGAATAACATACTTTAGTCACTTTAGTATTGACAAATAATTACTTATAAGTTAGCATCCATAATTTATAAGCTAAGTTTGAAATAGTAATTTTGAGTAGCTGGTATAGCTCAATGGTAGAGCAACGGATTTGTAATCCGTAGGTTGGGGGTTCAAATCCCTTTACCAGCTTTTTGTATTTTAAAGAAAAAATTTTTTGAATCGATTCTTAAAACCCTAAAATAGTTAGGATTTTAAAAACTCTTTAAATTTCAAATTGACTTCCACGACGATATTGAAGAAATGCTGCAACAAAAAGGCCGATAGCTGACACAGTAATCATTCCTAAAACGATTCCAGATAATAAAGGTTCTACCATATGTTTAAATTATAAATATAAGCGGAAAATATCTTTCTCCATACTATTATACAATAACTGAATTCATTTAAAAGCTTAAAATTATCTAAATCCAATTGCGGCTTGCCAAACAAAAGCTAATAATAAGAAGAAAACTGGTATAACTGGTAATACATCTACAATTGGACTAAAAACAACATATGCTTCTGGTAAACGAGATAATAATAAAGTTTCCATAAATAATACTATATTTTAAATTTTTTTAAGACTAATACTATTAGACTTAATAGTATGTATTCTACTATAAAACTATTAAAATTTTTTATTTATCTTGACCGATATGATTAATATTTTATTTTACAAATTTTAGTATACAATAGACAGTTGTAGATAGTAGATTTTAAGAAATAAAATATGACAGCTGCATTTTTACCTGCAATTCTAGTTCCACTTGTTGGTTTAGTTTTTCCTGCTCTTAGTATGGCTCTATTTTTCATATATAGCTCAATTGATGATATTAACTAAGTTTTTAATTAATTATTATACTCATATTTGATAAGAGTAACGTGATATTTCTATTAGGTATCGTCTATTTTTAGAAGTAAAAAGAGAGAAATGAGTCAGGTATTTTTATTAGGTGATCCGAGAATAAAATGTCCTCTCAGAGAGCAATTCTAGGCCCCTGAGAGGTCCTTTCTAGCTTGAGTAGGGTGATTATTATTCTTATAAAGTCGAAAATAAGCAGGTTTTAGTGTTGAAGATGAAGAATAAAAGAATTAAGAAGAGTAAGATACTTCTCATTCTTCATTTAAAGCTTTTTGTAGTTTCAACAAATTAAATTATTAAATTTTTTCAAATTCTTTTCCATCATGATAGTGTCGAATCAACATACAAATCAATACCCTGTAAACTGAATATGCTCCAGTATCAAAAGGTGTAAAATTGTTAACTTTTTTATGTTCATTATTAAATCTGACAGCTTTTTATATCAAGTTTGGAACAACTATTTTAATTTTAAATCTAAGATTGAATTCACAAGTAAAATCGAATAAAATTGTTATATTTTTAGAAATTATTAACGTATAATACTAACTAGAGGTTGAAAAGATAAAAGTAAAAGATAAAAAATTGTTTACTTTTTCAATATTTGAATGAAAGGATTATTAAGATATGACCATTGCTATTGGGCAAAACCCAGAACGTGGCTTATTTGATTTAGTAGATGATTGGTTAAAGAAAGATCGATTCGTCTTCGTTGGTTGGTCAGGTTTATTATTATTTCCAACAGCTTATTTAGCAGCTGGTGGATGGATGACAGGTACGACATTTGTAACATCATGGTATACCCATGGTTTAGCAAGTTCATATCTTGAGGGATGTAACTTTTTAACAGCTGCAGTTTCATCACCAGCGAATAGTATGGGTCACTCATTATTGCTTTTATGGGGTCCTGAAGCACAAGGTGACTTTACACGTTGGTGTCAAATTGGTGGTCTTTGGACTTTTGTTGCTTTACATGGTTCATTTGGTTTAATTGGATTTTGTTTACGTCAGTTTGAAATTGCTCGTTTAGTAGGTATTCGACCATATAATGCAATCGCATTTTCAGGCCCAATTGCAGTCTTTGTTTCAGTATTTTTATTATACCCATTAGGACAAGCAAGTTGGTTTTTCGCGCCAAGTTTTGGTGTGGCAGCGATTTTCCGTTTTTTACTATTCTTACAAGGTTTCCATAACTGGACACTAAATCCATTTCATATGATGGGTGTTGCTGGTATTCTAGGTGGCGCTCTACTTTGTGCTATTCATGGTGCAACAGTTGAAAACACATTATTTGAAGATGGTGATGCGGCTAATACGTTCCGTGCATTTACACCAACTCAATCAGAAGAAACATATTCGATGGTTACAGCAAACCGTTTCTGGTCACAAATTTTTGGTGTGGCATTTTCTAACAAACGTTGGTTACATTTTTTTATGTTATTTGTTCCAGTAACTGGTTTATGGACTAGTGCAATTGGAGTTGTTGGTTTGGCATTAAATTTACGTGCATACGATTTTGTATCACAAGAGTTACGTGCGGCAGAAGATCCAGAATTTGAAACATTTTATACAAAAAATATTTTATTAAACGAAGGTATTCGTGCTTGGATGGCTGCACAAGATCAACCACATGAAAACTTTGTATTCCCTGAGGAGGTATTACCACGTGGAAACGCCCTTTAATAGTAGTATCGCAGGACGTGACATCGAGTCTACAGGATTTGCTTGGTGGAGTGGAAATGCGCGTTTAATCAATGTTTCAGGTAAGTTATTAGGTGCACATGTAGCACATGCTGGTTTAATGGTATTTTGGGCTGGTGCAATGATTTTATTTGAAGTCTCTCATTTTGTACCGGAAAAACCTTTATACGAACAAGGTTTTATTTGTATGCAACATTTAGCAACATTAGGATATGGAATCGGACCTGGTGGTGAAATTATTACAACTGTTCCATATTTTGCTGTTGGTGTAATTCATTTAATTTCAGCAGCGGTGTTAGGTTTTGGTGGAATTTATCATTCATTATTAGGTCCGGATACTTTGGAAGAATCATTTCCATTTTTCGGCTATGATTGGCGTGATAAAAATAAAATGACAACAATTTTAGGGATTCATTTATGCCTTTTAGGTTGTGGTGCATTCTTGTTAGTTGCAAAAGCAATGTATATTGGTGGTGTATATGACACATGGGCACCTGGTGGTGGTGATGTTCGCTTTATTACAACACCAACGTTAAATCCAATTGTTATTTTTGGTTACGTATTCCGATCACCGTTTGGTGGTGATGGTTGGGTTGTTTCTGTGAATAATATGGAAGATGTTATAGGCGGTCATATTTGGATCGGTATTTTATGTATTACTGGTGGCATTTGGCATATCTTTACAAAACCATTTGCTTGGGCACGTCGTGCGTTTGTATGGTCAGGTGAAGCTTATCTTTCATATAGTTTAGCAGCAATTTCTCTTATGGGCTTTACTGCTTCTTTATATTCTTGGTACAATAATACAGCATATCCAAGTGAATTATATGGACCAACGGGTCCAGAAGCATCACAATCTCAAGCATTTACGTTCCTAGTGCGTGACCAACGTTTGGGTGCAAATGTGTCATCGGCACAAGGCCCAACTGGGTTAGGTAAATATTTAATGCGTTCACCAAGTGGAGAAATTATTTTTGGTGGTGAAACAATGCGTTTTTGGGATTTACGTGCGCCATGGGTAGAACCATTACGTGGTCCAAATGGGTTAGATATTAATAAAATTAAAAATGATATTCAACCATGGCAAGAACGTCGTGCCGCTGAATATATGACCCACGCACCATTAGGTTCATTAAATTCAGTAGGTGGTGTAGCAACGGAAATTAACTCAGTTAATTATGTATCACCTCGTTCATGGTTATGTTGTTCGCACTTCTTCTTAGGTTTCTTCTTTTTAGTTGGTCATTGGTGGCATTCAGGTCGTGCTCGTGCTGCAGCAGCTGGTTTTGAAAAAGGAATTAATCGTGCTAATGAGCCGGTATTATCAATGCGTCCTATTGATTAATAAGCTCTACTTATAAATTTATTTTACCGAATCAGAATTCGGTAAAGTAAATTACAACACATTCTAAAAAAATTTGAATAATGTATAAAATATAAAACTATGAATATTTCTGAAATTCCTGAGCCTTATTTAACATCGTGGGAAGAACGACGCTCATAAATAGCTCTATTTTCTCTAGGAATATTTTGATTATTTGGGTTTTCTGTTAAACGAGTACTTAAACCAATAGCTTCCTTCTTAGAGCATACATAAGTTGGTGTAAATCTATCAGCATTTAGAAGCGAAGTAGCTTTTGCACTCTCAGAAACTAAACCAGCTAAAATGATTGCAATAAAAACTACCATTTTAAAAGATATCCACCATCTACGAAAACCTTTCTTATCAGATTGTCGATAAATTATAAAAAAGATAACATTTAAAATAGAAAGAAATAGTATCTATTTTAAAATTTTCATAAAAATTTTTTGTAATTTTATCCCTTAGTTTAAATTCTATACTTTTTAATTTGTTTTTATTAAATTTTGATCTGTTTTTTTTTAAACAGACCGTTTTTTTGGGTGATAAATTGATCAGTTTGCTTCTGTAATACCTTTTATTACATGTGTTTCAATAAAAAGTTGAAGTATGTTTTATGGATTTAAGACTAAAAAATTTCTCCAATAGTCTAACCACTAATAGATTTGAAATATTTTTTATAATTTCTCGTATAGTATTCATGAAATATATTTTTTGGCCGGAAAAAATGGGTTGCCTGGGACTCGAACCCAGAACAGCTCGGTTAAAAGCCGAGTACTCTACCATTGAGTTAGCAACCCCAACTACAGATAAATCGTATGTTAACATAAATATTTTAAATATAAAAGTTTTTCTTTGAGAATTTATTTTTTACAATTATTGCGAAATTTTAAAACATTAAAAATAATATTTTTACTTTATTAATTTTTTAAGTAGAATTGTAATCAACATTAGTGGTTATTCTATTAATTAAAATTCTATTAAAAATTAAATTAATAATAAGGATTAAAAAATGATTAATTGGCAAATTATAGGACAATTATTAGCAACAGGTGTTATCATGTTATCTGGTCCAGCAATAATTGTTTTATTAGCTCTAAAAAAAGGCAATCTTTAATTTAACATATATTTAACTGTCATCATCTATAAAAAAATTTTTAAAAAATATTTATGATAACTACATTAACAGCTTTATTCGTTTTAATTTCGTTAGGATTAGTTGTAGCAGTTCCAGTAGCTTTAGCAACACCAGGTGAATGGGAAAGTTCAAAAGACAACTTTAACAAAATTTTTCAAGCCTGGATTGTTTTAGTAATTGCAATTGCTGCAGCTGATGGTATTACATCTTCAATTTAAATTTTTAGAAATTATAGTTAAAACTATAATTTCTAATTTAAACTCTTGACAAAATTATAGTAGTTTATATACTTACATATGTATAGGTATCATTCTATTGATAAATTATCATACTGGCGGGCATAGCTCAGTGGTAGAGCGCAACCTTGCCAAGGTTGATGTCGCGCGTTCGAGTCGCGTTGCCCGCTTAATACTTAGTATTAGAATGAACAGAATTTATGCCCCCATCGTCTAGAGGCCTAGGACAGCTCCCTTTCACGGAGCAAACAGGGATTCGAATTCCCTTGGGGGTATTTTAAATATTTTTTCGTTTTATTAAGATGCTGAGTATTACTGTATATTTAAACATATATATAAAATAACTCTATAAACCTTGACAAATATTTTCAAAAATATAATTATTAGATAGAGTTAAAAAAGTATAAATTTATTTAATTCATTTTCAAAAAAGATTTATACTTTTAAAATAAAAATCATGATACTATAAGCTTATGTTCTATTCCTTTAGACTTTTCTTATTTTTAATCCATATTGATCAAGAAACGATTGTAAATTTGTTTTGGACTGAGGCGACGTCAACTATTTCCATAATCACTTTTAATTCAATTATAAAAAGTTTAGTTCAGCATGTGCAGGACGGGTTGACATTAACAGACATTGAGAATACTCTTTTCTTTCTTCTATTTTTACGATTTATCATTTTAGCATTACGTTATAATTTAAAAACTTCTTTTTATATAACCTGTATTGGGCTTTTTGCCGGTTATTTATGGTATCGACATTTAATTGATGTTACACTTATGTATCGTCAAATGTTAATGAAAGTTCCTTACTTTCAAAAATTAGGAGCTAGTATAATGGAGCTTGAATCAAATAGTGCAGACTTAGCAGTCAATGACTCACAAATAGGTTCCACTGTCCACTGGTATAATCCTGGAAAAGTATTATATTATTCATTTATTAAAGGAATAACTCGAATAGATCCGAGTACTGGTCACAAATGTTATATTGATCCAATTTCAATGTTTATCTCAAATTTGTCAGAGACAAACCAAGCAAAAATTCTGCCTATTTACTATAAAATATATAATACAATTATTCCACGATTTTTTGAAACAATTCGAGAGTTTTGGAATCAACTTTCTGGAATAGTCGCGTATGCTGCTATTACTCGTATTGGAAAAAGATATTGCCCATATTTGATTCGGTGGCATTGGACTTTCTTATTAATTATTGGTTTTGTAGAACAAATATTAGTTTATTTTTTATATCGTTTAATGTATTTTCAAGACGTTATTATACAAGGACGATTAGCTGCTACTGCAACTCAAACTTCTTTTGATCCCTCGTTAATTTTACAATTTAATACTTTAACTGGTTTGTTAACATTTTGTATAATTATTCATCTTGGATCTATTATTCTGGGTCTTTTTCATGCTATTTGTGGACAATATTTTTACGTCCCATTTTTCGTTGAAAATACAGAATTACATATAGGTCCACGACCAAAAAATAGTATTTATAGTGGTGGTCAAACGGCTTGGCAAGATGAGAAACAGGAGAATGTTGATCGTCGATTTGCCAAAATTTGGTATGGTTGGTTCGGAACTGGCACCAAAGAAAATGTTCGTCTTAGTTATGTGATACGTTTTGTAAGAAAGCAAATAAAAAAATTAATGAAATTTCTTTTAAATTAAGAATTTATAGTTTTAATTGTGTTCATTTCAATCTATACATGAACACAATTAAAACTATAAATTATATTATTTTATTTTTTCAGGTTTATAAGGATGACCCTAACCCTGAATATGAACCATAAATGAATAAAGCTAACATTGTAATTACTGCTAATCCACCGACTAAACCTACAAGCCATAAAGGAATTCTACCTGTATTTGCCATAAAAAAGAGCTCCTAGTTTTATTAAATGTTAATTGAAAAAATAACTCGAGAAAAGTACTGCTAAAACAAAAATTAATAAAAGTCCCCAATAAAGAGACGTTCTGTTCAATTCAACTGCTTGTTTATTTGGATTTGGACCTGTCATAAAAAATTACTTTGTATCTATTATATATATATATGAGTTTATCGTTGAATGAATTGCATTGCTGTAATTCCACCTAAAAAGAATACTGTTGGTACCGCTAAACCATGAACTGCTAACCAACGAAAAGTAAAAATTGGATAAGCTACAGGTTGATTGATATTTTTTGCCATTATTTTTTTTCCTTTAAAATTATAAACCTTTCGTTAAATCTTCTAATTCTTGCTTTGCACTAAATCGATCATTAACAAGTGGAATTTGTTGACGATCTTGTGTAAAATATTCATTTGGACGCGGTGTTCCAAACACATCATATGCTAATCCAGTACTAACAAATAACCATCCTGATACAAAAAGTGATGGAATCGTGATACTGTGAATAATCCAATAACGTACACTAGTAATAATATCTGAGAACGGACGTTCGCCGGTAGATCCACCAGACATAATATATTCCTCTATTAAAAAAGATTGTTGCTCAGTCAAATTTATTAATCAAAGCGGGTAGGGGGAATCGAACCCCCATTCTTAGGTTGGAAGCCTAATGCTCTACCATTAAACTATACCCGCATAATATTAAGTATATTCTAACATAATACGAGTACAATTACAATAAAGTTCTAAATATTCTCCAACTTTAAGTCTAAAAACTTAGCTAAATTAGCAGCTTCTTCTTCTAATTTTGAAATTGAAATTGGTTCTTGAACTGGCGTTAATGGTATTTTACGATCATCTTTTAAACATAAATAAATGCTTCGTGTTGGGTTTAAACCTTCTGTAATTCGAATACCAATAGATTTTATAGTCGAAAATGGATACGTTAAAAGAATTTCACGATTTTTACCTGGGAATCCTTTTCGAACAATTTTAACAAGATTTTCAATCTTATTGTACTCATTATATCCACCTCCTATATCTAATAATAATGTAGTCAGGATGTAAATACTCATACCAAAACTGACTGTTCCATAAAACATCATTACTAAACCTTGGGGAATAAAAACTAATTCAGTTGGATTCGCAAAAGGTAATAAATTAATTTTAAAATAACTCGATATTCCGGCTAATAAAAAACCAATTCCACCTAATAGTAAAAAGAACGACCAAAAATAATTGCTAAAACGTCGTGATCCAAGTATTTCATTTCGACGAATAGTCTTTTGCATTTAATTTAATTTTATAACTAAATTAATTTAATTGATTTTAATCCTAAAAATAACCCTGATGAAAGAGCAAAACAAAATCCTACTAGTAAAAAATAATCTATAGTAACTGTCATAAAATTTTTTATTATAATTAAGTGAAGTTTATAAAAATTTTTCTGTATATTAATATATATTATATAGTAATGTATATAAAAATTTTGGCTAGTGGAAAAATTTGCTTGTTTTATTTTTCCTTTAATTCCAAAATTTTATTATTAAATTTAACTGATTTTTAAATTAACTTTATGGCTAATTTTATTAAACCGTATAATGATGATCCATTTGTAGGTCACTTGGCAACTCCAATAACATCATCTGCTGTAACACGTGCAATATTACAAAATTTACCAGCCTACAGATTTGGTCTAACACCATTGTTGCGAGGTTTGGAAATTGGTTTAGCCCATGGGTATTTTTTAATTGGCCCATTTGTTAAATTAGGTCCATTACGTAATTCTGATATTGCATTATTTAGTGGTTTTCTTTCAACAATTGGATTAATTATTATTTTAACACTTGGATTAACTATTTATGGTGTAGCAACATTTGGTCCGGAAAAATTGAAAGCATCACAAAATGATCTACAAACTAAAAAAGCTTGGGATCAGTTTAAAGGTGGATTTTTTGTAGGGGCATGTGGAAGTGCAGGATTTGCTTTCATTTGTTTATCGAGTATTCCAACCTTTACAATAAATTAATTATTTAGTACAATAAAATTGTAAGGCCAGCTATTTGTATTTAATAATAGGCCTTACACATATAATATACAATTTTATCCTTATTTTTTATGAATACAACAGCGATTAATTTACAAGAAGAATATGCGAAGACTGAAATATCGAAAATTTTAAATTTATTAGATGAAGAGTTAGTTGGGTTAACACCAGTTAAATCTCGTATTCGAGAAATTGCTGCTTTATTATTGATTGATAAATTAAGACGAAATTTAGGTATTACATCTGCAAATCCAGGATTACATATGTCTTTTACTGGAAGTCCTGGAACAGGTAAAACAACAGTCGGTTTAAAAATGGCTGATATTTTATATCAATTAGGTTATATTAAAAAAGGACATCTTTTGACTGTAACACGTGATGATTTAGTAGGACAATATATTGGTCATACTGCTCCAAAAACTAAAGAAGTCCTTAAAAAAGCAATGGGTGGAGTCCTCTTTATTGATGAAGCTTACTATCTGTATAAACCAGATAATGAAAGAGATTATGGAGCAGAAGCTATTGAGATCTTATTACAAGTTATGGAAAATCAACGTGATGAATTAGTTGTTATTTTAGCTGGTTATAAAGAACCAATGGATAAATTCTATGAGTCAAATCCAGGGTTATCGTCTCGAATTGCAAATCATATTGATTTCCCTGATTATAGTGTTGAAGAATTATTACAAATTTCAAAAATCATGCTTGATGATCAACAGTATCAATTAACATCGCAAGCTGAAATTGCTTTAAGTGAATATATTAAAAAGCGAAAAGAACGACCCGTATTTGCAAATGCTAGAAGTGTTAAAAATGCTCTAGATCGAGCTCGAATGCGTCAGGCAAATCGAATTTTTGATAGCCGTGGTCAAATATTAACAAAGAAAGAATTAGTTAATCTTGAGGCTGAAGATATTTTGCAAAGTACTATTTTTAACGATTAACAAATTTTAAAGATATGAGTTTACTGATTATTGGAGGAACGGGAACATTAGGTCGGCAAATTGTATTACAAGCATTAAACAAAGGTTATCCAGTTCGTTGTATGGTTCGAAACTTTAGAAAAGCCAATTTTTTGAAAGAATGGGGAGTTGAATTAGTTTATGGAGATTTGACGCGCCCAGAAACGTTACCACCTTGTTTAAAAGGAATTACAGCTATTATTGATGCATCAACTAGTCGACCTAATGAAATGGAATCACTCAAACTAGTTGATTGGGATGGAAAACGATGTTTAATTGAAGTAGCTAAAGCTGCTAGTATTAAACGATTCGTTTTTTTTTCCGCGCAAAACATTGAACAATTCGAAAATATTCCTTTGATGAAATTAAAATATGGAATTGAAAAACAACTAGAATGTTCAGGTATTCCATATACTATTTTTAGATTAACAGGATTTTATCAAGGTTTAATTGAACAATATGCAATTCCGATTTTGGATGATTTTGATATTTGGATAACGAATGAAAATACATACATTGCTTATATGAATACTCAAGATATTGCAAAATTTTCGATACGAACCTTACAAATACCACAAACTATAAATCAAACTTTTTTCTTAAGTGGATTAAAAGGTTGGGTTTCATCTGAGATTATTACAATGTGTGAACAATTTGCAGGTCGTCCAGCTCGGGTAAAACGAGTCCCATTAGTTTTTTTAAAACTTATTAGTAATTTTCTTGGATTTTTTGAATGGGGCCAAAATATTAGTGAACGTTTAGCGTTTGCAGAAATTTTAAATACTGAAAATAATTTTTCAAAATCGACATTTGATTTATATAAAACATTTAAAATTGAATCAGATGAAATTGTTCAATTAGATGCTTATCTTTTTGATTATTTTGTTAAAATTTTAAAACGTTTACAAAATATGGATTATGAAGGTCTTCAAAAGCAAAAAAAACTAACTATTTAAATTATGCGATTTGGCACTACAAGTTATTTCTTAGGAATTATTAAATTAGTTGATGAGTTTAAAATTTATTATACACGTGAAAGAAAAAATCGTGTCCTTTTTTGTGGAGCAGTTTTATCCTCTGCTCGTCCACGACGTAGAAAAAGAAAGCCGTTACCAAGAGTTATGGTCTACTTTTTTGGTTCATTAGCAAGTCAAACTGACTCATATTATAAAAAAGGTGATTATGTTCTTGTTCAAGGTAGATTAAAAATTCTTAAACGATCATCACAAAAAACTCAATCACAAATATCCTCAATTCCAACAAAAGAATATTGTTTAAATGTCATAAAAATGACTTTAATTCATCGCTAATGTACTATAATGCGAGTTAATCTTTGGTAAATTTTTGAATTAGAAAAACGAAAAATAATTTAGAATCATTTTATTTTAGTATAATAGATATTATTAAAAGTAATTTTTAAGAAAAATTAAATGCTAACTTTAAAAATTTTAGTTTACACGACAGTTATCTTTTTTGTTTCTTTATTTATTTTTGGACTCCTTTCAGGTGATCCATCACGAAATCCAAATCGTAAAGATTTTGAATAATATAGCATTTTTAGAAACTTTTCTTTACAAGAGTTTCTAAAATTTATTTACGGCAAGGATTTTATATTTTTGAAAATAAAAATATGAGAAATTTAATAAAATATTTTTTTATAATTAAATTATAATATATACTGTAATAGGTTTAAATCTTTGAAAATTTTTACCAAAAAATAATTTAAAATTGTAGTTTAACTATGAAACGTTTCAATATAGTTGTATTTCTTTTTGTATTATTACTAACTTTTACACCAACTCAAGCATTCGCAGATATCGGTGGCTTAAAAAAGTGTAGTGAATCTCCCGCTTTTACGAAAAGGTTAAATACTAATGTTAAAAAATTAGAATTACGAATGGCACAATATGAAGCTGATTCCCCACCAGCTTTAGCATTGCAACAACAAATTGATCGAACTAAGGCACGATTTGATAAATATAGCCGATCAGATTTATTATGTGGAACTGATGGCTTACCACATTTAATTGCGGATGGTCGATGGAGTCACGCAGCTGAATTTATTTTGCCAGGTTTTGGATTTATCTACATTTCTGGTTGGATCGGTTGGGTCGGTCGTAAATATGTTCGTGCAGTAAGTACAACAAAAAATCCAGCAGAAAATGAAATTATTATAAATGTCCCATTAGCTTTAAAAATTATGACTACAGGATACATTTGGCCAATTTCCGCATGGCAAGAATTAATTAGTGGTGATCTCATTGCACCTGATAATGAAGTGACAGTTTCACCACGTTAGATCTTTAAAAATTAATTATTATTTTATCTATTCATACTATATTATTTCCTTTAATAAAAACTTTTATGGAAAATTTTCAAAAATATTTATCAACGGCTCCGGTTCTTTTAACTATTTGGATGACATTTACAGCAGGTTTCATTATTGAAATTAATAGATTTTTCCCTGATATGTTAGGATTATATTTTTAAGACATAAGTCACTAGTAGTGCTTAATTTTCAATTAGAAATTTACTATAAATAGTTTCTGATTGAAAATATAATTATTTATTTCAATCTTATGAATTTTTAATACTTAAAATAAGAACAAAAAATGTATAATATTACTCTGAAGACTCATAATGAATGAACAACTATTAAAACAATGTTTTTTAATTTTGTTATGAGAGTTTCATAGATTTTCGTCTCCAATAAGGAGAAATATTAATGGCAATAAGTTCAACCGACCGTCGTACCAAAAATGTTCAAGTTTTTGTTGAAAAAGACGCAGTCGAAACTAGTTTCGCTAAATGGGCGCAACCGGGTCATTTTTCTCGAACTTTAGCAAAAGGTCCAAAAACAACCACTTGGATTTGGAATTTACATGCTGATGCTCATGATTTTGATAGTCAAACGAGTTCGTTAGAAGAAGTTTCTCGTAAGGTTTTTAGTGCTCATTTTGGACAATTAGCAATCATTTTCTTATGGATTAGTGGTATGCATTTTCATGGAGCATACTTTTCAAACTATTCAGCATGGTTAAATGATCCTGTTAATATTAAACAGAGTTCACAGGTTGTTTGGCCAATTGTTGGTCAAGAAATTTTAAACGGTGATGTAGGTGGTAATTTTCAAGGTGTTCAAACGACATCAGGTTGGTTCCAGATGTGGCGTGCTGAAGGTATAACAAGTGAAGTTGAATTATATTGGATTGCAATTGGTGGTTTAGCTATGTCAGCAATAATGCTGTTTGCTGGTTGGTTCCATTACCATAAAGCAGCACCAAAATTAGAATGGTTTCAAAATGCTGAATCAATGATGAATCATCATTTAGCAGGTCTATTAGGTTTAGGATGCTTATCTTGGGCTGGTCATCAAATTCATATTGCTTTACCGATTAATAAATTATTAGATGCAGGCGTAGCACCACAGGAGATTCCATTACCTCATGAATTTTTAATTAATCGTGAATTAATGAGTCAATTATACCCAAGTTTTGAAAAAGGACTAACACCATTTTTTGGTGGTCATTGGGGTGAATACTCAGACTTTTTAACATTTAAAGGTGGCTTAAACCCTGTTACAGGCGGTTTATGGTTAAGTGATATTGCGCACCATCATCTCGCATTAGCAGTTTTATTTATTTTCGCAGGCCATATGTACAGAACAAACTGGGGTATTGGTCATAGTATGAAAGAAATTTTAGAAGCACACAAAGGACCTTTTACTGGTGAAGGTCATAAAGGTTTGTATGAAATTTTAACAACATCATGGCATGCTCAATTAGCAATTAATTTGGCTATGATGGGCTCATTAAGCATAATTGTTGCACATCATATGTATGCAATGCCACCATATCCATATATCGCAACTGATTATGCAACACAACTCTCTTTATTTACACATCATATGTGGATTGGTGGATTTTGTGTTGTTGGTGGGGCAGCGCATGGAGCAATTTTCATGGTGCGTGATTATACACCAGCTAATAATTATAATAATTTATTAGATAGAGTTTTACGTCATCGTGATTCAATTATTTCTCATTTAAATTGGGTATGTATCTTCTTAGGTTGTCATGCATTTGGATTTTATATTCATAATGATACAATGCGGGCATTAGGACGTCCACAAGACATGTTTTCAGATAAAGCAATTCAGTTACAACCAATCTTTGCACAATGGATTCAAAATATTCATTTACTAGCTCCTGGTACAACAGCTCCAAATGCCTTGGCTACAACAAGTTATGCATTTGGTGGTGAAGTAGTAGAGGTTGGCGGTAAAATTGCAATGATGCCAATTAAATTAGGCACAGCTGATTTTATGGTTCACCATATTCATGCTTTTACTATTCACGTAACTGTCTTAATTTTATTAAAAGGTGTCTTATATGCACGTAGTTCAAAATTAATTCCTGATAAAGCAAATTTAGGTTTCCGTTTCCCATGTGATGGCCCAGGTCGTGGTGGTACATGTCAAAGTTCAAGTTGGGATCATGTATTCTTAGGTCTATTCTGGATGTATAACTCAATTTCAGTCGTAATTTTTCATTTTAGTTGGAAAATGCAATCGGACGTTTGGGGAACAATTTCGCCCGATGGCAGTATTTCACATATTACTGGTGGTAACTTTGCAAAAAGTGCTATTACAATTAATGGTTGGTTACGTGATTTCTTATGGTCACAAGCCTCACAAGTTATTCAATCATATGGATCGGCTTCATCAGCATATGGATTAATTTTCTTAGGAGCTCATTTTATTTGGGCATTTAGTTTAATGTTCTTATTTAGTGGTCGTGGCTATTGGCAAGAATTAATTGAATCAATTGTTTGGGCACATAACAAATTAAACTTTGCACCAGCTATTCAACCACGTGCATTAAGTATTACACAAGGGCGAGCCGTTGGTTTGGCTCATTATTTGTTAGGCGGTATTGGGACAACTTGGTCATTCTTCCTAGCACGTGCAGTCTCAATTAGTTAGATATTTGCACAAAACTTAATAAGTTCGTCTTATGTAAAGTATTAATGAAATTAATTTATTGATAGTTTTACGCATAACTAAAATTTATATAAACAAGGTATTTTATTATTATGGCAACTAAATTCCCAAAATTTAGCCAAGCCCTAGCACAAGATCCAGCAACACGAAGAATTTGGTACGGGATTGCAACTGCTCATGATTTAGAAGCACATGACGGTATGACTGAAGAAAATTTATATCAGAAGATTTTTGCGTCACACTTTGGTCATTTAGCAATCATTTTCTTATGGACATCTGGTAATCTTTTTCATGTTGCTTGGCAAGGAAATTTTGAAAAATGGGTGAGTAACCCTTTAAAAGTAAGACCGATTGCACACTCAATCTGGGATCCACATTTTGGTGAATCTGCTTTGAAAGCATTCAGTAAAGGAAATTCATATCCTGTTAACATTGCATTTTCAGGCGTCTATCAATGGTGGTACACAATTGGTTTCCGAACAAACCAAGAATTATATGCTGGTTCAGTAGGATTATTATTATTATCATGTACATTATTATTTGCAGGTTGGTTACATTTACAACCAAAATTTAGACCAAGTTTATCGTGGTTTAAAAATAATGAATCACGATTAAATCACCATTTATCAGGTTTATTCGGTGTTAGTTCATTAGCATGGACAGGGCATTTAGTGCACGTAGCAATTCCTGCTTCACGTGGAGTTCATGTGGGTTGGGACAATTTTTTGACAACTCCTCCACATCCAGCAGGATTAACACCATTTTTTACTGGTAATTGGACGGTTTACGCTGAAAATCCTGATAGTGCAGCTCATATTTATGGAACATCTGAAGGAGCAGGAACAGCAATTTTAACGTTTTTAGGTGGATTCCACCCACAAACTCAATCATTATGGTTAAGTGATATTGCTCACCATCAATTAGCGATTGCGGTTGTCTTCATTATTGCTGGTCATATGTATCGTACAAACTTTGGTATTGGCCATAATATGAAAGAAATTTTAGATGCCCATCGTCCCCCAGGAGGGCGTTTAGGTGCAGGTCACGTCGGATTGTTTGAAACAATCACAAATTCATTACATATGCAATTAGGTTTAGCATTAGCTAGTTTAGGTGTTGCAACCTCTTTAACCGCACAACATATGTATGCAATTACACCATATGCATTTTTATCAAAAGATTTTACAACTGAAGCAGCATTATATACACATCATCAATATATCGCTGGTTTTTTAATGGTTGGTGCTTTTGCACATGGTGCCATTTTCTTTGTTCGAGATTATGATCCAGAATTAAATAAAAATAATGTATTAGCACGAATGCTAGAACACAAGGAAGCTATTATTTCACATTTAAGTTGGGCTTCATTGTTTTTAGGCTTCCACACATTAGGTTTATATATTCATAATGACACTGTTGTTGCGTTTGGTCAGCCAGAAAAACAAATTTTATTTGAACCTGTTTTCGCAGAATATATTCAAGCTGCATCAGGTAAAGCTGTTTATGAATTTAATGTTTTATTATCATCATCAACAAGTCCTGCGACTATAGCGGGTAATCAAGTTTGGTTACCAGGCTGGTTAGATGCAATTAATAGTGATAAAAATGATTTATTTTTAACAATTGGTCCTGGTGATTTCTTAGTGCATCATGCAATTGCATTAGGTTTACACGTAACAGCATTAATTCTTATAAAAGGGGCTTTAGATGCTCGTGGTTCAAAATTAATGCCAGATAAAAAAGATTTTGGATATAGTTTCCCTTGTGATGGCCCAGGTCGTGGTGGTACATGTGACATCTCAGCATGGGATGCTTTTTACTTAGCAATGTTCTGGATGTTAAATACTATTAGTTGGACAACATTCTACTGGCATTGGAAACATATGACAATTTGGGCTGGTAACCCTGGGCAATTTAATGAATCATCCAATTATATCATGGGATGGTTACGTGACTACTTATGGTTAAATTCATCACCATTAATTAATGGCTATAACCCATTTGGTATGAACAATTTATCAGTCTGGGCTTGGATGTTCTTATTTGGACATTTAATTTGGGCGACCGGATTTATGTTCTTAATTTCTTGGCGTGGTTATTGGCAAGAATTAATTGAAACATTAGTTTGGGCCCATGAACGCACACCACTTGCAAATTTAGTTCGTTGGCGAGATAAACCAGTAGCTTTATCAATTGTTCAAGCTCGATTAGTTGGTTTAGTTCATTTTGCAGTCGGTTTTATTTTAACTTATGCGGCTTTTGTAATTGCTTCAACTTCAGGTAAATTTGCTTAATTGTTTTTTTACTTCTTAAAAGTTTAAATAAAATTAATTTTTTAATCATCAAAAATTTACTTTTACTAATTAAATTACTAAAAGTAAATTTTTTCTCAACTTACTTATTATTTTTTAGTAAATTTGACTACTAGTGTGAGCTAATTGTGGATAGTCAATTAATCCAATTTTATCCAGAAATCGTTTTCTTTATCCATTATGCTTTTCAGTATTTCAATCATTTTATGAATTACTTATTTAAATTAAAAAAGAAAACAAGACTTAGACTTCTTCGAAGTCATTTAGCGTATAATAATAAATAATTAATGTACGGCTGAGATTTTATAGAGCGAGATCGGTACGTCTGAAAATGGTACATAAGAAATCCGAGATAGTTTATAATTGGTTCATAAAAATTGATTAACCGACTTTGGTACCTATCTTACCACTTTATCTTTTAAAGGTTGATTTTTATTTTATTTCGGATGGAGAACCTGAACTTCTATGATTCTTGTATTTCGCTCCATGTTTTATACGACAAAAGAAATGACTAAATAACCGTCGTGACTATCTGTCATTTTAATTATTTTACAAATATTATCTTTTTTAATAAATGCCATGTTATCAAGTTTAATACATAATTATATATTAACATTGAGCTTCCCATGTCACATATCTCCAGATGGCTTTGCGCCTAATTATGTGTTTTTGAATACACTCTATTCTGACTCATACTCTAATTTGTAATATTATTTGACACATTTCATTAAACAATAGTTCGAGCAAATTTAATTAATTTATATATACTAACAGACTGAAACGAATAAATTGGAATTTGCTTCTTATTAACTAACCGTTTTATAGCCGGGTTTTGTTGTAAATGATATATAGATCCAATTACCAAACTTGCTGTTTTAATATCATTAGTTATGACATATTTTAATTTAATTTTAGCAAATACTTCTTTTAAAAAATTATTTGAGATTGAATAAGCATAAATGATTAAATTTTTTTGGCCAGTATTTATTGCTGTATTTGCTTTTGAATGATTAATATAAGTCCAATGATTTAACATATAAATTTGTGATTTCAGTGATGAAATTACATTTCTTCCTACAAAATTTGGAATTGTTACAAATTTTTCACATTTAATTTGAATTTTTTTACTTAATGAAAACTGTCGTGTTTGATAAATTAATGATTCATCTCGTAAAAATGTATCAATTCCTAAAGCTACATTTTCGTGGATTGTCCAAACATTTGGATCATTGATTTCAATTAGAATTTCAAAAGCCGGGTAGGCTTTTCGCTCAAGAATACTTTTTTGTGTCCCACGACGTTTTGCTTCATCGTCACTTAGAGTAACATATTGAATACCACCAACAAGATCACAAAGAGGAGGATTTTTAATCAAATTTTCTAAGCAATTACCATGTGTTGTTCCGACTAATTGAACACCTTTTTCAGCAATAGTTCGAGCGGCTGAAACTTCTAATTCTGTACCAATTTCGTCAATAATGATGACTTGTGGCATATGATTTTCAACAGCTTCAATCATAATTTGATGCTGTAATTCAGTTTTTGGAACCTGCATTCGTCGGGCTCGCCCAATTCCAGAATGTGGAATATCGCTGTCGCCTGCAATTTCATTAGATGTATCAATTACAACAACGCGTTTCTCCATTTCATCTGCTAAAATTCGTCCAATTTCACGGATAATTGTAGTTTTTCCAATGCCAGGTTTACCTAAAATTAAAATTGATTTTTCAGACTCTAATAGATCACGAATTACTGAAACAGTTCCAAATATTGACCGACCAATCCGACAAGTTAAACCATTAATCAAAAATTGGCGATTTCGAATGCAACTTATTCGATGTAGTGTTCGTTCAATACCAGCTCTATTTTCATTACTAAATTTACTGATACGTTTTGTTACATAATCAATATCTTGCCATGAAACTATTTTTTGTGATAAATAATCGGGACCAGAAACAAATCGCGCTTCTGGTCGTCGACCTAAATCTAAAATAATTTCAATAATTTGATAACGGGAATTATACTTTTTAAGTCTTTCTTGAATAAAAAGAGGTAAATTTTCAATTAATTTGTCTAAATCATTATTTTTATTCATCCTATATAATTGGTTTGGGTAGATGAATTAATTTTATTTCGCAAGATCTATTAATGATTTAAAGGTTAAGTTATCTAAAATCGCAATTTGTGATAACATTTTACGATTTAAATCAATGTTCGATTTTTTAAATTTATGAATCAGTTGGCTATATGATAAACCATTTACTCGTGAGATGGCATTAATTCGACTAATCCAAATTTTTCTAAAAATTCGTTTTTTTTGTTTACGACTAATATATGAATATCGCAAAGCTTTCATCACTTGTTGATTGGCCACTCTAAATAAAACAGAGTGAGCCCCGTTATAACCACTGGCAATCGATAAAATTTTTTTTCTACGTTTTCGTGCTATGTTTCCTCGTTTGACTCTTACCATTTGTATTTCAGTTTAATAATATTAATTTAATAAGGTAGCATTAATTTAATGGCTTGTGTATCATTTTTATGAATTGAATTAGTTTGTGATAACTTACGTTTTTGTTTATTAGATTTTTTCATGAGCAAATGGCCTTTATAAGCGTGACGACATAAAAAATTATTTGCGCCAGTTTTCTTATATCGTTTTTTTGCTGCTTTTCGTGTCTTTAATTTTGGCATAATTGTTTATTTTTGTTATTTCGAATAGAGTGCTTTAAAATAAATTTTTGATTTTAAAGGATGAGAATATAAAATTTGATCCCCATATTTCCAATCAACCTGACAGGCTTGACCTGGGTTTTCTTTAATATATTGAATTGATCGTAAAATACGAAGTAACTCCTCGATATTTCTTCCACATAATAAATTATTAACAGTATAGTATTGAATAATTCCTTCTTTGTCAATAACAAATGCTCCTGGAAATGCAAGACCATCTCTTGTTAATAAATGATATTTATTAGTTATAGTTTGATTTAAATCAGACACAAGTGGAAAGTGCAAATCAGCTAATCCACCTTGACTACGCTTTGCTAATAAAGATTGTAAATGTGAAAAAGGACTATCTACGGAAATCGCTAAAATTTGTGTTGATAATTGACGGAATTCCTTATTTCGGTCACTTAACTTAATTAATTCAGTTAGAGAAACAGCTGTAAAATTAGCTGGATAAAATAATAAAAGCACATATTTTTTTCCATAATAATCTGATAATCTAATTTTACCCAATCGATTTTTATAAACACCCGTAGTCAAAAAATTTGGGGCAGTTCTTCCAATTTGTGGTAACTTGCTCATAAATATAATTTCAAATACATATACGCTGGATGAATAATACTCAAATTAGTTAATTATAGCAATTTTTAATATAATTAAAAAAATTTCCTTATAGACAAAAATGGTTTATGTTAGCAAACTGAATATTGTTATATGACCTAGCGATATCAAGTAAGTATATCTGATAGTAAAAACATTTTTGAATCTGAACAATAGAATTTCACCACTAATACATAATGCCAATATTTCCGTCAAAAAGAACTTAATTTAGATTTTATAGTTCGATGAACTAAAATCATTTAAGTATTCTGCTGTAAAAAATCCAATTGATATAAAATAATTTATAGCATTTAAAAAAACGTTTTTGATTATGGTCATAATCTCTTACACATTATTAATTTTGCACAAGTACTATCGCAGGTAAACAAAAACATTACAAAAAAATTAAAATGAACGGATTAAAAATATGAGTTAATTTGATTTCGAAAAAATTCTAAAATATATATCGATTAAAATGAGGTCCCGAATTTTTAAAACGAAAGTCAGGTAACGATAATATATCTGACGATTTAAGTTTTAAAAGATATTATCATTACCTGACTTTCGTTTATTTTTATTCTCAAGCCTTTTAGAATTTTTTTTAAAGACATTTTAATCTTATATCTCTTAATCAAAATAATCCTTTTATTCCCACTCATCTGACTTTAATCAGTATGGTTATGATCATATCAGTTTAAAATCACAAAAATTTCATTTTTAATTGAGTTAAAATGAAATTGAAGAAGAAAATATTTCTATCAAAGTTAGAGCAATGCTAATAAAATTAAACATGATGAATGTTTTAATTTTTTGCAGGTGGAATTGTATACTGTTTAACTAAATTGCGGAACTCATCTCCATTTAATGTTTCAGCATCTAATAATCGTTCCACAATTAAATCAATAATAACACGATTATCTCGAATAATATGTGTTGCTAATTGTTCACAATGATTAATAATTCTACATACTTCTGCATCAATTCTGTTTGACATTTCACCTTTAAAGATTTGTTCGTTATTATTTGTTTCTAAAGCAATTGGACCTAGACTTGACATTCCATAGCGAGTAACCATTTGTCTTGCAATATTTGTTACTTGTTGTAGGTCATTACTTGCCCCTGTTGTTACTTCTGTTTCACCAAAAATAACTCGTTCAGCGACGCGGCCCCCTAATGTAGCAGTAATTCGTGCGAGTAATTGGGCACGTGAAATTAACATTTGATCTTCATCTGGAGCAAACCATGTTAATCCTTTAGCACTACCTCGTGGAATTAAAGTTACTTTTTCGACAGCGTCATGATTTTGTAACAATGATCCAACAATGGCATGCCCAACTTCATGATACGCAATTAATTTTTTATTTTTAGTATCGTCCATTGGTGATCCGGCAATACCACCAATAATACGATCCACTGCTTCATTGATTTCATTTTTAGTAATTATATTTTTTTTATAACGTGTTGCCAAAATAGCTGATTCATTTAATAAATTTGCAAGATCTGCCCCTGAAAATCCTGGTGTACGATTAGCAATTTGAACTAAAGAAACATCTTCAGATAAGGGTTTATTTTTAGCGTGAACTTTTAAAATCCCTATTCGACCTAGACGATCTGGTAAACCAACAGTTATTTGACGATCAAACCGACCTGGTCGCAATAATGCGGAATCCAAAATATCAACTCGATTTGTTGCCCCAACAACAATTACCCCTTTATTTTCTTTGAAACCATCCATCTCAGTTAATAATTGGTTTAATGTTTGTTCTCGTTCATCATTACCACCGCCAATACCAGCACCTCGCTCACGGCCAACTGCATCAATTTCATCAATAAACACGATACATGGAGTATTATCAGAAGCTTTTTTAAATAAATCACGGATTCTTGCTGCACCAATACCAATGAACATTTCAACAAATTCAGAACCAGCAACACTATAGAATGGTACATTTGCTTCATTAGCAATTGCTTTCGCTAACAAAGTTTTTCCAGTACCTGGAGGACCGACTAATAATACACCTTTAGGAATTTTTGCTCCCACCAATGTATATCGTTCAGGTTCACGTAAAAAAGAAACAATTTCTTCAAATTCGGCTTTAGCTTCATCAATACCTGCAATATCATCAAACGAAATACCTGTTTCTGGTCGTTGATCATATCGGGCTGGAGACTTACCTAAATTCATAGGCGACATTCCTGAATTTTGTGAAAAGTTTTCTGAGTTTTGAAAGAAAAAAATTAACCCAGCAATAAATGCTAATGGTAAAATTAAATTACTAGCGATTGTGATTAAAAAACTTTTTCGTGGAAGTGGATGTGCATCAAAATCAATATTGTATTCTTTCAATTTTTGTATCAATTGCGATGCGCCAACAGGTATTTCAACTCGAATTGATTGTGGTCGGTTTCCTAATTCCGGACTCGAGGCTAAAACAATAGCATTTCGACTATTATCATATAAATCAACTTGTTTAACCCATCCAAGTTCCAAATATTCTAAAAATCGTCCATATGTCATTCTTGAACTACTTGACGTTGTTGTTACTTGTGTTTTTGGTGTATTACTTATTATAGTTTCGACATCGAAAACTTGAACACTTATAAAAATACAAGCTGTAACAAATAGTCCAAGAAGAATTTTTTGTAATGTATTACGATTCATTCTATTTATCTCCTTAATACTCTTGATTAATCTATTTATCGTATATCATAACACATTATAGATTATAAAACCAACTCTTTTTTAAAAATTATATATTTTAATTGTTAAATTAAAGTTCTTTTTATTATAATTATAAAGTGTAACAATATGAAAATAATTTTAAATTTCAAAATTTTATGATAAAACGAAGTTCAAAAGTTCGTATCCTTAGACCAGAATCATATTGGTTTAAGCAAGTTGGAACTGTAGCAACAGTTGATCAAAGTGGGATTCGTTATCCTGTAGTGGTTCGTTTTGAAAGTGTTAATTATAGTGGAACGAATACAAATAATTTTGCTGTAGATGAATTACTTGAAATTACTAATAAAACTCATAATAACGGAAACTTATAACACTATTTATTAGAACACGACATCGACTATTTGAAATTAGTGACGCTTATGTTATAGCATTAGCTTTTTTAATATCATTTGCTATAACTAAAGTTTTTATGGCAGTAGTTGAAAAGCAAAAACAAAAAACTACTAAAAACAAAACCATCGCTAATCCATGAGGAGGAAATCTGGGATTTGAGTTTTCTGATGATATAGAATTAGCACAGACTATATTAACATGTATAGCTGATAATGAACGCTACGTGGTGAAAGATCGAGTAATAATCAAAATAGTTTTCAATGCAGTTAAGGCACAAATAAAAAATGAATCTTTAGTAATAACGCCAAATATTATGCGTTTTGTAGCCTTGAGATTAATAAAAAATGATCTCTTTTTTTTAAAGAGATCATTTTTTAACGTTTGATGTTAAGACATTAAATCAGAAATAGCGGTAATATTTCCCATATGCAACGTATATTTACCTAAACAGTTAAAGCCTCTTGCACCGAATGAACCAATCCCTCCTGCCGCAGGTATACCCGCAAACGAAGTTACTAAGGATGTACCTGCGGACGCAGCACTAATTATTCCACATACACAGCTTGTACCAAAGAAAACTTTCGCAACTGGATTTGAAGAGCAATAGAAATTAATACCTGCACAGTCAGTAGTACAAAGACTGTCAGTGCATATTGCAGCGTTTCCAACAATAGGAATATTTTTAGAAATACCCGAAGTTATTTCCGTCGCTGATTCTGCAAAAGCATCAAAAACGCTAGGAGCTAAATTTACTATAACCAATAATAATAACATTAATGAATATTTGAGAGTATACACAATTCATAGACTAGATTCAACTTAATATCTAAAAATCCGTAAAACTATTTCAGCTCCTTAAATTCATCAGAAATGCCCTCTCAGAGCATATTTAAATCTTCTAACCTTGAATTGAAATATCTTATGTATTTCGACATCTAATACCCAATTACTTGAAGCAATGGCACCAGGGATTATTAGTC
>ERZ1740060.121-NODE-121-length-65567-cov-23.413955_pt1 | contig 65567 bp, 54 predicted proteins | sample MGYA00581743_ERZ1740060 | MGnify/ENA primary metagenome ERZ1740060 (study PRJEB43018, sample SAMN04849235) | marine metagenome | isolation source: floating plastic debris | place: Pacific Ocean | collected 2008-08-27 | study: EMG produced TPA metagenomics... | reverse complement strand
GGCCTGGCCTGCCCGTCGGGCTGACGACTCCGCTCAGCCGACGTTCCTTGAGCGGCGTCGTAAGGAAGATCTGTAGCCCAGTTTCAGAGAATGGTTATTATGATTCCCTACTGGAATGGCGGCAAGGGCGAAAGGCACAGTGCTCGCATCAGCAATATAGCGCTGGCCCCTTCGCTGAGGACACCGAGGCATCCTCTGATACTGCGCACATCAGCCAAAGGGCTTCGCAGTCTGGTTGGGGCCAGACTAACGACTGCTGTGCCTGAAAACAAACTACCGACTTGCCGATAGAGGTTTATCTGCCTTCAGTGGCAAAGACCAATGGGATAGCAACTCACCCCCTACTTCACTAGCCGTCGATGCTACCCTGAACGCCCTCAATCAAGTAGTCCATCTTCTCTAGCTCGATGTTGTCTTGCTTATATTCTTCGCCGCTGGGCAAGATGGTGCCGCCGGTGTTGTCTTTCAATTCACCTTTATAAATCACCAGCTCACCGCTCATGATTTGTTCTTTCGCCGCATCAGCCGCTGCTTTCGCCTCATCGGTGACCGCTGGCCCATAGGCCGACAGCTTACAGAAGTTGCCCGCCAGGCCGCCCCGCAGGATGTGGGAAATGTCGCCAGCCATCAGGGTTTGACCGGCTAAGAACTGCTCACCTAACTGGGTATAGATGCTCGACCAGTCCCACTCGGCCCCGGTCAAGTAGCCTTCGGGGGCTAACGGCCCTTGGTCAGCATGGTAGCCACTGGCAAAGATGCCTCGCTTTTCTGCCGTTTCCATCACGACTTTGGGGCTGTCCACATGGCACGTGACCACATCAATGCCTTGGTCAGCCATGCTGTTGGTCGCTTCCGCTTCTTTAACCGGCAGCGCCCAGTCACCGGTAAAGATCACTTGCGTGGTGATGTCGGGATTGACCGATTTAGCGCCCAGGGTAAACGCATTAATGTTGCGCAGCACCTGGGGAATCGGTTTCGCGGCCACGAATCCCAATTTGCCTGATTGGCTCATGTAGCCCGCGACAACGCCCGCGACGTATTGCGCTTCATCGATGTAGCCAAAATAGCTGCCCACATTATCGGGGTGGACGCCGTCTTGGTAGAGACCGCCCGCATGGAAAAACTGAACATCGGGAAATTCTTCGGCGAGTTCTAAGATGTAGGGATCAAAATAGCCGAACGAGGTGGGAAAAAGCACCTTAACGCCATCGATCTCAATCATGTTGCGCATCGTTTCGGCTACGGCGCTGGTCTCCGGTACGCTGGCCTCTTCCACAATTTTGATGCCCGGCACGTTGGCTACCATTGCAGCCGCCCCTTCGGCATGGGCCTGGTTGTAGCCAAAATCATCCTTCGGGCCAACATAAATAAACCCGACAACCAACTCTTCTCCCTCGCCGCCACCAGTGCTTTCACCCTCAGGTGTGGCTTCACCTTCGGTCGCTGGGCTGCAAGCCGTACCGAATTTAGTTACGACACCAAACGCGGTGGTGGCCATCAATCCACGAATGATCTGTCGGCGAGAAAGGTGAGAAAAGTTGCGCTGGGTCATCGGGCTTACTCCAAAAATGAAAACGGGAAACAACTGAAAATGAGTTGCGAGGGAACGGCTAGGAAGATTGTCGGGAATCAGAACCAGGAAATATTGGCTACTCTGCGTAGAGGTTCAAGTCAGTAGCCCTGAATGATGGCCGGGTGATCATCGCCAAGCATGATGCATCAAGGCTCACTCCAGCAGGCGGGCCACCACACACCCTACCGCATCATCTAAATTAGAGGCTCGCTACTAATTGAGCAACGATCACCGCCATTGAGTCGAAGCACTGACACAGGTGGCAAAAGGGACATGCCAATAAATTTTGTCGGCTAGTTAAGACAAAGCGGCTACGGATGGATTCATCCACGATCGCCCTATTCATCAACGGCCTTTGCTATTGGCTGATCAATCCTCAAACTCAGCTCAGTTCAAGGATTGATAAATCCTGGGAATTGTTTTGTATCGTCGACTGCATTTTTGCGGTTTCCAGCGCCAAAAATCTCCAAATGCCAATAATCACTCAAAGCGCTCACCTTCCAGCAATGTAAGGCTTTCTGAGCCGTCGTTTTACCCCATCGCCGCGGTTGAGTTCACGCGGATCGACAGCGGACTTGTATCGCTGACTACTGCCGATACTCGCTGACGGGAATGTTGGGGTAAAGTATGCCGTAGTTCTGTTTGCAATCCGTGAGGGAGTATGGGCTGGCAGCGTTTTTTGACCGGGGTAATCTTGGGGGCAATTTGCAGTGTGCTGCTGGCCTGCACCGAGGCCGCGATTCAACCCCCGTCGTCCCCCACTCCCGATGAGGCGGCGATCGAGCAGACGGACACGGCGGCCCCAGCCAGCGCCGATGCGCCTCCAGAGGCTCCTGCCGAACTGCCCGCGGCGACCGAACAACTCCTCGCCAGCCTTGATCCGTCCCTGACCGATCCGCCCCGAGGCGACCTGCGCCTGGTAGTGATGAGTGACCTCAATGGCGTCTATGGCTCCACTGATTACGACCCCGAGATCGATAAAACGATGGCCCTGATTCCGTTTTGGCATCCTGACTTAGTGCTCTGCAGCGGTGACATGGTCGCCGGTCAAGACCTGACGCTGACGCCTGATCAAATCAATGCTATGTGGTCAGCCTTTGACGAGCACGTAGCAGCTCCGTTGCGAGCGGCAGGCTTGCCCTACGGTTTTACCATTGGCAACCACGATGCCTCGGGGGCATTGGGCCTGAACGACTCGCCGCTATTTCAGCAAGAGCGAGATTTGGCCGCCGCCTATTGGCAAGCGCCTGAGCATGACCCCGGGGTCGAATTTGTCGATCGCTTTGAGTTTCCCTTCTATTACAGCTTTCGCCGCGACGATGTCTTCTTTCTGTCGTGGGATGGGTCGTCGAGCCGCATCCCCGCCGATAAATTGGCTTGGGTAGAAGAAAGCCTGGCCAGTGAAGCGGCGCAGACGGCCAAAGCCCGGATTTTGATTGGTCATTTGCCGCTCTATGCCGTCGCGGTGGGTCGCGACCAGCCCGGTGAGGTGATGGACAACGCCGATCAGCTGCGCGCCCTGTTAGAAAAATACGATGTTCATACCTACATCAGCGGCCATCACCACGCTTACTATCCGGGCCATCGGGGTGACCTGCAGCTGCTGCACATGGGCATCATCGGGTCGGGGCCGCGCCCGCTGATTGATAGTGACCTGCCGCCGTGGAAGGCCCTCACCGTGCTGGATATTGATTTCGACACGCCCGAGCTGACCCGCTACACCACCTACGACATTCAGACGATGGCGCTGATTGAGTATGGCCAGCTACCGCGTTTTTTGGCCGGACACAACGGCATCGTGCTGCGGCGAGATGTGGAGGCGACGGAGCTGAGCGCTGACGAACAGGCCTTTTGTGAAGCCAAATTGGGGCCGTCACTCTGCACGTCTTAGCGGAGGGCGATCGCTGAAAACTGGGCGATCACATTATTTTGGCGGACTTCTCCACAGCATGAATGCTTTGAGCCTGAGGGGCCGGGGGCTTGAGGGGCGAATTCGTGGCGGTGTTTTGGCCGAACGGATTAAGGACGAACAGCGTCGCGATCGCCCCTGTGGGCGACTTAGAGATCGCCCTCACAGCCACCACAATTTGCACTAAACTCATCCTGGTAGCCGTACAAAAGTAGGGTCATGGCAACACAATCAACAATTCCAGTGGTGGTCAATGGCGCCTGCGGCAAAATGGGCCGCGAAGTCATCAAGGAGATCGCCACTGCGGAGGACATGACTCTAGTCGGGGCGATTGATAAAAATCCCGCTGTGCAAGGCGAAGATATCGGCGAAATTGTCGGCTGCGGCCCGGTCGAAGTGCCCATCACCGCTGATTTAGAGGCGGCGCTGGTGATGGCTCAGAGTGAAGGGTTAGCGGTCATGGTGGATTTCACCCACCCCAAAAGTGTCTACAGCTCTGTGCGGGCGGCGATCGCCTATGGGGTGCGCCCAGTGGTGGGCACAACGGGCCTCAGCGTCGAGCAGATCAAAGATCTAGCGGAATTTGCCGACAAAGCCAGCATCGGCTGTCTGATCATCCCGAACTTCTCGATTGGTATCGTCTTGATGCAGCAAGCAGCGCAGCAAGCCGCCCAATACTTTGAGCATGTCGAAATCATTGAGCTGCACCACAACCAAAAGGCTGATGCTCCCAGCGGCACGGCCATTCAGACCGCGCAAATGCTGTCTGAGCTGAATAAAGCCTACAATCCTGCGCAAGTTGAAGAGACCGAAAAAATGGCCGGGGCGCGGGGCAGCAGCACTGCCGATGGCATTCGCCTGCACAGCGTGCGGTTACCCGGTCTGATTGCCCATCAGGAAGTGATCTTTGGCGCACCGGGACAGCTCTACACCCTGCGCCACGATACGAGCGATCGCGCTTGCTATATGCCTGGCGTGCTGCTGGCCATTCGTCGCGTCATGCCGTTGAAGTCTTTAATTTATGGCTTAGACAAGATTCTGTAGTGGTTGTCTCAGCCCCTAAATAAGAAAATAGCCTGACCCTAAAGCCCCCAAGGATCAGGCATTTTACTCGTAAGAGCGCTTAATGCAGCTAGTTAAACCACTCAAATTGCCCCCAACAGAGTGATTTAATTGTCGCTGCTTGCATTCTTCAGAGTTAAATCTATTCTGCGCTTTCCTAACGGGGATGACGTCACAAAATCCACGCAAAATCCGTCTAGATCTTTCCCCAGATTGCCCACCTCAATCCGTAGATTTACGCCTGCCAAAAGAACCTTATTACCTGACTTGTGGGAACAATCGTCATGTGATTTTCGGCTAGCGAATGGATGACATCATGGCTCGTTGAGAGCGGTTTGGCCTCATGGCAGTAGCCTTTGGGAAGCACAGTGGAACCCTTATCAGCCATCTCTGCTATCAAATTTCCCAGCCCAACTTTCACGAGGAATGTGCATCGCCCGAGCTGTTTTTAGATCTCAGTCATCTCGTTCCACACTGTTGAAATGACATCGGAAATTGAGGTCAACGGGGATATCTTGCCTGTTCAAGACGCCAAAATCGTCGCGCTATAGCAAGCCGCAGTTTGATCAGGTCAACCTGGATGGCTGAGTCCGATATCTGGCAAGCATTTTAATTCCGCATTACGAACTCTGCATTCCGCATTCTGCTATATTTGGTCGCCTGAGATCAGATCGTGCCGCTATTGGACATTCACAGTTTCGGTTCCCAGAACATGATTCGGCGGGAAAGCAATCTCTTGGGCAAGCCGGGCGTCTAGGTTGCTTCAACCCAATGAAGCAGGTCCTCAAGATTAGCCAACCCATCATCCATAGCAAGCTGCAGTTTGATGAGATCATTCCAGATGGCTGCAATCAATATCTGGTGGGCTTTTCAACTCCGACTTCCGAATTCTGCATTCCGAATTCTGCTATATCGTTACCAACTTGCCCAAATACATCTGTGGGGCTGAAGCCGAAGCCTTGGTGAAAGGCGTGGAGGGTTTCGGAATCAGGAGTTGGGATGTTGGGGATGACGCTTACCAGGCAGTCTTATTCACAGGGTTCAAGGGTGGCGATCGCGAGCACCATGTCATCAATCAGCGATCGCGCGACGCGACCGGGGGCGTCAATATTGTTGAGAAAAATGGTGAAAGCAACCGGCGCATAGCGCTCAGGCTGTAGGTAGCCCGCCAGGGCAAAATTGCGGCTGATGGCCCCAGATTTGCCGCTTAACTGCCCCTCAACGGGTGTGTCGAGCCAGCGATTACGCAGCGTGCCGCTCTGCCCGGCCACTGCCAACGACTCGCGAAAGACCTCGGCTTGGGGCGATCGCGCCATGATTTGCAGCACATCGACCAGCGCCGCCGGGGTGATCAGGTTCTTTCGCGCCAAGCCTGCCCCATCCACCATCACCACATCCGCCGGATCAAGCCCCAGCGTTTGCAGACGGTTCAGAGCAAGCTCGATGCCTGCGGCTGTCGCGTCCTCGGCTGACGAATTGCGACTGCCCAGCGTTTTGAGCAGCGCCTCCGCATAGAGATTGTTGCTGCTTTGATTGGTGGGGATAAGCAACTCGGCCAGCGGCGGTGACTGCACGACGGCCAGCTCACTCCAGTCTTGGGTAGCGGGCGACGGTCCTAGGCGCACTTGCTGTACCTCAATGCCTTGCTCTGCCAATGCTGTTTGCAACGCATTAAGAAAGGCTGCCCCCGGATTTGGCTCGGCAATGGCAACAGGCTCAGGAGGCGATCCGGCAACGAGCTGTCCCGCGACCTGCAGTATTGGACGGCTCAAATCGCGCCCGACGCTGACAAACTCAGACTCCCCCGGCGCGACGGTGCGCGTTGCGTTCTCAATCGTCCACCCCGTTCCCTGTCTGGGGACATCCCACACTACCTGCAGCGGTTGCCCCACGGCTTGGGGGTGCAGACTTAGGCCGATTTCGTTTTCCTCTAAAATCAGGGCGTTGATCGGCGCACCGTAGCCCGCCTGCACATCTTCCCATTCCCAATTGGGGTTAACGGCCTCGCCGACAAACGCGCTGTCGTCCCCATACAAAATATCGACCTGACGCACGTTTAGTTCACCAATTTGACGTGCCAAGTCGGCGAGATCAGCCTGATCAAAACTCGGGTCACCGCGACCGACAACCTGCAGCGTGGCCCGGCCTGCCCCATCAACCGTGCCCAAGACAGCGGTGCGAATGCGGTAATCGGGGCCGAGTTCGGTCAGCACGGCAGCGGTGGTCACCAGTTTTAGGGCGGAAGCGGGTACAAAAAAGCGATCGCCCGACTGGCTATAAACGGCCTCGCCGTCCAGCGTTTCTATCTGCATGCCGACGCGAGCACGGGCCAACTCTGAGTGCTGGGCGATCGCTTCCATTGCCCCTGGCAAATCGGCGGGGCATAGCGCGACGGCCGGGCCGGTGGCGGCGATCGCCCCGAGAAGTCCCCCACCGATACCCAGTGCTCGGTTGCACCAATTCATCCCCATGTTTCTAGCCTCCGCGATCGGCTCCCCTGACACCCCATTTCCAGGCCCTCGATGGGCGGGCTCAAACCCGCCTGCAGCAACCGATGGCTTAGAGCAGTAAGCCCAGCACCATGCCGCCCAGCAGGGCAAAGCCCAGCAGCACATTTTGCCGAAAGATGCGCCCATAGAGCGACGGCGGGGGATTGTACAAGCTGAGCAAATAGCCTTCGCGACCCCAGACGACAATGGCCAACACCAGCGTCACCCAGTAGGGCCAGCTTAACGCCATGACCCAGCCGGTCAGGCCCAGCAGGACGACCGCTACGGCAAAAAACAGCGTCACTGCCTGCGGTGTGCGCCGCCCAAAAAATCGCGCGCTGGAATTGACGCCGAGGCGGGCATCAAACTCACGATCGGGAATGGCATAAACCGTATCAAACCCCAACGTCCAAGAAACAACCGCCCCCCATAGCAGCCAAGCCGCTGGTTCTAACGCTCCGGTTACTGCCGCCCAGGGAATCAGTACGGCAAACCCCCAGGCGATCGCCAGCACTAGCTGCGGCACCGGAAACACGCGCTTAGCTAAGGGATAAAGCACAATCACGGGCACGGCGGCCACACAAAGCCAAAAGGTGAGGCGATTGAGATAGAAAGTGAGGCCATAGGCGCAGAGAAACGCGATAATCGCCAGCCCGATCGCGATCCGCACCGAGAGGGCCTTAGAGGCTAATGGCCGGGTGCGGGTGCGCTGCACCTGCGGATCAATGTCGCGATCCCACAGGTCATTGACGATGCAGCCCGCTGCACTCGTGATCAGGCTGCCGACAATAATAACGACCAGCAGCCCCCAGGGGGGGGTGCCCCGCGCCGCTAAAAATAAGGACCACAGCGCCGGCACCATCAAAATCAAGCGCCCGGTGGGTTTGTCCCAACGCATGAGTCGCAGAATGGCTTTCCACGTGGGCTCGGGTCGGGTCAGGGGCGATGTTTCCATGATGGGGGTGGGTAGCTCTCACCTTCAGCATAGACCTGTTAGGGTAGGCGATGCGCCGACCAAAAATATGATTTCCACCATAAAGGAACCGGCAGATATTTGTTGAAAGATCAATATTTGCGCGATCGCCGCCTGACATCGTGACAAGCTTGTTCACCGTCAAAAACCAGACTGTATCGTAATTTACCGTCCATATTGGTCTTTCTCACAATCTGCTGGCCGCTTGTTCTCATCCGATAGAAATCGCCAACGCCCAATCATGAAACGAGACAATTCAAATATTTATGGTTAAAATGACCATAAGTCATCAAAAGCCTAACGGTGACATTCTCGCTCAAGCCTGATGGCATCGTCTTTCACGCTTCTGCCCCGCTAACGCCCCTACCTTCCCTAGCCTTGCGGTTCCGACCTGTCCGAATGTTTGATATCTTTTCCCATTGAGACCCGGTTATGACGCTTTCGCCTTTGCTCGTTGCACCCGAAGACTACAGCCTACTGACCGATCTGTATCAGCTCACCATGAGCGCTTGCTATGTCGGCGAAGGCCTCGACCAGCGACGCGCGAGTTTCGAACTTTTTGCCCGGCGACTGCCGCCGAATTTTGGCTATCTCATTGCGATGGGCTTGACCCAGGCCGTGGAATATCTGCAGGCGCTGCATTTTAGCGATCGCCACCTGGCCGAACTGCAGGCCACCGGCATTTTTGACCAGGCTCCCGCCGCTTTTTGGGAGACGCTGCGGGCCGCTCGCTTTACGGGCGACGTGTGGGCGGTGCCCGAGGGGACGGCGGTGTTTGCTAATGAGCCGCTGCTGCGCATCGAAGCGCCGCTGTGGCAGGCCCAAGTGGTCGAAACCTATTTGCTCAACACGCTGAACTATCAGACGCTGATCGCGACGCGGGCGGCGCGGCTCAGGGATGTCGCGGGGCCTGCGGCAAAACTGCTGGAATTTGGCACCCGGCGGGCCTTCAGTCCGCAAGGGGCGGTCTGGGCGGCGCGGGCGGCCCTGGCGGGGGGCTTGACGGCTACCTCAAATGTGTTGGCAGCGCTGAAGCTGGGGCAAAAGCCGACGGGCACGATGGCCCATGCCTTGGTGATGGCGATCGCGGCGGTGGAAGGCAGTGAGGCAGAAGCTTTTGAGGCGTTTCATCGCTACTTTCCGGGGGCGCCGCTACTGATTGACACCTATGACACCCTGGCCGCCGCCCGGCACCTGGCCGCGCAGCGAGCGCAGGGAGAGCGAGCACTGGCCGGGGTGCGGTTAGATTCGGGCGATTTGGTGGCACTCTCACAGCAGGTGCGATCACACCTCCCCGACGTGCCCATTTTTGCCAGTGGCGATCTGGATGAGTACGAAATCGAGCGGCTGAACCAGGCCGGGGCCTGCATCGACGGCTATGGTTTCGGGACGCGTTTAGTGACTGGCACACCGGTCAATGGCGTGTATAAGCTGGTGGAAATTGATGGCCTACCCGTGATGAAAGAGTCGGAGGGTAAAATCACTTATCCGGGACGCAAGCAAATTTTTCGGCAGTATGCGGGCGATCGCAGCGTCAGCGATCGCTTGGGCCTGGCGTCTGAACCGTCCCCGGCCGGTGCACAGCCTTTACTGCAGCCGATAATGCAGAATGGTGAGCTACTAGCCCCTCTCGCGCCGCTGTCCGAGATTGCCCAGCACACTGCCCGCTCTGTGCAGTCTTTGCCGGCATCGGTGCGGTCGGTGCATAATCCCAGCCCCTTGCCCGTCGAAATAACTGCCGCCCTGGCAGAGTTGACGGCGACCACCCGCCAGGGAGCAAAGGCTCCCTCGGCTCAGGTCTATTCCTGAAGCTTCCCTGAAAATCGATTGAAAGCGGTCATACCGTCCTTGCCGTCCTCCTTTTACCCCATTATCTGTATGTCAGAGACTGCTTCAACACCGACGCGCATCGCCCTATTTGGTACCAGTGCTGATCCGCCCCATTGGGGCCACTACGAGATTTTGCAGTGGCTATCTCACCACTACGACCACGTGGCCGTGTGGGCCTCTGACAATCCCTACAAGGCGCACCAAAGCACACTGCACGATCGCGCGGCCATGCTGCAGCTGATGATTCAGGCGATTCCGGTGGCAGCGGGCACCCTCGCGCTGCACACTGAACTGAGCCATTCTCGCAGCTTGGTCAGTGCGCAGCGGGCCCGCGCCCATTGGCCCACGGCGGCGCTAACGCTGGTGGTGGGGTCTGATCTGGTGCCCCAGTTGCCCCGTTGGTATCAGGCGGCAGAGCTGTTTCAACTCGTGCAGATTTTAATCATTCCGCGTCCTCGCTATGACCTGTCAGACGACGATTTGCAAGCCATTCGTCACCATGGCGGGCAAGCCGCGATCGCCAACATTCCCCAAACCTTCGATATCTCTTCTTCTCACTATCGCCGCACGGATGATCCTGACGCGTTGCCAGCGGCGGTCAAAGCCTATATTGATCAACACCACCTATATCCATGCCCGGAAAGCTCCAAAGAAAAACAACCGATCTTCTAGAAGCGGACGCTCTGGCCGACTTTAAGGTGGGCGTTGACAACGTCATCTTTTCCGTGGATGCAGAGCAAAACCGCCTGCTGGTGCTGCTGGTCATGCGGTCTGAAGATCCCTACGTAGGTACCTGGAGCCTGCCCGGCACCCTAGTACGTCAGGGCGAATCGCTCGAAGATGCCGCCTACCGGGTGCTGTCAGAAAAAATTCGCGTCAACAACCTCTATTTAGAACAGCTGTATACCTTTGGCGGCCCTGATCGCGATCCCCGCGAATCTGCCGAGGTGTTTGGCGTGCGCTATCTATCGGTCAGCTATTTTGCCCTAGTGCGGTTTGCCGAAGCGGAACTGATCGCTGATGGCGTTAGCGGCATTGCCTGGTATCCCCTGACGCAGGTGCCGACCCTGGCGTTTGACCATAATGAGATTTTGGCCTATGGCTATCAGCGTCTGAAAAACAAGCTGGAATATAGCCCAATCGCCTTTGATGTCTTGCCCGATCGCTTTACCCTGGGCGACCTCTATCAGCTGTATCTGACCGTCCTCGGCGAAGCGTTTTCTGATTATTCCAACTTCCGGGCGCGGCTGCTGAAGCTGGGTTTTTTGCAAGATACCAAGACCAAAACGTCTCGCGGTGCCGGTCGCCCCGCCAGCCTCTATCGCTTTGATGCCAAAGCCTTTGAACGATTGAAAGACAGGCCGATGGTGTTTATCTGATGACAATGTTCGTCTCCACGACAAATGACCGGTGACCAATGCTCAACGCCATCCCCGATCACCCGTACGGGCGAGGCATTTGGGGATCAATTGATCGGTCAAGCCATCAACATGACTTCCCGAATGCCTCGCCCCTGCGGTTCTCACAACCCTCAAATTGATATTCAATCATCCTATGAAAATTACGATCGCCCAGCTCAACCCGACCATTGGTGACCTTGCCCATAACGCCGAGCAAATTCTGCAGGCGGTGCAAACGGCGGCGGCGACAGGTGCCCGGCTGGTGCTGACGCCAGAACTGTCGCTCTGCGGCTATCCGCCCCGTGACCTGCTGCTGCGACCGCGCTTTATTACCACTATGCGACAGACGCTGGCAGCGCTCGCCGCTCAGATGCCGCCCCAGGTGGCCGTGCTGGTGGGGTTTGCTGAGCCGAATCAGGGCGCCAGCGATCGCGGCGAAAAGCCCCTCTTTAACAGCATTGCCTGGCTAGAGGATGGCGAGGTGAAGCGGGTTTTCCATAAACAACTGCTGCCGACCTACGACGTATTTGACGAAGACCGCTATTTTGAGCCGGGGCAGGCGGTCAATCACTTTCATCTAGAGAGCGACGGCGATACCGTTCACATTGGCGTCACCATCTGCGAAGACCTGTGGAACGACGAACAGTTTTGGGGCCAGCGGAAATATCCCAACAATCCCATTGCTCGCCTCAAAGAAACCGGTGTCGATTTGGTGGTTAATCTGTCGGCCTCTCCCTTTCACGCCCAAAAGCAGCCGGTGCGAGAAGCAATGCTGACCCATAGTGCCCAGCGGTTTGACGTGCCGATTCTCTACGCCAATCAGATTGGGGCCAACGATGATTTGATTTTTGATGGCAGCAGCGTCGCGGTGAGCCGCCAAGGCAACCTGGTGGGGCGGGCCAGCGTCTTTGAGGCTGATTTGCTGTCAGTGGACTACGATTTGCCGACCCGCGACCTGCACGAAGGTGACGTGCGCCCCGCGATCGCCGACGTTAATGAAGACATTTGGTCAGCGCTGGTGCTGGGAGTCAAAGACTATGCGCGCAAATGTGGCTTTCGCCAAGCGGTGATTGGGCTGAGTGGCGGTGTCGATTCGGCTTTAGTGGCGGCGATCGCGGCAGCGGCTTTAGGGCCGGATAATGTTTTGGGCGTGCTGATGCCTTCGCCCTACAGTTCCGACCATTCCATCAGTGATGCCGAGATCCTGGTGCAGAACCTGGGAATGCGGAGCGAACGGCTGGCGATCGGCACGCTGATGTCCGGCTATGACGAGACCTTGGCGGCCCTGTTTGCCGACACCGAGGTGGGCGTCGCCGAAGAAAACATTCAGTCGCGGATTCGGGGCAGTTTGCTGATGGCGATCGCCAACAAGTTTGGGCACCTGTTGCTTTCTACCGGCAATAAGTCAGAGATGGCAGTAGGCTACTGCACCCTCTATGGCGACATGAATGGGGGACTGGCTGTGATTGCCGATGTGCCCAAAACCCGCGTTTACCAAATTTGCCACTGGCTAAATCAAAATCCTGGCAAGGCTTTTCCTGAGGGGTTACGACAGCAGCCTCACCCCCCAAAACCTGACCCGATCATTCCCAGCAATATCATCATCAAAGCCCCCAGTGCCGAACTCAAGCCCGGCCAGGTCGATCAAGACTCGCTGCCCAGCTACGAGGTGCTCGACGATATTTTAGAGCGGCTGGTGCAGCGTCACGAAGCATTGGAAGAGATTGTCGCTGCCGGGCACGAGCGCTCAGTAGTTCACAAGGTCATCCGACTGATGTCGCGGGCTGAATTCAAACGCCGTCAAGCGCCCCCGGTACTCAAAGTGACCGATCGCGCCTTTGGTACCGAATGGCGTATGCCGATCGCCAGCCGGTGGTCAGACAACATCGCTGAATCTACCCCTGCGGCAGTCTCTCTAGCCGGAGCGATCCCATCAAAGTAATCCTTGTCTGCGGCGGCTAATTGGTTCCCTCAAACATGCTGTTTCTTACCAGGTGCGGCAGATGTCTGCGATCGAGAATCCCATAGCTGAGAATTGGGAAACAGCATTTTTTTAGCTCAGTTCAATGGATTCTCAACCTCGACGACCAGCGGCAAGCGAATTTCAAACTTGGTGCCCTGGCGAGGCGTAGAGTGAACCTCGATTGTACCCTGATGATTTTTCACCACAATTTGATGGCTAATAGAAAGTCCTAGCCCCGTCCCTTTGTTTACCGGTTTCGTCGTAAAGTGATCGAAAATTTGCGATTGAATCTCTGCGGGCATCCCAATGCCATTGTCGCCAATGCGAATGACGGCGGCCTGCTGGTCGGCACTGAGTTCAGTACTAACAAAAATCTGGTTTGGCTGAGCTTTAATCTCCTCCAGACTACGGCCTTGATTGTCCTCTTCCAACGCATCAATGGCGTTAGCCAACAGGTTCATAAAAACCTGGTTGATCTGACTGGGAAAACATTCCACCTCATGGTCGCAGTCGTAGGCTTTGACCACCTCAATTTCCGGGCGGTCTTCAGTGGCTTTGAGACGATGCTTCAGGAGCATCAAGGTGCTCTCCATACCGTCGCGCAGATCGTAGGGCATCTTGCGATCGCTATCCGCGTGAGAAAAATTGCGGAGGCTGCGGCTGATCTGGCGAATCCGGTTGGTGCCCTCGCGCATCGACAATAGAATTTTGGGCAGATCGGCGCAAATGTACTCTAGATCGATGGTCTCCATGCGATCGCAAATGTCTTCCCCAGGATCTGGAAATTGCTGCTGATAGAGGGCTAACAGCTCCAAAATATCTTGCACATAATTTTGGGCTGGGTTCAAATTACCGGAAATGAACCCTAGAGGATTGTTGATTTCGTGGGCCACCCCAGCGACTAAGCCCCCTAGCGCCGAAAATTTTTCCTGCTGGATCAGCTGTAACTGGGATTGTTTCAGGGTTTCCAGAGTGATGGTCAGTTCTTCGGTGCGCGCGGCCACCTGGTGCTCCAAAGATTGGGTCAACTGTCGCAGCTTCAGGTGCGTACTGACCCGAGCCAGCACCTCGGCCTCTTGAAACGGCTTGGTGACATAGTCCACCGCCCCCAGGTCAAAGGCTTTTACTTTGTTGACGGCGTCGGAGAGCGCCGTCATAAAAATGACCGGAATGTCGGCGGTGTCAGGATTTGCCTTGAGCTGGCAGCAGGTTTCAAAGCCGTCAATCCCTGGCATTTGAATGTCGAGCAGAATCAAATCAGGCAGCTGATGTTGGATTTGTTTGAGGGCGCGATCGCCGCTGAGCGCTGCCGCCACGTCATACCCCGCATCGGTCAACGCTTCAGACATGACAGATAAATTCGCGGGCGTGTCATCAACGACCAGAATTAAGCCCGTTACGGTGGGTTTTACCATGGATTGATATCCCTCAGGCTAGGTGTTGAAGAATGAACTGTTCAATTTTTTCGGCCTGGAATTGCTGCACCCAAGTGTCCAGATGATGGGCAAAGGGACCATAGTCCCGATGCTCTTGCGCCAGGGTTTGGAGCTCTGTTTGTAAGGCTTTGAACCGCCCCTGCTGGGCCATAGTGAGAAACTGCTGCAACGTCTCTGGGGGTGGTACCCGCATATCTGCCGGAGCATCAGCAGTAGAGCCTGCAGTGACAGCGGCATCAACAGTCGCTGCCGGCACCTCTGTTCCAGGCTGATATTGCCAAACCAGTTCTAAATACTGTTGGAGTAAGGGCATTAGTTCGTCCGCATGCACCGGCTTCGGCAGGAACTCAGCCCCCCCGGCATCTAAGCTGTGTTGACGATCCTCTGGCGCCACCGATGCCGAAGACACAATGATCTGAGTCTGGCGCAACGCCTCATCTTCCGACTGCTGTAGCTGGGCCATAAACTCATAGCCATCCATCACTGGCATCAGCAGATCCGTAATGATCAAATCGGGGCGATGGGTGTGGGCCTGGGTTAAAGCAACTTGACCGTTTTCTGCTTCGATCACGGTAAAGCCAAAGGGCTCGAGTAAATTGACAATGACCGAGCGGTTTTCCCACTTGTCGTCAACGATCAGGATAGTTTTGCGATCGCCGCGATAGCCCATAATCTCTCCCTGCGGCGACTGGCGGGCCGCCTGCTGCCAGCCTGCTGCCAGGGATAAATCCGCCTCAAAGAAAAACTGGCTGCCCACTCCCAGTTGACTTTCCACCTGCAGCGTCGAGTCCATCGCTTTCACAATGCGGTAACTAATGGCAAGCCCTAACCCGGTGCCCTCGGCCTGACGCTGGCGATCGCCCACCTGTTCAAAGGGCTTAAAGATGGCCGCCAATGCCTCCGGGGCAATGCCGACCCCAGTGTCTTCCACCTGGAACCGCAATCGCACCGTTTCGGCGAGGTGATCTTGCCCGATAACGCTCACCTTTAAAGTGACAGCCCCCTGGTCAGTGAACTTCGTCGCGTTCCCCAAGAGATTGATGAGCACCTGACGTAGGCGTTTTTCATCGATGTCTACGCCCTCTGGCAGGGTGGCATCGGGCTGGTAATGGAAGGCTAATCCTTTCTGCTCCGCGCGAATCCGGCTCATTTCTACTACCCCCTGCAAAAAGGCAGGCAGGTGAATAGGCTGAGGAAGGATTTCTAGCTGCCGCGCTTCAATTTTGGACAAATCGAGGACGTCGTTGATCAAGGTCAGCAAATGGGTCGCACATTGGTGAATGACATTGACGCCTTGGCTTTCTTTTTCGCCCCAACTGCGGGAGCGCCCCAAAATTTGGGCATAGCCCAAGATGCCGTTAAGGGGGGTGCGCAGCTCATGACTCATGTTGGCCAAAAATTCACTCTTGGCCTGGTTGGCCTTGTCGGCTGCGGCTTTAGAGCGTTTGAGCTGTTGTTGCTCAAACGACTGGACCTGCCACAAGACCGCGATCATGGTACCGGTTAAGCCGACGACGATTAAAGCCATTAGATCGAGGGGGCGAAGTTGGGCCTCAATGTTGCGCCGAGGAATCACTAAGGCAATAGACCAGTCTGCTTCCATGAGGGGAGCGTAGGAGACATATTTTTGAACGCCGTCAATTTCGACCAGCTCTAACCCTTGCTGTCCATTGGTCATCTGCAGAGCAACGGTGGCTAAACCCGGATCGTCCGATTTGATCAGGCTCGGTGCGGGGGTCTCAATGGTCGACATCAATGCCGAGTTGGGGTGAACAATGGCCTCGCCCTTAGAATTGAGGGCAAATGCATAGCTGTTGTTGCCATACTCCAGTCCGTTGATCACATCGATGATCATATCGATGCCAATCACCCCGTTCATCATGCCAATCACCTCACCTAAGGGCTGATCGCCTTGCGATTGGCCTGACCACACCGGAATGGCATAGGCGACGACCCGCTTCCCGGCAGGAATGCGGGCAATCAGCGGATCAGAGAGGCTATTTTGACCGCTGAGGGCTCCTTTGACATGGGTGCGATCGCTCAGATCAATTTCGCCTTTGGGCTGATCGGGCAAGGTGGTGTACAGCAACCCCTCAGTGTCGATCATGCCGAAATACATAAATTCTGACAGCCGCTGCTCTTCACCACTCAGGTAAGGCTCGATCTGAGCCCAGTCCATCGTTCTAAAGACGGGATTGTTAGCACTGGCTGCCATGGAGGCTTTGTGGTTGCTCAACCAGCTGTCAATTTCGTCGACTCCCAGCTGGACTTCTAAAAATGCCTGGTTTTGCAAATTCTCTAGCAGCAAATTGCGCATCGTTTGATAGCTCCCATAGCTGGCTGCACAAACGAATAGGGCCGTCCCCCCCAACAGCGCTCGCGCCCAAAAGTTACCGAGCTTGAATTGACTGTTTCTTGCCTGAGCAGCAGCAGTTTTATCCTCTGGCGGCGATTGTTTAAATAATTGCTGCCAAAAATTGCCACTTGGATTCTCAAAAGAAGAATTACTGGTCATAGTGCTAAGCAGTGAAGAGCGAGAAAGCCGAACCAAGTCAAAGAAAAGCAGGTGACCCGACAGATAACCGAATGCGAACAACACACAGTCCGTGGCCCACACAACTCTAGAAAATTAATTTTTCACGGGAGATATTAGGCCTGTCGTGAGACCACAGTGAGATTGCTGAAATGCCGATGTGGCATGGCCTGAAAGTTTCTATTTGTTCTACACCAGTAAGTCTAGTGATTGTGCTTTCAGCCTTCCCTCAAGTTAGCTAACACTAACGAGCAAAAAAAGAAGCCCGAGCTACAAACGGCAATTGCCATAGTATTAGGCAATCTTAGGATTTCTACCAGCACTGACCTGTATTACCTAGCAGCGACAGTTCATGTATAAATACGCAGAAAGAACGTTTAACAAAATAGTGAGATCACCTGAATGCCCGCTACCTCATGCTTGATGAGGCACTGAAATAGACTGCGCTATAAACTCTGTTGTCTGCCGATCTCATTCACGATATAGACTGTTAGATTGATAAAATTGGAGTATTTCAGTCGCACTTAAAAATTTGTTTTCCGGCTTAATTTTGCTCTCTTCTCACTTTTGATAAAGAATATCGAGAATTGCTATTCCTCATAGTTTCAAAAAATATTCTCTTTTCCGAAAACAAGAATGCAGACAAAAAGTAGTGAGCTTTTTGTTCACCAACGGCTTTCAGGAAAGATAGCTGGGCCGAGTATTTCCAAAACCTGAGACTCATTTTGAGCCATTGCTCCAAGCAAGAACGTGAGGCGATTGGGATAGTCTGGACTCCCCTTGACTGGACATGAAAATCAGGGGGCGATTTCTGAAAACGGGCGGCCAAGTTCCGAAAAACTGAGCCAAGCCTGGGCTCAGAAAGGCTGCGATTATTAACCCAGACTGGTTTGACGCCAGTTCTACGAATTACAGCGACACAGACAAGTCGGCTTTCTCCCAGTCGAAGACACTGCGGGTTGGCCTGGCCTGCCCGTCGGGCTGACGCCGCCGCTCAGCCGACGTTCCTTGAGCGAAGTCGAAAGGAAGATCTATAGCCCAGTTTCAGAGAATTGGTATAACGCCAGTTCGGGTTAAGCCAAACCCCGCCTCCCCAGAGGAGATTGTCGCCTCAACAGCCGGGTCAGCATACCTCATGCCCTGATCCCGAACTCAGGTTGGTTTACACACGAACCTAGGAAGTGACATCGTTCGCGTGACTTAAGTCAAATCAGCAGTTGAACAGATCGCGGCTTGGTGCCTCTAGGGCTGATTTTGAAGACTGACTCGTATAGGCCCAAAAATGCGATCACGATCGCACTCATCTCCATGTCACATTGCAGCCAGGACGTACCGCCACCGTCATCAAGCCGCGCCCGAATCCTTGGTGAATAAGACCAAAACCGTTTTGACCATCAGTTTGATGTCGTAGAGTAGGCTCCAGTTTTCCTGGTAGCGCATATCGAGGCGAATCACGTCCTCAAACTTTTTGATGCTCGATCGCCCGCTGACCTGCCATTCTCCGGTCAGGCCAGGCTTCACGTTGAGTCGTTGCCAAGCCGGTACCTCGTATTCTGCAATTTCCGCTGGCGTAGGGGGACGCGTTCCCACCAGGCTCATTTCGCCCTTCAGCACGTTCCAAAACTGCGGAAACTCATCCAGGCTCGTCTTGCGTAAAAACCGCCCGACACGGGTGACTCGGGGGTCACGTTCGTTTTTAAAGAGAGGGCCTTCGACTTCATTTTTAACTCGGTTTTTGAGGGCTTCAGCATTCACGACCATCGAGCGAAACTTCCAGATGCGAAACCGACGGCCCATCCAAGAACATCGCACCTGACTAAACAAAATCGGCCCCGGATCATCCACCCAAATGGCGATCGCGATCGGGAGTAAGAGAGTCGCCGTGATCGTTAGCCCGGTTAACCCTCCAACAATATCCATCGCTCGCTTGGCTTTAGAGGTCACTGATGGGTGAGTCGCGATCATCCGGCGTTCGATCATTGGCCGGTTGGGCAAATGTGTCTCTTGAGGCGCTTGTTGCGCAATGGTAAACACTTTGTCGAGATCGGTCATGCTCAGCACCAACATGACCTGTGATCCCACCTGCCGCAGCAGCAGTTCGGTTTGATGGTCATGGCAGAATCGACGACAGATCACGAGCGAGCCTAAGCCGCTGCTGTCTAAAAAGGTCGTGTCGCTGAAATCTAACGTCAGGCGCTCTAAACCAGTCGGATGTTGCGTAAAAATTTGATGGCAAAGGCCCTGAAAATCAACAGCTTCATCAACGGTTAGCGTCGGCGGCATGTAGATCGTACAGGCACCATTGGCAAAGCTCGTTCTAATCGGGGGCGGGGTTGAATTTAATTGCATACCAGTAATCGTTGCGATACAAAATTACCGATGAAAACTTGCGGTGATAAAACGGGACAACTAGCCAAAGCAGTGATTTAGAACGTGTTTAGAGATTTCAGATTAATGGGAAGCGATGTCCGCTCAGAAAATTTTAGTATTCAGAGAAAACTGATCCCGAATTAAGGATCCACCCCCATTTACTTGTATATCAAATTTCTTCAAGCTCAGGACTTGCGTTTACAGAATGCCCAGAAAAGGCGAGAAGTCTTGCCGTTCTTGGCCCCTTTTTTCGAAGTTCACGTCGACTTGCTCGCTGCCGCAGCAGTCTCTCGACATGACCATACTTAGCACAGAGCCAGAACAATACTCAGGGGGCGATACAAGTTCAGGCTAAGGAAATCGCTCGCCCAGCCAAGACCCGCAGCGGCAGGGTTGATCGATACCGGATAGCGGTGAGCTTTGGGGGCTTTGGCTCAACGCGCCCTCATCGTGCCGATATATTCTTGCTCAGAAATCGCCTAAGCTGAGGCTGTCATCAATTGAGTGGCTGAGCCCTGATGCTGAAAGCAGTTCAGCCTCTGGATAGGTTTACGGAGCGGGCGCGGTAATACCCATACCGTCAGGCTTTCGAGTTTAATTGATGACGCGCCCTAATTGCCTACCGTTTTTTGTTGGTCTCCTTGAAGTGTTTATGACCCTTTCTACGACTCGCCGTGCGTCTGCTGAAACCGCTCCTCTTGCCCCCGGAGTGTACATCTTGGGAGCGGGGCCGGGCGATCCTGACTTAATTACTGTACGGGGGCAAAGGCTGTTAGAGCAAGCCGATGTCGTGGTTTACGCCAACTCCCTTGTCCCCCAACAGGTGCTCGATTGGACTCGACCCGATGCCGAAAAGGTGGGGACGGCTAACTTAACGCTAGAGACCATCCTGCCGCTGATGATCGATCGCGTCACGGCGGGTAAGTCCGTGGTCAGGCTACATTCGGGTGACCCGAGTTTGTATAGTGCCATTCACGAACAGATGCAGGCGCTGACGAGCGCCGCCATTCCCTTTAAGGTGATTCCTGGCATTAGTGCGTTTCAAGCGGCAGCGGCAAAACTCAATGCGGAACTGACGATTCCGGGCCTGGTGCAGTCGATCATTTTGACCCGCATTAGCGGTCGCACCCAGGTGCCTGACACCGAAGAACTCTCTTCTTTAGCAGCCCACAAAACCAGTTTGTGCCTCTATCTCAGCGCTCGCCATGTGGCTGAGTCTCAGGCGCAGCTGCTGCAACATTATGCAGCAGAAACACCCGTCGCTATTTGCTTTCGAGTCGGCTGGCCTGATGAGCAAATTTGGGTTGCGCCACTGACGGAAATGACCGCCATCACCCAGCGAGAAAACCTGATTCGCACCACGCTCTACATCGTGAGTCCAGCCCTGCAGGGAGCCGAGGTGCGATCGCGACTTTACAACCCTGACCACACCCACCTCTTTCGACCCCAAAATACCTGACGTGACCCTGGCAACAACCGGGATGCGGGGCATCGCTCCGCAGATGACAGCCTCTAGGCCACACCGGCTAGCTTCAGGCGGCTCAAAAATGCCTTCAGGCGATCGCTTTGGGGGGCTGTAATCACGTCGTAGGCCTTACCGTCTTCTTCGACCAAGCCCTGATTGAGAAAAATCACGCGATTAGCAACGTCGCGAGCGAACTGCATTTCGTGGGTCACAATCGCCATCGTCATGCCCTCTTCGGCCAGTTGCTTCATCACCTCCAGCACTTCCCCGACCAGTTCAGGATCCAGGGCGCTGGTGGGCTCATCAAACAGAATAATGTCGGGTTCCATACACAGGGCCCGAGCGATCGCGACACGCTGCTTTTGCCCACCAGAGAGCTGGTCGGGATAGGCGTGGCCCTTTTCTACTAGGCCAACTTTGGCTAAAAAATGGCTGGCTAGTTCACGGCTCTCAGCTTTACCTTTGCCCAAGACCTTTTGCGGCGCCAAGGTGAGATTTTCGAGCACCGTAATGTGGGGAAACAAATTGAACTGTTGAAACACCATGCCCACCTGCGCCCGCAGCCGCTGCAGCTGCTTGCGAGACAGGTCAGGTTTTGAGAGATCCATCCCATTAACGATGAGCTCGCCGTCATTAATGGTTTCTAGCCGGTTAAAGCATCTCAGCAGCGTGCTCTTACCACAGCCTGACGCCCCGATAATCGCCACCACTTCACCAGCAAAGATTTCTCCACTGAGACCTTTAAGCACCTCTAGAGGGCCATAGCTTTTACGAAGTTTGTGAAAGGCAATTGCAGACGGGGAATCAGACATGGTAGCGGGGGCGGTTCTGTAATGGTTGCGTCATATGAAAAATATTTGAAAGCCTATCATCGTTAGGCCTGCAGTATCGTATCGTGAATGTCTAGATTGTGGTGAAAGGAAGTTTAAGGATGATAATTAAACGATCAGTATTTTTACGAAACATTGCCCTCGGCATGAGTGCGTCTCTCGTTTTGGCCGCCTGTGGTGGGGCCGATACGGCAGATACCGCTGAAGGGGAAGCCACGACGGACGAGGCCGCCACGACAGAAGAAACCGTTGGGGTTTTGAAAGTCGCGACCGAGCCCGCTTTCCCGCCGTTCGAGTTTCAGAATGACGATGGCGAACTAGATGGGTTTGACATTGATTTGATGACCGCCATTGGCGAAACCGCTGGGTTAGAAGTGCAGTTTGAGTCGCTGCCTTTTGACGGCATCATTCCAGCCTTGCAGGCGGGTACCGTGGATGCGGCGATTAGCGGCATGACGATTACCGAAGAACGCCTGCAAACGGTGGACTTCTCTCGGCCTTACATCAAAGCCGGTCTGGCGATCGCGGTCCAGACCGATAACGCTGAGGTGGCCGGACTCGATGATCTTGAAGATAAGAAAATCGCGGTACAAATCGGCACCACTGGGGCTGACCAAGCAGCAGAAATCCCTGGTGCAGAAATCAGCACCTTCGATTCGGCACCGTTGGCGCTGCAGGAACTGGCGAATGGCAACGTTGATGCCGTGATCAATGATGCGCCGGTCACCTTAGATGCGATCGCCTCTGGCAATATCGACGGCCTGAAAGTCGTGGGAGAATTGCTCACGACTGAGTTTTATGGCATCGCAATGCCCAAAGATTCAGAAAATGTCGAGGTCGTCAACGATGCTATCATGACCATGATGGAAGACGGCACTTATGCCGAAATCTATCAAAAGTGGTTTGGTGAAGAACCCCCCGAACTGCCAGAATCCGCGTTCTAGTGAAATCAGCGCTCTATGGGCTGTGGAGACATCAGCCACCTCGACTCAGCCTCAATTTCCACTCGCCACTGAGCAAATGGAGATTGGGGCTGAGTTCTATGGGCGATAGAACGCGTTAGCATTCCTCTGAGAATAAGCGCTGGCAAGGTGGCCCAGTTCTCGATTGATCGCTCCCCAATCGCAACCAGAGGCCTCTACGACCCACCACCCGCCGCGATGTATACGATCTCACTCCGGTTTCATCGTTGGGAGCCTCACACCCGCGTCATGAGCCGTTCGTCTGGGGACATTCACTTCAGCAGGAGAATTTCCGGATCACACCAGGAACCCGCCCCCGCTTGAGCAAGTCCAAGAGATGAGCGGGTCAACGGCAGATCAGACGACGGCGGTGACAGATGCGGCAGCGTCCCCATCGGATGATTTCATCTGAGCATTGGGTTTGAACTGCTGAAACTACCGAGAGCTGGCAGTCAATGCGTCGATAATCTTCACCCGGGAGAAGCCATTTGCCCGTAATTCAACACTATGTTTTCCGGTGGTTTTATGCGATCGCCGATATAATTCCTAAGCGCCGTTGGGTACGCTTACAAAGCGACTGGTAGGTGAGAACGTTGCTCTCCGGTTCAGCACAGGCTCAAAGCCTGCTTGAAGTCAGCGCTTTGACTTGACAACCCTTTTGACCCCGTTCTTTCGGAGTAAGCCATGAAGGCGATTATGGTAGTGGGCACCACGTCCCATGCAGGCAAATCCCTGGTTACGACTGCCCTCTGCCGCATTTTGAGTCGTCGAGGCTGGCGAGTAGCCCCCTTTAAAGGCCAGAATATGGCGCTAAATGCCTACGTCACCAACGCGGGGGCAGAAATCGGCTACGCGCAAGCGGTGCAGGCCTGGGCGGCAAAAGTTGCCCCCATTGCAGAGATGAACCCAATTTTGCTGAAGCCCCAGGGCGACATGACCTCGCAGGTGATTTTGCGCGGCCGGGCCATTGGTCGCATCGAAGCCAAAGAGTATTACGAAAAGTTTTTTGACACGGGTTGGCAGGCCATTCAAGAGAGCCTGGCGCGCCTGGAGCAAGAGTTTGATCTGCTGGTGTGTGAAGGAGCCGGGAGCCCCGCCGAAATCAATTTGAAGCACCGCGATTTGACCAACATGCGGGTCGCCAAACATCTCAATGCGCCCACCATCTTAGTTGCCGATATTGAGCGGGGCGGCGTCTTTGCCCATATTATCGGCACGTTGGAATTGCTGGACCCTGATGAGCGATCGCTGATTAAAGGCATCATTATCAATAAGTTTCGGGGTCGGCAAGAGCTGCTGCAGTCAGGCATTGACTGGCTAGAAGAACGCACGGGCATTCCCGTGATTGGGGTGCTGCCCATGTTGGATCAGGCCTTTCCTGCCGAAGATTCCCTATCGCTGCTGGATCGCTCGCCGACTAACTCGGCGGCGGCCCTCACCATTGCCGTCATTCGGCTACCGCACATTTCTAACTTCACCGACTTCGACCCGTTGGAATCGGAAGAATCGGTCAAAGTTCGGTACGTCAGCCCTAAAGACGATCTGGGCTATCCCGATGCCGTAATCTTGCCCGGCACTAAAACTACCATCACTGACATGATGGCTCTGCAGCGATCAGGCATGGCTGAAGCCATTAAAAACTACGTTCATGCCGGTGGCACGGTGTTGGGAATTTGCGGTGGCTTTCAAATGATGGGCGAGTATCTCGCTGACCCCGAAGGCATCGAGGGTCAAGACGGACGCTACAAAGGACTAGAGTTAGTCCCAATTCGGACCGTGATCACCAATCGCAAGATTGCGCGCCAGCGAGAAACCAGCTCCCAATATCCGCAGGTCGGCTTACCGATTTCGGGTTATGAGCTGCACCAAGGCCGCACTCAGCTAGTACCAGCCGGCGAGGGCGACAATAAAGCGGCTCAGTTTGATTTTCTGTTTGAAGACAAATCTCTGGGCATCGTCGATCACCGCCAAGCGCTGTGGGGCACCTATCTGCACGGTCTGTTTGACAATGGCCCCTGGCGGCGAGCTTGGCTCAACTGTCTCAGGCAGCAGCGTGGTTTAGGCTCACTGCCCACGGGAGTAGCCAACTACCGCGAACAGCGAGAGATGATGTTAGACGTACTAGCAGACTCGGTCGAGTCTTACCTTGACCTCACTCCGTTACTGAAGCCCTAGAACCGCTCAGAGGCAGCAGCGGTGAAGTCCGCCAATGCCTGACGACCTGCGGTCAGATTCAACCGATTCGGTTAAGCGATCGCCAGCTCTGAAGGGTCAGGGCGCTGAGCGACTGCCTTGGGTGACTTGGCCGCTTTGCCCGACAGCACGCGATCGCCCGACTCAGAAACCTTTAAGACATCACATCCCGGTGGGGCCGGAAACGCGCAGGCCAGCTTGGCGGAGACACTGGGGGGCGCTTCAAACAAAATATTGGTGAACCCTTCGGCCTCGTGGCGGTTGATCAGCTTGGCCTGCAGTTCAAATAATCGTAACGCCACCAATGGGTAAACCTGCTGGGGTACCCCCAGCAAAACCCAGCCTTTCTTTTCTTTAGCACGCCGGAATCGCACCGTTTCCCAGAGGGGAGAGGCGAAGGAAACATCAGCAGAAGCGGTGACAAGACTGGCCATAATATTTTTTATATATGAACTGCATTCCATCCCATTATAGTTCATGCGTACTTGACGACAAGGCTACCGATCATCTCTTTAAACAGGATCGCCATGGCCTTTGTAGACGTAGAAAGCTCACTATGATATTTCACCTTTACTTTCACACCAGTTCTCTGAACCTGGCGCCGATTAAAGTGGGTTTTTCAAGCCTTCGGTTCACTGCACCTTGATGGAGACTATGGCTACAGCCGCTGCGACTCAGATTTTGAATTTTTGGTTTGATGTCCCCGCTGCAACTGATAGCGAATATGGACAGCAACGACGGCTCTGGTTTCACAAAGACCCCAAATTTGACCATCAGATCCGAGACAAATTTGCCGAGATTTATCAGCAGGCGCGGCAAGAAAACTGTGCCTCCTGGTTGGCCAACCCAAAGACAGCCCTGGCCTTGACAGTGTTACTCGATCAATTGCCGCGCAATATGTTTCGCGGCACCCCGCAAAGCTTTGAGGCCGATACTCAGGCGCTGCACGTGGCTCAGAGCGCGCTCGCCCGCCAGCACGACCAAGCCCTGTTGCCGGTCGAGCGCATGTTTTTTTATCTACCCTTTGAGCACAGCGAAAATCTGACTCACCAAGACCAAGCGGTGGCCTATTTTGAAGCGTTAGTGCAGGTGGCTCCGGAGCTGCGATCGAGCCTCGATTACGCCTACCGCCATCGGAGCGTAATCGCCGAATTCGGTCGATTTCCCCATCGCAACTCGATTTTGAGCCGAACCAGCACCCCGGCCGAGCTGGATTTTTTAGCCCAGCCTGGGTCAGGCTTTTAGCCCCAAGACAATACCGACAAAAGGGAAAAGCAGAGCTAAGCAGTGCGTCCAACACTCTCTCAACTCTGCTAGGTGGGCGCTATTTAACGATGAGAAAAATAGCGCGGGTCTTGTGACAGTCCCTTAAATCTTGACGGACAACTAGGCCGACTTACCAGACTTACGACGACGGCTAGCAACTAAAGCGCCCGCAACCGCAGTCAAGCCCAAAACCGTGGCCGGCTCAGGCACAGTTGCGCCCGCAACCTTAAAGTCAGGGCCCTTAAAACCACCTTGACTGAAGATGGTCACCGGGCCGTTGTATTGGCCGCTGATGCCAAACTCAGACAAGTCTAAGCCGTAGCTGCCCACCTTTTGAGCGCCACCAATTTCAGTCGTATCTAAGGTGAAATCCGTCTCACCTTGCGCAAAGTCAGTTTTGGTCAAGGTTTTCGTCACGCCATTGATGGTGACACCAAGCGTGCTGTTGATACCGCGCTCCCAAAACAGGAGTGTGTTGAAGCTCTTGTCAAAGGTTAAATCCATTGAGAAGCCAACATTACCGTCTTCAGTATCGATAATGCTGCTGAGATAGCGATTGCCTAGCGATTCTTCAACACTGCTGTTGGTAGCATCTTCCAGCTTGACGCCTACGGTTGCGTCATCACCGAGATCAGAGCTGGCAGCGCCAGAGTTGCCGCCGGTATGGGCCGTGTTATTCGTGATATTGACACCGTTGACCAGAGCAAAATCAGACACGATGGCGTTGCCGATTTCTACGGAGTCGAGATAGATGTCACCCTTAGGCGGTGTCCCTGTCCAGTTCGTTTCAAAGGTAAAAGCGCTGGCTTGCCCTGCAGTTGCCATCAAGCAACCTGCGACCGTACCCAAAGTCATGGCTGTTTTAGAGATTGAAGAAAACATGTATCGTATTTCCACTGAATAAACCGACGCTCTCAGTATGTCCCGTAGCGATAAGAACATGCATGGATGCACGCATGGATTAACGGTATCTTTAAATACCTTCGACGATTATGTAGTGATTTTATAGCTGTCAGAGTTTTTCTGGAGTCCGGCGATCGAGAAGTCCCTCGGTATAATCCCTGTTCAGACTCCCGGAGACAGATCTGCTCAACCTCTGAGATGGTCTAATTGGGCGGACTCTTAAAATCATTCGCAATTCTGACGCGGCGATCGCGACGGGCCGCCCAGAAATCGGGGATACCACAATAGGAAGACCTGGGACGAGCTGACGGATTGCCGCTAACCGATACGCTGGTCAGCTTCTCGCGGTGGGGCACGGTATAAAAATGATCAGTCTCGATATTTGAACTTCCACACCAGGCTAGCGAGGAGATTGGTCGTCGTATGCGCCACAATGGGAATCAGTAGATTGCCTGATAGTAGAGCACTCATCGCTAGGATGAGGCCAATCAGGGTGGCCCACGCCACGTAGGGCCACTGCTGCAGACCGCTGAGATGCAACACGCCAAAGCAAAGACTGGAAAAGATCACGCCATAGATGTTCAGCCCGATCGCGGGCAACATCACGCCGCGAAAGAGTAACTCTTCGCTCAGGCCGGGCAGCAGCCCCATCCACACCAGATCTCCCCAGGCTAAAGGTTCCAGCACTAACTTGAGATAGACATCAGCACTTTGGCGATAGCCTGGCCAGAGCCGGTAGGCGATCGCGCTGGCACCCGTGATCCCGACGCCGACGCCTAAACCCACCAGTAAAATTTCAGTGTTAAACGCCACTGACAACAGCACAACGGAATCGAGCAGCAGCCAAAAGCGGGCAATTAGCAGTAGCACTAAAGCTGTAACGCCCATCGCGACCAAAATCTGGACACGACCCAAAGGTTCCATTTGGGGTTCGTTAGAGTTGAAGTTGGTCACGCCAGCATCTTGGGTGGACTGCACAAACAACCTTACAAAATTTCTTGCGCAATAAGTAGAATTCCTCAGACTTTATTGCAATTGTCCTGCTGACTAGGACAATGCCACCTGGCTAAGCTCACCTGCAGGCTCTGAAGCAGCATGGCACAATGCCCTCAGTGAGGTAGACGCATCTTTCAATTCACGCCTGACATGACGTCTTGGGTTCTCTGCCAGAAGCCGATAGGCCGTTATCACGTCAGAGAGTCCTTACCTGGCGGCGCACAAGCGTGAGACTGAGGGTGCTTTTACCCAGTGCACATCCACAGAATGCGAGAGAGCAGCTATGGTGCAGCGTATTGAGCCCCAGCCCGGTCAAGAATCCGTTTGGGATTATCCTCGTCCCCCTCGGGTTGAACAGTCGCCACGGCGGATTCGAGTCGTTTTTAATGGCGTGACGATCGCGGATTCTCAGCAAACCTGGCGGGTCTTAGAAACGAGTCATCCGCCGGTCTATTACATTCCCCTTGAGGATGTCCAGCAAAACTATCTAGCGCTGACCCCGCGCTCGACTTTTTGTGAGTGGAAGGGGGTGGCTCAATATTTTGATCTCACGGTGGGCGATCGCCAGGTGAGTAATGCGGTGTGGCGATATCCTGAGCCAACCGAGCGGTTCGCGGCCATTCGCGATTGTGTGGCGCTTTATCCTAGCCAGATGGAGGCTTGCTACGTGGATGATGAACGGGTGCAGGCGCAACCCGGCGACTTTTACGGCGGTTGGATTACCCGCGATATTGTCGGCCCTTTCAAAGGGGGCATGGGCACTTGGGGCTGGTGAGATCAAAAAAAGCCGGTGCCACTTGCAAGCGGCACCGGCTTCAACAATCCTCAAGGCATCAACCGCGATGCTTAGACAGCAGTCACAGTTTTAACTTTGGCATCGAGTTCGCCCGCAGCGTACTTAGCGGCAAAGACTTCAACCCCAACTTGGTTGATCTTGCTAGCGTTGCCAGCTGACCCAAACGCTTCATAGCGATCGCGACAAACCTGCTTCATGTACTTGATCGCCGGTTTCATAAAGTGGCGCGGATCAAAGTTAGTGGGATCCTTAGCCGCCGCTTCGCGAATGGCTGCCGTGATGGCCAAGCGGTTGTCGGTGTCAATGTTGACCTTACGAACGCCGCTCTTGATGCCCTTTTGAATTTCTTCAACAGGGACACCATAGGTCTCAGGAATCTGACCACCATACTCGTTGATCATGTCTAACCACTCTTGAGGCACAGAAGAAGATCCGTGCATCACCAGGTGAGTATTGGGCAGACGACGGTGAATTTCTTCGATGCGGCTGATGGCGAGAATCTCACCGGTGGGCTTACGCGTAAACTTGTAAGCGCCGTGGCTGGTGCCGATGGCAACAGCCAGAGCATCCACTTGAGTCGCCTCAACAAACTGCACTGCTTCATCCGGGTCGGTGAGCAACTGATCGTGACTCAACGTCCCTTCAAAACCGTGACCGTCTTCAGCTTCACCGGCACCGGTCTCCAAAGAGCCCAAGCAACCGAGTTCACCCTCGACACTGGCACCGATAGCATGGGCTACCTTCACCACTTCAGCCGTAACATTGACGTTGTACTCAAAACTTGCAGGCGTCTTGGCATCGGCCTCAAGAGAACCATCCATCATGACGCTGGTAAAGCCATTGCGAATGGCAGAATAGCAGGTCGCAGGGCTGTTGCCGTGGTCCTGGTGCATCACGACCGGAATGTTGGGATAGGTTTCAACAGCTGCTTGCACCAAGTGACGCAGGAAGTTTTCCCCTGCATAGCTACGAGCACCGCGAGAAGCCTGCAAAATTACTGGACTATCGGTTTCGTCAGCAGCGTGCATAATCGCCAGGATCTGCTCTAAGTTGTTGACGTTGTATGCCGGAATTCCGTAACCGTTCTCGGCTGCGTGATCCAGCATTAACCGCATAGGGACGAGCGCCATAAAATCCTCCTAGTCTTTTTCTTGCCTTCGGCAATCGTAAGTTCAGAACCAATCGGTATCCTTACCTATCAATCTTAAGGCAGAATCTCAGCCTTTATGACGTTTTGTGAGGTAAACCTTTAATCTCTGTTAAGAGCAAAACATGCTGACCTATCGACTAAACCACCTGGTAGAAAGCCGCTGAGACTTTTGCACAGGTCATTTAGAGCAGATTTCAGATTTACTTAAAGATTGCGCAAAAGTCTCGGTTTTTTGATATTTCGCTCAGATTTGGCTAAAGCGGCTCGGCCAGTTATCACCCAATGAGTCCGTTGGCCAGCAATATTCGATACTTTGGATCCACCGTAAAAATGGGTCGCCTGGGATTCGAACCCAGGACCAATCGGTTAAAAGCCGAGTGCTCTACCGCTGAGCTAGCGACCCACAGTGTTGGAAGATTCTCCAGACACGGTTAATAACGATATCACACTCTTTCAGTGTTCAACTACAGGCCATCAGAAAAACCCAATTTTCTCGGTCGTTCACTCCACAGGGGCAGGAAGTAGAACACCCAGTCCCAGCTCGGTGCCCTTAAGCTGAGGCGGCCATCTCAGTGGCCCCATTGAGCTGAAAAGCGCCATGCACCGCCTTAAGAGCCTTGAGGCCATCGGCCTCGCTGACCAGGCAGCTAATCTTGATCTCCGAAGTGGCAATCATCTGAATGTTAATTTGCTGCTGGGCCAGCGCGGCAAACATGCGGGCGGCGACCCCAGGGCGATTAATCATGCCTAACCCGACGACGCTCACTTTGGCGATCGCCCTGTTGACAGCCACAGCCCCACAGCCCAGCTCAGCAGCAGCGCTGGCCACCACAGATTGGGCCTGCGCCGCCTCCGCTTGGGCCACGGTAAAGGCAATGTCACGGGTCGGTTGGCCACCGACCAGCCGACACCGCTGCGACTGAATAATCATGTCAACGCTCACCCCAGCCGTAGCCAATCGCTCAAAAATTTGGGCGGCCATGCCGGGCAAATCGGGCACCTGACGCATGGCCACTTGCACCTGTTTAAGATCGAGCACCGCGCCTCTGACGTCGGGCATTGAGGTAGCGACGGGTGAGGGGGGCTCTGACTTGAGCGGTGAACAGGTCACCTGAAAGGCTTGGCAGAGGGCATTGATGGCCCGATCGCACTGATCAATCTGCACCGTGCAGCTGACCTTAACCTCAGAGGTCGAAATCATTTGAATATTAACCCCGGCTGCGGCCAGGGTGGAAAACATGCGAGCAGCCACACCAGGACGACCAATCATGCCCGCGCCCACGATGCTAACTTTGGCGACCCGCTGATCGACAAAAATCTCCGCCTGGGATGAATCGGCGATATTGCCTCGCAGCACCGGGGCGATCGCCGCCGCAACGGCTTCAGCCTGGGGCAGGTTCGCCCGCACCACCGTAAAGGCGATGTCGTTGGTATTGCCCTCGTGAATCGATTGGATGATCAAATCCACGTTGAGACGTTGGGCCGCCATTTCGCCAAACAGCCGGGCGGCAACGCCAGGGCGATCGGGAATCCGCAGCAGCGCCACTTTCGCCTGATCCGTATCAAATTCGATGGCATCAACGGGGTGAACGAGTTCCAACCCGTCTAGGGACTTCGGGTGCCGCGCCGGGGCCTCGACATAGGTACCGGGCTCATCCGTCCAGCTGGAGCGCACCACGAGCGGCACGCCATAATTGCGGGCGATCTCCACCGCGCGAGGATGCAGCACCTTGGCCCCCAAGCTGGCGAGTTCGAGCATTTCGTCGCAGGTGATGGCGGCCATGAGCTGTGCCTCGGGCACCAGTCGCGGATCGGTCGTCAAAATCCCTGGTACGTCAGTATAGATTTCACACTTGCTGGCCCCCAAAGCCGCTGCTAGCGCCACGGCAGAGGTGTCTGACCCACCCCGACCGAGTGTCGTAATCTCAAAATCGCTGCTGGGGCTGACGCCCTGAAAGCCCGCGACGACGACGACCTTACCTTCGTCTAAATGCCGCTGCAGCCGCTCAGTACGAATGTCGAGAATGCGCGCACGACTGTGATCGGCTTCTGTCACGATGCCCACCTGCGCCCCCGTGAGCGAGATCGCCGCTTGCCCCAGGCTGTGCAGCGCCATGGTCAGCAGGGCGATCGAGACCTGTTCACCGGTTGACAGCAGCATGTCCATCTCGCGGCGGCTGGGACTCTCAGAAATTTCATTGGCCAGCTTCACCAGACCATCGGTGGTTTTACCCATGGCCGACACGACCACTGCCACCTGATGCCCAGCGGCGACGGTTTGCTGCACTCGCTGGGCCACGGCCTGAATCCGCTCAACTGAGCCGACCGAAGTGCCCCCAAACTTTTGAACAACGAGCGCCATAGGATAGCCCAATCTCGATCGCCAATGCCCGCATCGACCCGTATTTTGCCACCCCCATCAGCCCCGCAGACAGGGGCCACAGACATCGGGCCAATATCAATGCTTACCAAGGGTACCGCATGATGTTGGCGAAAGAATCGGTTTGTTTAGACTGTATTAAGGCCAGTGAGCCAACAGTATGGGGCTCAAGCTACCAATGCTGACAGTCCCTGCAAAATCCTCTGCAGGGAAAGCTGTTTCATAGCCACTTTCTGAAGAACGCAGCGTGTAGGCAACGGTTGATGAAGCATCATGATCGAGCCACACAATCGACCTCTTGCCCATTAGCGTCAGCAAGTTTCAGCCAAATGAGGAAACATCCGGGTATTCAAACAAAAACGGTTCCTGATGAGCGACATCCTCTCAAATATCAATTGGTGATTGAAGCGGCCTCGCAGCGCACCCTGTGCACCTACTTTGGCCAAGAGCAGCAGCATGAAGTTTAAGCTGTTTCAAGCCTCGGGTAGGCACTTTCATCCCGCTGCAAGATGAAAGGCTATCAGGGCATTCAGAAGGACCATGGCAACAGTCAATGGCCTCTGAAGAAACCCCGAGACGACCAGTTGACAGGTGAGGCTAAGGCTGGCGATCAGGCCTTGGCCCGTGAGCGCATCGGCATGGAGCATATGTATCGGCTTCAAAACCTTCAGCATCTTGGCGGGATGTTCCGCACTCTGGACACTACAGGCTCGAAACCCTATTTTTATGGCTTCATCATGCCGCGCCCTGATTGTTGATGGAGAACGGCTAGAGCGATCTATGCTGGGTTAGCCCTAGGAAATTCCCTGTCGCGAGCCATGACCATTCAATCCGTTGAGGTGGCCAAGCGTAAGCTCTGGCTGGCTGCCCTCAAACCCCCGATGTACAGCGTGGCCGTGATGCCCATTTTGTTGGGGAGCGCGATCGCCTTTGCGGAAACGGGCGCGTTTAATTTCAGCATTTTTCTCACCTTTCTGATGGCGGCGGTGCTGATTTTGGTGTGGGAGAATCTGAGCAACGATGTCTTCGATTCGGCAACGGGCATTGATGTGAACAAAGCCCATTCGCTGGTCAACCTGACGCGCAACAAGTGGCTGGTATTTGCGATCGGCAATCTTTGTCTGGGCTTAGGGATGGCGGGCATCATTGCGATCGCCCTCTGGCAAAACGATTTCACCGTCCTCTGGCTGATTTTGCTGTGTTGCCTCCTCGGCTATGCCTACCAGGGGCCACCGTTTCGGTTGGGCTACCAAGGGCTAGGCGAGATTCTGTGCTTTTTGAGTTTTGGGCCGTTAGGGGTCGGTGCCACCTACTACAGCCAGGTGCAGGGGTGGTCGATTGGCAGCCAAATCGCGGGGGTGCTGCTGGGCATTACGACTTCGCTGGTGCTGTTTTGCTCACACTTTCATCAAGTGGAGGATGACCTGGCGGCAGGCAAGCGATCGCCGATTGTGCGTCTCGGGACGCAACGGGGGGCGCAGCTGATTCCGGTCTGTTGTGGGGGCGTTTTGGGACTGATTTTGTTGGGAGTTGGCGGGGGCTATTGGCCAGTGTGGACGCTGATTGCGTTGGCCAGTGGCTTGTCGGCCATGCGTCTCTCACGCCATGTCTTGCGCCATCATGACCAGCCTGAGAAGATTTTTGACGCCAAGTTTTACGCGATCGGCTTCCATTTTTGGAGTGGCGCGCTGCTGAGTGTGGGGCTGGTACTGCCGCTGGGGGGATGATGCAGCTAGAATTTCGTCCCTACTGCCGCCCTTTTCAACCACCGTTGCAGACTGCACACGGCCGGTGGCCACAGCGGGAAGGGCTGATCTTGCGATTAGTGGATGAGTCAGGACAGGTGCGCTTTGGAGAAATTGCCCCCATTCCCTGGTTTGGCACAGAAACCTTGGCGCAGGCCAGCGACTTTTGTCACCAGTGGCCGGCTCAATTCAAAGCCGAACAGATTTTGACGATTCCCAATACCTTACCGGCCTGCCAATTTGGTTTTGCGGCGGGGCTCCGAGTGGCAAGTCACGAACCGGTCAGTTCGCCCCGTGGCAACAAAAGAGTTGAGGCTTTAGAGAGTCGCCTAAAAATAGCGTCTCGATCGCCGGGGATTGGCAATGCCCAACCCTCACCGCAAGCGTTGCCATACCAGAGACAGGATTTAAGCGCAGAACCCTTAGCCCCTGTTGACGTCTGCGGATTGCTACCGACGGGCCAGGCGGCGCTGAACGCTTGGTCGACATTGTGGGAGCGAGGACATCGCACCTTTAAATGGAAAATTGGCGTCGCTGCTGTTGAAACAGAATTGGCCCTGTTCCAACAGTTGGTCACGGCATTACCCGAGCCGAGCCGGCTACGGTTGGATGCTAATGGCGGGTTAACGAGTGCAGCAGCGGCGACGTGGCTCACGGCCTGTGATGCTGCCGCTGGCAAGGTGGAATTTTTGGAGCAGCCGTTGCCGCCCGATCGCAGTTTGGCCTGGCTCAGCACAGCAGTGCACAACTTCAAAACCGCGATCGCTCTGGATGAATCCGTCGCGACTGTGCACCAGCTGGAGCAGGTTTACCAGCGCTTAGGCAGTGCAGTGGTGTATATCGTGAAGCCGGCGATTGCCGGCTTCCCCCAGCAACTGCTGGACTTTTGCCGACGGCACCCACTCGATGTCGTCATCTCCTCTGCGTTAGAAACCCCGATTGGGCGGCATGCCGCGTTGCAGTTAGCCCAGCAACTTTGGGCACTGGGCATGCCGCAACGAGCGCTGGGCCTTGGTGTCAGCCAGTGGTTTGCGGATGATTGGGACACCCTCAGTGAGGCCGCCCTGTGGGAAAGCCTATGAAGGCAGCAACGGTTTTGCCACAACGATGGGGCGAGTCTTGGCTAGTGGGTGCGGGTGCAGAAACCTTTTGGCCACAGCTAGAGCAGTTTCAAGTCCAGTTTCAGCAGGCTAAACCGCAAGACATCTTGCTCGCCGAAGCGGAACCGGTACGATTTTTGGCCGCGTTTTTAGCCGCTTGTCAGGCATCTGGTCGGGTCTGGCTGGCCAATCCGCACTGGGGTCTGGGGGAATGGCAACAGGTGGCCACCCAGTGCCAGCCCGACCGAGTAATCGGCTCTGTGCCGGAAGGTCTGTGGGACGCCTCGGGCGATCGCGGCCAGCGGCCAGGGAGTGATTTTGCCAAAAATGGTACCGCCCAAATTCTCATCCCCACGGGCGGGTCGTCGGGCAATATCCGCTTTGCCGTTCACACCTGGGAGACGTTAGTTGCCTCAGTGCAGGGGTTTCAGCAGCACTTTCACTGCGATCGCGTGAACGCCTACTGCGTGTTACCGCTCTACCACGTCAGTGGCCTGATGCAGGCGATGCGGTGTTTACTGTTGGGTGGAAAATTGGTGATTCAGCCATTCCGGGCATTACTTCAGGACGGGGCGATCGCGAATCCGTCTAACCACCGATTCCTTTCTCTAGTACCGACCCAACTGCAGCAGCTCTTGGACGCCGAGCAGGATTTTGTGCCCTGGCTGCGATCGTTCATCGCGATTTTGCTGGGGGGGGCTCCGGCGAGTACAGTCCTGCTGCAAACGGCCCGAGAACTCCGGCTGCCCTTAGCCCCCACCTATGGCATGACTGAAACTGCGGCTCAGGTGGCGACTCTATTGCCCCAAGAGTTTCTAAGTGGTCATGCCAATAGCGGCCGAGCGCTGCCCCACGCCCACATCACCATTCGTGACGAGGGCGAGCATCTTTTGCCGCCTGGGCAAACGGGGCGAATTTCTTTAGAAGCGAAGTCTTTGGCTGGGGGGTATGGAGACACGGCGTTTGCCCAGCCCTTCCAAAGTGGAGATTTGGGGTATCTCGACGAGGCCGGATACCTGCATGTGGTCGGTCGGGCCGGTACCCTCATTCTGACGGGCGGCGAGAAGGTACTGCCTGCAGAGGTAGAATCGGCCATTCTCAGAACGGGCCTGGTGCAAGACGTGGTGGTGCTCGGCCTCCCCGACGAAACCTGGGGAGAGCAGGTGGTGGCGGTGATTGTTCCCCGGCATGAGGGCTGGGAGCGCGATCGCCTCATCGCCGCGTTAAAACCACAGCTCAGTGCCTACAAACTGCCGAAACAGTGGTTATCGCGCCCGACCCTTGCCTACAATTCTCAGGGCAAGCTCAATCGGGCCGCGCTACACCAGTGGGCGATTGAGGTACTGCAGTCCACCGGGCCAACCACGCCGTCAGCTCCGACGTGAGGGCGCGCCGCTCGTGGGTCGCCGGATCGATGCAGACATGGTGGGTAGTGGCGATCGCGGCTGTTTTGCCCGTTGCTTGCAGCACTTTGTACTCAATCTCAAAGCCGTCAGCAGCGGTCTGCTCCGGTCTGAGGATGATCGCGATCGCGTCGCCACAGTGCAGAGAACGCCGAAATTCGGCAGCGGTGTAGGTAATCGGCACCGCCACCGGGCCGCGACTAAAAAAGGTCTTTAAATCAACCCCCGACGCCTGTAGAGAGGCTTCGTAGGCGGTATGGCAAATGCTCAGCAGTTGCGCAAAGTAAACCACACCAGCGGCGTCGGTATCCTGAAAGCGAATGGTGTAGTGATATTGAAAAGTCATCGATCACTTTGTATTAGGAACAACAGTTTAAGAACGCTGTCTGAACAGACTAGCCCCTCATAAAGGATGTCGATATGATGCCTCCTGCCATGCTGCTGCGCCTTAGCCCTTGGGTCAAGCAGGCCCGTTCCGTTTCGCTGGTTGGCGTGGCGCTGTTGGTCAGTTTGCAGACCGCCTGTGTAGTGCCCGCCGCATCAGAACCAGACCCCACAGACACACCTGATACGGCACAGCCGATGCCCCCCCAGACGCCCCCCGAAATGGTGCCAGATTTCGTCAGCGATCGCGTGCTCGCTCAAGCCGCGGCAGAGTTACAGGTGCCCCTAGCCGAACTCTCTATCTTGCGATTTACCCCAGAAGTGTGGAGTGATGGCTGTTTAGGTCTGGGCCAAGCCAACGAATCCTGTCTGCAGGCTTTGGTGGAAGGCTGGCAGCTGGAGGTCGTACATCAAGATCAGAGCTATTTCTATCACACGGATGCAACGGGGGCGGCGATTCGTCGCTCCACGCTCACGAACAATTTGCCGCCCTCTATCAGCGATCGCGTGCTGGCTGTTGCAGCGGCAGAGTCGGGCCTATCCGTCGAGCAGCTGACAATCCTCGACGCCAAACCACAAGTCTGGGATGGCTGCCTGGGGATTGCCGAACCCGATACCGTCTGCACGCAACAGGCAATTTTTGGCTGGCGAGCGTTCGTGGCTGGCCCGCAAGCGATCGTGGACGATATGATTTATCACACCGATATGACTGGCAATGACATCCGGTTGAATGATTTGGAATAGGGGCGATCGCCTTTTCCCCAAACCCGTTAGGGGCGAGGCATTCTCGGAGCGACGTTGTGGGTCATCCGAAGGGCTATTTCGAGAATGCCTCGCCCCTACGACCGCCGAACGGCGTCACGAAAATCCATGACCGCATCGAACTGATTCTCTGGCCGAACATGCGCTGCCAGCAGTTGGAAATCCAGCTCGGGCAATAGTTCACTGGTGTTCACCCGCGCATAGCCGCTGGGTTGGAGATGGTAAATCGAGAAGGTTCCCGGTTGCCATTGCCAAACTTCGGTCACGCCCAAGCCTCGGTAAATCTCCAGCTTGTCTACCAAGCCGCTGGTGATGACTCCCTCAATCGCCAGATCAGGAAATTCTTTTTTTGCCCCTAAGCAATAGCATTCATCTGGCTCTAGCCCCCGCTGTTTGGCCGCCTGGCGAAACGTCGTGGAACCCCCAGCATGGAAGCGAGTGCGAGTTTCTTGCAAATAGGCTTCGACCAACATTCCGATCATTTTTTTCAGATCTTCGTGTTCTGGAGAGTTGGTCATGATCTCTAGCGTGCCCTCCAGATAGCTCAGGCGCAGCGTGAGAAAGTCATCCCCCAGCACTTCTAGCAGCGCGGTGTACCGTTCCCAATCAACACCATGCAGCAGTACCCGCTGTTCGGTACCGGCTTCTGGCGTTTGTGTCAGCAGTGGGGCAACCATCGCAATCCGTGCCTAATTCCTCCAGTTCCGAGAGCCGATGACCTGTCGCTGCGCGATCGCCATCGCACCGTCCTGCCCTTGGGGCTGGCAGGGGCGAACCGGGCGCGATGAGCCGCAATCAATTGATCAAAAGGGATGGGGCTCAGCCCCTGTAGACTGAATCAGGATCAGATCAACGTCGAACCGGAAGACGGCCTGACACTGTCGCCAATCGACAGAAAACTGCCAAACCACTTGTTCCGTGCTCCCCTGTTGTTTATCCCGCCCTGTCCATGTCTCCTCTAATGGCCTCCTTACTGCAGCTCTATCGCGATCGCGGCCAGACTCAATACGGCGGCGAAGCGGTGAGTCAGTTAGCCCACGCCCTGCAGTGCGCCACCTTGGCTGACCAGGCCGGTGAGTCGGCGGCGTTGATCACCGCTTGCCTGCTGCATGACATCGGTCACCTCATTCATCATTTGGGCGAAGATGCTGCTCAGCGCGGCTTCGATGATCGTCATGAATATCGGGCCGGGCCAGTTCTAGAGCAGCTGTGGCCCACGGCAGTGACCACACCGATTTGCCTGCATGTGGCGGCCAAGCGCTATCTCTGCGCAGTCGATCAAACTTATTGGGCAGCACTTTCCCCAGCCTCACAGCGCAGTTTAGAACTGCAGGGAGGTGTTTTCTCGACTGCCGCTGCCGCCCACTTTATTCAGCAACCTTATGCGACCGACGCGGTCAAGCTCCGCCGCTGGGACGATCGCGCCAAAAGCATTGACCACACCACGCCTCCCCTCAACTATTTCATTGACATTCTAGAAACTGCGGCGGCGGGAGGATAAGCGAACTTCTTCAGCCGACCAAGCTGCCTCAAATCTGTCTTGTCAATGTCTTGGTGCCTTGGCAAGAGTCCGACCGAGAGACGCAGGACGCCGGGTGCTCAGCTAAATCAGTTTGGCCAGCAAAGTGCCCATCCCCCTTGCGGCCTGGCAAGACGGGTTGCTCAGCAGCCAGCTAAACGCGCATGAGCGATTCCGTAAATCGATCAAATCTAACAATAGTCATAAGAACAATATTCCCTTGACGGCAGCTGCCATAGGATGAACAGACACAGATTTTCCATAGGCGAATAAAAATCCTAAAGTTCTGTGAACGAAGATGTCGAGATCGCAATATCGGCCTTTTGGCGTAACAAAAATAAACTTGATTGAGAGGCCGTCTACAGTTTCTAAAATCAAAGTCAAAAGATATCAGTTGTGACTCAGGATGGCTCACCAAAGCTCTGATCAAGAATTGTAGCTGTCGCCCGAACCCTTCACTAATGGTAATGTCTGGCTCTAGCAAAGATGGTTTGGTTCGGGCAAGGTCAGCTCAATCAACAGCCTTAATCATTAATGAAAACTGCACAGCTACCAATTTTTGCCAACCAGAAAATACGCTCATGAAGAAAATTATTTTTATGAAATTTTAAAGAGCAGCAAAGCTGAAAAAAAACGAATTTTCTCGCAGATCATCCCACCGGTCGAGCAGAATAAGGGTCAGCGATACTTTGCATCAGTGCCATGAACAAAGTGCACTGGGGATGAATTCTTCCGGTTAGAAGCTCACAACCTGATGGTTAAGAAATGAAACTCTCTCAAGATTATGTTCTCGTATTAGACGAACAGCAGATCCCAGCTCAGGCATCAGAGCTTCCTACGATGTCAGAGCACTATTCTTTGGTGGTGGCTTCGTCTGCAGAACATGCCGTTGAACAAGCCCAGCAGGTCAATCCCTGTCTGGTGATCTTGGTGGGAGAAAACCAAACGTGGTTTGAACATCAGGTCAAGGCTCTTCGCTGTTCGGCCAAGGCGCTGGCAATGACGATTGTTGCCTTGACTGAGTCGGCCTCTCCTCGATGGCAAGGTTCTAAAGAACTCTTAGAGTTGGATGGCTTTTTAGTGAAGCCTTTGACTGACGATATTTTGGTTTCGCTGGTGCAGTCGGCCGTTATCAAGCGGTCCTATCGCTAAAACGCTTGAGGTCAACGTTAGGAGCTCAAGCGACTGACTACGCCTCAATTCTCAGCGTAGTCAGTCGATAAATGTCAATAAACGATGCTGTAGAGGGGCTGTTTGGCATGGCCATAACACACGACTTAGCAAGGCTTTGAGCCATGACGCCATCAACAACACATCGGCCAAATAATGACGCCTTACGACTGATTGCAAACCGCAGTTAGGGCAAGACGCTCCAGATCACCGAAGTCGTAATTTGATCAGTCTCCTAATTCCGCATTCCGTATTTCGTATTTCGATCGCCGCATTCTGCGAGGCAAATAGCGGGTGTTACAAGTTAATCCAGACCGCCCACACTATTGGCAAGCATTACGGTGTCTGTCGTTTGATGGTGAGGCAATCGCGCCGGCGCTCCCCCTTGCTGCAGGGCAGATGGCTCACTGTCGTCATCGTTTCGACTGTCGGACTGGCATCTGAGACGTCATTCCTGATTGCTTTTGTCAGAGCCCTGGCTGAAGTGAAGCGGCGTATGAACATTTTTCCCTGGCCATATTTTGGTTCCAGCATCACGAGCAATTGAGCGATGATTTGTCAGTTGTCTATGAGTTACGGCACGAAATTGAAACTGCAGTTATGTTTATACAAGTTAGGAATACGGCACGGCTGGTGTGCATTGATGCATCGATCGGGGACTTGAGCCACTATTAACGCGAGGTCATGGGGTTTGCTACCAAAAGTTGTTGAAGAAAGTACTGTGCGGGTATTTAAATTTTGGTTTTGTGAAACCTTGCAAGATGGCATGCATTTGCAAAACGAGCTTTATTACAGGCTGAAGCAGGCTAATCCCGAATATCGCACTCGACTCTACCAATTGGCCTGTAAGCTCACCCAGAAAGGAGCCGATGTTGTACTAACGGTTGGTGAGCAGAACTGTAGTCTGTGGGCTAGCATTCGCAGCTCAAGAGACTTGGCGCATACTGTTTCCAGAAAGATGACGTTGCCTGCTAACACTCGTGTCCTGAGCGATCGCGTGTCGTAATCGTGAGCGATGACTTTGCAATTTTGACCTAGCCAAATGCGGTAGCCAGACCGGCAATTAGTGCTCTTTAATGGCTAACGTAGCGAAAGGTGAGCGCGATCGAGACAGTCTTAAAGGGCGTCATTCTCACCTGTTTTTCGCGATCGCTGAGGGCGATAAAGAGGTTTTTAAGCGTTTATCTCAAACAGAAAAACCGAGACGATTGCTCTAGACTGGCGTTGCCGCTAATGGTTGCTGCATAAATTGGCTATTCCATTTACTGTAGTATTCTGTCAGTCAACACCCGCCGCCTCAAGCAGTGTTGGCGATTCCCCCTGTGAGCGCCACTGAATCTATGTCATCCGATGTCGAATCTTTGTTGCAAGATCTGCAAGATCCAGACTCTAATATCCGACAGGTCGCTACTGAGGCGCTGTGGCGTCGCTGGTATACCCAGAAAGGAGCCTACGGAGCCCAAATTTTAGTGCGCAGTCAAACCCTGTTTGATAAGGGTGAAGCGGCTGAGGCCGAAGCCTTGCTGACTGAAACGGTGGAGGGCATGCCTGATTTTGCCGAAGCTTGGAATCGTCGAGCCGTCTTGTACTACATGCAAAAGCGTTTCTGGCCGGCGATCGCTGACTGTGAAAAAGCTTTGAACTTGGTGCCCTATCATTTTGGAGCTTTGCATGGTATCGGTCTGTGCCATGCAAGTTTGGGCAATCACATGGCAGCCATTCAGGCCTTTCGTCGAGCGCTCAAGGTGCAACCCTACGCCACCATTAACGAGCGCCTGATTTTGGAATGTACGGCAAAGCTGAGCTGAATTATCCGCGTTCCCTTAGTCTCTCCGAAGCACTCTGAGCCAGCTTTTCACCAAAAGCCAGGAGAGACACTGGCGACCTCACTGAATATTAGACCTGTTGTGAATTAGAGAAAAATTGGCTATACCCACAGTAGTGGTGAAGGTGTATTGAGATGCTGGATTTAGAGCGCGTCAAACGGGATGAACGATTGCTGCGGGCCTTGACGGGGCTGAATCTTAAGGCCCTCGAAGCCCTCCAACCCACGTTTGCTCAAGCTTTGGCGGAAGCGCCCGTCCCCCGCCGGAGCAAAGCACCCAGAGAGCGGGCGGTGGGCGGTGGGCGTCAGCCCCGACTAGCGACGGTCGAGGACAAGCTGATCTATATCCTCTTCTACTTCAAGTGCTATCCCACCTTTGACTTGGCCGGTCTCCTGTTCGACCTCGACCGTTCACAGGCCAACCGCTGGATGCATCGTCTACAACCAGTCCTGGAAGCGGCTTTGGGCAAACAGTTAGCGCTACCGAAACGAAAGTTAACGAGCATGGCCGAGTTTGTCGAAGCCTTCCCAGAGGTCAAACGGGTGATCCTCGACGCGACTGAGCGCCCCGTCCAACGTGCCCAGGACAAGGACCAGCAGAAAGCGCACTACTCCGGCAAGAAGAAGCGTCATACCCGCTCACATCTGGCCCTGACTGACCCCGAGCGAAGGATTCTGGTCTTCAGCCAGGCTTATGCGGGGCGGCACAACGACAAAGGCATCTTGAACCAGGAAGGTTGGGCCGAGTGGATTCCAGACGAAGTGCTGATACAGGGTGACCTTGGCTTTTTCGGGCTACAGAACGAGGTGGTCAATGTGGAGTTGCCTCACAAAAAGCGGCGAGGCGGGCAGCTCACAGACGAGCAGAAGGCGGACAATCGGGCCCTCGCCAGCGAGCGCGTCGTCTGTGAGCATGCGTTTGGCGGTCTCAAGCGCTACGGCCTTGCCTATCAGGTCTATCGCCACCGCAAAGCGGGCTTTGATGACCGCTCAATGGTGACCGCTGCGGGACTCTGGAACTTCTACCTGGAGGCCGCATAGGGTGAGAGCATGAAATCGCCAGATCCCCGAAACCACTGCTCGATTCCTCACTGTTTCACAACAACTCTATTGAGGATAAACCTCTCATTGATTAGGCTGCCGTTTATACCCATTGCATGAATTGCCTCGCCATGCGGCACCTCAGCGTCATCTGGAATCCTGGCTAACCGCGAACACTCTGGTAGCGATCGCGGCGAATCGTTTCTAGCACCGCCTGAATCTCTCCCGTATCTTCCCCCAGGGTATGCAGCAGGTGGGCACCCAGTTCCATCGCTGCTTCAAACTCTGGCTGCACTACCTCACGGGCCCCCAGTTGAGTTAGCAGGTCGATTTCTTGATCGGTGTGCGAGCGAGCAATAATATCGAGCCGAGGAGAGTGGATGAGGGCGCGCTGCAGCAGCAATCGAGTGCTGATGGGGTCGGGCAGGGCGATCGCCAGGGCCTTGGCAGTGGTGAGATGAGTTTTTTCTAACACTTGCTCAGCATCGGCATCGCCATAGATAAAGGGAATTTGTCGGTGTCGCAGGCCTTGAATCGCCGCCTCGCTGTTTTCGATCACCAGCACCCGATAGCCCTGATTGAGCAGAATGTTGACCAAAACCCGGCCCACCCGACCATACCCCGCCACAATCACATGGTCAGACAGATTGTCTGGAACTGACAACAACTGTGGTTCTGATAATCGCTCCTGCCATTTGCGCAGGTAAGGCACCCGTCGTAGCCAGCGGGTCAGCATCGGGGCACTGTTGAGCCAGGCCGGGGTCAACACCAGCGTGATTGCCGTCGTGCCCAGTAGCAAGAGATATTGCTGTTCGCTAATCAAACCCAGATCGAACCCTTGTAGCGAGAGCACAAAGGAAAATTCACCAATTTGATTCAAGCCGACGCTGACCAATAGCGCCGTCTTAAAAGAATAACCAAAGCGCAGAATGATGGGCAAAATAATCAACGCTTTGCCAATCATGACCAAGGTCACCAACCCTAAAATAATGGCCCCATTGCTAATCAGCACTTGGGGATCAATCAGCATCCCCACTGACGCGAAAAATAGACAGGCAAAGGTATCGCGCAGCGGCAGCACCCGCCCCAGCGCCTGCTCTGAATAATCGACTTCTGACACCATCAGGCCCGCGACAAAGGCCCCCATCTCAATCGACAAGCCGAGCCGCGAAGTGACCCAGGCAATGCCTAAACAGAGCGCAATAATCGTGAGCAAAAACAGCTCTTGGCTCTCGGTAGCGGCGATAGTGCGCATGAGTGGGGGCACTCCCCAGCGCCCGACGGCGATCGCCCCCACTAAAAAGAGCCCAAATTTCAGCACTGCAGCCGCCAACACCACCCAAAAAGCTTCCGGCTGATCGAGCGCGGGTAAAAACGCCAGCATCAGGCCAAGGGCGAGATCCTGAGCAATCAGGATCGCTAACATGAGCTGACCATGCACCGCCGCTGTTTCGCCGCGATCGGTCAGCAGCTTAAGCACCACTGCGGTGGAAGACAGCGCCAGCACAAAGCCCAAAAAGATCCCCTGCAGCACCGAGATGGCCCAGCCAGCCACTACCGCAATCACTAGCGCCAAAGCGGCAGTGATCCCCATTTGTAGAAGGCTGCCCTGCACCGCAATCTTTTGCACCCGCTTGAGCTTGGCTAACGAAAACTCGACGCCCAGAGCAAACAGCAAAAAGGCGACGCCAATTTCGGCTAACTCTTCAATTTGCTGCACGTCGCTGAGCAGGCCAAATCCCGATGGACCAATCAGCAAGCCCGCGGCCAAATAGCCCAGCAGGGCTGGCTGTCGCAACCGATGGGCCACAAACCCACTGATCGCAGAGGCCCCGAGGGCAACGGTTAGATCGAGCACAAATTGATGTTCGCTGGCCACAGGATGATCCTCAAGGCACTCGTAAAGCAATCTTTCGGTCTGACTTAGAGGGCCAAAAGGTGGCAGTCACTCCCAAGGTTAATCCCAGGGTGAGAATGCTCTCAGGGTACAAGCCTTTAAAAGCAGTGGCCAAATCCTCCAGAAAAACTCTTAATTTCGTTCACATTGCCAAAGTTCACCCTATAATCGCGGCAGTTTATGCGGTTGGGCGGCGGCTAGTGGGCCCGGGGGCGATCGCGGCGACCATGAGTCAGATTGAAGTCACCAAAATAGAGCGATGCCCCGAGGCTCTTAACCTATGACCGTTTCTCGTGGGCATTCATCGTCCGAAATTGAGAACCGAACTCAGGCGTGATTGATCGAGAACTGGGATCAGACGTGATAACAGCAGGATGAGACAGCGGGTATATCCTAAACAGGCGAAAAAGTTGCGGCCCCCATTGTGGCTGATGGGGGGGGGCATGGCCGGAGCTGCCTTTATGGTGGGCATGGGCGCTTATCTGGTGATAGCCGCCCCCGCCCGCCGCGTTAGCCAACCGACCTGCCCTGGTCAACAGCGCCCCCGCTCGACGGCATTAGCCGCGATCGCGGGCGAGCAGAGCACTTGTGAAGCATCACCCTCAGCGGAGCTGCTAGCGTCCCCGCCCCTGCAGTCGTCGGCAGCAGCAGAGCAGAGTCTCGACTTTTTTGAAATTGCCCGTGATTACGATCAACTTCGCTACACTGCGACAGCGCAGCCACCGTTTAGAACCAGCTCGCTGCCGAGCCAGTCGCCGAGTCTGGACGAGATTATGGCGGGCATTCTCGACCTATTAGCCCAGCACAATCAGCCAACGGCAGCAGTTTCAATCAGTTTGGTCGATTTGACTGGCCACTGCTGCGACTATGGCCACTATCAAGATCAGCAGCGACGATATCCGGCTAGTGTAGTCAAGTTGTTTTGGCTCGTCGCCTTGTATGGCCAGTACGATGCGGGTGACCTGCAGCTCGAGGTGGATCTGCTTGCCGACGATGAGGCGTTGATGGCCCATTACTCCAACAACGGGGCCTCTAGCCGAGTGTTAGACGTGCTCACCCAAACGACCTCGGGGGAGAGTTTAGACGACGCCAGCCTCGCTGAGTGGAGCACCGCCAGAAATACCGTCAACGAGTATTTCACACTGGCTAGCTATGGCGATGTCAATCTTGCCCACAAGACGTTTCCCATTCCTGATCTGGCGCTTGATCAGCGCACCGGCAGAGACCTGCAGTTGGCTACCGGTGCGGCCGCGACCGCTGTCCCAACGCTCACTGAGCGCAACTATCTGACCACAAGGAATACGGCGCGGCTACTTTACGAAATTGAGACGGGTCAAGCCATTTCACCGGCCTACAGCGATCGCATCAAGGCGCATTTACAACACAGCACCGATCCCGCTGTTTGGCAGGCCGACAGTGCCAACGCCATTGAGGGCTTTTTGGGTGAATATCTGCCCCCAGACACCCAGCTCTACACCAAACTGGGCTTTACCTTTGATGATGGTCGCCAAGAGGCCGCGATTATCACGACACCCGATGGCCAGACTCGATTCATCTTAGTGGTATTTGCCAATGATGCCGTTTACTCGGCCGACACCGAAATTTTCCCGCAGATTGGCCGCTACGTCTATGACCAGATGCAACGCCGTCAAGCGACTCAGTCGAATCCATAAGCGTCACTGATCGGTCGGTTAATCATCCCCTGGCAGGTCTTCTGGCCCTAGCTCTGGCGGGAGCGTATCTAACAAGTTTTTCTTAGACTGTTTGAGCTGTTTCCAGAGCTGTTTGATTTCTGTATAGGCCTCCTCAGAGCTGATTTTGCCGCCCGTTTCCAGGTTGCAAATATAAGAGATGCGCTGAGCAAATTCTTGCAAGTTTGCATTGAACGTGAGGTTGGGCAGGGTTGGCTTTCCCCAATAGGAGCTGCGAGGAGTCAGAAAGTTGTCCTTTGGGTCAGGAGTTTCGGCCATGTCACGTTTTAATAAATGGGCATGCAATCACTAGCGAACACTTTTTTTAGAATAAAGGGAAGCTGACAAAGCTGCTGAGTTGTTCTTGAGGAAGTTAGTCCGCCTCAACAGCGGTTCATTAGTAGAAAATACTGGTCAACCCTTCGTTTGATGGCCTTCTCCTTAATCACGACGAACTGATAATGTCGGTAAATCTTTGCATTTGACCCGCTACCCGGCTGCGAGGTGCGATCGCACCTGGGCGATCGCCGTTTCTACCGTGTCGGCTGTGAGCACTGTCTCGGCGGTCAACGCCTGTAAGGTGGCCTGCAACTCAGTGGCCCCCAACATCAAGATCAGGGGGCGATTGAGCTTGAGCGCCAGGGCAATTTCCGACAGGGTCCCCGCGCCCAAACCACAGGCAATCACCACGCGGCTAGATAACACCACGATGACATTCCGACCGTTGCCCATGCCCGTGATAATGGGGATATCAACAGCTGCTGACATCTGCTCGGTGGTGGCATCGGGCAAAATGCCGACGACCCAGCCCTGGGCCGCCTGCGCCCCCTGACTGGCCGCTGCCATCACGCCCGCCGCGCGTCCGCCCGTGACAATGCCCCAGCCCTGTTGCGCGATCGCCGCGCCCAACGCAGACGCTGTGGCGGTTTCGGTAGCGGTGGCCGGTTCACCGGGGCCAATGATGCCAATTAAGATCCGTGTCAATGGCTACGCTTGTCATGACCAAGGGCATTGTAGACTGCTCGCCAAAGTCAATCTAGAGCGATGGGAACACCGGGCCAGCGCTTGAGTGTGCCGGGAGCAGTTTAATTTTGGCAACAAAATTTGACACTTTGCCCCCTCTCAAAGCCTGGGCTTGTCCCTTAGATTAGATCAACGCTCTGCCTACAAATTGGCGTTTGTTTATACATTGGGTGCCATTCTTTCGATGCGCCAGCGCTCACGATTTTTGCTTAAAAAACTGATTCATCATGGCCTCAAGGGCTTGACAGCCAGTGTTCTGAGTGGCGGCGTGATCGGCCTCAGTGCTCTGCCCAGCAGTGCTATCAGCGAAATCGCTGTCAAGTTTGGTCCCACTCAGACCACGCTGCACATCAGCGATTTAGAAGCCTTCGCTCAAACGGGCCAGGTGCCGACGGGGCTGCAGCGCTATCAAGCAGCCTTGACCCCGACCGTGCAACAAGCCCTCAACAACCATCTCAACGTTGAGCCCAGTATTCGCGATCGCTTCGTTCAAGATTTGATGGATGGCGAAAACGGTCGGCCTTTTGTCGCCATGCTGGAGCGGGTGGCCCCCAGCCTCACCCCAGACATCATTCAAACGGCCCTGCAGACGGCTGAGACCAGTGACGCTGGGGTCACTGCCATCACGTTGCTGCAATCACTCCCCGGCGATACGCTCACTTTAGATGGCATGGCGCTGCTGCGCCTTCTCTCACAGCTGGGGTTGTCTCACCTAGAGCAAACCGCGTTGGGGCAGGTGTTAGATCGAGAACTCAATACCCCCTCAATGGGGGCGCTGTCGCCCCGATTTGATCCCTCTGTATCGGGTTCCAAAGACTTTGAACGCTGGTCAGTGTCCTTTCGCGATCACGCTCGCGATCGCGTCATCCCCGTTGACCTCTATTGGTCTGAACATTCCCTTGGCCCCACGGTGGTGCTGTCCCACGGGTTCGGGGCCGACCGCCATTTTCTAGACTATTTAGCCCAGCATTTGGCATCTCACGGGCTGACCGTGGTGGCGTTAGAACATCCTGGTAGCAATGTCGATGCGCTGATTAAAGCGGAAGGGCCGCTGCTGCCTGCGGCGGAATTTATTGAGCGGCCGCGCGATGTGAGCTTTATTCTCGATCGCTTAGCCGACCTCAATCAGCATTCGTTTTTTCTGCGCGGTCATCTACAGACGGATGCGGTCACCCTGGTGGGGCATTCGCTCGGGGGCTATACCGGTTTGGTTTTAGCCGGTGGCACGGTTGACCCAATTGCGCTCGGCAAGTTTTGTGTCGGCCTTGAGGTCGGCGCTTCTTCGCCTGCCGACTGGTTTCAATGTGCGGCGACGGAGGCAACGCTACCGCCCGAGCGACTGGCAGATCCGCGCATTAATCAGCTCGTGTTGATGAATCCGTTGGCGGGGCATATCTTTGGCGACCAGGGGTTGCGACCGGTGAACGTGCCGGCACTCGTGGTAACAAGCACCCATGACGGCATTGCCTCCGTGTCTGACCAGCAGCTGCGACCGTTTAATCAATTAACCGGGCCGCGATCGCTCGTCGCCATCATTGGGGGCACCCATCTGAGTGTGGGTGATCCGGCCAACCTGAATCCGGCCCTGACGCAGGTGCCCTTTATGTCTGAGCGCCCCGCAGATGAAACGCTGCAGCTACGGCAATATCTCAACGGCACAGTGCTGAGCTTTATCATGCAGCAAACTGACCGGGCAGAAAAATATCAGGCTTTTCTCAGCTCTGACTATGCGGCAATCTTTTCGACGGCGGCGCTCCCCATTCGCTACGGTGATCGCCTGCCCCCCAGCATTGATAGCTGGTTGGCCAACCGCGATCGGCTCACCCGCCGCCTAACCCCCACCGTTAAGAGCCTTGCCTCGCTACTGCATTTAGAACTGATCGGAGCCCGCCATCAGATTGCCAATTTGAGAAGAGACACCATCGCTCAGTGGCCCCTGCAACCGCTCGATTTAGCCGCTCGGCTCGGCCCGCGATCGCCCATCATTTATCAGGCTGTTGACGGCAACTCTACTCGTGAGTCTTCCCGTCCGGCAGAATAGCGCCCGTTAGCACCGCATTCCGCAAGTTGACATACTCCATGCTGGCGTTGATCATCACGGCCTCGTTCAGCGTGGCCCCACTCAAGTTTGACCAGCTCAACTTCGCCCGATAGAACGTCGCCCCGCGCAGTTCTGCCCCGCGCAGCGAACTCCAGCTCAAATTGGCCCCGCGCAGATTAGCCTGCACTAGGTGAGCATTGACCAACGTGCACCCCTGCAGCTTGGCCCGGCTCAAGTCAGCTCCCCCTAAATCCGCATTGTCTAAGTTGGCCCCACTCAGCAGCGCCGTCGAGAGATTCGCGCCGGTCAATGTCGCCCCCGTCAAAATCGCGTTGGCAAAGCTAGTGCTTTCTAACTTGGCCAAGGTCAAATCGGCTTCAATCAGATGACACCGATTGAGAGCCGAATGCGACAGATCCGCTTCTCGTAGTTGGGCGTGATCTAGCGTCGCCTCGTTCAGATTCGCGTTCTGCATTTTGGCCTTTTCTAGCCGACTACCGGTCAAGTTGGCCCCGCGAATGCCCGCTTCGTTGAGATTGACATTATTGAGGTTGGCATGGGACAAGTCGGCCCCGATCAGATTGACCAGTTCCATCTGCGCATCTTGCAAAACGCACTTGCCGAGTAGGGCTTCCCGCAAATTTGCCCCTTTCAAATCAGCCCCGGTCAGGTTGGCCTGCTTCAAATTGGCTTGCCGCAGGTTGATATCTCTCAGGTTTTCATTCGCTAAATTGAGGCCCTGCAAATCGGCACCCCGAAAATCCCGTTCTCCTGAGGCATAGCGGGTAATTACTTCGTTAGCATCCATACGGTTGATCCTTGAACGGAAATTCTCAGGAATTGAACTGACATCTGAGTCACAAAAACCCACCTCATCGGGTCGTCAGTCGGCAGCTTTAATCAGCTTTTTTGGGGATGAAAAACTGACACAAGCGACTAGGTGCCTTTACCGGGGCTAGTAAGACACAGTTGAGTAATACTAACGCGATTTCCACCAGACTCTCTCCTATCGATTAAATTAGCTGTGGTCCCTGTGACTGTCACCCGCTGCCCAGCCGCCCCAACGGCGATCGCGCGGCGGTGCCCCGAAGGCACCACCCACCGGGGCGGATCCACCGCCTGCCGACGCTCTCCAGAATCCGGTAATACCAGTTCTACAAATTACAGCGACACAGACAAGTCAGCTTTCTCCCACTAGGAGACACTGCGTGTTGGCCTGGCCTGCCCGTCGGGCTGACGACGACGCCCAGCCGACGTTCCTTGAGCGGCGTCGAAAGGAAAATCTGTAGTCCAGTTTCAGAGAATTGGTCTAAGGGGGCGGCGCTGCCATCACTGTCCTCACTGTAGAAACACTGGCTGGCAGAATTTGTCCGTGCCCCACCTCGGCGCCCAGAGACATCATTGTTGCGCAACTTCCTCATCGCTAAATGCTGTTGGGCTCGGACTCCCCGCCGAAGACGCCTCTGGCCGAACGCCAAATTTCGTCAGGTTCCCCCTTCCCCCATGGGTCAAGAACGCTTACTTTTTATGGATCGTCAACGATTCAATCTATGCATTGTGAGGAACTCAATTCGGTAGGATTGGATGAGCAATTCTGAAGTACAGGCGGACCCATAGTCATGTCGGATAATCGTAGAAGCCAAGTCGTCACCCAGGGTGTACAGCGCACGCCCAACCGAGCCATGCTGAGAGCGGTGGGGTTTGGCGATAGTGACTTTGCTAAACCGATCGTCGGGGTCGCTAACGGGTTTAGCACCATCACCCCCTGCAACATGGGGCTCGATGACTTAGCCAAGCGAGCCGAGGCGGGCCTCAAGCAAGCTGGGGGCATGCCCCAACTCTTTGGCACCATCACGATTAGCGATGGCATTTCGATGGGTACTGAGGGGATGAAATATTCTCTGGTCTCGCGCGAAGTCATTGCCGACTCGATTGAGACAGTGTGCAACGGGCAGAGTCTCGATGGCGTGATCGCGATCGGGGGCTGTGATAAAAATATGCCCGGTGCCATGATTGCCATGTGTCGGTTGAACATTCCCGCGATTTTTGTCTACGGCGGCACCATCAAGCCGGGGCATCACAATGGCGAAGACCTGACGGTGGTCAGTGCGTTTGAAGCGGTTGGTCAGTACAGCGCTGGCAAAATTGATGACGAAGAGTTACTCGCAGTTGAGCGAAATGCTTGTCCGGGGGCGGGCTCGTGTGGCGGCATGTTTACGGCTAACACCATGTCTTCGGCGTTTGAGGCGATGGGCATGAGCCTGATGTATTCATCAACGATGGCAGCTGAGGATGCCGAAAAAGCGGACAGCGCGGAGAAATCGGCAGCGGTGCTGGTAGACGCCATTCGCCAACAAATTTTGCCCCGGCAGTTGCTCACGCGTCAGGCCTTTGAGAACGCGATCGCCGTCATCATGGCGATCGGTGGCTCGACCAACTCAGTGCTGCACCTGCTGGCGATCGCCAATGCGATCGGGGTGAATCTCACCATTGATGACTTTGAAACGATTCGACAGCGAGTGCCGGTGCTCTGCGACTTGAAGCCATCGGGTCGTTATGTGGCAACTGACTTCCACCAGGCAGGCGGGGTGCCGCAGGTGATGAAAATGCTGCTCAGCCAAGGCTTACTGCATGGCGAAGCGCTGACCATTAGCGGCCAAACGGTGACAGCATTGTTAGCCGACATTCCCTCAATGCCCCGTGACGATCAGGACGTGATTCGCCCCTTTGACGCGCCCCTTTATCCCCAAGGGCACCTCGGCATTCTTAAGGGCAACCTAGCAACAGAAGGGGCGGTGGCCAAGCTCACCGGCATCAAAAATCGGCGAATCACTGGCCCGGCTCGCGTGTTTGAATCAGAAGAGGCCTGCCTGCGCGCGATTTTAGACAAAAAAATTGTGGCGGGCGATGTCGTCGTTGTGCGCTACGAAGGCCCGAAGGGTGGCCCCGGCATGCGCGAAATGCTCGCCCCCACCTCTGCCATCATCGGTGCAGGACTCGGCGATTCCGTCGGTCTGATCACCGATGGTCGGTTCTCCGGTGGCACCTACGGCATGGTCGTCGGTCACGTTGCGCCGGAAGCGGCAGTGGGGGGCACCATCGCCTTAGTCCAGGAGGGCGATTCCATCACTATCGACGCCGATCAGAACCTGCTGCAGCTCAACGTCGATGAGGCAACATTGGCCCAGCGCCGGACCGACTGGTCAGGACATCAGCCCAATTACACCCGAGGCGTTTTAGGCAAGTATGCCAAGCTGGTTTCCTCAAGCAGCCGAGGGGCAGTGACCGACCTCAATCTGTTTGAGTAGACGTCAAACTTTCAAATTGACCCATGATACTCCCGCACAAGGTATCGCTTTGGGCGAGAGTGCCAAGTTTGGGCGAAAACGCAGCCTGGACTAGAACATTTCTGCCAAGTCTTGGAGCTGCTTACTAATGTCAATCGCGATCGCGTTCCCCGACGCCGCCTCTAAATCAGCCAAATCCAACAGCAGGCTTTGGCGCAAAAGGTATTCGTCAAACGTTTCTGGATCGTAGACTTCTGCCAGGGCGTCGTACCATAAACCGGAGCTGGCATAGGCTTGCGCCATTTGAACTGGACTGTTGGTAGCGTCTGCGGCGAGCATATCGGACGTTGCGTCAACAATTTCCACCGTGGTAGCAATCCAGCTACTGATCATTTCTGCATCCGCGCTGCAGCGCAGCGTGGCTTGCCACAGGTAGGTTTCTCCTACCGTGAGGGCTGGGGCAGTGGCGGGCAGCGTGTAGGCCACAAAGTTAGACTGGGGCAGCACAGTTTCGCTAAAAATGGGCTCATCACTGTCGCCCTGGTATAGTTCAAACTGCATGACGCCTACTGTAGGGCTGTCGGTATACCACACAAAAGTGGGACGAGTGGAAAAGGATTGACCTACACCACTAAATTGAGGCGCGATCGCCGCCAAGCTATCATCACTACACCAGTCCCGCGAGCCGCCGCTACCGGTATTGCCGCCCCCCGAAATGCGAGAGTTGGGCGGCGGTTCGTAGGCGCGTCCCTTACGATTGCTGTCGAGCTGCGGTGAGGCGGCGATCGCCCCACCGGCAGTGGCCAAACTTGATCCGGCTAGCAGCAGTAACATCAGGCTGCGCCCGAGACCAGTGGCCGATGGCTTGAGACGAAAGCGAGAGCGGGGCTGATGAGAAGTCATGGCTGAATCCCAAATGGATGATTGGTCTGGGGGCTCGCAACCTGCCAACTAGAGCGATCGGCTGCTGCATCTCGATGGTCGTTACTTCCACGATAGGCAAAGGTTGGCCTCAACGTCTTCCCAATTTCAGCCAGTTGTCTGGCATCAATGGGTCAACGGCATGACAGTTTTCGGCCAGGCAAATCCGGCTGGGCAAATTAGGGGTTCGGCCGCCAGGGATAAGTCTGCCACCAGGGGCGAGGCCGCTTTAAGGGCCAACGGATTTCGCAGATCGTCCCCGTTTTTTGAAAAGTCCGCTGAAACTCGCCCTGCAGTCGGGCGGCTAGCGCTTGGGCCTGCTGGGTGCCCCGCCCCCCAGGGCTGGCCACGAAAGGTGACGGCGGTGCACTGGCTGAGGGCGTACTGTTCCCTTTGCCGTTGTCAGCAACCCGAATCAGGTTCTCGGTATCGGTGGTGCGACAGTCCACGGTGAGGCGCTTGGCTCCCACGGCATGTTTGCCTACATTGCACAGCATCTCTTCAAACAGGCGGCAGAGCGATCGCCGGTCAGCGGCGGTGAGCCAGGACTCTTGTAGGGGTTCAAACTTGACAACCTTAAACTTCAGCGTGTCAAAACCAGGAAAATCGCGCTGGAGGGTCTCGTTATAGACTTCATACAACACTTCGTGCAGGGCATTGCGCAAATCCACCATTTGCTGATTGCCGAGCTGCAGCTGAGCGGTGGTCGCCAACGACTCTTGCTGCAAGCGATGGTATACAGTGCGCAGCTCTTGATTGAGATTGCCCAGCTGTTCGTTCGCCTTGGCCGATAAGGTGTCCTGCTGTCGCCGCAGCAGGGCCAGCGTCTGCAGCGGCCCATTGTGAATCGCGTCATAGGTTTCTTCAATCACCCGCTGACGCTCGGCAATGCGCGATCGCAGCGTTTGATCATAGAAATAAAATCCCGGCAAAATCAGGCCATTGAAGGTAAAAGCCACCAGGGCGGGAATCACTGGCAGCCACCAGCCCACCCACCACAGCAGAGTCAGACTGAGACCACCAAGGCCGAGCCCCAACAGGCCCACCGCGAGCACGTACCAAGCCGGTCGCGCAATCAGCCGCACCAGCCCCATGCCGACGCCGCCCCACAGCACGATCCACAGATATTCCCAGCCGTCGGGCCAGGTCGTGATCAGCTGGCGGCCATCGAACACGGCACTCAAGATTTGACTGGTGACGTGGGCATGCATTTCGACCCCATAGACCAAGGGATGAGTCGGCGCATTCGTCGCGGCCGTATTGAACTGATCTTTAATACTGGGCGTCGTGATCCCGATGAGGACGACGCGATCGCGAATCAACGACTCATCGACTTGCCCCGTGAGAACCTCAGTCATCGAGACCACCTCGAAGGGCAACGCCCCACTGCGCACGTTGATTAACATCTGTACGCCCGTCGCATCAGCTCTGACATAGCCGCCCGTATTCGCACCAAACCGAATGAGTTCAGTGTCTCCAAATCGCATATTTTCTGGATTGCGGCGACCATTGCTTAAAAAGAGATCATCCTCTGCCAGGTAAGCTTCGGCCAAGAGCAACGGGAAGGCAATCCGAAATCGCTCCGCATCAGGATGAGGCGCTGCGGGCACAGCCCCCAAAAAGGCGCGCCGCGCAAACCCATCTCGATCTAAGGGAAAGTCGTTGAAACCCACCTGATCAGGGGGCAAAGCCGGGGGCGGGGCGACCGGTTCTTGGGTAATTTTATCGATCCCAAACACCTGGGGCGATTGAGTCAACACCTCGACCAAGTCGGTGTGACCGGGCTCGACAGGGAAGTCACGATAAACATCGAGGCCAATGGCTCGCGGTTCGCTCATTTGCAGCTGTGTGATCAAAGCGGCCAGGGTCGCATCGGGAATCGGATACGTGCCGACCTGCTGAATGTCGCTTTCATTGATGCCGACAATGAGAAGGCGTTTATCGGTAGGTTCGGCGGGTCGCCAGCGCAAAAAGCTATCAAGCGCCTCCCATTCCACTGCTTGCAAAATTCCCAAAAGCCGCAAGATCACCACCAAAACAATGACCGTGATGCCTGGCACCAGCTGGCGCTGCCAGGTCGCTTGAGCGGCTGGTTGCTCATTCGGGTAGGGAGCTTTAGCGGTGGGCAACAGCGACTCTCCAAACTGCAGAGATCAAGGCCAGGGGCATCAGTCGATCAGCCCTTCCTCACGGGCCTGAATTTCGGTTTGAATCCGAATGTTTTTGCCCGCTTCAGGATACACTTCCAGGGCATCTTGTACCTTCGTCCAATAGTGACGCACGGTGCGCTCAGCAACGTTCATTTCTTCGGCAATCGCCTTATCTTGCAGCCCTTCTTTGAAGGCGAGTCGCAACACCTCTAGCCATTCGGGTTTCACCTCAATTCCGGCGCGCATGTCGCGGGGAGTATAGATCAGTCCCTTTAAGGCCCAGTCAACCTTGGTCAACATTTCCTGCATGGGCAAGTTTTTGTCGGCGATGGTAAACCCCGCCTGATGGCTGTCAATCGCCGGCTTGAGGCGCACCAGCGAGCGCACGTGAGCGCTCTGCACCACGATGTTGAGCTCTGGATAGCGCTCAAGCAGCGATCGCAGCAGCTCAATCCCGGCCTCAATCTCTGAGGTTGCTCCCGGCGCGGTGGGAATCGAGAGATCCATCATCAGCAAATCAGGCGCGCCATAGGACAACTCCGTTTGCGCTGACTCCACGGTCGTGGCCGTCCGGATGGCAGCCGTTGGATAGGTCTTTTCTAAGGTCATCACAGTGCCGCCCAAAACGGCTTCGTGATCATCCACAACGAGAAGCTTTAGGGTAGGACTGGGGGACGTCATAGTGGGGGATCAGCGGTTACGACAGAGGTCAAGACGGGGCTAGCGCTGGCGATCGCCAACTGAGTTTTAAAGAGAACTGATGGGTCTGAAACATCTGGTCACAGTCGGCCTGGGCCAACAGCCGAAAGGTGTCTAAAAAGGGCTGCAGCGCTTGCTCAATGGGGTTAGCGAAAGTCAGTGCTAAAGGTGATTCATACTCGGCCTGCACCCAAAACTGCTTGCGGCCATCGTTATCGACCAAAGTGCATAGCGTTTTGAGCGGGCGCCGGTCAATCTCGTTTAGGGTATTCAACAGAGTCTTGGTCAATAGCAGTAATAGCCGAGTTTGTTCAATCGGTTCAGCCCCCCAAGTGGGGGCTAGGTGAGTCGCCAGGTTTAAGGGCCTCACCCACGGTTGCAGCAGACACTGCAGAGCCAAAGGCAGCGAGTCTTGCTGGTAGGGTGATTCCAGACGATCACAAAAATCTTCGACTAACTCATACAGCCGCTGCATCTCGGCTAATCGCGTATGACAATCGCACGGCTGACTGGCCGGGTAAGTATGACAGGCCACCTCTAAGCGACGGCGTTGCGCGATAATTTCCTGTAGTAAACCATTACGCACAAAATCCGTTTCCTGATTGAGCAGTTGGGCTTGGTATTGATGCCACCAGCGCAAGAGTTCGGTATGTTTTGAGATCTCGATAGCCAAGCCACTGGGCTCCGTCAATGTGCGGATAGTCTTATTCTCCATACTGTACGGCTGTTGAGGGCGGTTGCCGCTACAGATTTCCGACAAGCTCCTGACAGTTTTCTGCCACTCTGATGGCAAAGAATTTGCCACGCTTGATTGAGAATGTCTTTGGAGGAGAAGCGGTAACGCGCTCTTGTCGCGTGGCTGACCGGCGCGATCACCTTACACCGTGTCTGGATCAATACCCAGCGATCGCAATTTCGCCGCTAACTTTTCAGCCTGTTCCTGCACCTGAGTAGCTCTCTCCTGTGCCTGAGTAGCTCTCTCCTGTGCCTGAGTAGCTCTCTCCTGTGCCTGGGTAGCTCTCTCCTCAGGTGTTAGCAACCGATTGCCCGCTTCGTCATACCAATACAGCCATTCTCGCTCTCGACCTAAATAAGTGCCCCTGGCGCGGCCCAAACTCAGACCAATTTCTGGTAGCCAAACGGGGGTGTCACCGCCCAACAATTGATACTCGCCATTTTCCAAACGATAAACTTCTAAGGGCAATCGCTTACGTCGACGGCTCGGATTTGGCAGATAGACCGCATAGTAGCGAATACCCAAATCGGCATAGCGTTCGCGCTTGCGCTCATACTCTCCGCCGTAGGTTTTAGAAACGACTTCTAAAGCCAGGGTGGGCACGATGTTGTCTTCTTCCCACAGGACGTAGCTCAAACGCCCCTGCTCACCAATAAACCGCTCAACCCCCAAGCTCAAAAACCCATCGGGAACGACCGCAGACTGTTTTGGATCAAAGTAAATCCCCATATCAACGCCAAAAAACCAGTCGAGCCGTTCTGGCCAGATCATCGCTAGAACCCCGTCTAGCAAGTTAGGAATCAGGTTTTGGAGCTCGTTATCCACGGGCTTATCATCTGAGTCAGGTAGCTCAGCAGAAGAGGGCAAGCAGGATTTGGGGTCGTAATAGACAACCATAACAAGGTGGTAATGACTGCGGCTATAGCTATTTTAGCGGTGATTCTCGATCCTCATTTTTAGTCTCTGGGCAATCCGACGCTTCTAGGTAGCACAGGGAGTCATCGATATCGCCGCCTTCATACCCAACAGCATTTTCAAATCACTTACGCCTCCCTAGACAAGGCACAAAAAAGCCGTGGCGAAAGTAATTTCGCCACGGTTTGGGGAGTGTGTCAAGGTTTAGAACAGGAGATTACCAAGAACGGGTGGGCGATAACGCGTTGCCCCGCAGCAAACTACCCACTGTTTTTGCCGTAATCTTGAGCTGTGTCACAGGGTTAGCCGGTACGACCGTCTTGTACAGATAGCTGTCAAACGTGAGCTTCTGGACATCCATATCGGCGCACATTTCAACAAACGCTTCACGCGAAGCATCACTGCGGTAAAACACTCGCTGCAATAGATCCAGCACCAGGTAAGTGATGCCATATTGCTGATCCCAGCGCTTGATGTAAACCTTGAGATCGGCTTCGGTAGGTACTTGCTGACCCGCGCGGGAAAATTCCACCACGGCTTCGGCACACATGCGGCCAGACTTAGCGGCGAAGTAAATGCCTTCTCCCGAAGACTTAGTCACCGTACCCGCCGCGTCGCCAACTAGGGCGACTCGACCCACAACCCGCCGCGGACGCGGATGCTCAGGAATCGGGTGGGCCTCAACTTTGATGATTTCGCCACCCTCAATGCGCTTGGCTGCCCGCTTGCGAATACCGGCCTGCAGTGATTTGATTTTGGCCTGGTTGACTCGCATGGTGCCGGTACCAACCGCTACGTGGTCATACTTCGGGAAAACCCAGGCGTAGAAGTCGGGAGAGACGTCGTTGCCAACATACATCTCGGCGAGTTCTTCGTAATAGGCCATCTTGTCATCGGGGATGCGGATACGCTCTTGAAACGCGATCGCATAGTTGTAGTCACCCGCGTCAATTGCTTTGGCGACACGAGAGTTCGCCCCATCAGCCCCAATTACCAGATCAACCTGCAGCTTCTTGCCGTCGCCAACTAGTCCATCGGGCCGATGCTCAGTGTAGTGGAGGGTGTAGGGCTCACCACTGGCCTGAGGCAGCTCTAGCTTATGCATCGTGCCGTTGATGAGCTTGGCACCAGATTTCTCAGCGCGATCGCGCAAAAAGCCATCTAAGACTTCTCGGCGACACATGCCGATATATTCATCATCTTTGAGAGTGCTGCCGATATTCACTTCGATATCAGACGGCGAGATCATCTTCATCTTGCGGACGCGACGATCAATAATTTCGGGGGGCAGGTCAAATTCTTCGACCATGCAGAGCGGAATTGCCCCACCGCAAGGCTTAGCATTATCTAGCTTGCGCTCCAGCAAATACGTTTCGATTCCAGCTTCGGCCAAGGTTTCAGCAGCAGAGGAGCCCGCTGGCCCGCCTCCGACAACGGCAACTCGCAGTGTCAAGAGCTTTTCTCCAGATCGTTCAAATCTACGAAACGCATCGTATCACGGGGTTTTGGTTCCCTCCGACAGAACATCCAGGATGTAACCTTAATGAAACAGTCGTTTACAATCAGACACTCAAATTGGGCATTTGTTTATAGCCAAGCTTTTCAATCGTCAATGCTGACAAGCGCTGAAAAATTATGAAGCAGAGGCGTTTGCCCTGTGTAACCGCTTCACTTGCATGGGCAGGGTGACCCAATCAAAAAACGAGCCGTCTCTGACAGTCCGACTTGAATATTAAGACTCTTCATCAATGCAGTTGGGCTCTAAAGTATCGCGTTTAACGTCGATTGAGCTAGTAATGCGCTAGTGTGATGCTACGAATAGCGATCGCTGAAAGGACGGTGACGTTTGGGATCAGACTGCGCCACGATATTGCTGATAAGTCTGGGTATCATAAGTACGCTCAGGCCTGTGATAGCAGTAGCGCATCGGTGCTCTTCGAAATGTCGGATTATGCACAATTGATGCCTGAATCAATTCGAGATAGAGCATCGCCAAGGTGCTTTGAGCACTGAGGCAAACTCAAACATATATTTAAGGATCAGCATCGCCTGTTAGATTGAATCCGCAAAGGTGAATCTTAAGGCGGAGGTCTCCCCTAGAAGCATGGATCAGAAAACATACAGCGCCGACGATGGTAGACAAGTTATCGTGATCACACCCACTGGGCGTCTAGATATCACGACGGCTTGGCAGTTTCGGCTTAATCTTCAAGACTGTATATCGCGACTCAGCCCTCATCTGGTGATCAACCTCAGCCAGGTCAATTTCATCGATAGCTCTGGTTTGACGTCTCTGGTCGCAGGCATGCGCGATGCGGACAAGGTTCAAGGGAGCTTCCGGATTTGCAGTGTCCATCCCGAAGCCAAGCTGGTTTTTGAAGTCACCATGATGGACTCAGTCTTCGAGATTTACGATACAGAAGAAGAAGCGCTGCAGGGTTCACCTAAGCAGGTTGCCAGCTAATCGTTGAGTCGCGGACCGGTTCCTTGCAAAGATAAAGCATAGTGTTTTGACGCTCATCCTCGCGTACCTAAAGCCAACTGCACTGCGCAGCCAATTGCTGTGACCAGCGAATGGATGGCTCTGGTAATTAAGTCGGTCGACTCACGACCCCGAAGCGCATTAACATAGCCAGCGACTGCTTGACGTCTCAAGGCCATCAACCCAAAATTCTGACCACGCTCCCTTGTTCATATGAGGGGCATGCCAATAGCCAATATTTGCAGATCTTCAGTGGCTTACGGCCACCTCGACTTGAGGCTAACCGAAAATCTCACCAACCAGGCTCTTGCTTTCAATAACCGGCAAACTTGCTGAGATCGCCACTCGCCACAGGCTGAATTGATCGCCAAGAATCTACCCTTCTCAGTTGTTCGGCAAGCCCCAGCTAGCAGGCAAGACGCGGTGACTAAAAAACCTCAGACTCATCATTACGAAACTCATATTTTATGGACTGGCAATCGGGGTCAGGGAACTGCCAGCTACCGAAGTTATGCGCGATCACATGAAATTTCAGTTGCAGGCAAGCCCTTAATTCTCGGGTCATCTGACCCAGCTTTCCGAGGCGATAAAACCCAGTACAATCCTGAGGAATTATTAGTAGCTTCACTCTCAGCTTGCCACATGCTCTGGTACCTGCATCTCTGCTCTGCAGCCTCCATTGTCGTCACTCACTATGTTGATCGGGCAGTGGGGACGATGGGAGAGACCGAAGATGGTAGCGGCAGATTTTCTGAAGTTGTACTCAAACCAGTGGTGACAGTTCCCCCCAGTAGTGACATCCAACAAGCCGAACAACTGCACGAGCAAGCGCATCATTTCTGCTTTATTGCCAACTCGATGAATTTTCCGGTCCTTTGCCAACCCTTAATTCAGCTGGGTGAACCGGATCAATAGAGTGCGTTAACGCCAAGGCCAACCTTTACTATATTTTCGGAGCACATTTATCACGAGAGGGTAGCGCTGAAATCTTGTATCTTGACCAGATTAAAGGGGCCGTTCTTGGCTCCCCAGGTGGCTTTTCCCGTTGCGGGATCAATCCCTTTGTCATACATCCAGAATGCGGCGCTGGCAGTACTCGACGGGGCTGGGGCAATAGCGTCAAAGGCCAGTTTGACTAATTTCACTTCACCATTCACGTCAAATTGGCAAAGTTCGTTGGCTTGCTGCCGCGCTTCAAACCGAGTGGTGCTGCCCTCGGCGTAGACAGTAATAGGCAACCGGCTACCTGACAAAGGTTGTAGATGTTCTGGGGTCAAGGTCTTTAACCGTTCTGGAGACTGGGTTGCCCCTTGCCACGCCAGCCGTTCCTTTAGAGCGTAATATTCGGCGGTGAGAGCGTCTGCCGTTGCCTGCACCCGTAATATGCGCTGACGATAGGGCGGTTGTGCATAGGTGGCACTGACCTGCTCCAGAAAAAAGGTGGCGCTGTCTTCAGCAAACAGAGGAATCGGATAGCTCCAAAGCTTGAAATGCACGAACCAAACCGGATCGGCCAAGGCCTGCTCACGGTTTTGAAAAACGCCTGCCAAACATTGACTCAGCTGCCTAAACTGTTCGCTTAACTCCATACACCCCTTTGAATTAACGCCGCGATCGCCTCAGAGCCTGCCTGAGGATCTGGCAGTAGACTATCAAATCATCTGGCTTCATCATCTGGTCTTTGAGAGTCTTCGTACGACTGGGATCATCCTGAAGAGTCACTTTTTGAGTCGCAACCGGGGTCACATTTCTGTGCGCAATACGGAATGAGGGGTGGCGGACAGTTGGCGCTACAGTAATTGAAGGAAAAGCGGCGTATAGGTTTGGGTCATGAGTGAAGAAACAACGGGAAAAGTCCTCTTAGTGGACGACGAAGCAGGTCTGCGAGAGGCCGTGCAGGCCTACCTCGAAGACAGTGGCTTTACGGTAGAAGCCGCGAGCAACGCTTCTGAAGGGTGGGACAAACTGCAGGTTTCAACGCCCGACGTGCTCATTTCTGACATCATGATGCCCCAGGTTGATGGCTATCAGTTTCTCCAACAGGTTCGTGAAGATCCGCGCTACAAGTCTTTACCAGTTGTCTTTTTAACTGCCAGAGGCATGACCAGCGATCGCATTCAAGGCTATAGCGCCGGCGTTGATGCCTATCTCTCTAAACCCTTTGATCCTGAAGAGCTAGTCGCGATCGTCACTAACTTAATCGACCGACAGGTATCCCGCACGCCTACCGGCGGCGACCTGCCCGATATTGCCGCGATGGCTAAACAGATTGAGGAGATCAAAGCGTTGCTGACCCAAAAAGGGGGCATCACCAAAACGCCTCCGCCGATTCGCATCGATTTTACGCCCCGCGAGCAAGACGTACTCAATCGGGTCGCTGAGGGCTTGATGAACAAAGAGATTGCCAGCCGACTCGAAACCAGCGTCCGCAACGTCGAGAAATATGTCAGCCGCCTGTTTAGCAAAACTGGCACTAATAGTCGAACTGAACTGGTTCGCTATGCCTTGGAGCATGGACTGGTGACTGATGACGATTAGAAATCGCCTCCCAGCCCCTGAAAGCAATATTTGGTGTTAAACTTGTCAAGCTGTCAAGTCGGATCTTGGATGTTCTGAAGAGATGTGACGCCTGCTCTGGATTGGGTTTCACCCATCTAAGACTAAGCTCTTTGGCTTCCTGAGTCTGGATAAAGTTGGAGTAAGCACTTGGCAGATTGTTACATTACGTTAATATAGGTTCCTATAGGGTGCATTCTGGTCTGCACCTCTTACCCCCATTCGTATGGGGTCTTAGCCATACATCGCCTAGACTGGCCTCAATCTATTGCTTGGGGTAGGCGCTCACCGGAATTACACACTGTATGTCATTTGAATCTCTTGGCTTGTCTGACAAGCTGCTACGTGCGATCGCTGATGAAGGTTACGAGTCACCAACGCCTATTCAAGCAGAAGCAATCCCTGCTGTTTTAGCAAAGCACGACGTCTTGGCCAGCGCGCAAACTGGCACCGGCAAAACGGCCAGCTTCACCTTGCCGATTCTTCATCTTTTAGCGAGCGGTACCCAAGCCCGCAATCGTCAGATTCGAGCGCTGGTTTTGACGCCAACCCGTGAGTTGGCAGCTCAAGTCGAGAACAGCATCAAAACCTACGGCAAATACATGCCCCTGAGAGTCGCCTCCGTCTATGGCGGGGTCAGAATGGGGCCGCAAATCGGTCGTCTCCGTCGAGGGGTTGACGTATTGGTAGCTACACCAGGTCGTTTGCTAGACCACTTGGGTCAAGGCACTGTCGATTTATCAGCCGTCGATATGTTGGTTTTGGACGAAGCTGACCGCATGCTCGACATGGGCTTTATCCACGACATTCGTAAGATCATTGAGCACACTTCGCCACAACGGCAGACCCTGCTCTTCTCTGCGACGTTCTCGCGGCAAATCAAGCGATTGGCAGACGACCTGCTCGACTCACCCCAAGTCATTGAGGTTGCCCGAACCAATGCCGTCGCCGAGAACGTCACCCAGGTAGTACACCCCGTTGATCGGCATCGCAAACGCGAGCTGTTGTCTCACATGATCGGGGCCCAAAACTGGCGGCGTGTCTTGGTCTTCACGCGTACTAAGCACGGTGCTAACCGCTTGGCCGAACAGCTAAAGAGTGATGGCCTCAGCTCCGACACTATCCACGGCAACAAGAGCCAGGGCGCGCGGGCGCGGGCTCTGGACTCATTCAAGCGCGGCAAAGTTCGTGTTTTGGTGGCGACCGATGTTGCGGCTCGCGGCCTAGACATCGATGAGCTACCCCACGTCGTGAATTTTGACCTGCCCAATGTGGCCGAAGATTATGTCCACCGAATTGGCCGTACCGGTCGAGCCGGCAACGAAGGAGATGCCGTCTCCCTCGTCTGCGTTGACGAGCATTATCTGCTCCGCAACATTGAGCGCCTACTCAAGCGGGACATTCCGACTACAGTGATTCCCGGCTATGAGCCCGATCCGTCGATCGCGCCAGAACCGATCCCCGGTGCCAAGCGTCCGCCTCGTGGGCGCAGTGGTGGTGGTGGCCGCTATTCTCGTGGTGGCGGGTCACGACGCTCTGATAGTGGTTACAGCAGCCGTCCTTCGCGCTCGAAGCGGGGGCCAAATGCCACAACGCCTCCCGTTCTTAAAAAAGCATCATCAGCTCGGGAAAGCCGCGAGCGTGCATAGCTGCGGTGCTCTGTAGATAGACGCTTTGCAAAATCGCGCCGGTTGCTGAAATACAGCAACCGGGACGATTAGTTATCCGCTAATCTAACGCC
>ERZ1740060.120-NODE-120-length-65737-cov-23.256981_pt1 | contig 65737 bp, 48 predicted proteins | sample MGYA00581743_ERZ1740060 | MGnify/ENA primary metagenome ERZ1740060 (study PRJEB43018, sample SAMN04849235) | marine metagenome | isolation source: floating plastic debris | place: Pacific Ocean | collected 2008-08-27 | study: EMG produced TPA metagenomics... | reverse complement strand
GGCTAGCAGCCAGGCCCCGCCTACGCAGCGCTCTACCAGCTGAGCTAATTCCCCTTATCGTTTCAATGAGACTGGCTGAGTGGTTGACCTCTGCGGCACGAATGGCCTCCGGCCAGGCTACGTCTTTCAGACAGACTTCGTCAACGTCAACGCAGCGCTCTACCAGCTGAGCTAATTCCCCTGATTGAGTTGCTATCGTAGCAGAAACCTAGGATCGCTCAAAGACAGGGTGAATCAGCCGCATGCCGAATAGCCAACGCCCACTGGCTGACTGTACTTTGCAAGACCTGCTGCCTCAGCTGCATTTAGAAAGTTTAGACCCGCACAATCCGGTCGTCGTGCATCAGGTGCCGCCGCCTTGGCGGTGTCTGGGTACTGGTAACTACGCCGCCGTGTTTGAACATCCTGACTACCCCGATCAGGTCGTCAAAGTTTATGCGCCAGGGCGATCGGGCATTGAAGATGAGCGAGAGGTGTATCGACGGCTGGGAGAGCATCCGGCATTTTCTCGCTGTGACGCCAGTGGCGATACCTTTTTAGTGCTCAAGCGACTGCATGGGGTGACGTTGTATGACTGTCTGCAGCGGGGCGTGGCGATTCCACCTCAGGTGATCCGCGACATTGATGCTGCTTTGGACTATGCTCGCCGTCGAGGCTTGTTTCCCCATGATGTGCATGGCCGCAATGTGATGATGGCTGACGGCCACGGATTGGTTGTAGACATCTCAGATTTTCTCAAAGCCACCCCCTGCCGGGCTTGGCCTGACGTCAAGCGAGCCTACCAATGGGTTTATCGCCCGCTCATTTTGCCGTTACGTCTGCGGGTGCCCTATTTTTTGCTGGATGGTGTGCGAGCCGGGTATCGCCTGTTTCGCCGCTGCTGGCCTCGCAATAACACAGTGGTGCCAGTGCTGGCAGACAGAACCCAGCATTCTGAGCATGAGCCCTGACGAGGTGCGTGTTCTCGCTAATGACCGTTCCATGACTTGAAGAGGTGATGTCACTCTCAAGCTTCTGACGGAGTCAGTACCGGCGGAGACAGGAGGATTTTTAAGATGTCTAATTCCAATTCTCTGAAGCTGGACTACAGATCTGCCTTACGACTCCGCTCAGCCGACGTTCCTTGAGCGGAGTCGTCAGCCCGACGGGCAGCCCAGGCCAAAAAGCAGTGTCTCCGACTGGGAGAAAGCCGACTTGTCTGTGTAGCTGTAATTTGTAGAACTGGTATGAGAGCTTCTTGCCCGAATATAGCGCTGGCCACTTTGCTTAGGACACCTAGGAGCACTCTGAGCCTCAGCACATCAACAAAGTGGCTCCGCAGTCTTGCCTTTCCCAGACTGGCGACTGCTCTATCTTCGCGCGCACTGGGGCTTTGAGATTTCTCTATGACATTTGCTAGGCAAATATTATGTAGCTTTAATGATTTGAAGAGCTTATGAGTTGATTTTAATATTGACATTTTACAAATGATGATCGGCTGAGTAACTATAGATTCAAGCTTATCGAGTGTCCACTTAGGATAGATAGCACTTATGGTTGCCCTGACTAATTCGCTTCAAGCCGATCGCGCCTCTGGCCGATTAACGCTGCAAACCGCCACGATCGCCCGAGATTCCACTGCCATTCGCTGCCTTGATTGGGATCGGGACCGTTTCGACATTGAGTTCGAGCTGCAAAATGGCACGACTTACAATTCATTTTTGATTCGAGGTGACCAGACTGCCTTGGTCGATACTTCTCACATCAAATTTGAAGCGCTCTACTTCGACTGCCTGAAGGGGCTGATCAATCCCGCCGCGATTGATTACCTGATTGTCAACCACACCGAACCCGACCATAGCGGACTGATTCGAGAGCTCTTAAACCGAGCGCCCCACATCACGGTGGTGGGTTCAAAGGTGGCGATTCAGTTTTTAGAAAATCAGGTGCATCGAGCGTTTCAGGCTCACGTCGTCAAAAGTGGCGATCGCCTCGATCTGGGTCAAGGTCATCAGCTAGAGTTCGTCTCTGCGCCGAACCTGCACTGGCCCGACACCATTTTTACCTATGACCACGGAACACAGGTGTTGTATACCTGTGACGTCTTCGGCATGCACTATTGTGACGACGCCCTCTACGATGAGGTGCCCCAGCTGTTAGAGCCTGATTTTCAGTATTACTATGACTGCCTGATGAAGCCGAATGCCCGTTCGGTGTTGGGCGCGCTGAAGCGGATGGCCCCGCTATCGGTGAATCTGGTGGCGACGGGACACGGACCATTGCTGCAACGCCATCAGGAGGATTGGATCGACCGCTACCGCCGCTGGAGTGACGCCCAGTCAAAAGCCGCCCCGTTTGTGGCGCTGTTTTATGCGGATGGCTATGGCTATAGCGATCGCCTGGCGCGTGCCATCGCCCACGGCATTGATAAAACGGGCATCGATGTAGAACTGGTCGACATTCAAGAAGCCGATGCCCATGAGATGCGAGAACTGGTCAGCACCGCTGCGGGGCTGGTCATCGGCATGCCGCCCCAGTCCGCCTCAAATTCCCAGCTGCATGCCACTCTCAGCACCATTTTGGCCACGGCGAATAAAAAGCAAGTGATGGGCCTGTTTGAAACCGGGGGCGGTCATGACGAGCCGATTTACCCTCTCCGCAATCGGCTGCAAGAGTTAGGCCTCACCGAAGTCTTTGCGCCCCTGGTGATGAAGTCTGCACCTTCAGACGTCACAGACAAACTCTGTGAAGAATCGGGCACCGACCTGGGTCAGTGGCTTAATCGCGATCGCACTCAGCCCCATAAATTACTGGATGCCAATCTGGATCGGGCCTTGGGACGGCTCAGCAGCGGCCTGTATCTCTTGACCGTGCGCCAAGGCGAGGTCAGCGGTGCCATGTTGGCCTCTTGGGTGATGCAGGCGAGCTTTCAACCCTTGGGCGTGGCGATCGCGATCGCCAAAGACCGCGCCATTGAGTCGCTCTTGCAAGTGGGCGACACCTTCGTACTCAACACGCTCGAAGAGGGCAACTACGCCCATCTGATGAAGCATTTTTTGAAGCGATTTCCCCCAGGGGCCGATCGCTTTACCGGCATCGCCACCTATGACGCTACTAACGGCTCGCCGATTTTGGCGGAAGCGCTGGCCTATTTAGAATGCACGGTCACCTATCGGCTAGCCGCCAGCGATCACTGGGTGGTGTACTGCACGGCCAAAGCTGGACGGGTCGCCAATGTGGATGGCTTAACGGCCATTCATCATCGCAAAGTCGGCAGTCACTATTGATCGGCTACCCCCTCAATGAGGACGGCGGCTATCCCCATTTTGCTGGTTTGAGGGAGTGAGCAGAGTGCGGCATCAACAGACCCACTATTCGCCATGACTCGGGTTCAAGATTCTAGGTTCAGGGCAGGTAATCGTCCCAGGGTACGGCGATTCTGCCGATCTCACTCGTTTGAGATTTTCCCCGATCGCCCAAATCTGGCTGCCCACCCTGAATTCTGCCTCGATGGGCAATCGGTGTTTATCCGCTCCCCGCGATCCGTTACGCGCTACCTACCACTCGCTCCCCTCCATTCTCCACTCGCTCCCCGCTTCCTATTGATCAAATCTGTTGTTCTTTACCCGGAATCCACTATGTCTTCTTCTTCGCCGACTTCTTCCCGTTGGGCCACCTGGCTAAATGGCCAACACATCATTCGATTGCTGGAACTGGTTCAAGACTTGATTGTGGTTTCCCTGTGCGTGGGCTTGTTCTGTTTCATGGTGATGCAGCTGCGCGAAATGTTTTTATCGCTGCTGCCGCCACTGAACTTTCCCCACGTCACCGCCGACATTTTGTTCTTGCTGATCATGGTGGAGCTGTTTCGCTTGCTGATCATTTACCTGAAGGAACACCGGGTCTCAATCGGGGTGGCCGTCGAGGTTTCAATCGTGTCGGTGCTGCGAGAAGTCATTGTGCGCGGCGTCCTCGAAGTGCCCTGGGTGCAAGTGCTGGCTGCCTGCTCTTTTCTCATCGTCTTGGGGGCTTTGTTGGTCGTCCGCAGCTGGATTCCGCCCACCTTTGATGGCGTTGACCCCGAGCAAGTGGTTTCGCGTCGCCATCGCAGCCGATTTGCCAAAGACTTAGCTGACGTCACGATCGCTCCAGACCATTGAAGAATTTGCCGGAATTTGCCTGTCAACACATCTCTACTTAGCGCACCGAATTTGAGGAATTAAACCCCTCGCCCCCACTCCCTCACCCTCTACTCCTCTACCCTCCCATGACTCACTCTGTTGCGATACCAACGACGCCGCGTCCGCGTGATGTCCAAATTGCTGAAGTTGGCCCCGGTACTCAGGTGCTGCGATCGCGCACCTGGGATCGCCTCAAGTTTGAGGTGGAATATGGTCGCCGCCGAGGCACCACCGCTAACGCTTATCTAATCCGCAGTGACAAAACGGCGATCATTGACCCGCCGGGCGAGTCGTTCACCACGATTTACCTAGAATCGCTGCAGCAGCAGGTGTCCCTGAACGAGATTGACTACATCATCACGGGACACGTTAATTCCAACCGTATGACGACCCTAGAGCAGTTGCGAAAATTGGCTCCCCAAGCCCAGGTCGTCTGCTCGCGACCGGCGGCCAATGCCCTGCAAACAGCTTCGCCCCTGTGGGCAGGAGCGGTGGAGAGCGTCCGTGCTGGCGACAGTCTGGATTTAGGACAGGGCCACTGCCTAGAATTTATCCCTGTGCCCACTCCGCGCTGGCCCGATGGCCTGTGCACCTATGATCCGGCGACTCAAATTCTTTATAGCGACAAGCTATTTGGGGCGCACATTTGCAGTGAGACCCTATGGGATGAGAATTGGCGGCAGTTGGAAGGCGATCGCCGTTACTATTTTGACTGTTTGCAGGCGTTGCAGTCGCGGCAGGTCGAAACCGCGCTGGATCGGTTTGAACCTCTGGCGCTGCAGTGCCTTGCGCCCGGCCACGGGCCGTTGGTGCGCTACAGCCTCAGTCGGTTGCGCCAAGACTATCGCCAATGGTGTCAGCAGCAAGCCCAACGGAGTCTGCGGGTGGCCTTACTCTATACCTCGGCCTATGGCAACACCGCTAAGGTCGCCGATGCGATCGCCCGCGGATTGATGACTGCTGATGTCGCCGTCGAGTCGATCAACTGTGAGTCCACCCCGCCAGAGACCATCGCCCAGCAGGTCAAAGCCTGCGACGGGTTTATCATCGGCTCGCCGACGCTGGGGGGCCATGCGCCGATGCAGATTCAAACGGCGCTGGGCAGCATTTTGGCCAACGTGCCAAAGACAAAACTGGCCGGTGTGTTTGGCTCCTATGGCTGGAGTGGTGAGGCGATCGCGCTGCTAGAGCAAAAGTTGAGCGATGCCGGTTATCGCTTTGGCTTTGACCCCATTCGCGTACGATTTAGCCCCGACAACGTCACCCTCACGACCTGCGAAGCCGCTGGCAGTCAGTTTGCTCAACAGTTGCGCAAGCGCTCAAAGCAGCCTATTTCGCAGCCAGCCATCTCGATCGCCCAGGCTGATCGCACGGCCCAAGCAATGGGGCGAGTCGTGGGCTCGCTCTGTGTGGCCACCGTGCAACAGGGTGACTTTCACCACGGGATTCTCACTGCCTGGGTATCGCAGGCCACCTTTGCCCCCCCCGGTGTGATGCTGGCTTGGTCGGTGGATGAGCCGGTGTTTGGCCAGCTGGCCCCCGACACCCCCTTTGTGCTGAATATTCTCAAAGAAGGCCGCACGATTCGGCGGCATTTTTCCTACCAGCAGGCAACGCAGACGGCCTTTTCTCTACTCTCTACCCGACTGGCAGAAAACGGCAGCCCCATCATCACCGAGGCGCTGGCCTATCTGGAATGCACCGTCAAAGACTGCATTCCGGCTGGCGATCATCAGCTCATCTACGCCCACGTGTCTGCCGGTAGTCTACTGGAGTCTGACGGTGTCACGGCTCTGCAACATCGTAAGTCTGGCAATCAATATTGAAGCGGCAGCGCCCTGTCCAGCTTTGCTCTGACCCCGTCTGTCTTCTAATTCTCATATTGGTAAACCACCATGAAATCTACCCAGCCCTCAATCCAGTCTGAGTCCAGCCACAGTCCAGAAGCCGCCATTCATGTCCACAACTATAACCAGCGGTTAATGCTGACCCTGAAAACACCCCATGGGCGATCAATCTTGATGGGAGCGATCATGGGTTTAGGCATGATTGGGCTGGGCTTGGCTCTGAGACTGCCTTACGCCGAGGTACTTTCAACCACTGATAATCCTGTCACCATTCCTCTGAAGGTTGATTAAGGTGATTTCTGAGCAAACATAGACTGTTACGGTAAGGGCCGGTTTAGCTAGAAACCTTGATTTCATTGCGGCTAGCGCTCCACGGCGGAAGTAAGACAACCCTCTCGGTTTCTCTGGCTCCCTTGCCCCCATAGCTCCCTAAGCATCGGCAAGTGGTCGGGGAAATCACGCCGCAGTCTACTCGGTATCTACAAAACCTGCCCCTACGGGGATCATTTTTGCTAGAAATCGCCTAAGGGCTCAGCACTTTGCGGAAGACGATTTTGTCAACGCCCGCCGCGTAAAACTCGCGGATCCGGGCTTCCTCCTGATAACCGTTCTGACGATAGAACCTTCGCACGTAGTCAAAGTCTGCTGTCCCCGACGTTTCAATGAGCAGCCGCCGTACATCGCGCTGGGTCAGCATTTGCTCCACCTGGTTGAGCAGCGCTTGGCCACGTCCCTGCCGTTGATGATCGGGATGCACCGCAATCCAATAGAGATTCCACGTGCCTGTGGTCATCGGCTCTGGGGCGACATAGGCCACACCGACTGGCCCGTTGTCATCATCGGTGAGCCAGACCGCTGGGCTATCGGCAGCGCTGCTGAAATGGTGCTCCAGCATTTGCGTCAGTTCTTCGACCTGGGGGGACTCAAATAGTCCACTGGCGATCACGATCGCCGGCAAGTCCGGGACGTCTTTGGGGTGGGCGGGGCGAATCATGGGTCGATCAGGGGCTCGCGACGGGGGGGACGGGAGCTGAGGATATCCGGAATGCTCTGGGTCGGCTATGAAGAGGGGGCAAGCGGTGAAATCAAGATTTCCCAGACTCATCATAGGTTGTCCGATGCGCGCACATTTTTTCCTGCTACCGTTAGCCCTGCTGTTGCTGCCATTGCCGAGTTTCGCTCAGTCAGAGCGTCATCCCACGGCCGCAGAAATTGAGGATCAGCTCCAAGCCATGCGGCAGAACATCCTGCAGCTGATGCGAACAGGGATTTACGACGATCGCCGCCCCCACGCCCTGCGGCTGCAGCGCGACACCTTTGCTGAGGCTTGGTCTGAGGTGGATGCGGCAACTGCGCCCTTTTTAGGCGATTGGACCGCGATCGAAGAAAACTTGGCGATTTATCCCACGGCTAACCCTGGTGAAGTGTGCGTCATTGATAGCCATTTAGACCTCTCCGACTTCTATTTGGGCCAGGTGGTTGAGGGGCATCTGATTACGGATATTAATCTGACGTTTGTGCTCGACAGTGGCTTTTTAGTCAGCACGTTTGTCTACGATGACGAGGCCGCGCGGTATGAATATGCCAATCCGCGCCCGCTGGCAGACCCGGCGGCGTCTCCTTATTACGTCGAATATCATCCAGAAATTGTTGAGCAGTTTCAACAGGCCGAATGTTTGACAGAATCACCCGAGTAGAGACACTGTCGCGTTGCTCTAAACGCAGCTAGCTCTCAGCAGTAGCCTCTCATACCAATTCTCTGAAACTGGACTATAGATCTTCCTTACGACTCCGCTCAAGGCAAGGAGGCTGGGCGGAGTCGTCAGCCTGACGGGTAGGCCAGGCCAACACGCCGTGTCTCCCAATGGGAGAAAGCCGACTTGCACGTGGATCTGTAATTGGTAGAACCGGTATTACCAGCCTGCAGTAATACCAGTTCTCAGTGATCGGACTTCCGATGCAGTCTTGGAAACGCAGGGGAGCCAAGGAGCAGGGGAGCCAGATCTGTAGCCTTATTGTAGAGAATCGGTCTAACCTGTCTGGTGCACCTCAAGCAGGCCATCCGTGCACCCATTGGTAATCCCGATTTCTACAGCAAGCGGCAGGTTGATCAGGCTACTCCGGATGACTGCAATCATCATCTGGAGTGGCTGGGTCAAAGGGCAGCGGGCGATACTGGCTCGGCCCAGTTTGAGAAATGCTGCTAGAGGGCAGGCGCTTTTGCCTTTGGCCGGGCGCCGCCGCCGAGGACATCCTACAGCCGGGTGGAGATCTGGCAATTTCAGCGAATGGTTTTTCGGGATTTGCGCTCGGTTGAGCGGTAGAGATTAGGGTTACCACCCAGATGCTCGGAATCCCTAGAGGCGGTCACCTCACAGCCCGAAAGCTGCCGGACTCAATCGGCCTCAATCGATTTGCCTGAGCTGAGGCCGGGCAGACAGCCGTTAGAGTACCAGGATTGAATTAAAGTGCTGTTAGGGTGCTGATTTGACTGGGCGATGATGGCGGCTCCAAATCAAGTTTGAAGGATTAGGTGAATTCTACATGTCCCTCCAAAAAAGGTGGCTGGACAGTTTGCGGCCTCGGCGTCGGCCCGTTTTTTTTAATTGGTCACGACGGCTTAATGGGGTCAAATATCTTTGTGCGATCGCTTTACTCGCCTTGGGGTATCGCCTACTTATCATCCTCATCTTCAAATTTCCCCTCCCCGATAGTCTCCGGGTTTATCCCGTTTGGCCGCCGGCCGCCTATAGCCAAATCATTTTGTTGTTGATGGGGCTTAAGTTTTGGCCCGCCGTAGCACTTGGCTCTTTGCTCAACAGCTTGATGTCAGATCAGCAAAACTGGCTCATCAACGGCTTATCTGCCGCCAACAATACTTTGCAGGCGCTGCTGGGGTCTTGGCTGCTGCTGCGCAGCAATTTTTCGCCTCGGTTTGACCACCTGCGCGATGTCGGTCTTTTAGTGGTGTTTGGCGGCATGGTGCCAGCGGCCTTGAGCGCTAGCTTCGGCGTGCTGATCTGCTGCCTGCAAGACGCGGCCAATACTAAAGTGCTCACCGACATGTGGTTTGACTGGTGGATTGGCAATTTCAGCGGCGTGTTGATTCTCTTTCCGGCGCTCCTGACGTTGCCCGAGTGGCCCAAACAGTTTCGAACGCTCGATCGCAAGTTTCTGGGCATTGTGTGGCTCGTGGGTCTATCGGGGCTGAGTTGGTTTGTGTTTGCCTCGTCTCTACGGGCTGAAATTGCCCCTTTTCCATTAGAATATCTGCCCTTTCCTTTTATTGCTTGGGGTGCCCTCCGGCTCGGGGCGCCGGGGGCGGCGACGGCCATCATCTTGACGACGGGCTTTGCCGGTTGGGGATTTATTCGCAGCGCCGGCCCGTTCTTTTTGTTTTCGCCCGAGCCTGAGCAGGCAATTTTGGCGCTGCAGTCTTATATCTGCGTGCTGGTGATTACGGCGTTGGCCCTCGCCGCCACGATGGCCGAGCGCGAAAAAGCGCGGCAAGAGCTAGAGATCGAAAAAGAAAAATCCGAGCTGCTGCTGCTCAACATCTTGCCGCTGCCGATCGCCACGCGCCTCAAACGCCAAGAGGGCACGATCGCCGATCATTTTGCCGAAGCCACCGTTTTGTTTGCTGATATCGTCAACTTTACCCGTCTGTCTTCTGAGTTATCCCCCCAGGAGCTAGTGGTGATGCTAAACGAAATTTTCTCCACCTTTGATGGCCTCGCCGAAAAGCATGGCCTCGAAAAGATCAAAACGATTGGGGATTCCTACATGGTGGTGGGCGGTCTGCCCGAGCATCGCCGCGACCATGCTGAGGCGATCGCCAATATGGCCCTCGATATGCAGCAGGCGATCGCCAACTTTAGCCAAAAGCATCAGCGATCTTTCACCATGCGCATTGGCATCAATACCGGCCCCGTGATTGCAGGCGTCATCGGCCAGAAGAAATTTATTTACGACCTCTGGGGTGACACCGTCAACATTGCCAGCCGCATGGAATCAACGGGGATTGCGGGCGAGATTCAGGTGACGCAAAGCACTTACGAAGTGTTGAAAGCGTACTACAGCTTTGACTGCCGGGGCGAAATTGCCGTCAAGGGTAAAGGCATGATGATCACCTATTTGATGGGCGATCGCACCCCCGCCAGCGTGCCGACCGCATAGTATGCTCAAATGTGCTAATGCTCCGGAGTGCCTGCTGTGGCTCTATCCCACGCCATTCTTGTCGCCCTGTTAGAGTCTCCTAGCAGCGGCTATGACCTGGCCAAACGATTTGATGGTTCAGTCGGCTTCTTTTGGGATGCCAGCCACCAGCAGATTTATCGCGAGTTGGCCAAGCTCGAACAGGCACATCACATCACCGTTGAAACCATCGAGCAAGCGGGCCGCCCCAATAAAAAAAACTACTTTATCACCGAGCGCGGCAAAGTCTTTCTCACTGATTGGATGGCGGTGCCCAGCAGCCTCAGCCCCCTCAAAGATGATCTGCTGGTCAAACTGTTTGGCGGCTACCTGGTCAACCCAGCCGTCATCTTGAAAGAACTGCGCCACCACCGCAAACTGCACCAAACTCGACTGGTGGAATATCAGGCGATCGAAGAGCGCTTCTTTCCTGATGTTGAGACGTTATCGTCAACCGCCGTCTATCAATACCTCACCCTGCGCAACGGCATTCAATTTGAACAAGGCTGGCTCAAATGGTGCGATGAGGCGATTTCCACCCTGCAGACGTTGCCGAGTCTCGCGATCGCTGATGACCTCCCCCCCTCTTGTTAAGGCTGGCGATCGCCCGGCACTGGGCTCGAACGCCTAAGGCCACCTGGGCAACGCGACGAAGCGGCGAAGCTAGATTTGTCATCTGGTTTCAGAGCACCAATATTGCCAAGCGGAGTTAGGTCAGATCTTCCAAATCGCTGCCGTCATGATTGAACTAGCCTCTCAATGCCGCCTTCCGAATGCCGAATTCAAACTTCTGCCTTTCGCCAGAATCTGGCCTATGAGGATTTGTATGGACTCCGTAGCGGCCCAGAATTGCCTGGGTACTATGGGTGAGCCTTACGGCCCCTGTTCTGAATCAGCAAACTCACCATGAAAATTATCGGCATTATTTTCCTCGCTATTGGCGTGATTTTGTTCTTTATTCAGCGGGGGCAAGCGCAAAAACTGTTCAGCATCAAATCGGCTCGGACGATAACCGCCGCCGAACTGCAGGAGACGGCGGGGGCCGTAGCAGCAGAAATTGGTGGCGGTAGCTGGCGCGACTATGTGAAACTCTGGGGCCGAGTCACGACTGAGCAGCCGCTGTACTCTGACCAAAAGGAAGCACCCTGCGTACATTTTGTGTCAAAGGTCACGCGGGAATATGAAACGAAAGACGACGAGGGCAAAGTCCAGCAGAAATCGGAGCAGGTTTCTCAAAATCGACAGTCGATCGCCTTTTGGCTGCACGATCGCACTGGCAAAATCAAGGTCAACCCTGACGGTGCGGCGATCGAAACGATCGAAATCCTGAACGAGTTTCGACCCCAGCGATCGGGCGAGACCCGAGGCTATCGTCACACCGAAGCGGTATTGCCTCTAGATCGCGAAGTGTTAGTGGTCGGGGCTGTGAGCGACTTGACCGGAGACGTCATCATCGGCAAACCGGTGAAGTCTGACCACCACTACCTGATCTCTCTCAAAGATGAAGAAATGTTGGCATCGACAACGGCTCGCAGTGCCAAAAACATTTTCTACAGCATGATTGGTTGTTTTGCTATCGGCATAGTTTTATTGATTGGGGGATTGCTTTCTTAGTCTGTGGCTGGCCTTGGCAAGTGTTTAGAGGGGCAGAAAATAGCAGTCTCCAGGCCGGTTTGCCAGATGCGCGATTCGCGTCAGGGTCTCGTCGGGTAACTCCCAAATAATTAATTCTGTTGGTCTGGTTCAGTTTGAGGCTGGCGATCGCCGGTCTGGTCAGAGTTATCCCGGTGGAATCTTTGTAAACTCAATGTATTCCATGGCGATCTTTCTATGATTGCCCATTCGTAGATCGTAAGGAGACGGCAGTACAAACAGGTAGGTTGTAAGAAGCTGGCTGACTGCCCTCGCTCGGGCCTGTCAAAAGTAGACAGTACATGGTGCGGGCAGCTTAGTGCATAGGCCCGAGCAAGTTGAGTCGGGGCGGGTGCGGTGACGCCTCATCTCAAAGATTGGCCCCTCTCTTGAGGGCGCGTTCTCATCGTCTGAGTCGGCTCGGTCAGCGGCGGCTCCCTGGGGATAAAGCACCGTTCTGTCCCCGTTGTTCGCCTGAGAGACCTGACGTCAATTTGGTCAGCATCGTCACATCGGTTCGTTCTATTTCTAGAATTTGCCTTGAATCCTTCAGCTAAAGTATCGCTCAAAATTATCGATATCTTAGGGGTGGCAGTTTTTGATCTCAATTGTCTCCCGCAAGAGTATTTTGTGACTGCGGCGAATCCCTCTACCCACTGGGTGCAGACCGCGTTTCAATCTTTGGGGTTGCGATCGCTCCTCTCTGCTTCGCTGGAACTCGAAGGATTTCAACAAATCACGATTCACTCTGAGGCCACCACTGCCATCGTCGTACGCCGCCGTCGAGACTACTTGGCGCTCCTGTTTCAAGGGCAGGTCGCGCTTGACCGGGCCGCCGAGAGTCAACAGATGTTAAGCCTGATCCAGGCGCTGAATGTCGATAAACTGCGACAGCATCCCCACTTCACCGTGATTTAATCCGGTCGCCACGTGCCATGAAAGCTGTGGGGAATCACGCTCGGCAACGCTAATCGGCAGACGGGCTCAGCGGCTAGGCGATCGCTATCATAAATCCACACTTCGCTCTGGTGGGCCGCCCCGTCATAAACCACGGATAAGACCCAACCGGCTGGCTTGGCCTGGTCGCCTTTGGGCACATAAATGGGCTCAGAGGGGTACCGCTCCTTCCCGGCTTCGGCGATCGTGAGCTTGGCCGTATCGGGCTCAAACCGGGCGATCGCGCGAAACAGCTCGCCCGTATTGTCGTGTCCCGGTGTTTGCAGCGACAGGTAAGTAGGCGCTGTCACCACGGGCTGATCAGTGGGCACCTGAGGAAACTCGCAATAGTCTTCGACTAGACAGGTTTGGGCGCGCACCACCGCCGTTTGCGGATCGACGCAGACGCGCCACAGCTGGCCCACTGCCGGAGTTTTAAACTGCCCGGAGGCGATCTCTTTGAGCTGTTGATTGGTGGCAAAATCTTCGTAGCGCACTACCTCTAACACAATGTCGCCATCGTTATTGACAAAGCCTTTGCCAAAATGCCACTGATACCACGGGTCAACGGCCTCAGAGCTAATCACCTCAAGGGTCTCGGCATCGACGACGACCAGCTGAGTACCGTGTTTGGGCTGCCACATCAGGGCATCGCTAAAGCTTTGAAAGCCCAAAACCGCCGGTAAAGGATTGAGCCGCACCGGCGGCACACAAAACACTAGGTAGCGATCGGCCAGCACAAAGTCATGAATCAACGGAATGCCGTTGAGGGGCACCGACTCCTTTTTCTCAATGTGGCCGGTAGCGTCACTGCGATAGAGATTGAGCGTTGCATTGGCCCCAGGCACAATGCCAAAGTTAAAAATGTGCCCGGTCTGCGGATGGCGTTTGGGGTGGGCCGAGTAAGGGTCGTTGTCGGTCAGCTCGCCTAAGGGGTGTACGCCCTGGGTTTCGAGCGTTTCCGGATCAAGGTGATGGGGCCAGCCGCCTTCCCACAGGGCTAACAGTTTGTCGGGCAGGGCTAGCACCGACGTGTTCCCCGCATTTTTGAGCTGGGCCTGCCACCGTTGCCAAAAGGGGCCGGGGGCCAAGCTGCCATAGCCACTGTAGAGAAACTGGTCGGCGGCCTCTTCTTCGACATAGCCCGCGGAATGGACGTAGCGATAAATGGCCTGGGCCTGACCGTCGGCAAAATGTACGGCCAACACCGCGCCATCGCCATCAAACCAGTGGCTCACCCGCTGGCCCTGTCGCTCTAACCGGCCGGGGCCATTGCGATACAGGCTCCCTTGCAAATCGGCGGGCACCGCACCGGCAAGCACCGACAGTGGCGTCAGGGCGAACTCTGGAGCAGGCTGGGCAATCGCACCCGCCCAGGCTTTGGTGGATGAGGCAGTAGTCGTAATCGCGGTCATAGGGGGGCTGTGAATAATCTGACTTTCCCTATTGTGCAAGAGAACGCGATCGGGTGCTGAGCTGGGGCAATCAGTCAGGTCGAGACCCACCCCGCCCTACGGGCACCCCTCCCAAGAGGGGAAGTACTTTCATTTTTTGGGTGAAGACAACATCATCCCCTCCAGGGAGGGGCTCAGGGGTGGGTCATTCCGGGCAGTGGCGTAGCAGAACTCACCCCGCCCTGCGGGCACCCCGCCCAAGAGGGGATGTTTCGGGCAGATCCAGAGCATTCTCCCCTCTTGGGAGGAGCCGCGGGGTGGGTTGACTATGAGTCCTTGAGCTCGAACCCGCTTCGCCTACGGCCCCCCGGGAGAGGGAAAACCAGGCACGGGCTTAAATTACCGACCCTATGCCCCAAGATGACTCCCAGTATTTTGCCCTGTAGCTGCGATCGCCGCCAGTCACCGTCGATCTCCTTCACGTTTAGCCGATGCCTTTGAAGAGCACGATGAGGGTGCCAATGCCCACGGCCACCATTAAGCCCGCCGGAAAGAATTTGCGCGTTTTGACCAGGCGCACAATGAACACGGTGACGAGCAGCAGCGTCACGGCGATCGCCAGCCACAATCCCCAGACCTGCGCCTGCAGGATGCCAAAGCCCGCTACCAGCAACAAGATGCCGGTAATGGTTCCAGAAATCAGCGAGGGTTTACTGCCCGCCTGCTGATAGCCGATGAAGCCGCCCACAATGGACAACACGCCATAGACAAAGCTCATGATGGCAGCGGCAGACATAGAATTGCTCTCACTTGTAAAAGACGCTTGTCCCAGCATAGTCAATCACCGCAACCCAGAGCTAGCGCCTTCAGAGGTGGTTGCGAGGCGATCTCTCCCACCCTTGGGAAAGGATTAGACGTGTGCTGGTTCCGGGCTGACGTTAAGCCAGGAACGACTCGCTCCAGTAAAGTTGGGGAATCCCGCCTCCTGCACGGCGATCGATTTGGGCCAGAGCGATGAAAACGTCCCTAGAAATTCGCGCCCTATTGCACTTAGCCATTCCGCTCACCTGCATCCAAGTGGCAGAGGGCATGGTCAACATCGTTGACACGCTGATGATGGGCTGGCTCGGCCCCACGGCGCTGGCGGCGGGCGGATTGGGAGCCGTCATTTTTTGGACGGTTTTGGCTCTCTTCACCGGCCTGCTAGAAATGACCGGCGCACTAGCGGCAGAAGCTTATGGCGCTGAGGATGAGGCGCGGGTGGGAGTGATTACGGCCCAGGCGCTCTTGCTGAGCGTTAGCGTTTCGCTACCGGCGCTGCTGCTGTTTTGGCAGCTGGGGGGCATCCTTCTCTGGTTGGGGCAAGCGCCGCCAATTGTGGCCCAAACGATGGCCTATTTGCGGGCCATGATGTGGGGCTTGCCAGCGGCGCTGGGCCTGTTTGTCTTCAAAGAAATCACCACGGCCCTGATGCAGCCCCGACTATTGACGCTGCTGCTGGTGGGGAGCATTCCCGTTAATGTGATGTTGAACGACGCTCTGATGTTTGGTAAATGGGGCTTGCCGCAGTTAGGGCTGGCGGGCATTGGCGGTAGCAGCGCTCTGGTCTTTTGGGGCCTGTTCATCATTGCAGCTTGGTGTTTAAAGCGCCGACGCGACCTGCGACGGTGGCAGCTGTTTGGCTCCCTTGGCCGCTTCAATCCGCCTGTCTTCAAAGAAATTGTCTACCTCGGCTGGCCTCTCTGTTTTGACTACGGCACTGAGTTTGGAGCCCTGACGGCGGCGGCGCTACTAATGGGTCGCTGGAGCACGGATTGGTTGGCCGCCCATCGTATTGTGATGACGACGACCGAACTGTTGCTGATGCTCTCTTGGGGCATGTCTTACGCGACCGCCATGCGCACCGCTCACAAACTGGGGGCCGGACGGCCCGATACCGCTAAGCGAGTGATGAACGTGAGCCTATTGTTGAACTGCGGGCTGGTCTGTCTGCTGGCGGTGCCGCTGTGGCTCTTGCCCGAAACGATCTCGGGCCTGTATCTCAACCCGCGCCTGCCGGAGAACCAGGGCACGGTGCAGGCGGCGATCGCCCTCTTCAAAATTGGGGTGGTGTTTCAAATCTTTCAGGGGTTTCGGCTGATCAGCCTAGGTACCCTGCAGGGCTTGCGAGACACCTATTGGCTAGCGACCGTTGATTTTGTGGCGCACTGGGCGATCGGCCTGGGCGGCGGCTATCTGCTCGGGCAAGTCTTGCCGTGGCAGGGCCTGGGGCTGTGGTGGGGGTTAGCCTTGGGGCAGCTGTTTGCGGCGGTGCTGTTGGGGTGGCGAGTGCAGTCACGCTTACGCCAGCGCATTCGCGAACTCCCCGAGATGTCCTAGTACAGAGCAGCATTAATTTTGCTACAGACTAACGCCAGGGGCCGGGGGGCTAGGGAGCTAGGCGACAAGGAGATGTGACATTACTCTCAACGCGGAGTATTTGCCACGATCACCCCCACCTCTGTCGGTAAAACTCAATTTTGCGTTAAAACCAAACCAAAGGCGGTAAGCTACAAGACGGCTTCAACCACCTGCCGGCTCGGTGCCGTTTGCTGAAGGTCAGAGCTGGCAGCGGTGAGCAAGACTTAACTCAATATCATCGGGGGAATCTATTGGCCTATGAACTCGCTTGGACGCCACATTCTCGTTGAGTTTCACGGTTGCTCTAGTGAAATTCTTAATGATGTCCCACACATTGAGAAGAGCATGTTGAAGGCGGCGAAAGAAGCCGGAGCCACCATCATCAGCTCCGTGTTTCACCATTTTTCGCCCTTTGGCGTGTCGGGTGTCGTGGTGATTCAAGAAAGTCACCTGGCCATTCACACCTGGCCCGAATATCGCTACGCCGCCGTCGATCTGTTTACCTGCGGCTATTCTGTCAGCCCCTGGACCTCCTACGAAATTTTGAAGGCCGAGTTTGAAGCGCACCACGGTTCGGCGGTGGAACTCAATCGCGGTCAGTTAGAACTGCTGGAAAAATCGGATATCGACGTGGGTGAACTGCGCGATTCGGCTACTCACAAGCTGATTACGCCCCGCTATAGTCGCAGTGTCTGGTTTACCGATCGCAACGAAAATATTGCCCTATCGATTCGACACAAAGGCGATCGCGTCTTTTATGAAAAGTCGCCCTACCAAACCGTCGAAATTTTTGACACCTTTGAATACGGCAAAATGCTGTCGGTCGACAGCATGGTGATGTGTTCTGAAAAGGACGAGAAGGCGTACCACGAGATGATCATTCACGTGCCGATGCTGACGCAGCCCGCGATTAAGGACGTGCTGGTCATCGGTGGCGGCGACGGTGGCAGCGTACGCGAAATTTTGAAGCATGAGCAGGTCGAATCGATCACCATGGTCGAAATTGATGAGGCCGTGGTGCGGGCCTCGCGCGAATTTTTGCCCACCCTCTCTAGCGGGCTTGACGACCCGAAGCTCACTCTGATCATTGGCGACGGCATCGAGTTTGTGAAAAATTCGCCTGCCGACGCCTACGACCTGATCGTGGTGGATTCATCTGATCCGGTAGGACCAGCGGAAGGGCTGTTTAGTCAAACCTTCTATCAAGACGTCTATCGCTGTTTGCGGCCCCATGGCCTGATGACTGCCCAAAGCGAATCGCCCCGCTTTAACCAAAAGGCTTTTGTGGAACTGCATCACTGCCTGGAAAACATTTTTGGGGCAGCGTCGGTACACTGCTACCTCGCCTTTATTCCCACCTATCCCACGGGCATGTGGGGCTTTTCTTTCTGCTCCAAGGGCGGCCTGCATCCGGTTGACGACCTGACCCGCGATCGCGCCGCCGAGTTTGCCCAAGCGCAGCAGCTGCAATACTACAACGCGGGTATTCACCAAGCGGCGTTTTGTTTGCCCACCTTTATTCAAACCATGCTCGATGGTTAAGGGTGGCCAATTCTCAAGCGGTCTGACATGCCCCACTCCGACGATCAGAAAGGCTGTTGGTGAGCGACTTCCTGACTGCACCGCCATGATTTCTGCTCCTGGTCCGGCTGGTAGAGCGGGTGCCGTTACGCTTATCCGCCCGATATTGGCAACTACACCGACGGTCTGAAACCAGGCTACAGATCTGCCCCCTGCCCCACCGCTCCCCTGCGCTGCCAAAATTGTACTGGGAGTCCAATCACTGAGAATGGGTAACTAACTGATGACCTCCCCGAGCCGACAAAACCTAATTCGCAGCTTTGACCCCAGCGGCGTGGGTCTGGAAAATGGCAACTTTTGTGGATTGCCCTTTGACTACGACACGGCAGGTATTGTCCTGCTGGGGGTGCCGTGGGAGGTGACCGTGTCTTACCACGCCGGAACGGCGCAGGGGCCTGCCGCCGTGTTGAACGCATCGCCGCAGCTCGACCTTTACGATTTCGATAATCCCGAGGGCTGGCAGCAGGGCATCTACATGCCGCCACTGCCCGAGTGGATGCAGCAGCGCAACGACGAACTGCGCCCCCTGGCCGCCCAAATCATTGCCGCGACGGAGCAGGGCAGGGTGATTGAGCAAGACCCGGCCCTGACGGCGGCGCTCGCCACCGTCAACGACGCCTGTGAGAAAGTGAACCAATGGCTCTATGAGCAGGCCCAGCGCGCGATCGCGGCGGGCAAGCGAGTCGGGGCGATCGGCGGCGACCACAGCATTCCCCTCGGGCTGATACAAGCGCTGGCGGTGCAGTACGCTGACTTTGGCATTTTGCACATCGACGCCCACGCCGACCTGCGAGATGCCTATCAGGGTTTCCCATATTCTCACGCGTCGATTATGAGCAACGTGATGGCGCTGCCTCAGGTGTCGCGCTTGGTGCAGGTCGGCATCCGCGATGTTTCCCATCATGAGGTGGCCAAAATCGAGGCGTCTCAAAGCCGCATCGTCGCCCATTACGATCCGGTGTTAAAGGAGCGACGCTATGGTGGGGAGTCGTGGCTCGACCTGTGCCGCGACATCATCGCCCCCCTGCCCCAGCGGGTCTACGTCAGCTGTGATGTCGATGGCCTCGACCCCAAGCTCTGCCCCCATACCGGCACCCCGGTACCGGGTGGGCTGGAGCTAGAAGAGGTGTTTTGTCTGCTGCGATCGCTGGTGCGCAGCGATCGGCAGATCATCGGCTTTGATGTATCTGAGGTAGGCGATGGCGAGTGGGATGGCAATGTCGGGGCGCGGATTGTCTACAAGCTCTGCAACCTGATGGGGCTGTCGGAGCGGCGTAGTGATGCCAGGGGCGAGCCCCCATGCTGAAGCGTACAAACGTTAGAGGATGCCTGATTGGTCAATGTGTTGGGGATGCAGTCGGGATGCCCGTTGAACGTCATGCCCTCAAAGCTTGTCAAGCATACGCTGAACAGTTAAGCGCAGGCAAGGTTGGGCACATAGAGCATGAACTGTGGCCGTTTGGGCAATACACTGATGATTCTCAACTAATGCGAGAAATGCTGTTGAGCTTTGTTGCTTGTGAGGAGTTCGACCCCCAGGATTTCGCTGATCGATTCCTGCGAATCCATCAGCAAAACGGCATTGTCGGTGCCAGCCGTGCCAGCCACAAGGTGGCCGCAAGGTTGGCTGCAGGCATTCCTTGGCGGGCCGCTGGAACGCCTGCTCCATATGCCCGCAACGGCAGTGCCATGAGAGCCGCGCCGATTGGCTTATTCTTCTGTGACGCCGCCGACCGACTCCTTCAAGCTGCTTGCGACCAAGCGAAAATCACCCATCTAGACCTGAGGTCACAGGCGGGGGCCGTCGCGATCGCCGGGGCCGTGGCACTCTCAGTCCAAGTCAACATCATCTATCCCCCTCAGTTTCTCGAACAACTATCTGGCTGGGTGCGAGCGGTTGACGCTGGCATTGCCAACCACTTAGAGCAGTTAGCCGACTGGATCGAATTGCCAGTTGATGCAGCGCTTGCTGCTATTGCCCCCTTGGGCGATCCGCCGGAATCACTCAAGGGCTGGGAAGGCATTTCGCCTTGGATAGTGCCCAGTGTCATGTGGAGTCTCTACTCATTCTTGAAATCACCTAACGATTATTGGCAAACGATTTGTACCGCTATCGCTGGTGATGGGGATACTGATACGACAGCGGCTATGGCAGGAGCGATCAGTGGCACATTTCTCGGGATCGAAGCTGTTCCCAAATCGGTATCTCACTTCCTCACTGACCAAGGGAAATGGGGCTATCAGCCGCTACTAGCGTTAGCCGACTTGGCCTTTCATTTGACGCGGGTAAGGCAAGTTAGAGAAGAAGAGGGATTGGCTAGTCGTTGGGCCGCAGCTTCTGAACGGCTGTCCGCAAAGCTCAAGGAAAACTAGATCGACCCAAGTAGACATCGCTTTTGAGAAGAAGTAGGCTGGGCCATCACTACGACAGCTAGACGTAACAGCCCCTGATACCTCACTAAAGGATTGAGTGTGTATTCGAAGTCGCTGACTACCTCGTTATTACTGGGTGGGCTGAGCTAGAAGAGGGGTGTTGTCTGCCGATCGCTGATGCGCAGCGATCGGCAGATCATCGGTTTTGCTGTGTCTGAGGTAGGCGATGGCGAGTGGGATAGCAATGTCGGGGCGCGGATTGTCTGCAAGCTCTGTAACCTCATCGGCTGTGAGTAGCTTGGGGTAGCGCCGCCCGATATCTTTCCCCCGACGGACACAAAATGCTGATCACCCTCATAGACTGGGTCTTACAGATTGAGCCACTTCGGTTGACCTGTAATCGCGACTGAAGATTCCCCCATTGGTTGCGTTCTCGTGTCCGAGCGGTACGGCTGAACCGGCCCTATCCGTTGTCCCCTCTTGACGTGTTGTCAACATCTTTTCATGGCTGACCCCCTCGTTAGCGCGATCGCCGCAAAGTCTTACCATCTGATCTTCAATCCCATTTCTGGCCCCGGAGAACCCGGTGCCAAGCTGATGGAAATCCAGTCAGCACTAGAATTGCTGCCGAACTTCACCACGCACCTGACAAAACCTGACGTTTCAGCTCAGGAATTAGCCCAACAGGCGGTTGTGGCCGGGGCTGACGTTGTCATTGCTGCTGGCGGTGATGGCACCGTATCAGGCGTGGCCAAGGCCCTGGTCGATACCGATGTGGCGCTGGGCATCATTCCAGCGGGAACGGCCAACGCCTTTGCCGCAGCTCTGCAAATTCCCGAAAACTATCGCGACGCCTGCGAAATCATCAAAGCCGGCCGCAGCCAGCGATTAGATACGGCTCGCTGTAATGGTGAAATGATGCTACTGGTCGCCTGTATTGGTTTTGAGTCAAACCTGCTCAACCGCATGGATCGCGAAGAAAAATCTCGCCTCGGCAAGCTGGCGATCGTTACCAATAGCTTCCAAGAGTTAGAGCGCATCGAGCAGTTTGAGGCGCAGGTGCACACCGACCAAGAACAGTGGCAAGAGATGACCACTGCCGTCACGATCGCCAACACGGCCACGGCCAGTATGGTGCTCGCTCAAGGCCCCCCGCAAAACACCGCTGACGATGGAACGCTCAGCATCACGATGGTGACCCCCAACCACAAATGGGACATGCTGATGTCAGCGGCTGATTTGTTCCTGTCTGCGGTGCAACAGCGTCCGGCTCAGAGCGATACCGTGCATTGGTATGAGTCGCGGCGAGTTGAGGTCACGACCGAACCACCGCAGGCCGTTTTTGTTGATGGCGAACCCGCTGGCAAAACGCCGCTAACCGTAGAATGTCGCCCGCGATCGCTAACTGTGCTAACGCCCCCATCACGCTGAAAAACCTGACTGCTGTCGGAACGCCGAGGGCGTTATATTAATTCTCTGAAACTGAACGACAGATCTGCCTTACGACTCCGTTCAAGGAACGTCGGCTGAGCGGAGTCGTCAGCCCAACGGGTAGGCCAGACCAACCCGCAGTGTCTCCGACTGGGAGAAAGCCGCCTTGTCTGTGTCGCTCTAATTTGTAGAACTGGTATTACCAATCGGTTCTGCCGCCGTGGCAAACTGCTGCTATAGCAAGCCGCCGTCTGATTAAGACACTCCAGATGACTGAGATCATTGTCTGATCGGCTTCTCAAGCCCGATTTCTGTATTCTGAAACTTCGCTACAACACTACGCTTGGGATCTGGCTCACCGGCGGTGGCGAGTATTTTCAGGTGATGCTCGTAACTACCGCAACATGATCCTCCGTCTACCCTCCCCTGCTTCTACTTTCGCCTTGGTTGACTGGCCTCGCCGCTGCTGCAAAGAGCCGTAACGTTAGTCGTCTACTCCCTTGGGTTTCCGCGCCTTCTGAGGTAGTATCCGCTAGCCTAGGCATAGAGGCCAAAGAGCGCATATGACTATCCAGACGCCAGCATGGGTCAAGCACGCCGTTTTTTATCAAATTTTTCCTGATCGCTTTGCTCGCACCCAGCGCCCGCTCAATCATCCGGCTATGGCCGTTACCTTAGAGCCTTGGGAAACCCCGCCCACCCTCTCGGGGTATAAGGGCGGTGATTTGTGGGGAGTGGCCGAAAACCTCGACTATTTAAAAGATCTGGGCATCAATGCCATCTATTTCACCCCCATTTTTCAATCAGCCTGCAACCATCGCTATCACACCCACGACTACTACCAAGTTGATCCGCTGCTGGGGGGCAACGAAGCCTTTGCGGATTTGCTGACGGCAGCCCACGATCGCGGCATTCGGGTGGTGTTAGATGGGGTCTTCAACCATGCCAGCCGGGGCTTCTTCTTCTTTAACGACATTTTAGAAAATGGCCCCCATTCCCCCTGGTTAGAGTGGTTCAAGATTGAGAACTGGCCGCTGTCGGCCTATGACGGGGCGCAACCGGCTAACTATACAAGCTGGGTCAATAATCGAGCGTTGCCTCAGTTCAATCACGCTAATCCGGCGGTGCGAGAATACATCATGCAGATTGGCGAACACTGGATTCGTCAGGGTATTGATGGCTGGCGGCTAGACGTGCCCTTTGAGGTGCAGGTACCGGGGTTTTGGGAAGAATTTCGCGATCGCATCAAGGCGATTAATCCGGACGCCTATATCGTGGGCGAAATTTGGAAACCCGCGCCCGAGTGGCTGGATGGCACCAAGTTTGACGGCGTCATGAACTATGTCTTTGCCGGGCCGACGATGGCCTTTGCGGCGGGCGATCGCGTTGCCATGCAGTATGCCGAGGTGCCCGAATACTATCCCTACCCGGCGTTAGATGCGGCGGGCTACCGTTCTAAAATCGAAGCACTACTCGCCCTCTATCCGTGGGAGATTCAGCTCACCCAGCTCAACCTGCTCTCTAGCCATGACATTGCCCGCGCCCTGACGGTCATGGGCGATGACCTGGCGAGTTTGGCGCTAGCGGTGCTGCTGCAGATGACGTTTCCCGGTGCGCCCTGTATCTACTACGGTGATGAAGTGGGCCTCGACGGCGGCCTTGACCCCGACTGCCGTAAGGTCTTCCCCCCCGAAAAAGCGTGGCATCAGCCACTGCTAGCGCACCACAAAGCGTTGGTGGCGCTGCGGCATCACTATGCGGCGCTGCGCACCGGCAGTTACACCGTGTGGCTGACCGACGGTGACCTCTATGGCTTTAAGCGCGAGCTGGGAGACGAGACGCTGCTGGTGTTGGTCAATGCGGGACAGACTGCTGTGCCGGTCGATCGCGCCGCCTATGGTGAACTGGCGACTGATTGGCGAGCCGTCTTCGGTGACCTAGAAGTAACGTCCCAGAAAGTAATAGTGCCTAGTCGTTCCGGGGGAATTTTGGCTCAGCCTTAGCCACTTCGGGCGCTTTTGTGAGTTTTTTTGGCCGCTGAACGACAATGGTCACGAGGGTGATTACCGTGAGGGGAATGACGAACAGCAGCATGACGTTGCTGTAGAGTCCGAGCTGATCGTGACCGATCGCGTTCAGCCCCAAGTAGGCCGTGTAGGCCACGTAATAGCTGATGAAGAGCATCCCCTCCCAGCGAGAAATACGATTGCCGGTGTAAAAGATCGGCAGCGAGGCGATCGCCACTGCCAGCATCACCGGAATGTCGAAGCTGATGGCCGCACTCGAAACGGGCACGCCGGTAAAGGTCGCCGTCACGCCCAAAATCGTCAAAATGTTGAAGATATTGCTGCCGACCACGTTGCCCACGGCAATATCGCGTTCACCGCGATAGCAGGCCACCATCGAGGTCGCCAGCTCAGGCAGCGACGTGCCCACGGCCACGATGGTTAAACCAATGACGAGCTGACTCACCCCCATTGACTGAGCAATGGCAGTCGCCCCAAATACGAGCAGGTTGGCCCCGGCTACTAAGACAACTAACCCGATCAGCAGAGTTGAAACGTGCTTGAGCAACTGCTGCCAGGTTTTGGGGCTGGCATCGGCGTACTCTTTTTCATACTCCGCTTGCACCTCGGCGTCTGATTCGCGGCGACTTTGATACACCAAAAAACCGGTGTAGAAAATGCTGCCCAGCAGCAAGATGATGCCATCGACCCGGCCCAGTTCCCCATCCATCGAAAACATCAGCATCAGCCCGGTGACCCCAATCATGATCGGCACATCGAGCCGAATCAGCTGCTGGGCCACCGTTAGCGGCACAATCAGGGCGGCGATGCCTAGGGTCATCAAAATATTAAAGATGTTGCTGCCGATGACGTTGCCGAGGGCGATTTCGGCTTGCCCGTGCAGGCTGGCCTGCAGACTTACCGCTAGCTCCGGGGCGCTGGTGCCATAGCTCACCACGGTCAGCCCAATGACTAAAGGCGACAGGCCAATCACAGCGGCGAGCTTGGCCGCCCCTCTGACAAACCCTTCGGCCCCCGCAATCAGCAACACAAAGCCCGCTAATACCGACAGTAAGACAAGTAAACTCATGGCAAAGTCACGATTAGCGGTTTCTCAATTAAGCCAGCAGCGCGCGGAATCTGCCTGGAAAGCTGGGGAATTTTGTCCAAAACCTTTCATCGCACTTTAAAGCGTGCTGACCGGGGGCCAGAGGCCCCAACCCAATCGGGTGTTGTCTGAAATTGCGAGGCTCGATTTCTCAGAGTAGTCAGGAACACGTTGAGAGTCATGCGGTTGCTAATAGCCCTTAACTACCATGCTAGGTCAAATCATCGATGCGGTACGGATTCTCTAGCATATCCATATTCCCTAGCAGCTATTGAGGTTGACGTCACACCTTCTGAATTGTTTACAGGGAGTTTGTAGACTAAAGCTGGATTAGTCAGTGACCGATCGCCTAGTCGGCGATCTCGGTCACCAGCCCTCGCTCTTTTTAGCATCACTCCGGTCTATTTATGTCGCTTGCTCCTTGGCGATCGCCCCTGGCGCGGGCGCTGCATCGTAATCGCAGTCGTGCCGATAGCCGCTATCCTCAACTAGCCACCGTCCGCCCTGATGGTCGTCCCGCTAATCGTACGGTCGTGTTTCGCGACTTTTGGGCTGACACCAATTGCCTGCTATTTATCACTGATGCCCGCAGCGACAAGCTGCACCATCTTGAGCAGCATCGCGGGGCGGCGCTGTGTTGGTATTTTCCCCAGACCCGTGAACAGTTTCGCCTGGGCGGTGAGCTGCAGGCGCTGACGGCTGACAGTGAAAAGGCGACGGCGATGCCGATTCGCCGCGACCTCTGGCACCGGCTGTCGGATAACGCTCGTCAGCAGTTTGCCTGGCCATTGCCTGGTCAGCCGCGACTGGAAACTGGCTATGAGCCCACTGATTTGAGCGAGTCGGAACCCCTGGATACGTTTGCCGTTTTGGTGTTTGACCCCGATACCGTTGATCATCTAGCGCTAAAGGGCACGCCACAAAATCGCTGGCAGTATTGCCGACAGCCGGATCACTCCTGGCAAATGATCGAGGTCAATCCTTAGGAGCAGTCAATCAGCTTGGATAACGCCAGTTCGGGTTCAGCCAAACCCCGTTTCTTTCCCCTTTGGGGAGGAGCTAATGGGGTGGGTTGAGATCGACCACCCACTCCGCCTTTTCACCAACGCCGAACTCTGAGTTTCCTGCTCCGCATCCCAAGCGTTATCCCCTTCTATAGCAGAAGTCGGAAGTCGGAGTTAAAAGGCTCGTCAGATGGTGATTTCAGCTATCTAGAGTGACCGGATCAAATTGCGGCTTGCTATATCCTCGGATGCCGGTCAAACCGCCACTCTCCCCTCGGCTCGACCAAACAGCGCATAGTGCTCAAAGCCGCTAGAGAAAGCGCCCGCTTGCACGGCTGCCGCCACATCGCTGTGCCCACTTAGGTAGGCACTTTCATTGAAGAAACTCGACGGGGCGCGGCCCTCCTGTTGGCCAAAGCTGATGAAATGCTCAAAACCACTCGCGATCGCGCCCGCCTGCACGGCTGCCGCCACATCGGCGTTTTGCTGCTGATAAAAGGCCTCTTCAAACAGTAAGGTCGAGAGCCGCCCTTCGTAGTCGCCAAACTCGATAAAGTGCTCAAAGCCGCTGGCAAAGGCACCGCTGGCTACAGCAGTACTGACATCTGGATTGTTCAGCAAGTAATCGCTGGCATCAAACAGGGCGCTGGGGTCGCGGTTTTCCCAATGCCCAAAGCTCAGATAGTGCATCAGGCCACTGCTGAGGCTACCGTTGGCGATCGCTGCGGCCACATCGGCATTGTGGGCTCGGTAAAAGGCTTCGTCAAAATAGGCGCTGGGGTTGCGGCCTTCGGTGATGCCAAACTGCACGAAATGGTCGTAGCCAGTGGCAAAAGTTCCCTGCGCGACGGCGGCAGCGATGTCAGGATTTTGCGCGAGATAGTAGATCTCATCAAAGAGTTCCGCCAGTGGCAGACCCCCCATTTCTCGCCCGAGCGCGGCAGATTCATTAGGCGCGAGCTGGCCATTATCCACGGCCTGAAACTGCACGAACTGCGCGAAGGTAAAGACCGGATTCGCGCTGCGGTCGTTGTCCTCAATCGCGATCGCTTGGCTGCTCACGCCCCCCAGTGTCAGTCCCGCCGAAGGATTACTCAGGGTTAAGATCGCCGTTTCGGCTCCTTCAATTAAGTCATCATCGACGATGGTAAAGGTGGCAGTGCCAGTGGTCTGGCCGTCGAGAATGGTAATCGTCGGCGTGCTCAGGGTGTAGTCTCCGGCTGTGAGGTTGTTGCCAGCAATCCCCAAATTCACGGTTTGATCACCCGTGACCGCACCCGCCGCCGTCACCGTTACGGTAATGGCGGTGGCATCGGCTTCGCTGCCGCTGGCGGCACTCACCGCCAGATTCACCGCCTGCACATCATTATCGGTGACGGCGACGGTGACATCGGCCAGACTCAAGCCACTGTAGTCCTTGTCGGTGCTGCTGACGGTATGGCTGATGGCGCTGGTGTGTGCCCCTTCCACGTCACTGTCATCCACTGCCGCCACTGTCACCGTTTGGGCCGTATCCCAGTTCTTCGAGGTAAAGGTCAGGGTGGTTTTGTCTAGCGTGGTCTGGCTATCGGGCGACAGATCTACCGTCACCGTATCCGTCGGTGGCGTATCGAGCACCAGGGTATAGCTATCGGTTGGGTCGCCTTCGGTGACGGCGGTGGTGCCATCTGACTCGACGAGGGTAATGCCCACGACATCGTTGTCAGTGGTGCTCACTGTCACGGTTTTATCTGGCAAGCTATCAAAGGCGTTGTCGCTAGTGGCATCATTAACGCTGAGGGTGATGGTGCTGGTTTGGGTGCCATCGGTTCCCGCATCATCAACGCCGGTAATCGTCACCGTTTGGGCCTGATTCCAGTTTTTGTTGGTAAAGGTCAGGGTGGTGGTATCGACGGTGGCTTCGCCCGTATCGTCACTGGCGACGGTGAGTTCCACATTGGTGAGCGGCTGACTATTCAACACCACGGTCAAGGTGTCAGTCGTGCCCGACTCGTCAACGGTGGTGGTGCCGCCAGATTCCACCACCGTGAAACCAGGGCCATCGTTGTCGGTAATCGTCAGGGTGGCGGTGGCGCGATCGCCCAGCGTCAGATTGGTCGGATTGCTCAACCCCAGCACCAGGGTTTCGGCACCTTCGACCGTCGCATCATCGGTGATGGGAATCGCCACGGTTTTACTGCCTTCACCATTGGCAAAATTCACCGTCACGGGCAAGCCACTACCGTCATAATCGCTGCCTGCCGTGGCCGTGCTGCCCGGCTGCACGTTGACTTGCACAGAAGCTGTGCCTTGGGTGCTACCTCGGGTCACCGTGACGATGGTGCTCGTTCCCCCGTCTTCAGCAGTGATGAATGTATCTTGAGTGAACTGCACACTAGGCAAATTTGCCGCCCCCGGCGTCGGCGTGGCGGTGATAAAGCTGCTGGTGTTGCGCTGACCGCCGCTGCCATTGGCGACCCGCTGCAACGATTGCATCGTGCCCTGGCCGTCGCCATTTTCATTCACCTGGGCTTGGCCGACGTTCAGCAAGGGCAGCAGTCCCGCATCATCGGCATCGTCTGTGTCATAGACGATCGCGTCAATCACGGTCGCCGTACTCACCGCCGTGCCATTGGGAAAGTCAGCCGCATCGCCGACGTGCAGCGCTACCGCATCCGCCCCGTTTTGCAGCCCGTCAGTGGTGAACTCAACCAAATCCACATTGGCCACAGCTGCACTGCCCACCACAAAATAGCCATTGGCATCGGTGGTTTGGCCATCCAGATCGATCGCGTCGTAAGACTGGTCTCCGGCCCCGTCATACAGCACCAGCACCAGCCCATCCAGGGCTGTGTTACCAGCTCCACCGTCGTACAGCTCAATAAATTCGATGCCATCAGTGCCAGAGTTGTCGGCATCAATTTCGTTAATTACGACAAAGGGCGTGCCGTAGCCGGTGACATCAAAGGTATAGGTGCTTTCATCACTGTCGTTGCTGGTGACAGTCACTGTGGCGGTGTGAAAGCCCACCGCCGCTGGATCAAAGGTGATATCAAAGGTGGAGCTGCCCCCAGCGGCAATGCTGCTCCCTGGTTGTGCCGTCACAGTGAAATGGGTGTTGTCGCTCAGGGTAATCAAGGGCGCACCCGAGAGGGTCAGAGCCGCCGAGCCCTCGTTGGCGATCGTAAAGGTGTTGACCTGGCTGCCAGCACTGACTGGCTGCGCGCCAAAGTCAGTGTTGTCGGTGCTGTCGGGTGTGGTGTCACCATCAACGATGGCTTGACCACCGCCTAAAATGTTGATTTCTGGCATGGTCTGCAGGCTAACGGTAACGGTGCTGGCTGTGGAGGTGCCGCCATCGCCATCGGCTAGCGTCACCTGCACGGTGCGCGCCGTGGTGGTCGGCGTGGTGGTCTCAGTATTTTGGTATTGGATGGCTCGCAGTAGCGCGGGCAGATTAGTAGGGGTGGCCTGATCATTCAAATTGATGACGAGATCGTTACCCTCGGCGATCGCATTAGCCAGGGTGCCGACGACGGTACCGGCGATCGCGACCGTTGACCCTGCCGTGGTACCCGAGAGGGCGATGTTGCCCGACGTATCGAGAGTGAGCAAATCTTCAGCCGCGACGAGGTTGCTGGTGATTGCCACTGTCAGGGTGCCGCCGTCGAAATCAGCGGAGTCAATATCGGTGACGACACTGTCGCTGCCTGCATCGATTAAGGTTGCCGCTTGCCCGACGGTGTGGGTGGCGTTGTCACCATTCAGATTGGTGAGAGTCGGCGCATCATTCACCGCGTTCACGGTGATGGTGGCGGTGGCCTCAGTGGCGCTAAAGGCTTTGGTGCCACCCGTTTGAGACGCATTGACGCCGGTTTCGCCATTGGCAGAACTGTTGGTGGTATCCCACGCGCGGAAGTTGAGGGTGGCATCCCCGGCGTAGTCTGCATCGGGGGCAAAGCGCACTTGGGTCGGCGTTTCCAGGGCGATCTGGTTAAGGCGGAACTCGCCGCGAGCGGAGGTGGTGTTATCGCCTAAGAAAATGAAGTTAGAGGTGGTGTAAGGGTTGGGGGCACCGTTGGTGTTGCCTGCCGTGTAGTCTTGCAGGGTACCGGTCAAAATGGCGGTGCCATTGGCCGATAGGGTGTAGCTGTTGCCCTGCACCGCTAGGCTGTATTGCACCTCTTTGGTCGTGTCGAAGGTGACGACATCGGTGGTGGAAGCGACAAACTGGTTGTTCAGGGGAGGGCCAAAATCCTGCAGGGTTTGGGCAAAAATCTGACCCTCTTGGAAGGCGAGTTCCACCGCTTTGCTCGTGTCTTGGCTGACCACAAGGATGCTAAACCCGGCGCGAGGCCGTCCGGTTTCCACCACTTCTGACACGACTTGAGCGTTAAAGGAGAGGGTGTAGCCCGCTGTGCTGTCTAAGGTGGGAAAATCAGGTGCACCAGGAAGTGCATCGACCGGACTGAAATTGCCTGCTAGGTCGAGGATGTGGTTGCTGTAGCCTGCATAGATGTCTTTGTTGGCGGTGGTGTCCACCGTGACGCCGACAGTTTGCTCGGTCTCGGTGATCACGGGTGTCGGCGGCGTACCGAGAATAACCGAGGCTGCGGCCAGATAGCCCTGGTCGTCGGGGCCGTGATCGGTGGTATCGAAGCCGTTGTAGATCGAGGTGGCCCCCAGGGTGACGACGTTATTGTTGTTAACGGTGCCAAAGTCGGTCCAGGTGGTGCCGCCATCGGTGGAATATTGCCAGGTGCCGTTGGTGTCATCGACGGTGGTGACGGCGATGCCCAGCGGGTCAAAGTCGGCGTCGATGGTGCTGGTCAGTCCTGCTAACAGTGCGGCGACGGTGGTGCCAGGGTTGCTGGTGTCGAGCACGTCCTCATTGATGGCGGTGAGGGTGGTGTTGCCCGTCAAAGTCGGGGCCGTGTTGACGTTGGAGAGGATGTAAGCTTGATCGGTGGCGGGTTCCCCAGCGGGCAGGAGGAGATTGCCCACACCGTCAATAATTGTGGGAGCGGTAACGAGGTCAAGGCCAACGATGCCGTTGAGGTCGGCCAGGTCGCCACCAGAGACGGTGATGTCGTAAGTGGTGCCACTGCCTGAAACATTGTTGACTGTTGCGGTGGTGCCTGTGACAACAAAATCGTTCTGATCGACACCTGTGATCGCTTCGCTAAAAGTGGCCCTGAAAGTCAGGCTGTTAGCATTGGTCGTCTCAGTGCTTGGGGTCTGGCGGGTAAAGCTGTTAAGAGCGGGGGCAGTCGTGTCCGTTGCCAAGACACCAGCCGTAATGGAACCAAAGATATCGTTGTTGTCTTGGCTATTGCCGACGCCATTGGTACTTGGAGTGGCGGTTGGGCTGGCAGCTTCGGCGGCCGTGTTGCCTGAGAAAAGGACGGTGCCTGCGGTAGTAACCGTAGGGAGGACACCCGGCTCGCCCTGATCGTTGGTATTGGCATCAAGGGCGGCTTGGGTAATGGCAAAGATGGCACCGCCCAGCCCCTGACCAGCCTCTGCACCCCGGCTACCATTGCTGCCTCTGGTGGAGTTATCGGTAAATCTGACTCCGGTCATGCTGAGAGAGCCGCTGCGGGCAAAGATGGCACCGCCAAGGCCAGCCCCGCCGCCGCTTCCGGCAGGGCTGCCGCCGTCGCCACCGCCAAAGCCGCCGTTGCCGTTGCCGCCACCGCCGCCGCCACCGAAGCCACCATTGCCTGTGGCGATGCCCGCACCGCCACAGCCGCCGACGCGGCCACACCCCCCCAAGACGCAAAAAACAAAGACAAAGAAGACGAAGAACAACAACACCCAGCACCAAAACACGCAGACGCTGCGGACGCCACCACCGCCGCCGCCGCCGAAGCCACCGTCGCCACCAAAGCCGCCACTAGCGGAAGTGAAAGCTTCCTGACCGCCGCCGCCGAAGCCGCCATAGTTACCATTACCGCCATAGCCGTCACTGAATAGGCCACCGCCGCCACGATTGGAACTGCTGCCGCTGAAACCGCCCATGCCGCCGCCGCCGGCGTTAACATTTCCACGGCTGGCACCTACGCCACCAATCGCTTGGTTGTTGCTAAAGGTCACATTGGTGAGGGTGACATCCCCGTCATAGATAAATAGCCCACCCCCCAGGCCACCGCCACCGCCGCCGCCACCGCGGCCACTCACCCCCCCTTGGGCCAGGCCATTGGCAATGGTGAGGTTGCTCAGCGTCACCGTGCCCGATTTCACAAATAGGGGGCGAAAGTCACCATCAGTGTCGGCGTCGGTGCTACTGTCGCCGTCGATGGTGTAGCCATTACCAATGATTTCGATGTTGCTGTTGAGCAGGGTTGTCATCACCCCGTCAATCTGCACATTGGTTTGCAGAGTGATGGTGTCGTCAGTGCCACTCGCATTGCCGCTGTTCAGCGTTTCGCCATCGGTGTTGGCCTGCAAGATGGCCCAACTGAGGCTACCAACGGTATCGCCGAGGCCGTTGTCGGTCGCTTGGGTGACGTTGTAGTTTGCCATGGTGATGTTCCTGTTTGTCGGGTGTGCGGGTTGGTTTCGTGTGGGTATTGGGTCTAGATGCGCGGATCGGGTAAAGAACCTCACCTCCACTAAGTCCTTCGGACAGGCTGCACCAATTCAAGGAGAGCAATCGGAGGCGGGCTGGGGCTTGAGCAGTTTTCACGTCTCATCCGAGGTCTGGATAAACCTCTTCTTCAAAAGGAGAGGTGCCGCAGGCGGTGAGGTTAGGGGCAGTGGGAGGAACCTCACCTAGCTTCTGCGTATGAAGAGGAGAGACTTGGGGGCTAGTTGTGGACCCAACAGTTGGCACAACAAAGTGGAGCCAGCGCGGGGCAGGCCCGTGACGTAAATTAATTGTTTGGTCAGCATGTTAGATAGCAAGGGCTGAACTCAGTTGGCATGTTGAAACATGAGCGATCGCCTTAGGCTCGGATTTCGGAAGGGGGGCCGTAGGCGGGGTGGGTTCGATCTCCAGCACTCATGGTCAACCCGCCCGTTGCCCCTCCCAGAAGGGGACATGTCATCCTGCTTTGCCTCAAGCCAAATTGCGAAATTCAATATGATCCTCGTTCCTTATAAGCAATGATGGCGATGGCAGTAAGCGGTGTCGGCAACAGCAGTGGAAGACTGTTATCGGTTCAGACCTCAGTGGTTTTACAGAGCAGTGTTACAAGGCGGTTTGGCGGCTTTTTAAAGGATGCCCAGCCATTCTCAGTGGTTAACAGTTAAATCTGTAACCGAATAGATGGATATTGGTACTGACGCGCTTGAAACCTCTGAGGTGGGGAACAGGGCCACGACGATCGCGCCCCCTAATTTGAGGTGGACGGCGTCGCCTCCGATCATTGGGCCTAACCCGCCCTTAATGCTGTGTCATTTCGCAAAGCCGGTTTCCGTTTCTTGTACGCTTATTGAGGAGTTACTGCGGAACGGGTAATGACCAGGCGGGTACTGTTTCTGAGTAATGGACATGGAGAGGATCTCAATGCCAGCCTGGTGCTGAAAGCTTTGCGTCGGGTGGCCCCAGCAATTGAGATGGCGGCCATGCCGATTGTCGGCAAAGGTAGCGCCTACCAAAAGCTAGAGGTCACCATCATTGGCCCGACGCAACAACTGCCGTCGGGGGGCTTTAACTATATTAATTTTGGTCGTTTTCTCAACCCGGTGAACTGGTGGCGTGACACCAATCCGGTGAGCTTGTTAAAGGATCTGTTTTCGGGTTTGATTGGGCTGACCTGGGGCCAGTATCAAGCCGTCAAGCGCTATAGCCCCAGCTGCGATCTGCTGTTTGCCTGCGGCGACATCGTGCCAATTTTGTTTGCGCGGCTGACGGGGCGGCCCTTTGTGGTGTTTTTGGTCAGCACGTCGAGCTACTACGAGGGCAAAGTCAAGCTGCCCTGGCTGGCCCAATGGGGCATGAAGTCACCGCAGTGTTTGGGCATTTTGACCCGCGATCGCTACACGGCCCAAGATCTGCTCAAACGCGGGTTTGTGCGCACTCAGTTTTTGGGCTACCCGATTATGGATGTCTTGGCCCCCAGCGGTCAGTGCCTGGCTCCGGCGACGGCTCCTCTGATTGCACTGCTGCCGGGCAGTCGCCTGCCCGAGGCCCAAGCCAACTTGGCGCTGATGCTAGCGCTGTGTGTGGCGATCAATCATCGGCGATCGGCCCACTTTCACGCCGCTCTCGTCCCCGGCTTTACGGCTGAATATCTGCAAATGCTGGGCCACGAGCATTGCTGGGCCACGTCAGACTTTGGCATTCTGCGCCAGGGCCAGACTATCGTGCACTATCACTACGATGCCTTTGCCGATGTGTTGCATCAGTGCGATTTGGTCATTGGCATGGCGGGCACTGCAGTGGAACAAGCGGTCGGTCTGGGCAAGCCGGTGGTGCAAATTCCGGGGCCAGGGCCGCAGTTTACCTACCTCTTTGCCGAAGCCCAGATGCGGCTGCTGGGTGATTCGGTGATTACGGTGGGCACCCGCCCGGCTACCGGCAAAACGATCGCCTATGCGGCGGCCAAGATTGATCAGATTCTCGACGATACGGAATTTTTGCAGCATTGCCAGCACAATGGCCGCGAACGAGTGGGTGAAGCGGGCGGCTCGGAGGCGATCGCCCACCGCCTGCTCGATGCCCTCGACCACATTGCCAAAGCCACTTCAATGGTCTGACTAGGGGCTATCATCAGCTAGCAGTTACTGTCCATACCGCAGCAGTTTCAGACTCTGGCCTGGTTTGGGGCCAGCGCGGTCAGGCTGGGGCCATCAGGTTGGGGCATTAACTGATGACGTACCTTAAACTTCGTTAGCATCAAGACAGCGCTCGCTGGAGGCTCAATGCTCGCATCGTCTCGGATATCCCGTCAGGGTGAAATTGTTGAAGTCGTGTTCCGCAATGGCTGGGACTATATGCGGCGGCTCCTGAGCGGCGGCAAAGCGGCCGAGCCCGAAATTCCCACCCCCGAAGTTTTGCGCAACATTCTGACGGATCTGGGGCCGGTGTATGTCAAGTTTGGCCAGCTGTTGAGCACCCGCCCCGATCTGCTGCCGCCCCGCTATATCGAGGTGCTCAGCAGTCTGCAATCCACCGTGTCTCCCGTCCCAGCCAGTCAGATGGAGCCATTTATTCGCCAACATCTGCCGCAATCGCCCGAAAGCCTGTTTGAGCAGATTGAATACACGGCGATCGCGGCCGGGTCGATTGGGCAAACCCATCGCGCCGTGCTCAAAGACGGTCGCCAGGTGGCTATCAAGGTGCAGCGGCCCGGCATCGATAGCCTGGTTGAGCGGGACATGGCCTTGATTCGCGACGTGGCGCGGCTGATGTCGGCCACCCAGTTTGGGCAGCGCTACAACGTGGTTGACCTCGCCTACGAATTTAGCGAAGCGATTCGCGCCGAGCTGGATTTCACCACCGAGGCCGAATACACTGACATCCTGCGGCGCAATCTCAAAGAAAGTCCCTGGTATGACCCCAAAGAGCTGGTCGTACCCGAAATTTTTTGGCCTCTGACCAACTCCAAACTGATGGTGATGGAATGGCTGGATGGGGCGCCCATTCTCACCACGCCCGTCGCGCGGGACGACTCGGCCAAAGCCGAACGCAAGCGCGAACAAATCACCACGCTGTTGTTTCGGGCCTTTTTTAAGCAATATTTTGTGGATGGATTTTTCCACGCTGACCCCCATCCTGGTAATCTCTTTTTTCTCCGCGATGGTCGGGTTGCCATCCTCGATTGCGGCATGATGGGACGGCTCGACCCCCGCACCCGCGCCACCATGACCGAGATGATTTTGGCGATCGCCAGCTCCGATGCCCAGCGCTGCACCCAATTGGCCCTGAAGCTGACCGAGCCGCTGCAGCCTACCGATATTTCTAAACTGGAAAGTGACTTTACCCGGCTGATGGGACGCTACTACGGCCTCAGCCTCGAAAAAGTGAATACGGCTGAGGTCTTTGGTGAAATTTTAGAAGCGGGCACCCAAAATAATCTACGCTGGCCCGCCAACGTCGGCCTTTTCACCAAATCTCTGGCTAACCTCGAAGGGGCCGCTCGCCAGTTCAACCCTCGCGTCAATTTGCTGGCGGAGATTCGCCCGCTGATGGCCGATCTGTTTCGCCAGCAGCTCGGCGGCGAAGATCTGGTGCAAACGCTGCTGCGTACGGGCTTAGAGTTTCGCAATCTGTCTTTGGAGTCGCCGCGTCAGTTTGCCTTTTTGCTTGATCGTCTCAGTTCTGAAACGCTGAAATGGAACGTCACCCTCAGTGGTCTTGAAGGCCTGCGTCGCAGTGTTGACGATGCGGCGAACCGGCGCGCCTACAGCACCGTGGTGGCTGCGCTGATTGTGGGAGCGGCGATCGTCTCCACTAACCAGCAAAGCTCACAGGGCATTATCTTGAGCAACACTCTATTTGCTGCGGCCACCTTTTTGGGTCTGTGGTTGGTGGTCAGTATCTTGCGATCGGGCCGTCTCAAGTAAAAGGGGGGGAAGCCTTTCACCCCGGCGTGTCATGCGCACGGATGGGTCTGTTCAGCCGGCTCCCGGCGCCGATGTCACTGCTGCCATCGATCGCGCCTCGCCGCGTACCGGCTCTTGCAACGCGGCATCGGTCACTAGGCGATCAACATTAAACCGATAGCCGACATTTCTCACGGTCTGAATAATGCTGGGCTGGCGAGGATCCGCCTCAATCTTTTTGCGCAAAGACAAAATGTGGGTATCGACCGTGCGGGGGTTATCAATCGCATCTGGCCAGGCCCGCTGCAGCAGATCAGAACGACTCAGCGGTTGTCCGCCCACTTGAGTCAGCACATACAGCAGACTAAATTCCTGCGGGGTCAGGTCAATATACGTGTCTCGATACCGTACGCGCCGCTGCACCAGATCAATGTGTAGGGAGCCGTAGGTCAAGGCTGCCGGAGCGCTGAGTCGATTAATCCGCCGTGTCAGGGCTTCGACCCGCGCCAAAAATTCCCGCATACCAAAGGGCTTAGTCAAATAATCGTCCGCCCCGGCTTTGAGCCCCGTCACGATATCGGCCTCGGTGTCACGCGCCGACAGCATTAACAGATAGGCTGGACCTTGCTGCACCACCCAGCGGCAAAATTCTAAGCTATTGCCCCCTGGCAATTGGGCATCCAAAATAATCAGGTTGGGTTGATGAGCCTGGTAGGTCTCTCTCGCTCTACCCAGATCAGCCGACTGCTGGACGCGGTAGCCAGACTGCTGCAAATGCCAGCCCAACAGCGATCGCAAATGGGGGTTACCCTCGATAACTTGTATAGTCGCTGTACCCACCAATTTTCCCGGCTTAAGCTGCTAAAAATTTGATTCAACATAACAAAGCGTTAACTTTTTTTTTGTAACGGCAACTACCCCTACTGTCATTGCCGCGTCGGCAAGCTGCGCCTCAGGTCCGTGAAGCCATCGTTGCCCTAACGTCTAAAGATTGCCAGGTATGGATTTCAGACCCTCAAACATCTCCAAATCCTGACGTTCTGCAAAATGCTCTTTTTCTGGTTCCGGGCTTCTGGCAAGAGGTCTAGCAGATAGCGCTCCCGGTATTTTGCGCAAACGTGGGCGACCGCGAGTAGAGATCTCCGACAGCGTTTTGTCCCAAACTTGATTACAGTGTTAGTAACTAGGGTGACTGTAATCCTTTGAGACAGCTTGTCTTGCACCGCTGCTAGCCAACTGTCATCGCCAGCTACTGCCAGGTGAGATCAAACCAAAGCCATGCTTCAGGATGCCAAATCCGTTCGGTATTATCAGCGCATTACCGATGCCCTCGTTGACCGGTGGAACCGGGGCTACCGCACTGATGACCTGCGCCTCTTCTATGAGGGCTACATTGCCGCCTTGCGCCACGCTGACGCCTTGGAGCCTTACCTCATCAATCGCGTCGAAGAAGAAGCCCTCCGCTTCCTGATGGATCCTTCCAATTTTTATACGCCGCAAACTGAATTAGACCGCGACTATTATTGATTGCCGTTATCCCACGCAGTTGAGTCAGAGCGACTCCACTTGGCCTAAACCAGTTTGCTGGGGTCTGTCTAAGCCCATCGAGCCCAAACCCGACAATTTCGCAGACAGACCTTCAGAGCGCTGTCATCGCTTCACCGCTAACGCTGTCATCCGGGTCAAAAGCCCATGGGTGCAGGCAACATTTCACCGCGAAAGTCGAGCAGTTGCACGAGCAGCAAATAGCCGATCGCCAATAGCAGCGATAGTGCACCCGTAATCACAGCCACAATCTTAGAACGGTTCATAATGACGTAGTTTCCGGTAACCTAAAATACGACCCAGGGGGATTCGTCCCCTAGTTGGCCTAAGCAATGACTGCAGGCCGCTGCTACGCACTAGCGTGACACAAAACGGTATCGCTATGAGCGCCCCAGTTCCGAGTTTTGTCGATGCGCCTGAGCCCCCCATCGCTCCGGCGGTCGTGCAGACCTACAACCTGACCAAAACCTATCGCACCGGTTTTTGGCTTAACCAGCAAGTGACACCGCTGAGCCAGTGCTCTCTAACCGTGCAGCCCGGTGAAACCTTTGGCCTGCTCGGGCCAAACGGCGCGGGCAAAACCACCCTGCTGAAAGTTCTGCTCGGCATTGTGCGCCCGACGAGTGGTCGAGCCACTCTGTTGGGGCAACCCGTTGGCGATCGCACCGTCAAGCACCGCCTCGGCTATTTGCCTGAGAATGCTTACTTTTACGACTATCTAACTGGTATCGAACTGCTGCAATATACGGCCGGCCTGTTTGGCCTATCGATGCCCGAGCAGCGCCAACGGATTTCGCAACTACTCGATATGGTCGAGCTTGACCCCAAGGCCATTTATAAAAAGCCGCTCAAAAAATATTCCAAGGGCATGTTGCAGCGCATTGGGCTCGCCCAAGCGTTGATCAACGACCCCGAAGTCGTGTTTCTGGATGAACCTATGTCAGGCCTCGACCCCACCGGGCGATTTCGGGTGCGGGAGGTGATTCTAGCGCTAAAAGAAAAGGGTAAAACCATCTTCTTCAATAGTCATGTCCTGTCTGATGTGGAAACCATCTGCGATCGCGTGGCGCTGCTTGATCAGGGCCAGCTGCTTTGCAGCGGCACGCTGAATGAATTATTGGGCACATCTGCTAGCTACCGCGTTTCCGGCCGTGGCGGTAATCTAGAAGTGCTCAATAAGTGGCTACCTGACCTGCAATTTCAGCGAGGGCTCTGGCACGGCATCCTCAATGGCGAGCCCTATGACTTTCTGTCAAGCCTTCGGGGCATGGGCGGTACAGTCGTTGACCTCAAGCTGGCGCGCCCCACGCTAGAAGAATTCTTTTTAGATCAGATCAGCCAACGGAGATCGGCTAAGTGAACGCACAGAGCCTTGGTGGAAATACGTATTTTATGTGCGTTAAATCGCATCAAAAGTTTTGACGCTTACTGATTGTTTTGCCAAAATAGATGGGTATCTTGTCTTTAACGTCTCCTTACAAAAAATGGCTTTTTGTAAAAGATTCGCTAAAATCCTTCGGGGATCTCTGACCGTTTCTCTGTAGTCGATTGGACAATGTCCTCAAGGCTGCAGGAGAGCGTCATCTACAGGAATTGCACACGCCGAGCCACTCAGGTCGTTTTCTGCGCGGGTTAGCTAATATAGGGCTGCCAGATTACTGCGCAGAAAATTATCGTTTGCTGTTCATCTATCGGACTTGCTACTTAGGGTGAGCCACTATGTCTTTGGATCGTCACAACTCTCGTAAATCTCGACCTGTTCAGCCGCTCAAGCGGTTTATGCAGAGCTTATTTCGCCAACTGATGCAGCTCAGTGGTCGGCGATCGGCCCAGGCAGGGTTTGTCTTTCCGACCACCTTGTTACTGCTGTTGATGGTGACGCTCACCGCAACAGCGCTCACCTATCGCACCTTTAGTCGTAGCGAGCAGGTCATTGGTCAGCGTGAGCAGCAAGTGATTTACAACGCGGCCACCCCGGCGATTGATCGAGCGCGGGCCAAAATTGAGTATCTCTTTCAAGAAGACAACCGGCTACCCAGTGGGGTTCCTCCCAGCGATCGCATCTCTGACATGATGCTGCCTGAAGCTTCTCGGGTGCTGCTCAATACTGACGTCACGCCGAATGTCCCGGTTGTGGCTGACCTCACTATTCCCACCGGTACCAATGCTGACCCTTACACCCTTCCCGATGAAACCCGAGTCGACCTCAACAATGACGGGGATTTAGATAATGCTTGGTATTTCGATACCCAGCAGGATGTGGACAATGACGGGGTAAACGATCTTGCCGTCTACTCCATCATGATTGATGATTTGGGGCCAGGCGATATCGCTCCCGATGATGCGGCTGCCGTCTTTATTACTGAAGCTGACGAGCAAACTAAAGCCAACTCATTGGTCACCCGTACTGGCCCGTTGTCAACCACTGAGGCAACCCCCCTGTGCGCCGCTGCTGCCGCTGAAGGGGGCTGGCAGATCGTGACTGCGGGTAATATCGCTAGTCTACAAAAAAACTTTCAGGTCAACGCCTCTGTAGTTGGCAGCAGTCCCACCAAGGCCACTACTGAAACTCTAGAGTTCCAGCAATCTCGCATTGCTGATCGAGCGAATAAGTGGGGAGCTTGGTTCCGTTATGACATGGAAATTCACCCCGGTGAGCCCTTCGATTGGAATGGTGCCATGCACACGGATGGCAACCTAGTCTTAAATGGCGGCGTTGAGCCCCACATGGTCAGTTCCTTTAACTCTTGCGTCTACAGTCAAGAAGCTTCAGAAATCACCCTCGGCCAGTTTGATAATGATGGCACTAATGGGATTGATATCACGACTGCTGCTGTCGGAGAGTTGGGAGATTTTCAGGGGCAGGCTATCACAGCCCTAACTCGCACAAACGGCTTTACCGGTGACAATGTTATCGTTCATACCTACGCCACCCGCACCACTGAACCAGGTACCTTTCAGCTCAATAGCGGCACTGACTCGGTGGATGATGCTGGAGGAGGGCTACCTTCTGACGTCGCGATGAACCCGATCATCTTGTTTACCCAAGATCTCGAGTCCCATATTGACCCTACGACCTGGGAACGAGATGCCGGCTGGGAAGCCCGTACTGTGGTCACCTCTGAGCGGATCTACAACGACGAAGCAGCTCGCCCCTTTGTGGATGATTTTTATCGGGCGGATGATCGCTGGGGTCCCAAGCCCCGCTACGGGACTAGAGATGAGTTACTAGATCTGACCGATCCTACATTTCGGGCCAATACCCAGGCGGGTGACGATATCAAAGACACCACTAACGCTGACTACAACGCAATTGCTGACTCAAATCTCACTAACCCCAACGACGGCCTTGATGGCTATTGGGAGCGGCAAGCAGTCAGAACGGGCCTGCGGGTAATTATAGGACAACGGCTAGAGTTGGGCAACAGCAACGGCTGGGGCTACGATCCCACTGCTGGCGTGGTCTCGGCTGCAACTCCCACACTTCAGGCCGATGGTGATCCGCTCTATCCACCCAAAACCCTAAAGTCAGGCTTGACCGGCGATAATCTCCGCACCGGTGGTGATAACGAGAATTTGCACCGCAGGTCGCTCCGCGACAACTTGGCGGCAGTGCAGGGCATGGTGGTTTATCACTATGACGAAGTAGGGAATGGCAGTTTCCCTGCAGCCTGCATGGCAATGACCGCCCACCCCGGCACGCCTGAAAGCATTCTCGCGAGCCGCACCTTCGAGGATTATCCGTCTGCTGCCGCTCCTTTAGAAACTGATTTCTTGGCTGGTAAGGGCACAAACGGGTGGGAGTTTGCCTACAATGCCGCTTTTGCCAATGCTACTAACTTTGCAACCCAATATAATTCAGCTACTTCAGATCTTAAAAAGGCGCTGACCAACCTGGCGTTCTTTGCGGGTGACCCTAGCGGCGGCGCGCCTTCCTTTGCGGCGGTTCAAGATGGGTTTGTGCATCCGTTCCCTTACATGGCAATGTGGGGTGATTTCTCGGTTCTCAGACGCATCATCGCTCCGCCTACCGGCTCGCCCAAAACCTATGCGAACCTGAGCCCTGCCGATCAGAGCACTCTGCACTCTGCGGCCTGCACGCTTGGCCTGCTGGGCCATAACCTCAATGCGATCGAGAGTGAGTTTACAGCCATCACCACTAATGCCCAGTGGAGTGCCCTTGCGACGGCTTTGTTGGCCCGAGTTGGTGTAGGTCCTGATCTGGTTGATCCCGCTGTGGGCACTGCCGATACCACGCCTCCCGATGAGTGGATTCGTCTGGCTGAAGCGGCAGCAGTGACTCCTGCCGACTTTGATAATGTCAGGCTGATGAAAATTGCCGCTGAGCGTTGGCAAGTGTTGCGCGATCGCACCTTTGGTTTTGCGACCGGTCAGGGCTTAGCCGCAGCTGCCCCACCTCCAGTTACTCCGGTTGGTACTTACACTCCAGCTTCAGGAGAGTTTCAACCCGCCGGTACTACAACATTTACTGCTGCTGGAACTTACAGCGTTAGTTGCGACCCTAATTTCTTTGCTGCTAACGGAGTTACCAATGCTGATCAGGCTTTGACGCTTGCTCTAGCCCTTTGTCCTAAACGAGAAAATTTGACTGCTGCAAACGCCGCAAAAGCAGTTAAGTATCCTTCTCTTTATTATCTGTTCCCCTTAGCTAACCACGGCCAAAAGGATCTGACCCTGACGACCGCTACGACACTCGATGGTTACGAAACTGAAGAGTTTATTGATGCGACGGCTGCACCGGCAACGGTTGGTACGAACGACAACATCCCCGATTATGTCGTCAATACCAGTGCCACCGATTTCCAACTAGTAGACCCTAGTGCTGTAGCGGGAGCACCAAAAACTGCTGCTGCTCTTGCCGCTGGTTCTTGGACTTTACCAACGAGTGCTGGTGTTGCACTCACAACAGCCAACCTAGAGGCACAGTCCTTTGGTATTAATGTGGGTGCTACGCCTAATGCCTACAACCTGTCTATGCTCGATAAGGGTATGTATGATGGTCGCGAGCTGCTGAATGTCCGCGTGCTAGATATGGATCTCAAAGCACTCATTGAGGGAACCACTAGCGGCGGTGACTTCTGGATTTCTGATGACCCGACTGCTCAGGCTGAAGGCGTCGTCTATGCTTTCCGCGAAGATGCGGTCCGCGAAGACGAGATTGTTCGTCCTAGAGATGCTGCCACAGACGCTAACTACTGTGGTGTAGTTGATAAACAACTGCCTCAGCTATTTCGCTTAGAGCATGACGATCGCTGCTTTATGGAGTTTGGGACGCAGTCTGGGGCGAATGCTCAAGATCCCCCTCTCACCGATGAGTTAATTAGCCTCAAGCCGGTTGACTATATTCCTGATGGCGAGCGGCGTTCCTATGGCTTCCGGTTGACCACCCGCGATGGCACCCCAGCGGATTTCAGCGGCGGCAATCCGGCTGCGACTGATGCTCGCCAAGACGGCATGACGTTTGTGACCGACAATAGCGTTTACATCAAGGGTGACTTTAACCCCCATAGCAGCGACGGCACGACTGCTAATCTGCTCGAAGAGTTTGATGAGACGATCTTGGGTGGAGCCTTCGAATTCGACGACTTCTATCCGAATCGTCAGAACCTCAACACCGGCACCTTTGCTAACTTGGCCGCCGACCATTGGCGGCCGGTCGAAGTACTGGCCGATTCGATGACGATTTTGTCGCAGAGCTTCAGAGACGGGGCAATTTCTGACACGGTTACGGTTGCCGACACCAACGCCAGTGTTAAAACCTCATACACGAATCAGCTCCGACCTGAGTTCACTGGTGCTGATATCCCATTGCCCAACAACTGGGTACAGGAAAACCCCGATGATGCTGGTTCACCTCTCTGGATTGATCGTAACGGTAGTTATTACGTGATCGACGGTTCCGGCAATACTGTGCCGTTCTATGTTGAATACAATACTGACGGCGAGTGGATAGATTTTGAAGAGACCGGCATCAATGCTGAGCGCAGACGAAACCTGCAAGATGCAACCAATACGTTTGTCAACTCCATTTTTGTCAGCGGCATTATCCCCCGGCGACCCGAACAAGGTTACGGCGGGCTACACAACTATCCTCGCCTGCTAGAAGACTGGGGCGACCAAGCCTTAACTATTCAAGGCTCGTTCTTACAGCTCAATTTCTCAACGGCTGGGGTGGGTCCTCAAGAGCAAGAAGCTTACGATCCTGGGGCTCCACCAACAGCAAACGAGTACATCGTTTATTACTGGCCTCCTGATCGACGCTGGGGCTACGATGTCGGCTTGCTCTATGTGCCGCCTTCACCAGCCGCTCGACGCTTTGTGGCTTTAAGTAATGATCGGAGTGAGTACTACCGCGAACTGCCCGCTAATGATCCTTATATCAACAACTTAATATGTGCGGAAGAGGCTGGCGGCACACGAGTTTTCACGGGTGGTATCTGCCCCTAACCGATCAGTCCTTGCGATGTCTGTTTGCTGTTCAAAGGTGAGGGTTTAATTCCAATGATGCTGTGGTCTCAATATCGACGATTTCTAGCCAAGCGGCGATCCGCCAATGATGGTGAGGCTGGGCTAACGCTATTGGAATGTTTGGCTGCGATCGTCGTGGTGGGCCTGATGGGAGCCGCGATCGCGCCTGTTTTGGTGCTTTCGGTGGCGACTCGCGTGCAAAGCCAAAAAGCTGAGCAGGCCCTTGCTTTAGCGCAAGGGGAAATTGACCGGATTCGAGTGCTGCTAGAGGAAGGGAGCAACGATAGCATTAACTTAGCTCTAGCTGACCTGCCGGCGTCACCGGCTGGCAACATTGACAATACGGCTGCCCCGGCTGCTCCCGCGACACCGGTCACTGACCCGGCTAACCTGGATGCCGTCACCAAAACCTTGGCTAAAGATATTGATGGTGATGGCACCCCCGACTTCGCAGTGCAGCGATTTCGGGGACAGGTGGGCACTTTGACCGATGGCTTCTACGTTGGGGTGCGAGTTTATGATTATCGGGCGATTACTGAAGGGAGCAATTTAGGCATCGAAGGAGCCTCCGTGGGCATGACGGCAACTTCTGGCGAACGGTTGAACGAACCTTTGGCCACCCTTTACACGTCTGTGTTTGACACGGCTGAGGGCGCGGCGCTTTGCAACTACATTGATTTTTCCGCCCCGGCAGGGGGTAACCCAACCGATAAAGCCAAACCTATCGGCTGCAATTGACCTTAAGTTCTTCCTTGCCTCTACCGAGGTACTCTTCTATGTCACCTAAATTCGTCAACAATTTCTTGGTCGGTTATCATCGGCGGTCGGCAAGGCGACGACAGTCAGGCTTCACCCTGATCGAGCTATTGGTGGCCATCATTATCGGGGCGTTAATTGTTTCAACCATGCTGGCTTTAGTGCTAGAGCTATTGAAGGTCAGCCAGCGTGAAGAAGTCTTGACCCAAACCCAGCAAGACATGCGCCGAGCGCTGGACTACATGGCCAGCGATGTGGCTGAAGCTGATTATGTTTACTCGACTCAAGCCCAACTGGATGCAATCACAGGACAATTGACGACCGATCCGGCTTGGCCTGGCGCTGCTCCCGATGTCGTTCCTGTTATCGCTTTCTGGCGGCTAGACCCCATTGATATGGCGGATTTGCCCGCCAATCCTGCAACTTACAATGCGGCTGATCCCGATGGCTGCGTGGGAGAATTTGGTGCTAATTCGAATGAAGCAGCTGAATGTAGCGCTCTTAAACTTCGCCAAAGTACTCCCTCTCTGGTGGTTTATCTACAGGTCGCTAACGACGGCACCACCGTTTGGGACGGTCCGTCCAGAATTATTCGCTATGAGCTGCCCAAATACAGCGATGTGACGACGCTTACTCCAACTTCTGGCTACGACGACCCCACTGTTGATGATCCTGCCATTGATGATGAGGACTTCGCAGACTGGGTTGTTGGTGCTGGCACGCCTGCGGGTAATGTTGCCGTCCTGACCGATCATGTGACTGCGGTAAATGGTGATGCTACCGCCTGCCCTGGGGATACTGGCGACCCCACTGTTGATCCTTATGCGCGCTTACCCGCCGCCTCCGACAGCTTTTATATTTGTGCGCGCACTGGAGATGACGCAGATGCAGCAGGCGTTCGCATTGGTGGTAGTAATCAGAGTTTGATTGTTTATCTAACCGGTGACGTTAATAATGAGCCTTCTACTTTTGCCTCTAACGATGCTAGTAAGTTGCCGGCTATCCAGTCAGAAGTCTTAGTTAGAGGGGTCATCGAAAAACGGGCCGATAATTAACTTTGAAGGTTTCTCAACTTTATTCGTGACAACTTCATTCGGTTCATAACCATGCGTCTTTTAAGACCTCACCCTAAAAATACGACATCCGGATTTACCCTCTTGGAAGTTCTGGCAGTCGTCGTGATTGTCGCTATCTTGGGAGCGATCGCGGCACCCAGCTGGATTTCCTATGCCAACCGGCAGCGCATCAGCGCCGTCGAAAGCGATTTGCTGCAAGTGTTTAAGCAAGCTCAGCAAGATGCCATTCAAGAGCGCCGTAATGTCACGGTCACTATCAATACCCTCGAGCCGCTGCCTACAGTTGACACCGATGGCTTCACTCAGGTGATTGGGCCAGACGAATTAGCACCGAACACAATTGGCATGCTTGCTCTTGGACCTGTTCCAGGACCTTCGCAAATTACTTTTGACTACCAGGGCATGGTATCGGCAGATGATGTCCCGTTTGTCGTTACAATTAGCCCCGCTAATAGTAGTGCCCAGCAGTGTGTGATAGTTGCAACCATTTTGGGGACGCTGAAAACTGCCAGAGATGCCGAGTGCGATGCTCTCGCCCTCTAATCGGCGATTTCATTTAGCCTTGAGCTTTGTCATGCCGATTGGCTGACCTTTGTGCTGCTGTAATCGCTGGCATTAATTGGCGCATTTAGCTGTGAAACGCCTCTTTCGGTCTGAGACAAATCTTCAATCTGTTTGATTATCGAGATTTGAGATGGCCTGCAAGGCAACTCTTTCTAAACAAAAGACAGCGTCTGTGGCGCGATCGCTGGGGACAAACAAGTGGTCATGAAAGTAGGCTGACACCACGTTGCCACTGATGCCTTCTGCGGCTAGGGCTTGGGTCACCGTCGCGAGGAGCCCGACCGCAGCCAAACTTGAGTGGACTTTCAGCGTGATCTGCCGACACCGATAGTGGTAAGGCAGGTGAGCGCGATCCGCTTCGGCCTGCGGCAAGATTAATGTTGTGCCTTCCTGTTCATAGAACTGGCAAACGTACGATAGGCCCTGAGGTAAAGCTACCTCAGGGCCTATCGTACAAAAAACAAACACTGTTGGCTGCAGTTCAGGTTGCAGGGTTGCCAACAGTGTTGCAAGGTTCGACTCACCGATTGGCGGATTCATGGTAATTCATGCGAAAGCTGATGACTCTTGTGAGAACATGGCTCTTCACAAAGTCTGAAGAGTTCAATCGCAACTGAATCATCAATATTTGGCCAAGTTGATGCCTGCTTCACGCGCCATCGCGTTAATGCCCTTTTTTTCTAAGGTTTTGATCGCTTTTGTCGATAGGCGAAGCTTAACGAAGCGATTGCCCTGGGGCCACCAGACACGCTTTGACTGGAGGTTAGCCTCTTGCAATCGCTTGGTGCGGCGGTGAGAGTGAGAAATCGCAAAGGCATTGTTGGCCTTTTTGCCAGTCAAATCACAATGGCGAGGCATGAGGTTCTCCGGAACGCTTAAGTTTGGTCACGATTCTCGATTGTAAGCTAAATCTTTCTCAAATGGTGAGGGTTCACACTAAAAGTCGCCAGTATTTGCCTGTCTTATGGATGGCCGTGGCTGTCAGCTGCGGTCGTGGGGCAACGGCGTTAGCACTGGCGATCGCAGTAACATGGCTGACTGGCTTCTGATCAGACTGCGGTTCCTATTTGGTCTGCGCTTTGCGGATGGGATGGCTGCGCCGCTCTAGCCACAGCAGTAGCGCATTAATCGCAAAGGCTAAGACTGCTACGGTGATTGAACCGGCCCAAATCTTGTCAATGCGGTTCGTCTGAATGCCATCAAACAGCAGCTGGCCGAGGCCACCGGCATTAAACTTCGCGCCAATCGTGGCGATCGCGATAGCCACAACTGCGGCAATGCGGACACCGGCTACAAACACCGGTAGCACCAGCGGCACCTGCACCCACCACCACCGCTGCCACGGACTCATGCCCATGCCCCGTGAGGCTTCTAACACAGCGGGGTCAATGCTCGCCAACCCGACCGTGAGGTTACGCACCAAAATCACCTGGGTGTAGAGCACCATCGCCACAATGACTGACGTGGCGTTTAACCCAAATACCGGCACCAGAAAAATAATCAGGGCCAGACTGGGAATGGTGTAAATCACGCCGAGGGTGCCCATCACCGGCACTGATAGCCAACGATAGCGGGTAATCAGCAAGGCAATGGGGACGGCCACTGCGATCGCAATGATTAGCGTGATGCTCGTCATCTGCAGGTGCTGCCAAAGCAGCCAGCCGACCTCACTGGGATTGTTGAGCAGATACCCCACTAGCGATTAGCCTCGGCAGCGTAACTGCGAATATGTTCTAGCGTCAGCAGACCCACCGGCTTATCCTGATCCACGACTGACAGTTCGGGGGCACCGGTTTTCAAAATCAGCGACAGCGCATCGCGCAAGTTATCGACAGCGTTGACCGTCGGCTTACTGCCGTTTTGATAGTTGTCAGGCAGTGCCATCATGGCGGAGTTGACGGTCAACAGGCCCAACTGACGCACCATGTCATCGGCACCCAACAGTTCATGTACAAAGGGATCGGCCGGCTGAGTTAGTAAATTAAAGGGCGTATCAAACTGCACGATCTGACCGGCATTCATGACTAAAATGCGATCGCCCAGCCGCAGCGCCTCATCGACATCGTGGGAGACAAACAAAATCGTCTTTTGCAGTTGCTGCTGCAGTCGCAAGATCTCAGTCTGCAGCGCCGTCCGTGTAATCGCGTCGATCGCGCCAAAGGGTTCGTCCATTAGCAGGTAGGCCGGATCGCCCGCTAGGGCACGGGCAATGCCGACGCGCTGCTGCTGCCCGCCCGAGAGCTGAGCCGGATAGCGATCGCGATATTCTGTTGGCGGTAACTTTACCAGCTGCAGCAGTTCATCCACTCGCGCCTGAATGCGCGGATTGGGCCATTTCAACAGCTTGGGCACTACCGCTACGTTATCGGCCACGGTCATATGCGGAAACAGCCCTGATTGCTGGATCACATAGCCAATTTTTTGACGCAGCTTAGTGGGCTTGAGGCGCTTGATATCTTGGCCATCAATATAAATACGCCCGGATGTGGGCTCATAAAGACGGTTCACCATTTTGAGTAGCGTTGTCTTGCCGCAGCCCGAGGGGCCTAAAATCACCACCAGTTCCCCAGAAGCGACTTCGCAGCTGACCTGGTTCACTGCTGGTCGAGACATCCCAGAAAACTCCAGGGTGACTTGATCAAATTGAATGCTGCCCATAGCGTTGCAAGATAAATTGAGAAACTCGGAACAGGGAATATAATCGCTGGTGTGCATTGGGCAGCCAGCAGATAGCAAGCGGTCTCAGTGCTGTGCTCTCAGTGGCGTGGGCTACTCTGCCGCGTCTTCTGGCAACCAACCATATTCAACTAAAAAGTCTTGGGCAACTTCTTCGGGTTCGCGCGCCTCGCCGGTGACCTGATAATTGAGAGACTGCATGACCTCGTCTGTAATCACAGGTGACAAATCGTCTAAAATCCCCTGCACTTCCGGCATCGTATTCAGCAGTTCTTGACGCACCACTGGGGCGACTTGATAAGGCGGAAAGAGTTGCTGATCGTCCTCTAAAATCACGAGGTCAAAGGCGCTAATCTCGCCATCGGTGCCAAAGGCCACGGCGACGTCAGCTTCGCCATCGACTAATCCCTGATATCGCAGGCCGGGGTCAACGGCCTTGTAGCTGGCTAACTCAAAATTTCCGTAGGCAGCCTTTAATCCCGGCAGGCCATCTTCTCTGACCTCAAACTCCGGCGGCCCAATTAACACTAAGTCGCTGGCCTGTTCAGCAAAGTCAGAAATCGTCGTAATGCCTAGCTCTTGGGACTTCTCTTGGGTCATGGCCAATGCCTGGGTGTTATTCATCGGCGCGGGCGCCAGCCAAACCAAGTTGAAGCGCTCTTTGTACTGACTAGAGACTGTTTCAAACACCGCCTCTGGGTCGCTATCGGCCGGTGCTTTGAGCACCGTCAGCAAACCAGTGCCCGTATATTCGGGATACAGGTCAATTTCGCCGCTTTCGAGGGCGGCTTGGGCGACCGGCGTACCGCCTAAATTGAGCTTGCGTTCGACTTGGTAGCCGGCATCTTCGAGCACCAGCGCGTAGATCTCGCCCAGAATGAGCTGCTCGGTAAAGTCTTTAGAGCCAATGCGAATAGTCTCGCCCCCACCTGTACTCCCCGCGCAGGCGACGGCGATCAAGGCAGCACTGACCAATAAAGCAGTAGAGGAAAGCCATCGACGCAAACTTTTCATGGGTAGGCTCTTAACGGGTTGAAAAGGCTAGAGGGATACGACTTTGAGGATAACATTCAGCCACCAGTAGCCATTGAGTCAACCGATGGAGTTTTTCGAATATTTTGAGAAGAGGACGTGAGGAATGACAGTCAGGGAGTGAGGGGGCGAGGGAACAGGAGTCAGGTTATGGGGGTGAGCATTGGATGGGGTGCGAGGGGGGGAGCTAGATGGCCCACATGGTTTTTGCGATGGATGAGGGGAAATTTATGGGGTGCGCGGTTCGGCGGGCGGAGTAATGCCGCGCCGCACCAGTCCGGCATCTAGCGTTTGCAAAAACTCAAACTCTTGGGCTGGCAGGGGCCGATCGCCCGGTGGATGATCGGGAGCCAAAAAATCAAAAGCGGCTTTCAACTCAGTTGGCCCCATCTTGATAGGAGCCTCTAGATGACAGGGAATGACGCGCTCAAACTGCCATTGGGTGACGGCTTCGACCCAGGTGTTGACGGTGGTGCGATCGCGATTAAAGATCAGGGTTTGCAATACGGGGGCGACGAAGGGGCGACCGCCACCGTGCAGCGCCTCAAAGGCCGCTGGCCAGTCCGCTGCCCAGCAAAAAGGATAGAGCCCGAAGTAGGCCTGGCGTGATCGATCCGGCGCATTTTTAGCGTCCTTGAAGGCTTGAGTGAGGGTCGGGACGTCTAACGCACTGGGCTGAAAGAAAAAGGCGAAGAGCGCAATGCGATGCCAACCTCGCTGCCGGTTTTCGGGCGTATCGATCAGGGGCTCATCAGCGCGATCTCGGGCGTGAAACAGTAGTGGGTAGGGGTCGAGATCAAGCACGGCGGGGGGCGTGAACGGTACCGATACGAGTGCATCGGTGAGCAGCAGGGTACGGGTATCGCGGTGGAACAACGCCACTTCGACAAACGGGCCTAGCCCCAACTTGATCGGGCCTAACGTTGCCCAATCAAACTGGTCGGCAAAGGGGAGACGCCTGCCCTCAGATAATATCTGGGTCCGTTGGCGGGGCAGGCCGAGCCAGCTTAACGGCAGATTGAGGGGAAAGCTCCATTGGTGAGGTGCGACGTAGACATGAGCCTGGGGAAAGCGCCGGGCAAACGGGCCGACAAACACTTTATGTTCGATACCCGTGGTGGTGGACTGAATGATGTATCGCACCGGCCCGTATTGCGCCTCGAGCGATCGCACCTGACGAATACACTCTGGTGTCGGGGCCACTGGCGCATACACCAGCAGTCCCGACGGTTGCAGCCTGATAATCGTCATGCGAATGGGCACCACGACGTAAAAGATGCCCTGATATTGATCAAAGGTCCAAATGGTTGCTTTGACGACTTCTTGCATCAGGGTGGGGCGTTGGCCATAGGGATACAGCGGCACCACTGGCCAAAACGGCCAGGCCCACGCCGCGCGATCGCTCCGCCTAGCGACGGTGGTGTCTGAAGGTGATGTTTGCCTCGCCATAGTGCCTAAATTTGCCTTGCCCCTTTTGAATTGTAGAGATCTCTGGGCATCCGGCTTCTCCCAGAATCTCCGGTAAGTGGGTAATTCAGTGGGACGGCACCCACCGACATTGGATAGGATGATGACGCTTTCGTCCGCTGACTCCAGCGCCACCGTGGATAAACGCGGGCCATGCGTTACCTCTCAGGGTGGATCGCTGGGCTGGGTTAAATCGCCAAATCCCTTCGCCTGCAATAGCCGCTTACGGCGCTGTCGAGCTAACGCCTGGAGGTCAACGTTGAGATCGGTTTCATCGACAATTTCGCCCGTCAGCTCTTCTAAAACATCCTCTAACGTCACGACGCCTGAGACGCCGCCGTATTCATCTACTACGACAGCAATATGTTCCTGATTGGTTTGAAAGGCCTGCAGCAGTTTGTCGGCGCGCTCCGTTTCGGCGATGAACCGCACCGGTCGCTGCAGAGTACTGATCGGGTGTTCCCCTTGGTTTTGAATCAGCGCGGTCAGCAAGTCATCTTTCAGGGCAATGCCTTGAATGCGGTCAATATCTTCTTCGACTAAGAGAATGCGACTGTGCTGAGAGGCGATGATATCGTCCTTTAGATTGGCGATCGCCGCTTCTGCGGGTAAGTACGTGAGCTCGACCCGGGGGGTCATAATGTGGGCCGCCTCAATATCGTTGAGTCGAAAAACGCGACGAATCATCTCGGCCTCATCTTGTTCGATGATGCCTTCTTGATAACCAATCGAGGCGAGCAGCTTGATTTCGGTTTCGTTGGTAATAGGCTGACGGCCTTGGCGCGTAAAGGGGGCGGTGATGCGCTCTAGCAGCACCACGAGCGGCGTCATCGCCCAAGTCACGCCCTGTGTCGGCATCGCCATCATTAAGGCGATGGGTTGGGCATGCTGCTCCGCGAGGGTTTTGGGTAGGATTTCAGCGAAGACAATGACGAGAAAGGTGAGGATGCCCGAGAACACACCCAAGAGCGCATCGCCAAAGACGTCTGCCGCCACGCTGCCGATGACGATGCTGCCCACAATATTGAATAGGTTGTTGAGAATGACGATCGTGGCAATGGGACGATTGATCCGCTGCCGAATTGCTAGCAGGGCTAAGGCTCGGGGATGGCGTGATTGTGCCAGCTGCCGCGCCTTGAGAATTGACACCGATAAGAGGGCGGTTTCGGTGCCGGAGCAGAGGGCCGACCCAATCAGCATAATGAGCACGGCGATCGCGAGTTTCAACATCCTTCTCTAAAGTGAACCGTTTTTGAGGGGACACCGCTGTTATGATCCTGCTAATTCAACTGTACGCTGCAATTGTCTGTGTTTGACCCCATGACTGTTCCTGTGTTGGATGTTCGTCACCTGTCTGTGCAATTCAAAACCGATAGCGGCCTGATTCGCGCCGTTGATGACGTTTCTTTTCAAGTGCCTCGGGGCCAAACTCTGGGCATTGTGGGCGAATCTGGCTCGGGCAAATCGGTGACGGCGCTGACCGTGATGGATCTGGTGCCGAGTCCACCAGGCGAAATTACGGCGGGCGAGATTTATTTTTGTGCTGAGGACGGCGTACCTGCCGTTAATTTGCGCTCAGTCACGCCGCAAACGCTGCAAAAGCTGCGGGGCGAGCAAATCTCGATGATTTTTCAGGAGCCGATGAGTTCCCTCAATCCGGTCTATACCTGCGGGTTTCAGCTGGTGGAGGCAATTTTGCAACACCAGACCATCACTAAAGAGGCGGCAACGCAGCAGGCCATCTCGCGACTGCAAGAGGTGAAACTGCTCGACAGCGATGCTGAATTGATGACAGAAATCGCTGCGGCCTCCCCCGGCTGGGATGATCGGCAAGTTGCCGAAGCCGTGCAGCGCCGCAAACAAGAGATGCTCAATCGCTATCCCCATGAACTCTCGGGCGGACAACTGCAGCGGGTGATGATTGCCATGGCGATCGCCTGCGATCCGACGCTGTTGATTGCTGACGAACCCACCACCGCTTTGGACGTCACAGTGCAGGCGCGCATTCTCGATCTGCTGCGCGAACTGCGCGATCGGCGGGGCATGGGCATGGTTTTTATCACCCATGACCTCGGCATCATTGCCGAAATTGCCGATCACGTTGCCGTGATGTACCAAGGCCAAATCGTCGAATCTGGCCCGGTTTGGGATATTTTTGCCCATCCCCAGCATCCCTACACCAAGGGGCTTCTCGCCTGTCGGCCCTCACCCACGCAGCGCCTGCGTCAGCTGCCCACGGTGGCCGATTTTATGGAAGTGGTGCCGACGACCAACGGCGCCGTGCAAATTCGCGAGCGGTTGCCTGATCAAGCTGGGTTGGCTGCCTTTCAGGCGACAGTTTCTGCCGAGGAATCGGTGACCCGGCTGCAGGTCATTGAGCAGCAGGGGCCGCTACTGCAGGTCGAAAATTTGCGCGTGGGCTATCCGATTCGCGGGGTTTTTGGCAACACTCAGCGCCGTGTGATGGCGGTGAATGATGTTTCCTTTGCGGTGTATCAAGGCGAAACGTTTGGCCTGGTGGGTGAATCGGGCTGCGGTAAAACCACTCTGGGCAGAGCCCTATTGCAGCTGGTGCCGGCGATGGGCGGCCATATTTGGTTTGATGGCCAAGATGCCTTGGCGGCGCGCGGAGCGGCGCTGAAAAAGCTGCGGCGAGAAATGCAGTACATTTTTCAGGATCCCTTTAGCGCGCTTGATCCGCGCATGAGTGTCGGGGCAGCGATCGCCGAACCGCTGCGCATTCACAAGGTAGCCCGCAGTCGTCGCAATCAGCAGGAGCGCGTTGCCTATCTGTTAGAACGGGTCGGGCTTGACCCGGGCTGCATCAAGCGCTTTCCCCATGAATTTTCGGGCGGCCAGCGGCAGCGCATCTGTATTGCCCGTGCGTTGGCGTTAAATCCTCAGTTCATCATTTGCGATGAGTCGGTATCGGCGCTGGATGTCTCGGTGCAAGCTCAAGTGCTGAACCTGCTGAAAGAACTGCAGACAGAGTTTAAGTTGACCTACATTTTTATTTCCCATGATCTGGCCGTGGTGAAATTCATGAGCGATCGCATCATGGTAATGAATCAAGGTCAGCTGGAAGAGTTGGGGCCTGCCGACCAGGTTTATAACGAACCGCAGCAGCCTTACACTCAGCGCCTGATTGAGGCGATTCCGGTCGGCAACCTGGAACGGATTCAAGAATTACAAGCGGCTCGGAAAGGTGCGATCGCCCGCTAAAGCCGCAAAGGCGTGAAGCCCGCCAAGATAAAAGTCTAGAGCGTGAATGTGTCGTGTGCTTTGCGACCGAAGGTGGCTAATCAATGGCGGGGAACCCCTTTAAACGGTGCGGCGATTGCAACAGCAGCCACTGTTCCTAACCCCAAGCTGTCATCGTCGTTAAGGCCTGCGGTTGACAGGTTTCCAGTATTTTTCACACAATGAAGATGGCAGGATGTGCTTAATCTGCTGATACATGTTCATGCAAGCTAAAGACAGGACGAGTCTCGCTGCTCATAGCTTCAGTTGAAATCGGGAGTCTTTGCCCGCTCAAGGCTGCTTAAGCCGAGTTCCGACCTCATCAACCTGCTCAGATTCTCCCTGAAAATCTTTGCTGATTTCACCAATGGGCTGGTAATTGAGGGCACCTAAGTCAGGTGTGGCTTGATTACAGTGTTCATGGCTTCAAGACGGGCGTACTGGCTGTCAATTCTCCTGGATTCTCGTCGGCATCGTGATGTCTCGCTCACCCCATGCTCCCTCAAACAGCCTGAACTTTTCGGATTGGTTACTCAGTGTCGTCGAGTCCGAAAGTGATCGCTTTTTCAATAATTTGTTGATCGGCATCGTTGTGCACGCGGCTGATGGTCGGGTTGCCTACTGCAATGAGGCCGCTCAAAGCCTGTTTGGCCCCATTGCTGAATCGCCAGTAGCTCCAGACAATTGGGCGTACTGGAGCCAGCTTTACTTGGTCGGCACCGAGACACCCTATCCGCCGGCGCGGCTCCCGGCCACCCAGGCGCTGCAAGGGCAATCAGTCTGCCTCCAGGATGTCGAGTTGCATCGAGACGATGGCCGCATCCGGTTGCAGGCGAATGCTCTGCCGGTTCGCAACGAGCAGGGACAGATCACCCATGTGATTGTCGCCTTTGAAAACCTGACGGAGTCGGTATCACTTGCTGTCGCGCCGGCCCCCGATCTTCAGCAGTCGGTGCGTGAGGAGCCATCGCACCCAGCCACTCTGGCATCTGCGGGGCAAGCGCCGCCGCGGGTAGACGACGAGATGAGGCGACTGGAGACGGTCGCGGAGGGGCTGCCTGGGGGCCTCTATTCACTATGTGTCAAGGCTGATGGCACGCTTCAGGGCGAATACGTCAACCGCCAGATTGAGGCCATTTACGAAGCGCCGAGAACGGCGATTTTGCGGGCTCCCAGACGGTACTTGGGGCGGCAGATGCAGGCTGCCGATCGCCCTGGCTTTGCGGCGGCGATCACCCAAAGTACCGCTGCGTTGAGCGTGTTTGTTTATGCCTGGCGGACGGTGTCACCGTCCGGGCGACTGCGACATTTGCAGACCTATGCCCAACCCGAACGCCGCGCCAATGGGGATGTCTGCTGGCATGGCTGGTTGCTAGACGTTAGCCAACATCAGTGGTCTGAGCCCTGGACCCATCCGCAGGCCATGCAGAGCGAGGCGATTCTCAGAGCCATTCCTGATCTGATCGTGCGGCTCCGCCGAGACGGTCGCTTCATTAGTCGGGTGCGCAATAACCCTGACATTGATATGTTGCTCCCTGGTGATGAGCCGCTTGGGTGTCCCCTGGGGGACTACATGCCGGCAGCTGCCGCCGCTCAGCATGTGGCCTTCATTCAAACAGCGCTTGACGATCGCACGGTACAGATGTTTGAGCAAGTGCTGTCTGTGCAGGGACGGATACAGTACGAAGAAGTCCGCATTGTTCCCTGTGGGCCGGATGAAGTGCTGGAAATTGTTCGGGATATTAGCGATCGTAAACTCCTTGAGCAATCGTTGCGGCAGCAAGAAGAACAGCACCGCCGCATCATCGAAGCCCTGCCTGATTTGATGTTTCGAGTCACGTGCGATGGCTATCGGTCAAGCTATGTGCGCACCAACGCCACGATTGACTATATTGCTGATGACTATGACCCGATCGGGCAGCATCTGTCTGAGCATATGCCTGCTGAGGTAGCGCAGCAGCAGCTTGAGAAAATCCGTTTGGTCGCGACCACCGGTCAGATGCAGATGTTTGAGCAGCAGCTCAGGGTTAATGGCCGAGTCCAGTATGAAGAAGTGCGGATCATTCCCTACAGCGCAGAGGAAGTGCTCTTTATCGTGCGCAACATCACCGATCGCAAAGCCACTGAGCTGGCGCTGCAGCAGAGTGAGGCCGAAAACCGTGCCATTGTCGCGGCGATGCCCGACTTAATGTTTCGACTCCATCGAGATGGCACCTTTTTGGGATATTGCAAAAGTGGCAAGACTCACGATCTTTTAGAAAATGTGGCCGATCCCGTTGGGCATAATATTTTCGATTTTGCGGATACTTATCTGCATCAGAAGACCCACATTGAACGCAAAATGCAAGTCGTCAGCCAAGTGTTGGCCACGGGTGAAATGCAGGTGTATGAGCAGCAGACTTCCTTCAATGGCGACATTCAATACGAAGAGGTGAGAGTCGTTCCGAGCGGTGAGGATGAGGCGCTGCTGATGATTCAAAATATTAGCGATCGCAAGGTAGCCGAACAGGCGCTGCAGCAAAATGAAGCGCAAAAAGCGGCCATCTTGAAGGCGATTCCTGATCTGATGTTTCATATGCGTCAGGATGGTCTGATCCTCAACTATTTGAGCGGCGCTAATTTTGCTGATCTATGTGCCCCTGGGAGCAAGCAGATTGGGCACAACCTCAAGGAGTATGCCACCACCGATGCCTTGAAGCAGCACATCAACCAAAAAATGCAGGCCATGCAGCAGGCTTTAAGTACCGGCGAGGTGCAGCTTTATGAGCAGACCGTCGATATCGGTGGGGTGCCGCAGTATGAAGAGGTGCGAGTGGTTCCCGTTACGGCTGACGAAGTTTTGGTCATGGTGCGAGATATTAGTGAGCGCCGCCGCATAGAACTCGAACTACGTTCAGCCAATGAGCGATTAGCCGAGCTTTCGCTGACAGATTCCCTCACCACTTTGGCCAATCGCCGCAGCCTCGACGAGCACTTGGACCGTGAATGGCAGCGTTCTAGCCGCGAACAGCAGCCCCTCTCCTTTATTCTCTTTGATTTAGATTTTTTCAAACAGTTCAACGACGCCTACGGGCATCAAGCGGGCGACGATTGCTTGTATCAGGTGGCCCAGGCGGCGTTAGCGGCGGTTAATCGCGCCGCCGATCTGGTCGCTCGGTATGGGGGGGAAGAGTTTGCGGTGATTTTGGCCAATACAGAGCTGAAGGGGGCTTACACCATTGCCCAGCGCATCCGCGACAACATTGTGCAGCTCAACCTGCCCCATGCGTCTTCTCCGGTTCACGCGGTGGTTACTGCCAGCCTGGGCGTCAGTGCGATCGTGCCCTTACCTGAGACGTTGCCTAACGTGTTAATTCGTCAAGCTGATCAGGCACTCTATTCGGCCAAACAGGCGGGCCGCAACAATTGTCAGTGTTTTATCAGTCGTTAGCCGTGAGGGGACGCTTTAGAAGGTGTCCTTCAGTGGGCGCGATCGCTAAGCACAAAGTCAATACTTTTGGCACAGGGATTGAGAGATCTTTATGAGACTTTTAATAACGGCCATCGTCACCACAATCGCGCTATCGACTTCGGTATATGCCGATCCTGAGCTCCCTGCGGTCAGAAAGATTCAGTTTGATTTAGACCAGCTTGATGAGGCCGGGTTGTACGGCTTAGACGATGGCAAGCGATCGCTCAGTTACGAGTTTTGTGTGCCTAACGATTTGCACACGATTCGGACGGTGCAAGACATTGACCCAACGGTCATTATTTACCTACAGTCGCCGGGGCGCATTGGTTGTAGTCCGCTGGAAGTGTTGGCGATTGGCGAAACTTACCAGCCCAATTACCGTGACGTGTTGACTACTCTGGCCAGTCTAGACGCCATTGAAAGCATTGAACAGTTTTGGGGTGAGTAGCGGTTGGGCCGCGATTTTTCTCGTGCTCGGTCCTGGTGCCATCTTGGCAAGGCCGGAGAGCTGAGGAGCAGGGGGGCTGAGGAGCAGGCCAAATTTGTCGATTTGTCTCAGAGAATCGGTATAAAGACCGCTAGGATAAACGGGCCGCGACTCTTCACCTTGCTGCCCATGCTGTCTGACTATGCCACCTGTTTAGAGACGGTGCGAGCCCAACATCCCCTCGTCCACAACATTACGAACTACGTGGTCATGAACCTGACGGCTAATGCCCTGCTGGCCGTCGGTGCATCGCCCGTCATGGCCCATGCGATCGCCGAAGTCGAAGAGATGGTGGGCTTGGCCCAAGCGTTAGTGATCAACATCGGCACCCTCAGCGACGACTGGATTGTCGCCATGCAAAAGGCCGTGACCCGTGCCAGTAAACAGGGGATTCCCTACATGCTTGATCCGGTGGGCGCCGGAGCCACTCAGCTGCGTACGCGTACGGCTCAACAACTGCTCGCGATCGCCCCACCCGCCGTAATTCGTGGCAATGCTTCCGAGATTTGCGCGGTGGCCCAGGCTACAGTCAAAACGCGCGGAGTTGACAGCATATTAGCCGTTGAGGCGGCCCTAGAAGCGGCTCGTACCCTAGCGCAGCAATTTGGCACGACAGTGGTGATTAGCGGCCCAGTTGATCACATCATCAGTGCTGAACAGTGGGTCGAAGTGCAGAACGGCGATCGCGTCATGGCTCAGGTTACGGGTATGGGCTGCACCGCGACCGCGCTGATGGGGGCGTTTGTCGGGGCTGGAGGAAGGGGAGTGGCCTCGCCGTTAGTGGCTGCCGTGGCCACGATGGCGACCATGGGCGTCGCCGGAGAGCTAGCTCGACAGGAGGCTAAGGGGCCAGGTACCTTCGTGCCTCACTTTATCGATGCCCTGGCCCACCTGACGCCAGCCGATTTAGAGGCTCAGGCACGCATTCTGTCTCACTAACCGTAGCTGCCATTACACCCACAATCGTCTCAGAGCTTTTATGATCGGGAGGTGTTTTTTGGGGATGGGTATGGCTGCAAATGAAGTTTCGGCTACGACAGCTCAAGGGCAGGCGAGCGATCCGCGTCAGCTGTTAGCGGCGGCAGACCTGAAGCGTCTGAATGAACGCTCAAACGCGAAAGGATTGAGTCAGCTGGCCGCTCATTTGGCTGTGATCGTCATCAGCGGCTATTTGTGGGCAACTCAGCGAGAACACTGGGCGATCGCCCTACCGGCCTTGATACTCTACGGCCTCAGTTTGGCGACTATGTTTGCCGCCGTGCACGAATGCGTTCACCGCTCGGCCTTTGCCAGCAATCGTCTCAACGACGGTGTCGGCTGGTTGGCGGGTCTGCTCTCGGGCTACAACAGTACGTTTTATCGGCGCTATCACAAATGGCACCATCGCTATACCAAGGTGCCGGGTAAAGATCCAGAACTGGACGATTTGATCCCGACCACCCAGGCGGAGTATCTCTGGGTGATGAGCGGTATTCCCTGGTGGCTTGGCAAGATTAAGGGCCATTGGCAGGTCGCTATGGGGCAGTTTGAAAACATGCCCTACTTGCCTGAGACGGCCTATCAGGAAGTGCAGCGATCCACTTGGTTACAGTTGGCGCTCTATGGCGGCGCGATCGCCCTCTCGATCGCCGTCGGTCAGCCTTGGTTTTTGTTGTACTGGGTGCTGCCCCTAGCGATTGGTCAGCCGCTGCTGCGCTTCATCCTGATTGCTGAACACACCGGCTGCCCCGATGAGAATAATCCCTTGACCAATACTCGCACCACCCTCACCACTTGGCCGATTAGGCTGATGATGTGGAATATGCCCTTCCACGCGGAACATCATCTCTACCCGTCCATCCCCTTTCACCAGCTGGCAGCCGCTCACGATGAGCTTTCTCAGCACTTTGCTTATGTGGCTCCGGGCTATGTGGCGGTGAATCGTGCTGTCGTGGCCGATTTTGGGCCAGCGGCTTCATGAGCACATCTGCCCCATCATTCACGCTGAAAGATTTTGAACTCCAGTGTGGTGTCACTTTGTCAGAAGCCACGCTGGTTTATCAGACTTATGGGGAGCTGGCGGGCGATCGCGCCAACGTCATTCTGTATCCCACTTCCTACGGAGCACAGCATCCGGATATTGACTGGCTGATTGGCGAAAAGCGCATTCTCGACCCGACCCGCTACTTCATCATCATTCCGAATCAGCTCGGCAACGGCCTTTCCACCTCCCCCAGCAACGACTCGAACTGTGGCCTAGCAGAAGACGGTTTCTGGTTCACCCATTACGACAACATCTGCGCTCAGGAGCAGATGTTGCGCCAGGTCTTCGGGGTGGAAAAACTGGCACTGATCTACGGTTGGTCGATGGGGGCGCAGCAGGCTTACTACTGGGGCACCCATTATCCTGAGCAGGTGGAGCGGATCGCGGCGATCTGCGGCACTGCGAAGACGACTGACCACAACAAGATTTTTCTCTGGAGCTTACGAGCGGCCCTCACCGCCGACCCGATGTGGAACGGTCGTAGATTTGATGGCGTGCCCGATCGCGGCTACCGCGCCTATGCCTGCATCTATGCCAGTTGGGCCGCTTCGCAACCCTATTACAAAGCACAGCTCTATCGGCAATTTGGCTATGACTCGCTGGAGGACTATCTGCTGCGCAGTTGGGAAGCGGGCTATCGCCAGCGCGACCCTCATAACCTGATCGCGATGATCGACACCTGGCTCCGGTGTGACGTTGGCAATACACCTGTTTTTCAAGGCGATTACACCAAAGCACTCAGCACAATTCAGGCGCAAACGCTGGTGATGCCTGCAGACACGGATCTCTATTTCACGCCCGCCGACTGTGCCGCTGAAGCTGACCTGATCGCGAATGCTGAGTACCGCTCTATTCCCTCCATGTGGGGCCACCGAGCCGGCAATCCCTATCAAAACCCGGAAGATGAAGCGTTTATTCGACAGGCGATCGCGGCATTGCTGCAGCCCCAAGCGTAAGCTCATTCAAAACTGAAGTGTTGCTAGCGCTTTAGCCAGGAGAAAATCTGGCAAGGCGACTGACTGGGGCGGAGCAGCGGTCAGTTCAAGCGCCTCAACCACTGCCATAAGATTAGCTCCGTTGTCTTGGGCGCGATCGCCCCGGCTTTCTATCCCCTCAACATCCTCCAAAACATCACGCCGAACAAGTGAGCTTGGTAATGTCTGCTACTAACGGGGGCGACGTCTCGCTAGAAGATTGGGCTGCCTCAATCTCGTCAATTTTGTTTCCCTAGCCCCACTCTTCTCATCCCTATCCCTATGACTCAGGCCCTCTCTGATCTGGCTCGCGATCGCGGTATCCACTATTTCCTCATCTCCTTCACCGATCTGTTTGGCGTACAGCGAGCCAAATTAGTGCCGGCGCCAAGCATCGACACCATGGCGGTCAACGGGGCGGGCTTTGCCGGGTTTGCCGCTTGGCTCGATATGACCCCGGCAGATCCCGACATGTTGGCGATTCCTGACCCCAACAGCCTGTTTCAACTGCCCTGGCAACCTGACGTCGCCTGGATGCCTGCCGATCTTTACGGTGTCGATGGTGAGCCGATCCTCCAAACACCGCGTCTGGTACTGAAGCGGGTGCTGGCGCAGGCGGCGGAATTGGGCTATCAGGTCTGTACCGGGGTGGAATGCGAGTATTTTTTGCTGAACGCAGACGGCAGCGGTATTGCCGATAGCCGCGATCGCCAGGCCAAGCCCTGCTATGACCAGCAAGCATTGATGCGACAGTATGAGCTGATTCGCGAAATCTGTGATGGCATGTTGGCGCTGGGCTGGGGGCCATATCAAAACGATCATGAAGATGCCAACGGTCAGTTTGAAATGAACTGGACGTTTGACAATGCTTTAGTGACCGCCGATCGCCAGGCCTTTTTTCAATACATGGTCAAAACCATTGCCGAGAAGCATGGGCTGCAGGCCACCTTTAAACCCAAGCCGTTTCCGCATCTGACGGGGAATGGTTGTCACATGCATCTCTCAATTTGGGATAGCGATCGCCAGTCCAACCTGTTCCTCGATGATGAAGGTGAGCTGGGGCTGTCATCTCTGGGCTACCAGTTCATTGGCGGCTTGCTGCATTCCGGCCCCGCCGTCTGTGCTTTTTCGAATCCGGCGGTAAACTCTTACCGCCGCATTAACGCCCCCGTCACGACATCGGGAGCGACCTGGTCACCCAATACCCTCAGCTACAGCGGCAACAATCGCACCCATATGATCCGCATTCCCGAAGCAGGGCGCTTTGAGTTTCGCCTCGGTGACGGTGCCGCTAACCCCTACCTGCTGCCCGCTGCCGTGATCGCTGCTGGGTTAGACGGCATTGCCGCCAAACGCGATCCCGGCCCCCGCTATGACAACAATGCTTATGCTGATCCGCTGCCGCCGGGCACGGTGCAAACGTTGCCCCAAAGCCTGCTCGATGCCCTGCAACAGCTAGAGCAAAATACCGTTCTCCCTGCAAGCATGGGGCAAGATTTCACGGTCTCTTATCTGAAGCTGCAGCACCAGGCTTGGGCCGAGCACGTTGCCCAGATGACCGACTAAAAGCCAATAACCCTGACGAGTTATCGCTTTTGGGCGATCGCCTGATCACTAATTCAGAATTCAACCGGTGGCAGACGGAGCTTCTAGCTATGGTATAGAGAGACACTTTGCCCTAACCATGCTGCAAATTACCAAGCGCACCGCCATCCCCCTGAGTGAAATCGAACTCAGCGCCGTGAGATCGCAGGGGGCCGGTGGCCAAAACGTTAACAAGGTTGCGACCGCCATTCACTTGCGGTTTGACATCAACGCCTCGTCGCTATCGCCCTTGTATAAGGAACGGTTGCTCAAACTCAGCGATAGCCGCATCACTAAAGACGGCATCATCATTATCAAAGCGCAGCAGCATCGCACCCAAGAGCAAAACCGGGAGGATGCGCTCAAGCGCCTGCAACAGTTAATTAAAAGCGTCACCGTCACGCCCAAAAAGCGTAAGCCCACCAAGCCCTCTAAAAGTGCTAATCGCAAGCGGCTCGATCGCAAGACCAAACGCAGCCAAACCAAGGCCCTGCGCGGCAACGTCCGAGATTGAGCTGGGGCTAAGTGACCAAGCAGACGCGATCTACCGTGAGCCATGTCAGCCTGGCAATTGACGGTTGGCGTATCGCGCCGATCGCTCATCGGGCGTTGAGCGAGACAGCCAGCGCATCGAGCGAAAAAAAACAGGCAAAAGAAAGTCCTATGCGGTAACGTTCGCCTATGAGAATCAGTGAAAAGAACTACACCTTGATTTTCGATCTCAGAAAGCTTTTAGGCAACGATTTTACTTGGGAGAAACACTCATAGAAAAGAGCTTTAGACTTTACTGCATTAGCAGTAGTTGTAGGAACTCCTGAACTTTTCTCGAATCTTGCCAGATTGCATGTTGTCCAAGAATTTCGGAAGGAATTGACAGGGGATTCTTTTTGTAATTTAATGCCTCAAGCTTTTTTAGTTGGGTGATACTTTTTGGCAACGTACTCAATCGATTGTGGCCGATATCAAGCTCCTGTAGTTGGATGAGTTGAGCAATTTCTGACGGCAGTGTGCTCAGCTGGTTGTACCCAAGCGTTAGCTTCTGCAGTTTAACTAATTGACCAATTTCTGGCGGCAGTACGCTCAACTGGATTCTATTGAGTCTCAGTTTCTTAAGCTGAATCAATTGCCCGATTTCTGGTGGGAGTTCTTTCAGTGGATTATTGCTGATGTCGAGTTCTTCTAGCTGGGTAAGTTGAAAGAGTTCCGGCGGCAGTGCAGTTAGTCCTTTCGCCCTGAGGCTAAGCTTCCGCAGATTTGGAAGCTTCAGAAGTGCCGATGGAAACTGAATTAGTTGACTGCCGCTGATGTCAAGCTCCTGTAGTTGAATGAGTTGAGCAATTTCTGGCGGTAGTGTGCTTAGCTGGTTGTGCCCAAGATGTAGCTTCTGCAGTTTAACTAATTGACCGATTTCTGGCGGCAGTACGCTCAATTGGGTTCTATTAAGTCTCAGTTTCTTAAGCTGAATTAATTGCTCGATTTCTGGTGGGAGTTCTTTCAACGGGTTATTGCTGATGTCGAGTTCTTCTAGCTGGGTAAGTTGAAAGAGTTCTGGCGGCAATGCAGTCAGTTCTTTCGCTTTAAGGCTGAGCTTCCGCAGATTTGGAAGTTTCAGAAGTGCTGATGGAAACTGACTTAGCTGACTGCCGCTAATATCAAGCTCCTGTAGTTGGGTGAGTTGAGTAATCTCTGACGGTAGTGTGTTCAGTTGATTGTGCCCAAGCGTTAGCTTCTTAAGCCGAACCAATCGCCCGATTTCTGGTGGGAGTTCTCCCAGCGAGTTACTGCTGATGTCGAGTTCTTCTAGCTGGGTGAGTTGGCCAATTTCTAGTGGCAAAAC